>TARA_R110001583_G_scaffold195556_1_pt1 | contig 194836 bp, 190 predicted proteins | sample TARA_R110001583 | Tara Oceans TARA_R110001583 (sample SAMEA4398432) | marine metagenome | biome: Polar Biome; feature: [MES] marine water layer (ENVO:01000295) within the mesopelagic zone...; material: water (ENVO:00002006), including particulate matter (ENVO:01000060) such...
ACATTTTTACCATAAAAAGTGTCTACAGTTTTCAGGCCTTACCACATTACTTAAATTAATTTGTGCTAATGCAGTGTATTCACCATTCTGAAGGTTCATAAGTTGGTTTTTATTATTGTATGTCCACCACTGACTGGCACCACTTTGAATCAACCAGATATTGTTTTATAGATCTACTTTACTAACTAATGCTAGTTGACTTATAAACTTATTCATAATTTTTTACCTTTGTGTATATTCATTTGCATGCTCCCCTAACCTAGCAAAACTGCCAGGCTTACGGGCTTTTTAAATAAGCAGCCTCCAATAGATCTATTGCATGTTATTGCTTCTCTTGCGTCGAGCCAGCTAGCAATAATCGCTCGAATGCAGAGCCATCCTGTCGCGTTAAGTTAGGCACGTAACGTGAATACACACGAAAAAGCATCTCCGTCGTGGTGTGCCCCATTTGTCTCGCGATCCACTCAGGAGCCTCACCTGAGCCTAACCAAAGCGTAGCGGCTGTATGCCGTGTTTGATATGGCGGCCGACGTTTCATACCCAAGAAACGTAATGTTGGATGCCATACACGTTTGGTGACATTATTGTTGGTCAGCGGCTTGCCATCTCGATTGCAAAAGACAAACTGTCCGCCCCCCGTCACCTTATATTGCTCTTGCAGAGCATCAAAGACTGGCTGTGACATATAGATTTCTCTCTGTGAACCATCTGTTTTGGTATAGGTCATCTTATTGTGGACGATGGTTTCGCGGATCAGGATTTCCCGACGCTCAAAATCCACATACTTCCATTGCAGGCCGTCAACTTCGCCCGAACGCATACCGGTAAAAAAGCGCGTTGTATAATAGGCGTGAAAATCTTCACGCACAGTATCCAAAAAACTCTGCACTTCTTCTAGCGTAAAAGGCTCCACATCAACCCGCTGAACACGCAGCGTTTTGATTCCACGGAAAGGTGAGTTAAAGTCATAACGTTCAGCGGCTTCATTCAAAATCATTCTCAAAGGCGCTAGCGCCTTATTGATACTGGATGCTTTAAGTGGGCTGCTTTTTCGTAACGGTTCTTTGGCAAGGGTGGTACGAAACTGCAAAATATCCGCCTTGGTGATGTCGCTGACTTTTCTATTCCCAAATGCTGGCAGTGTGTAAGCTTTCAGCGTACTGGTTACTGACAGGTAATAACTGTCACGCCATTCAACTTTCATCTCTGAAAGCCAGATCTTGGTAAATTCAGCTATGGTTGGGATGTTCCCCTCTAATTCCGTCTCATCTCCTCCTCGAGCGGCTTTCACCTTTTTGTCCAGCCCATCAAAAAACTCGGCTTTTTTACTACTAGGAAAATAATCACCATAGACAAAGGTATCTAGTGTAATTTCAGCTCCTATACGCGTAAGAATCGTCTCCATGCGCTTACGGTGTACTGAAGTATCGGTTAACTTGGTGTATTCTCGGCATCGCTGCCCCTTATAACGAAAGTCAAAAAAAAGTAGGCCATTTCTTGCATTAATACTAGCCATGGTATGTCTCCTAGCGAATGCCCATCATCAGAATATCGATTGCTGGTGCCTTGAACATATCTGTTTCAATTTTCTCCCAAAGATACAAAATTTTCCGGCCACCAAATGGGCGAACATAATGAATGCCCTCGAGCAACACGGAGTCTTTCAATTGGTTGCGAATGGTGCGCGCATCGTACTTGATACGCTCTGCTAACTCGGCTGTAGTCAGGTAAGTTAATGACATAATCATTTTCCTCAAGTAAAGTAATAGATTCTAAGGGAGGTGTTTTTGACCTCCTGTAGGTTATATTAAACCCATTAAAATCTTTTGCAAGTTATTTTGACCTGCAAGAAGTCATTAAGGTCTACTAAAGATGATTAAGTGTCACTTATCCCGCTTACTGGGAGAGAAAAAATTGAAGATTGCAGACGTTGCTCGCGATACCGGTATTAATAGAGGAACCATCACCAGGCTGTATCAAGAAACAGCGGTGCGTGTTGAATTTGATGTGCTTGAAAAACTATGTACATATCTAGAGTGTAATCTGTGCGATCTACTAGACCTAATCAAAGAAGATAAGTAAGGCGCGTAAGAAAGATTAAAATGGCTAAGAAAATTGCAGCCTTTTATGATTTAGGGGAATGGTCACTTTTGGCAATCTCATTTTGAAACCAAAATATGCCGGTCTCAGCTTGGTCTCAATCTGGTCTCAAATCAAAAAGCCAGCTTTTGCGACCAATATGGGGAAAGGTCAAAATGGTCCGCCCTGCAGGAATTGAACCTGCGGCCTCACCCTTAGGAGGGGTGCGCTCTATCCAGCTGAGCTAAGGACGGAAAACAAAAATGAGGGTTTACACCCTCCAAAATTATCAACGTAATTTTAGTTAAAATGACCACTCCCTTCAACCGGTGCAATGCCGATGACCTAACCCTTAGGAGGGGGATGCTCTATCCAGCTGAGCTACGTAGACAATAATGAATGTGGATTATAGCAGTTATAAATGACTCACCCAATTGGAATAGTTGGAACGGCACTTCACTTTCTCAAAATATCTACGATCAACTAAAAAAGCGCCCCAATTTTATTATTTCAAACTTGATAGATAACAATGTGTCAAAATGAATCTTATGATTAAATACATTGTAAATATTGGCCGAAACAAAACAGTAGCACTAGTCACAGTATTTTCAATTTGTTTATCATTAATTATCACTGCATTTGCCACATTTATAATAGATGCAAGCCAACAAATAGTTTATATAACGTCTATCATCGCAATCGTTGTGCCTCTCATTATAGCGCCCATTGTCGGTCTGGTTTTAGTCAACGCTCTTCTTAAGGTTCATGTTATGGAACAAGAAATGCGAGAATTGGCAACTGTAGACGACCTAACCAAACTTCTATCGCGTCGAGCATGGCTTCAGCAAGCCAGAAAATACATTCATTTAGCAAAACGTACAGACAGTCTCTACTCGGTACTGATGATTGACCTGGATAATTTCAAGTCCGTTAATGATACATATGGTCATACAGCAGGAGATAAAGTCCTTATAAAATTTGGGGAAACGCTTAATCAACTGTGTCGGGCTAGTGACTTTTCAGCTCGCTTCGGTGGCGAAGAATTCATCATTTTACTTCCAGACACATCTCTTCAGCAGACACAGCAGTTCACAGATAGATTACACAAAGTGATTCGTAAAATAGTAATAACCCACGAAACTAATCAAATCACTTTTACCATCAGTGTCGGCGTTAGCACTCAATGCAATACCGAGCATTGCAATATTGATACGTTAATTTCTCAGTCAGATAGCGCTCTCTATCATGCTAAACAGCTGGGAAAGAACTGTACTTATGTTTTCCAACCTAATTCTAAGTAGTTAGGCTGACCTATTTCCTAACATCAGTAATTGCGCTTTCCTCCTAAATCTTCAATATAAAGCATAAATTACCGACAAAGCCTTGCAATGTCTGTCTACTCCCTTATTTTTTAGAACTTTAAACATATCTTGCCAAAGTGACGATTTGATTCCTGATATTTAAATGCATCTACCATTTCATCAAGTGAGAATGTTCGGTCTATCACTGGTTTGATATGATTCGCTTCAATCGCTCGAATCATATCTTGTTGTTGAGTCCTGCTTCCTACCAGAATACCTTGGAGACTAGGCTGTTTGAGCAATACTTTGATGATATTCATTTCACAACTCGTACCTGAAAGAATACCGATCATTGATACTTGGCCACCTATCCGGATGGCATCGAGCGAGTTATCTAAGGTATCAGCACCTCCGACATCAATAACATGATCAACGCCCCGACCACCGTTTAACTCTTTTGCTAATTCGCCCCAGTTAGCATGCGTTCTATAATTCAAAACATGATCCGCGCCCATTTGTTTCAGTTTATCTAATTTTTGATCGTTAGAGGACGTTGCAATGACTTTAGCCCCAGCCATCTTTGCAAACTGTAAAGCAAAGATTGATACACCACCGGTACCTTGTAGCAATACGGTGTCGCCTGGTTTAAGAGGATTAAAGCACATCAATGCTCGCCAAGCCGTTAGTCCAGCCGTGGTGAGAGTCGATGCCTCAACATGTGACCAGCCTACAGGCGCTTTTGTGAACGACCTAGAAGACGTCGTTACATACTCGCGTGCGTAACCATCAACGCCATCACCGGGAACCGTCGAAAAACCATCAATTAAAGGTTCTCCGTTAATCCATGAAGGAAAAAACGTACTCACTACATGATCACCCAATTCAAACTCGGTCACATTCTCGCCAACCTCAATAACCTCACCCGCCCCATCAGCCATTGGGATCCGCCTTTCAGAAGGCCCCATCATGCCTTGAACTACAGCGTAGTCATGATAATTAAGTGAGTTTGCATGAAGCCTAACTGTAATTTCATTCGCACGAGGTGCTGTAACCGTGAACTGCTCAGATTTAACATTATCAAACCCACCACCCGCTTCTACGAAAATTGCTTTGCCTTGAATCATGTTTACTCCTAAATATCGATGATATTCAACAAAATAGTTGAATTTTTATGAAAACCAAATTACCACAAATTGAATCATTAGGCTTGCCTAATATTGCATTTCGCTAATATCAATTCTACCTGTCAAACTGTCAAGATTATCCATTTTCTGGATAGTTATATGTACCTCTAAATGCCAGCCGAGGTGAAAATTCAGCTAACAACTATTGCATATGCGAACAAGAATGATTACCATTAGCGTTAAGTAAAGAGTAAACACATCCAACCTTCACTAACCAGATGAAAGGAACTGAGCATGAGTAACAAAATAGAAAATGAGTGGCTACCACTGGCGGCACATGAGCAATGGCTTGTCGAATATCGACCTGATTCTCGCATCGTTCGTGTGCATCTAGGTGAAACCCTTATGTATCTTGAACGCGAAGCATATCAGCTGTTATGGGGAATGGTCACTAATGGCTTGGATGAGTTGGAGCGTGTGGAGGATAACTCCGCTCGTATGACAGGGCTAAAACACGCAGCACAGTCTCAAGTTGCTTGGCCGCAAACACGGCATTAAACACACTAAATTTAAAGGGATAAAATAATGTCAATCCAGATTGATGCACGCCTAAAGATAATGCGATCACTTGGTATAGATTTACCGGGATTGTCTCGAAAAAGCATCGAGAATCGTCCTCATCCACCTGGCCAGCATGGTCCAAACAGTTCCCGACGCAGAAAGTCAGAATATGGCTTAGCATTGATTGAAAAGCAAAAATTGCGGTTTAACTATGGCGTGGCTGAACGTCAATTACGCACAATGATGGTGGAAGCCCGTCGCAAAGCTGGACCATCGGGCGAACTTTTACTACAAATGCTGGAATGCAGATTGGATAATGTAGTATTTCGTGCTGGATGGGCGCCGACGATTCCCGCTGCTCGACAATTAGTTAGCCATTGCCATATTTTATTAAATGGCAAACGCGCCAACATTGCTTCTATTCGCTTACGAGCTGGCGATGAAGTAAGCTTGCGTGAACGATCTCGCAGTATAACAATGGTACATAATTCAGCCGAGGCACCCTCTTTAGAACGGCCGGAGTGGTTAAGCTATGACCCCGTGACATTTACGGCAAAGATAACGCGACTACCAGAAGCTGACGAAGTGCCATTTCCCGTAGAAATTCATTTGGTTGTAGAGCACTATGCAAAAAGCATGTAATTAGGTAGTAAGGGGCGATTAACAGTAAGCATAAATTTTTGATTTTTCATGCTTGTAAAAGCGGTGAATATGCACAGTTAATCTGCCTCCTCCTTAATCTTGAAGATTAACTATATAGAAAGTTAACTGCCTTCGCTACAGCCTTATTTGTAAATAAAGGCTATTCAGAGTCGTTAGACTGCTGAAAAGATCTCTTTAGTTTGATTTTCACAGTCAATTGAAAAACACCATAACTCAATTACAATTCAAGTTTCTATTTAAAAATCCTTTGTCAAAATTACCCTTAGAATATTAAAAACGCTATTCTAAGGGCGAATCAAATGATGATTAATTTCCTTTTTTTCATCAAAAAAGCCGTAATGAATTCAATCACTACGGCTTCAGAATAGAACTTGAACTAGGTTAATGCTTTTTGATTAATTACCCATGTTCCATACAGCAGATTGCGTTAACCATTTACCATCTGAGTTCTGCACAACAACGGTCATCAACACTCCACCAAAAGTAATGGTCTCTTTTTTGTCGTTAACACCATCAGCTTGCCACTTAGCAAGTTGAACAATTTGATCATCGTTACGATAAGCATTAACTGTTTCTATCGAATGATTATGAACACCGTTATCGATAAAGCTTTTAAATAAAGTAACGATTTGTTGCTGTCCGACAAGTACCTCACCATTGCCTGGAGATAATGTCGCATCTTCAGTATAAAGTACTGCAAGTGCATTACTGTCGCCACTATTAAACGTCGCGTTCCAAGTGCTATTCACTGATGCTAGTATTTTTGTAGTATCAGTTTCATTTGCTACTGCACTACCTACGCTTCCGCCAACAATGCAACTGCATAAAGTGAGTGTTGATAAAAATTTTCTCATGGTTCTTACTCCTAAAATTTAATATGGGTAGCAATGCATTTTTGCTTGCCACCAACTCTGAGGCAATTTATTAGCTGCCTAACTAATTAGTTAAAACTATTTGAATACGTCACGGTTATTTTGTAATTTTATGAGCATAGACGTTAACACCTCGCCCTCTTCTGGGGATAAAATACTCATTAAGCGATCAACACGCCGATAATATTCGGGCATCACTTCATCAAGCTTAGCTTGTCCTAAAGCGGTAAGTTTGATGTGAAACTTACGTCTATCAGCAACATCCGTCACCCTGATAACTAAACCTTCTTTATCTAAACCATCAATAAGCCCTGTCATTGTGGCTCTTGATACGCCTGCTTTTTCTGCGAGCGAGGATGGCGTCGATGTTAAATCCTGTTCACGCATCAACAATATTAAAACCCACCAGCGCCCCTGCAACAAACCATACTGACCTAAAAAATTGTCCAGAACATCTGAAAGGTCGGAACCTACTCGTAATAAAGTCAGAAAATGCATCACGCCATCAATGTTCGCTTCGGGATACCTTTCAGCAAACTTGGTGAGGATTTTTGAGTCAGGTAAATCTTTTAATTTCAACATGCCGACATTATAGTTAGGAGGCTAACTACTTGTCAAGGTATTATGACATAACGTTTATTTAGCATAAACCGTTGCGATTGTGAACGCGACACATTCAAACTCCTACGCTAGTCGCATCCTGCGACATCTGTAATGAACAATCTACTGTTTATTTGAATTAACCACTACACCATGGGATATTTTAGACTGTATCACATAAAAATACGTCATCGCCTACCGTCAAGAGACCAGGCTTTAAAATAGCGCCGTAGGCACCTAGATTTTGCTCTGCCTTTTTAACAATAGTTCGCAATATATCAGTGTCCGCTTTCAGATGTTGCTGCCCTTTAGTCACAGCACCACATCTAGGCGTCGCGCCATTACAATTAATCGTTGAGTCACCTATCATGAGATTATTGCCTAACCATTTTTGTTCAACTAAGCCATTTATATTCGGCAACGTTTCGATGACTATATTAGGTCGAAAACGCTCAATAGCCCAATCAACATCGGGGTTAAGAGATTTCATATGTGCGAGCGTTGATGTCGTAATAAAATGAAAAGGGGTTACTAGGAAAAAAGTGCCCGGCACAGAAACATAGTCTCTTGCTGCTTGTGGAAGATTATCAAGGTCGGGAAGCGGCTCACCCTCTTGCCGCTCAAACGTCGCTTTCAATTCATCTAGCCATGTGTGGTCATCTTGTTTATGTCGTCGATAAAAATCTATTTCTTCAATTGTGCGTAGCGCCTCAAGTGTCGATTTATGACCTGTGAGTTCTGATAATAATTGATGTATTACGTGTTCATCACTTCCAATGACCATACCATCTGCAAAAGTAATGTCTACGTGAGCTCCTGTTGCTGATTTATTTTCATCTCGAAACTTAGCAATACACGTCAGTAACTCTGGTCGAAACTTACAGCTTTGAATTTCTTGTCGTAAGACATCTCGCAAAGCCAAAACCCGATCACCCACTAATCCCTGTTCACCAATATGGCACTGTTGCAACTTCTCCCCAGCCATTCCTTTTACGGGATAACGCCAAATTTCTTTTACCGTACCAACTTTTATCATAATATTACCCACTCAAAATTCACTATAAATAAGCTTAGCTTAACGCCTTGAGTAATCGGGGTATATGCGACAAATTACGTATTTTTATCGATCATATTTTAGATTAATCGCTATGTTGGCACTAAGTGATACTCGCTTCTTCGCATTTATAAGTTGTATTTGTACCAATCAAGTACGATGATATTTTTAATCCATTACACCACGAATAGAAACAGCTGTTTATCTAAGCTAGATGGTAGATAATATCTAACAAAACCAGATGTTAAGTATCTCAAAATATTAATGCGTTTTGAGTCGGCACCACAATATATTAAAGATGACACAATAATTAGGGAGTATGGGGTTAGCGATGAAATACTTTACGGGAATATTCCATGTCTGCCGTGACATTCGTAGCGATATCAGCCATCTAATAGTGGCGATGCTTTTCTTCTCGTTTTCTACAAGTTGCTTTAGTGCCGAAGAGCCAGAAGCAATAATACTTCCGCCGCCAACAATTGCACTGTCAAATATACCCTCTCAATCTGCCTCAGAACGCGCCATGTTAGATCAAGCTGCTGCAGTTCTTGCTGAATCAACAACATTTAATCAAATTCAACAGAAACTGGTCACAGAAAATGAGGCTATAACGCAAGCCTTACCTTCGCTAACAACATCCCTCTCCGCCGCCTCTTCACGAGATGCGATTACTGAAATCAGGAGAAAGTGGCTAGAACTCGACCGGCAGATGACCAGTGCAGAGTCCACGCTTCATGCTCGGACAGAAATCATTGCTCAACAAATAGTCCGTTTGCAAGTCAGTCTCAATCTGTGGAACAGAACCATAAGCCAAGCTGTAAAGGAAAAGGCACCGGAAGACCTAGTAAAACTTGCACGTATCACCGCTAATGATATATCGACGATAAACAGTTCCCTTCAAAAAGTTCAAAATCAAATTCTAGAACTTCAAGGGCGGATGGGGCGCTCGCACAGAGGTGTACAAGAGGCATTAGATACGATAAAGGCAGAAGAAGCCGATTTAGTAAAAAACCTAGGACAACGTGAACGACCTCCTTTATGGGGAGAGACCGTTACAAAAAAAGGCCCTATCCTCTATCTGCTAGTAACTCAAATAGGTCATGATCTTAGTATCTGGTGGTCCCGTATTTATTCTATCGTTAACGAAGAATCTATTCAGCTTGGTCTTCAGGTTTTTCTATTAATAGCTGCTGCAATCATCCTATATCAAATGCGTAAATCTGCACGAGCCTGTATCGCTGCTAATCCTTCTATCGAGGTAGGCAGTTCAGTTTTTGAAAGACCTTTCGCACTTGCCATGCTGCTTGCACTGATGCTAACCCCCTGGCTCTACGCGTCCACCTCCTCTGTTTTAACTGATGCGATGGGACTATTACTTATATTCCCCGTTTTATGGATTGTCCTACCACTGTTGAATGAACCCATTCGCCCAGTATTGGTTATCCTTGCGATTTTTTATGTCATCGATTGGTTACGCGATCTAGTCGAAGCCGATCCCTTTATATCCCGTATTATTTTCATTGCTGAGATGCTCGCAGCTATAGGACTAATAATATGGTTAGTTCGCGTTAAAGCATTACATGGCAGTAATAGTCGCTGGCAAAAGCCTATTCGTCTATGGCTCAATGTAGCACTGATGTTGCTCACTATCTCAGCACTTGCCGCGACGATTGGTTTCGTGCGCCTTTCAGTTCTTATTGGGCATGGAGTGCTCAATAGCGCCTATTTAGCAGTATTACTTGCTGCCCTTATCCGTGCTGTGGATGGCAGTATAGCCCTAGGACTTCAAAGTCATTTTGCACAAACTATCAACCTCATTCGTCGACGAACCAACACCGTTCGTAACAATATTAAAAAGATACTCAGCATCATTGTTGTATTTATATGGCTTCAGGTGACGCTGGATTTATTTGTCTTATGGGATTATGTCGTGACCTTTGGTAAAACCATACTATTCTCCGAACTCACTACTGGTACGATTGCGCTATCACTTGCTGATGTACTGGCGTTTATCGCGACCATTTTTACCGCCATTTATTTATCACGCTTCATCACCACGGTATTAGATGAGGATGTGTACCAGCGGGTAAGACTAGGTCGTGGCATCTCCTTTGCCATTTCAGCAGTTATAAGATATGGCATTATTCTTTTAGGTTTTCTTTTAGCCGTAAGTGCACTTGGGATTGGTATGGATCGAATTACGATTCTATTGGGTGCTTTAGGTGTGGGTATTGGTTTCGGTTTACAAACCATCGTCAATAACTTTGTGTCAGGGATGATCCTCATATTTGAGCGCCCAATACACATAGGAGATTCGGTCGAAGTGGGTAGCGTAAAAGGCATCATCACTCGTATAGGCATCCGTGCAAGTACTATTCGTAGCTTTGATGGCGCCGATATTACCGTTCCCAATGGTACACTGCTTGCTGACTCTGTAACCAACTGGACAATGTCCGATAGAATCCGGCGTATTGAGCTACCGGTAGGTGTTGCCTATGGCACAGATACAGATATGGTTATTGAAGCATTGTATGGATCACTCGTAGAGCAAGAAGGTATCCTTAGCGATCCAAGGCCACAGATAATATTTAATGGTTTTGGCGACAGTAGCCTAGATTTTATGCTTCGAGCTTGGGTTGCTGACAATGATGAGTTTACAATCATTCGCAGCAACATTGCCTTAGCCATGAATCGAGCGCTTAGAAAGTACAATATCGAGATCCCATTCCCTCAACGTGATCTGCATTTACGGTCGATATCGCCAGATCTGAAATTGAACACTTAGTACTATTATTTCGATGGTTGAATATTAGCATCCTTGTTGAGGGGCTCCCGAAACAACAACGTTTATTATCAGACATACAAAAAAGCCGCAGTGAATTTAATCACTACGGCTTTTTTATTGAACAGTCTGAAATTTAAGCGATTGTATTTTTAGCTTTACGACGTAAACCCATGAAGCCTAATAATGCAGGTGCAAATAAGAATGCAGCTGCTGGCAATGGAACAGCGCTGACAGATACAGCATCAAGATTACCACCTAAAGAGTCATCAGTCCCAACAGCGGCAAATTGTAAAACATCATTTCCAGTACCCGTTACAAGATAGTTGAACATTGTCCAATTGTTACTGCTGCCGCCATCTGCCGTCACTGAGTCAACTAATACACCATTCCAATACGCACTAATGCCATTTGTTAAAGATAATTGGTCGATGCGCGGTGAGTAAGCAAATGATAATAAGTACGATTGACCGGCGACGGTGTTAGCAACGTTTTGAAAGATAGCGCTGTTTGATAAAGAGTCTAGTTCTGCAAATTGATCACCGTCATAAGCAGTACCTACTACATTGTCTCTAATTTCTACACCAGCACCACTTGTAGTCCATCCTAAAATGCTATTATAAGTATTATACGATCCAGTTGGAATATCTGGATTTTCAAAAGATCCATTTACGACTAAATTGACACCTGCAGCATTAACTTGCGTGGATAACGCAAATATTGTTAAAGCCAGAACTGATTTAATTTTCATACTACATCCTAAAGATTGAACAACCCAGCCAACTCATTAAAAATCAGAGTTCTGTGGCTTTCCGTACTTAGTTCACACTAAGGTTGGCAATTATTATTTGGACTACAAAATCGACTGGATAATGTTATATCTAATCTTGGGGGAGAAGATTAATACAATATTATTAACTTGGCTATTGTACTTTGGTACTAGTGAGAGTTCTGTTTTAAAGATAATAAAGTTATCTGGCTTTTAGTTTCTACTTATTATTCATCAACTAGCGGCTAATACGATTATCATATATAAATAAAAAAGCCGTAGTGAACTCAATCACTACGGCTTTTTATATTAAATAGTCTGATGACTTACATCAGATTTTAAATCCTAATTACAGACTGAATACACTTAATACACCGCCGAGTGCAGTCCAACTTGATAACGATTTATAAGCACCTACAGCGCCTAAACCATCAGAATCATTTTCAAGATTGTTCGTCATACCAATACCTGCCCAACCACCGATACCTGAAAGTATAGAGATGAATTGTTTACCATTGTGTTTATAACTATTTACGTTACCAACAATGCCTGAAGGAGTTTTAAAGCGCCATAATTCACGTCCTGTTTGAGCATCAACTGCTTTCAGGTAACCTTCGAGCGTACCGTAAAAAACAACATCTCCCGCGGTAGCCATTGCACCGGCCCAAACAGAAAAGCGTTCTTTGTTACTCCAAACGATCTTACCTTCACGGGCATCCCAAGCAATAAAGTTACCCATATTGTTTGGTTCTGCAGGATACATACTTACCACGGCACCCACATACGGTTGTCCGGCCACATATTCAACTTCAAACGGTTCTAAATCCATACAGATATGGTTCGTAGGCACATAGAACAAACCTGTTTTTGGCGAATACGCTGCTGGCTGTTGATCTTTTACACCGTGTGCAGCCGGACAAATTCCAGGAGTATTAGTATCAGTACCATTGGCTTCAGGTGAATATTTCATCACCCGATCAGGAAGTCCTGTTTTAAGATTAACGCCTGTTGCCCAGTTAACCGATGGATCAAATTTTTCTGCCACCAGCAATTCACCACTAACACGATCCATCGTGTAACCAAAACCATTACGATCGAAATGGACAGCCGTTTTACGCAGTTTATCTTTAACCTTTTGATCGACTAAGATAAGTTCATTCACACCATCATAGTCCCACTCATCATGCGGTGTCATTTGGTAAACCCATTTTGCAACACCCGTGTCTAAATCACGTGCAAACAAGGACATTGTCCATTTGTTATCGCCAGGGCGTTGTGCTGGATTCCAGGTAGAAGGATTACCTGTACCGTAGTAATACAAGTTCAGATCAGGATCATAAGAATACCAACCCCATGTCGTACCGCCACCAATTTTCCACTGATCGCCACTCCATGAGTTCAATGAAGAATTTTTCCCTACAGGCTTCAACATTGAAGTAGTCAGCTTAGGATCTATCATCATCTCATCATCAGGACCGGTACTGTATGCACGGTATAAAACTTTACCATCTAGATCATAAGCTTGAACATAACCACGTACACCAAATTCACCACCAGAAATACCTACGATGACTTTATCTTTAAATACATGAGCGACACCGGTGTTGGTTTCACCTTTTGTAGGATCACCACGCTTGTCAGACCATATTACTTCACCGTTATTAGCATCCAATGCAACCAAAGTCGTATCAGCTTGGTTTAAAAATATTTTTCCGTCAGTATAAGAAAGACCACGATTAACGACATCACAGCACATAACAGGAACCGTATCGTCATAACTTTGCTTAGGCTCATATTTCCATTTTATTGCACCATCATTACTTAAATCTAATGCGAAAATAATATTCGGGTACGGTGTATGTAGATACATGATGTCACCGATCACTAGTGAGTTTCCTTCATGACCGCGTAAGACGCCGGTAGAAAAAGACCAAGCCATCTTCAAATCTTTGACGGTATCTTTATTAATTTCTGTTAATTCACTATAACGATGGTTGGCATAGTTGCCTGCTGACATAACCCACTGTGCTGGATCTTTCTGCATAGCAATTAGATCGTCAGCCACAGCGTAAAAAGGCAGGGCCAAAGACATCATTGCTAAAGATAGAGTTGTTTTTTTCATTCAGTACTTCCTAATAGTTGTTAAGCAACACATAACGGAAAATTTCACCATCATGCTTTTATAATGTGACCCATAAAAAATTTTCATTTGTTCTGAATAATTTTTCACTCAACATGGTAATCATGCTTAAATAAACTCAAAATATGGGCGGAAAAAGTATAACAATGTGAAAACGAAGCTTTATAACACCTGTGTCCTTAAATGTAGACGGGCAGTTGGATCCTCAGTCAAGTCGGATGCAACGTAAAGTGAAAAGACACGCTTTATCTGGCCTGAATGCGTGGCATACCAAATGAAAATAATTGTAAATTATCTCCTTTTTAAAATTAAACATGGCAATGATCAGGCATGATAAGATCTGATTACTATTTTTTAAATTGGTAACAGGTATTGCCATTTTAAATTCAGCTGAGTAAATATGGCCTATTGCGGCGAGGACGATAAAGTAGCAACGTCATATTAAAGAGGTATATTTTTTGACTATCGAAGATATCAACAACAACGCTATTGATTCTTATGAATATCCTCACGGACTCAATATCATTAAGAATAAAAGTCAGGTTCTTATCCTTGATGACCAATCAACGGGTAGAGCGATACTTGAAAAAATAATCCTGCAAGTCTCCGATAATATAGTTGTGTCAGATTTTGGTGACCCACTGAAAGCACTCAAGTGGCTCGAAACGAACGATGTTGATTTAATCATCACCGATTACAGAATGCCAGGAATGAATGGACTTGAGTTTATTCAAAATGTACGCAAACAAGAACGCTGTAAAAACATTCCTATTATGATGATTACTGTCGTCAGCGAAAAAGAAGTTCGTTATGAAGCATTAGAGGCGGGGGCAACGGCCTTTTTAACCAGACCTATTGATCAAATTGAATGCCGGACAAGTTGCAGAAATTTACTCCAGCTACATCAACAGCATTTAATCATTCAAGATCGCGCCAACTGGCTAGCTCGCCAAGTAGATATTGCCACACAACAAATAATCCAACGAGAACGTGAAGCCATCATTCATCTTGCAAAAGCAGGAGAATATCGTGATGAAGGTACGGGTAATCATGTACTGCGAATGGCTAAATACTCCCGAATAATTGCCGAAGCCTTAGGCTGCTTTACAGAAGAAGAATGTGACGATTTGGAATATGCCGCACCGATGCATGACATTGGTAAAATTGGTATTCCTGATAGAGTATTACTCAAACCGGGTAAGTTAGATCCCCTTGAATGGGAAATAATGAAGCGGCACAGTACGATCGGTCACTCTATATTATCCAATAGTAAATCTAAATATATGCAGATTGGCGCCATTATCGCAATGAATCATCATGAGCGTTATGATGGCAAAGGCTATCCTAATGGTCTTAAAGCGACAGAAATTCCTCTTATTGCTAGAATTGTAGCCGTCGCAGATGTCTTTGATGCCTTAGTGACGACTCGACCATATAAGGCGGCATGGTCAACTGAAGAAGCCTTGGACTATATTAAACAACAATCTGGTTCACATATGGATCCACAATGTGTAGACGCTTTTTTTGGCCGAATTGACGATATCAAAAAAATTCAGTCTGACTATTCAGATGAACCAGAAGAATAACGAGCGTAAAGATTGATATTTTCGTTGCAAAAAAAGGGCGCTTTGAGCTGGCATAAATTGCAACAACGCTTAGCCCTCACAGGTGATTCTGAACCTGAAGTAGTTATTAATCTACGATTGATCATGGGCTTGGGCCTGCTGATGTACTTTTGTCTTCCATGGGGAGATGGGGAGACTTTCCAACAAGCTATTCGCTCATTTCCCAGTCTAATAACGCTTAGCTATTATATTTGTGCATTAATGATTGCTGTTGCACTGATTATTAATCCCAAACCCTCCCCTACTAGACGTGTAATGGGCTTATCGCTTGATCTTATTTCTCTTTCCATTGTGATGTTTATGGCTGGGGAAGATAGTGTCTATCTATTTGTGCTGTATCTATGGGTCATTCTAGGTAACGGTTTTCGTTATGGCACAAAGTATTTATATATCTCATTATTTATCGGATTGACTGGTTTTTCCATTGCTATTACATGGGGAGATTACTGGCAAATAACTGAACATCAACCTATTGGCTTGAGTTTACTTTTCCTGCTTTTATTAATTCCTCTTTACACGGCATTTCTTATCAGTAAATTACATGCCGCTATTGCTACAGCAAAATTTGCCAATGAAGCAAAAAGCCGTTTTTTGGCTAATATGTCACATGAATTAAGAACACCATTAAACGGCGTTATTGGTATTGCAGATTTAATTCGCGAAACAAATCTGAATAATCAACAACGCGAATTTGTAAATATTATGCATAATTCAGCAAATACATTGCTGGGTCTAATTGAAAATGTACTCGATATATCAAAAATTGAAGCAGGAAAAATCACGATAGCGCATGATGATTTTGATTTACATCAACTCGTTAACCTTATGATGCAGATGCAAACCCCAATGGGGAAAGCTAAAAACATTATCGTTACCAGTCATATAGATGCACAGACTCCTTTTTCATTGCAAGGCGATCCGCAACATCTGCGTCAAGTTCTGATCAACTTAATGGGCAATGCAATCAAGTTCACCAATGCAGGCTCCGTTAAACTATTCATTCGACCTGCCGATAACAAGCCAGATAAACCTAGGATACGCTTTGAAATTCAAGATACTGGCATCGGCATCCCCGAGTCAGCACTAGCCACGCTTTTTGACCATTTTACACAAGTTGAATCTAGCGCCAGCCGTTCTATTAGCGGTACAGGATTGGGCACAACAATATCTAAAGAACTTATTGAACTAATGGGAGGAGAAATCGGAGTAGAAACACAACCAGACATAGGTAGCACCTTCTGGTTTGAATTACCCTTTACATCAATTCCAAATGAGCATTTAAAATTGTCTGATAAACACATATTACTACTGACCAGTGACGAAACCACATCAACTATAAGTCCTGCACTTAATTCGTGGGGAGTTACCTATAATCATGTTTCATCTTCAGCACGAGCATTGTCATTATTGATGCAAGCAGTCGAAGATAATAATGAATATAAAATCATGCTGGTTGATCAGTCTTGTATCTTTGATATAGATCCTGTGCAATATGCCCAAATGATAAAAGCGGAACCTAGCCTCAATCATTTATCATTAGTGTTAATCAATTCATCAGGCGGGTCGGTATACAATTCACAAATACGTGAATATTACATCTCAGCTATTCACGATCTTAAAGAAACCCGTTTATTATTTAATGCTATTCATGCTGCTCAAAGTGTCAATATAGATGATGATAAAGTCGTCACTTTGTCCGAGTACTTTGCCCAACAAGATAATGCCAAAGCACTTAAAATTTTAATTGCTGATGATAACCGTGTTAATCAACAAGTGCTTAAGGGTGTGTTAAATCATGCTGGTCATCATACGCTTGTTGCTGATTCCGGTGAAAAAGCACTCGATATTTTGGCAGACAATATCGACACTATTGATATGCTCATTTTAGATATGAACATGCCTGAACTATCGGGGTTCGAAGTAATGCAGGCCCTGCAATATATGGACACAGCAAACACAATTCCAGTTATTATACTGACCGCAGATGCGACGCCAGAAGCCAAAGAAAAATCGCTCAATGCGGGTGCCAATGCATTTTTGACCAAGCCAATTAATGCGAGAGCATTATTAGACCAGATTGCCAAACTCACACGAATCAATAGTGACAACAAAAAATCGACACGGAAGATAACTAAACAAGAAAATACAAACGAAATTTCATCGTGGTTTGATCAAGATGTTATCGACGAACTTACATTATTAGGTGGAGGCGATCAATTTATTCAGCAGCTCGTCAATGGCTTTAAAAAAGATGGGGAAAAACATATCACTCTCATTAAACAAACCGCAAAGGATGATTTTCTAGGTTATCGTGAAAGTCTACATGCGTTAAAAGGTTCGGCAACCGAATTAGGGGCAACAAGACTCGTTAAATTATGTCTGCAAGCAGAAGCATTGAAACCTTATGATACAGGTACATCACGCATGTTTAGTTTAACTAGTCAAATAGAAAAAGCCTTTGAGAGCACCGTCTCAGTGCTGGAAAATAACCTAGCATCTCCACAATTGAAGCTACATCCTCGGTTGTAACCTTAACCTTATTGGCTGACTTTTGCAGATTGTCTATTGACCAAGCGGCTCATCATACGGAGATCTTTACTAGTCAAATTCAATGCAGCATCAGCCCATATCTCAGCAACACCAGCTAGCTCTTCATAAGTCACCGGATTGCACATATCTTTAACTTTTGCCATTGCTTTATAGGTGTTAGGAGATTTACTCGCTGTTTTAATATATTGATGAAGGGCTAATTCTCCCTCACCTTTTTCAGCCAATATATCAACAACCCCTACCTCAAACATTTCTTCAGCGGTATAAAGCTTACCGGATAGGATCATTTTTTCTGCAGCTACCGCGCCAATTTTACGAGATAAAAGTGAATAAGCCCCCATCCCTGGAAATAAGTTAAATAAGACCTCGGGCAATCCCATTTTAGTACCACGCTCAGCGATAATGAGATTACTCGATAATGCTGACTCAAATCCGCCACCCAAGGCATCACCTTGAATTAATGAGACTGTAGTCAAGTTAGCTCCGAAGTGATGCATATTATCGTATAAAATATCAATACATTTAATGGCATAACTTAACAAGTTATCTCGATCACGATTTTCAATTAATAATTTAAATAAATCTAAATCACCACCCAAATTAAACACACCATCTACATTAGAACCAACGACTAAGTAATCATATTTTTCGCCGTTTGTTTCCAGCATTTCAACTTTTATATTTTCAAGGTAATCGGATAACTCAGCTAGTAAAGTAGGAGTGAAACATGGTCTCGGTGCAGCATCCATTAAAAACCAACCAATTTTATACGTAGCGTCGTAATGCGTTTTTAGTTGTGTATAAGGTGCCACATCATCATAAGCTTCCTTACGTTGAGCAATTGCATTCATAAATATTTCCTTACTATATTGTAATAATTATTGTCATGGTCTGAGCATTAAATGACTATTTTTTGACACCAGTTTTAACTTACAATATGTAATAAGCATGAAACATGCCTATTTCAAAAAAACACAAATAATTTTTTATTATCAACGATTTAGAAACAGCCCATCAGTTATAATTTGTCATACTCGTGAGCAGATCATTTTTTTACTCGTGGCAAATAATTTACATTTACTAAAAAATAAGGATTCGCCATGGCCGCCAGTAGCCTATTAGCATTAATTGATGATGTAGCCTTAATGACCAAAGTAGCCGCAAAAAAAACAGCGGGTGTATTGGGTGATGATTTAGCGTTGAATGCTGAACAGGTTTCTGGTGTTAAAGCGGCACGTGAGTTATCTGTAGTATGGTCGGTAGCAAAAGGCTCATTCAAAAACAAATTGATTTTAGTCCCATTGGCATTAATGATCAGTGCGCTTATTCCTTGGTTGATAACACCATTATTAATGATTGGTGGTGCTTATCTATGTTTTGAAGGTTTTGAAAAATTAACGCATAAATTTTTTAACCACAAAACTGAAGATTCAGAGCATCATGAAAAGATTGTTGAAGCACTTATTGATCCCAACATCGATCTAATCGCATTGGAAAAAAAGAAAATTCAAGGTGCCATTCGTACAGATTTTGTACTGTCTGCCGAGATCATTGTGATTACATTAGGCACGGTTAAAGATGCGGCATTTTCCTCGCAAGTAACCGTTGTTTCTACGATTGCAATCATCATGACTATCGGTGTTTATGGCTTAGTTGCAGGGATCGTTAAGCTAGATGATGGTGGCTTGGCATTGATGAAATCAACATCAGAGAATATCTGGGGAGATTTTAAACGCTGGCTGGGCAGTGCTATTTTATGGTTCGCACCGGTATTAATGAAAACATTATCAATAGTCGGTACCGCAGCCATGTTCCTTGTTGGCGGTAGTATTGTGTTACACGGTATACCGTATAGCCATTATATTTTTCATTATATCGACGATCTAGTATTAAGTATTCCGATGATGGGTCATATTTTCTCAGCAATCATGCCGCTATTAATAAACGGATTTGCCGGGATATTAGTGGGTGCAATTGTATTAGCGGCTATCAGTATTCCAAATCCATTTAAAACAAAAACCGCATAAATATGCTAACTCCCCACTGAATACTACAAGCAGTAGTCAGTGGGTTAAGTTATTATATTAATGGTGATTAATCTCGTTCAATTAATTCGATTTTATAGCCATCCGGATCTTCAACAAAAGCAATGACTTCAGTACCATGCATCATCGGTCCGGCTTCACGAACAACGTTGCCACCTAAGTTTCTAATTTTGTCACATGCTGCTGCTGCATCTGTTACTCCAATAGCAATATGACCGTAGGCATTACCAATATCATAATGATCAGTATCCCAGTTATAAGTAAGCTCGAGCACAGTATTCGAGGCTTCATCACCGTAACCTATAAAGACTAACGTAAACTTACCGTCTGGGTACTCTGACCTACGTAATTCGGTCATTCCCAGCACTTCAGTATAAAACTGTATTGAACGTTCTAAATTTCCAACACGCAACATTGTATGTAACATTCTCATTATTATTTATCCTCAATATCTATCGTTTAGTGAACATGCATTCAATCAATACCTAGCGAACTCCAAATCTCATCAATACGATCTACAACAGCTGGATCACGTTTTATAGGTCGTCCCCATTCGCGATTCGTTTCACCGGGCATTTTATTTGTGGCATCCATACCCATTTTAGAACCTAGGCCAGAGACTGGCGAAGCAAAATCGAGATAATCAATGGGCGTATTTTCAATCAAAGTGGTATCGCGAGCCGGATCCATTCGAGTCGTAATCGCCCAAATAACATCATTCCAGTCGCGAACATTTACATCATCATCAACTACAATAACAAACTTGGTGTACATAAACTGACGTAAAAATGACCAAATCCCCATCATCACCCGCTTGGCATGACCGGGATACTGTTTTTTCATGCTGACTACCGCCATCCGATATGAGCAGCCTTCGGGCGGTAAGTAAAAATCAACAATTTCTGGAAATTGTTTCTGCAATATCGGTACAAATACTTCATTCAAGGCTACACCTAAAATCGCCGGTTCATCGGGTGGCCGACCCGTATACGTACTATGATAAATCGGATTTTTACGTTGAGTTATTCGTTCAACGGTAAACACTGGAAAACGATCGACCTCATTGTAATAACCCGTATGATCGCCGTATGGCCCTTCATCTGCCATATCATCTGGGTAAATAAAGCCTTCTAATACAATCTCTGCACTGGCAGGTACTTGTAAGTCATTACCAATACATTTCACCAATTCAGTTTTTGAACCTCGCAATAAACCTGCGAAAGCATATTCAGATAAGGTATCAGGGATTGGCGTCACCGCCGCCAAGATGGTGGCAGGATCACAGCCCAGTACCACACTGATGGGAAACGCTTCACCAGGATGTTCTACTTGCCATTCTTTAAAGTCTAAAGCGCCACCACGATGCGATAACCAACGCATAATGACCCGATTTTTACCGATGACCTGTTGGCGATATATCCCCAGGTTTTGCCGTGGCTTATGCGGTCCTTTGGTCACTACTAATCCCCACGTAATCAGCGGTGCAGCATCTTCTGGCCAACACAGTTGAATGGGATACTGACTTAAATCGACGTGATCACCTTCAATCACTTGTTGTTGGCAGGCGGCATAGGTCACCACTTTCGGTGCCATATTTAGAACTTGTTTGAAGATTGGCATTTTCTGCCAAGCATCTTTCATACCTTTTGGTGGCTCAGGTTCTTTCAGAAATGCGAGTAACTCGCCTACTTCTCGCAAAGCTTCAACCGAATCTTCACCCATGCCAAATGCAACGCGCTGTGGTGTGCCAAAAAGATTAGCTAACACCGGCATGTCACTGCCTTTAGGATTTTCGAATAATAATGCTGGACCACCAGCACGTAATACTCGATCGCAGATTTCCGTCATTTCTAAAACAGGGTCGACTTCTACGCTGATACGTTTAAGTTCGCCTCGCTGTTCTAAGTTAGTAATAAAGTCACGTAAATCTGTGTATTTCATAATCTGGCTCAGGGGAAATAATGTGTTAATTTATTTAAAGCAGATACTTTATCATTGATAGTGATGAGTTTTTAGATTTTTAAGGAAATCAATCTGCTTATTGCTATTCAGAAAATACTGAATCTCTAGCTGTTTCAATACGCTTTTTTTACGATGAGTTGATTATTCTTTTTTTCAAACTATAAATTTAATATAGCGCTATCCACCATCGCCTTAATGGGTTCCGTAACTTATTAATCAGTGTATTTAGATGCTCACTTGTCTCAGTAATTCGAGCTTCTTTTGCTATCCTCGCCAATACTATATCTGATTACAATTCACTCCCACTAAATAGATCGTATTTTCCGAGCTATCATTATTGAAAATTCGAGTTTTATTGTGTCATTATTTTATCTATTATTGAGCTGTAACTTTTTTTCAACGAGGAGAGAACAATGCAAATTGATATACAAGCTAGATCATTTACGTTAACGACAGCCTTAAAAAAGTATGCAGAACAAAAATTAAAGTCATCACTTTCTGGCTGCAAAGATCAACTTCGACGAGTAGTAATTCGCTTATCGGATATTAATGGTCCACGCGGAGGTGAAGACAAACATTGCCATATTCAAGTGGTGTTACCCGGTATGCCCGATGTCATTATTGAAGATACTGAAAATGATATGTATGCAGCAATTGATGTAGCAACCGAACGAGCCAGCTTGGCTGTGACTCGAAAAGTAACACGCAAAAAGACCTTTCAAAGGCACAGTTTGCCGTTAAGAAGTCACTTAATGGCCTAGATTTATTATTAGGAAGAGAACAACATGAGCACGACAAATACAGTTTATTCAGACCAACAACAGCATGCGGCACTATCAACCAATAAAGTCATTCGCAGCACCTATATGCTGCTGTCGATGACCTTATTATTTAGTGCCTTAGTCGCAGGCGTGTCAATGAGCCTTAACTTGCCTCACCCTGGTATTATTTTGACACTGGCCGGTTATTTTGGCCTATTGTTTTTAACGAATAAATTTCGCAATAGTGCTGCAGGTTTGGTATCCGTATTCGCCTTAACAGGCTTTATGGGCTACACCCTTGGACCAATTTTAAGCAGTTATTTATCATTGCCAAATGGTGGCCAAATTGTAATCAATGCCATGGCAACTACTGGCGCGATGTTTATTGGTTTATCCGCATATGCATTAAAAACACGTAAAGACTTTAGCTTTATGGGTGGATTTTTAATGGTGGGCATTCTAGTTGCCTTTGTTGCAGGCTTAGGGGCTATCTTCTTTGAAATGCCGGCATTATCGTTAGCCGTTTCCGCGATGTTTGTATTATTGATGGCTGGACTTATTTTGTATCAAACTAGCAGTATTATAAACGGCGGGGAAACAAACTATATTATGGCAACGGTAACACTCTATGTGTCTATATTTAACTTATTCACTAGTCTGCTACATCTGCTGGGGGCCATGTCAGCCGATGACTAAGTTATAACTTCAGAAACAAAAAAGGGCGACTTTTTAGTCGCCCTTTTTTTATGTAAAACACTAAATTAGTGTTTAGGCCGCAATACCACTATGGCGTAGTAAAGCATCAATTTCTGGTTCACGACCACGGAATTCTATAAACAACTCCATCGGTTCGCGCGATCCGCCCTGCTCTAAAATTGATTGCAAAAACGCTAAGCCAGTAGCGCGATCAAATATGCCATTCTCTTCAAACTTAGAAAACGCATCCGCCGATAAGACTTCTGCCCATTTATAACTGTAATAACCTGCCGCATAACCACCAGCAAATATATGAGAAAAGCTGTGAGCAAAACGGTTAAATTTTGGTGGTTTAACGACGGCAACTTGATCACGTACTTCTGCCAATATTTTATCTACTTGGTTTTCTTGTTCCGGGTTGAATTCAAGATGAAGACGGAAATCGAATAATGAGAACTCTAATTGACGCACCATAATCATCGCTGACTGGAAATTACGCGCGGCAATCATTTTGTCGAATAAATCTTGTGGCAATACTTCACCCGTTTCAAAATGACCAGAGATTAAATCTAACGCTTCACGTTCCCATGCCCAGTTTTCCATAAATTGGCTTGGTAATTCAACCGCATCCCACGCCACGCCATTAATTCCTGACACGCCCGCATGATGAATTTTTGTTAGCATATGATGTAAGCCATGGCCAAATTCATGGAATAAGGTAGTGACTTCATCATGGCTGAATAAAGCGGGTTTATCACCCAAAGGCTCAGAGAAGTTACAAGTCAAAAAGGCCACTGGGGTTTGAATACCTGCTTCCGTTTGACGTCGAACATGGCATTCATCCATCCATGCACCGCCTCGTTTGTGATTACGAGCATATAAATCAAGATAAAACTGACCACGTAACTCGTTATTATCATCAAAAATGTCAAAAAATCGTACATCTTTATGCCATACATCAATGTCATGGCGTTCTTTAATATCTAAGCCATAAAGGCGATTTACTACGGCAAACAAGCCTGATACCACCTTGTTTTCAGGGAAGTAGGGTTTCAGCTCTTCTTGTGAGATCGAATAACGTTGTTGACGTAATTTTTCAGCATAATACGTGACATCCCACGCTTGTAATTCTTTAATCTTAGGGTTTTGTTCGCTAGCGTAGGCTTTTAATTCAGCAAACTCCCGCTCTGCGATGGGTTTAGATCGCGCAGCAAGATCACTCAAAAAATCTAACACTTGCTGTGGAGATTGTGCCATTTTGGTGGCTAATGATCGTTCAGCATGATTCGCAAAGCCGATCAATTGTGCCAATTCGTGGCGTAATTTAAGAATATCGGCCATGATCTCAGTGTTATCCCACTGACCTGCGTGTGGGCCTTGGTCTGATGCTTTTGTAGCAAAAGCCGTGTACATTTCTTCACGAAAGTCTCGATCGTCGGCATAAGACATAACAGGCATATACGAAGGAAAGTCTAAGGTAAATAACCAGCCTTCTAGCTCATCGCGTTGGGCAAACTGTGCTGCCATATCCTTAGTTGAATCAGGCAAGCCGGATAATAAAACTTCATCAGTAATATGCTTTTTCCAAGCATGAGTGGCATCCATCAAGTTTTCTTCAAACTTAGCCGTCAGCTCGGTGAGCTGCTGTGAAATTTGTTTGAATTTATCTCGGTCAGTTTGTGATAATTCAACACCCGACAAACGAAAATCACGTAAAGCGTTATCAATCACTTTTTTTTGTGCGATATCTAGTTGATCATACGCAGAGCTATTTGCCAAGGCGTTATAAGCTCTATATAAATCCTCATTTTGCCCCAACTCCGTGCCAAACTGACTAAGTTTGGGTAAACACGCATTGTAGGCCACGCGTAACTCATCTGAATTCATCACCGAGTTAAGATGACTGACCGGTGACCAAACCTTATCAATAGTGGCATCCAACGCTTCCATCGGCAGTACCAATGATTGCCATGTTGGTTGCTCTTGAAGGTTTAGCAAGTCTTCAACCGTTAGTTTTGCTTGTTCCAATACCTGATTTAATGCAGGCTCAACATGCTCTGGCTTGATTTCTGAAAAAGCGGGTAACACATTATTTTCTAATAGAGGATTAGTCATGATCTTTCACATAGTGATTAATAATAAGGTGATTATACGTTAAGCGGCACTATGACGTTTACTCGTCATCATTCTGACATAAATTCTTCATCGTTTTGTCATAGTAGTTGGTTAACGTACTGCCAATATCCTAAGTCAAAGAGTGAGCGATGCAAACACCATTCAGCTTGGAAAAAACAGTTAAAGTACGTAGTGTCTGGATATCAGACGTTCATTTAGGTTTTCGGGGTTGCAGTGCTGATTATTTACTCGATTTTCTCCACCATGTTGAATGTGATTATTTGTATTTAGTCGGCGACATCATTGATATTTGGGAAATGAATAAGCGGGTATTTTGGCCGCAAGCCCACAATAATGTTATTCGCACCATTCTCGGCAAAGCCAAACATAACACCAAGGTTGTTTATGTCCCTGGTAATCATGACGAAGTGCTGCGTGACTTCGATGGCACCATATTAGGCAATGTTGAAATAAAAAATGAAACCATTCACACCACAGCTGATGGTAAAAAATTACTCATTATTCATGGTGATGAATTTGATGGTGTCGTCAAATGTTCTCCCCTGATTGCAAAAATGGGTAGTCGTTTATATGACTATTTACTCCGCGCTAATCGCTGGGTGAATTTTGTACGCCGTAAACTCGGTTTTCCTTATTGGTCTCTTGCCGCTTTTCTAAAACACAAAGTAAAAAATGCGGTTCAGTACATAAGCAATTTCGAAGAAGCTGTTGCTCACGAAGCCGCCAGACAAAATGTTGACGGTGTTGTCTGTGGTCATATTCACCGCGCCGAAATAACCCGTTTACATGACATTGATTATTTTAACTGTGGCGATTGGGTTGAAAGCTGTACCGCATTAATTGAAAGGCCAGATGGTTCAATGGAAATATTGAAATGGACCGATATTATCAACGAAGCTAATATCCTTACAAAGGTAGCCTAAATGAAAATTGTTATTGTCACTGATGCGTGGGAACCTCAAGTTAATGGCGTAGTACGAACATTAAAACAAACTTATAACCATCTTATTGAAATGGGCCATGATGTTTTTTTACTGACACCAGAAGGCCATTACACTATCCCATGTCCATCTTACCCTTCTATTCCTCTTTCTTTATTTCCTAGTCGCAAAATAGCTCGTGACTTAACAACCATTAACGCTGATGCGGTGCATATTGCGACCGAAGGGCCATTAGGTATGGCAGCACGTCGCTGGTGCATCAAAAATAAAGTGCAATTCACTACCTCATATCACACTCAATTTCCAGAATATGTACGTCTTAGATTACCGATTCCAATCAATTGGACATATGCTTTGTTTCGACGCTTTCATAATAAAGCAGTACACACGCTCGTTCCCACTGAATCACAAAAACTGCGTTTACAGTCACATGGTTTTAATAATGTCCATGTCTGGGGACGTGGTGTTGATACCTCAATATTCAAACCTGACAATCCCCAACAGATTGATCTGCCTAGACCAATTACACTCAATATGGGCCGAGTCGCTATCGAAAAAAACATAGAAGCGTTTTTGTCACTTGATTTGCCTGGCAGCAAAGTTGTTGTTGGTGATGGTCCAGATCTGCTAATGCTAAAAAAGAAATATCCCGAGGTACTTTTTACGGGTGCTAAATTTGGTGAAGAACTCGCTTCTTGGGTAGCTGCCGCTGATGTTTTTGTCTTCCCCAGTAAAACAGATACCTTCGGTTTAGTATTACTAGAAGCACTAGCCTGTGGTGTACCTGTTGCCGCTTATCCAGTGACAGGTCCTAAAGATGTCATTGAACATGGGCGAGTAGGCTATTTGGATGACGATCTGAAAACAGCCGTCATCAACGCTTTGCAATTAAATAAGTTAGATTGCATCAAATTTGCTAGACAGCGTAGCTGGCAAGCCTGTACGCAGGTTTTTTCTGAATTAATGTATAACAATCGCACGGATAAAACCGCTTCGACTGATAATATCGCCAGTCATCAATTTTGGTGTCTATGACCCCATTACAAACAGCTTGTCGTGGTAAAAAAACAACTACGGAAATAGTTGTGAGGATAAAATACCACTCTTACTTGCTCCAAAACCCTGTCCATGCGATTATTCTCCCCAATAATCACCTAAAAATATCAGGACAAAAGACGTGTCTAAGCTCACCTTACCCCTTAAAGTAGTTATTTTAACTGGCATCACGCTGTTAACTGGTTGTGCGACAGCAAACAAAGTCGATGGCGTGAACGACCCATTAGAGGGATATAACCGCGCAATGTATTCAATTAATGATACCGTTGACCGTGCGGTTATTAAACCAGTTGCTAAAGGTTACGATACTGTCGTGCCTACAGGAATTAGCCAAGGTGTCAGTAATTTTTTCAGCAACTTAAATGACATCACCGTTATTTTAAATGATCTACTTCAGTTTAAATTTGGCCAAGCTTTAGATGATACGGGTCGTTTTGCATTAAACACTACCGTCGGCTTTGCCGGAATATTGGATGTTGCAACACTAGCTGGACATGATAAAAACAATGAAGATTTTGGGCAGACCTTAGGTACTTGGGGCATTCAACCTGGTCCATATGTCGTTTTACCTTTTTTTGGACCGCGTAATTTCCGCGATACATTTGGTCTAGTTGCTGATATATATACCGATCCAGTGACTTATGTTGACGATGCTGGAGCGCGTAACGCAATTGTTGCCACACATGTTATCGATAGCCGTGCTAACCATCTAAGTATTAAAAAAGTACTTGATCAAGCAGCGCTAGATGAATATAGCTATGTTCGAAATGCCTATTTGCAACATCGCCAAAACCTAGTCTATGACGGTAATCCACCGAAAGATGATTTTGATGTTTTTGCTGACTAGACCGTCTCAATGAGGACAATATGTTGCTAGCAACATATAATACAAAGCCGAGCACTAGCTCGGCTTTTTTTATTACGCTACTTGGCTATTAATTATTTATGACAACTGCACTTTTTATTCTTGCGATCATCGCTGGTTTTGCTGTTCTAATATGGGGTGCGGATCGCTTTGTTGACGGTGCTGCAAGCATCGCAACTAATCTTGGTATTTCGCCTTTAATCGTCGGGTTAACAATTGTTGGTTTTGGTACCTCCGCGCCTGAGATGCTTGTTTCAGCCTTAGCCTCATTTGATGGCGCACCAGCAATGGGGATAGGTAACGCAATTGGATCTAATATTACAAATATAGGTTTAGTTTTGGGCATCACTATTTTAGTTACCCCATTAACCGTAAATTCAGCCAGTCTGAAACGTGAGTTTCCTATGCTGGCATTGGTAATGGCTATCGCTTTGTATCTCGTTTGGGATTTAGAACTTAGTCACATAGACGGTGTTATCTTATTTAGTGGTTTCATCTTCACTTTATTTGGTATGGCTTATCTTGCGGTAAAAAGCACTGCGCAAGACCCGCTAGCTCAAGATTTCGAAAAAGAATTTACTGAACATAAAATGTCTACTAAAAAGGCAGTATTGAGTTTTAGTATTGGTTTAATTGCATTGTTAGTAGGTTCAAAAGCATTAGTATGGGGTGCTACAGGCATTGCTCAGTTACTAGGTGTCAGCGATCTTATTATTGGCCTTACTATCGTCGCGATTGGTACCAGTCTACCTGAGCTTGCAGCATCCATCATATCGGCACTCAAAAATGAACATGATATTGCCGTGGGTAATGTATTAGGCTCAAATATGTTTAACTTATTAGCGGTATTAGCGATGCCGGGATTGATTGCGCCATCAACACTAGATCCTATGATCTTATTACGCGATTTCCCCGTTATGATTGCCTTTACCATCGCCTTATTCCTGTTTGCTTATTTCGGCAAAAATGGTCGTATTGGACGTGTTGTAGGTAGCCTAATGTTAGTCAGCTATGTAGCTTACAACGCCCTACTCGCCGTTCAAAGTAGCCAAGGCATATAAAACGCGATGACAAACATAATGCAAACTGAATCCGAGAAGTTAAAAACACTTGGACTTGCGGTAATTAATACTGAAATTGAAGCTATTTCTGGCTTACGTAACCGTATTGATGATGCCTTTGTGCAAGCGTGTCAGTATTTACTACAGTGTAAAGGTCGTATTGTAGTCATTGGCATGGGTAAATCAGGACATATTGGAGGTAAAATTGCAGCCACCCTTGCGAGTACTGGTAGCCCTGCATTTTTTGTTCATCCTGGTGAAGCAAGTCATGGCGACTTAGGCATGATTACCGATAATGATGTGGTCATCGCATTGTCAAATTCTGGAGAAACCAGTGAAATATTAACTATTTTGCCGCTGATAAAACGACTTGGTGTGCCACTTATTGTTTTAACGGGCAAACCTAAGTCGACACTAGCGATGTGTGCCGACAGTCATATTGATGTCAGTGTGACCAAAGAGGCCTGCCCTCTTGGCTTAGCACCCACATCAAGTACCACGGCCGCACTTGTCATGGGCGATGCCTTAGCTATTTCATTGTTAGAAGCAAAAGGCTTTACTGCTGAAGATTTTGCATTATCTCATCCCGGCGGTAATCTTGGTCGTCGTTTACTGCTACGTGTCAGTGATATTATGCATACTGGCGATACCATACCCAAAGTTGCGGATGACGCGCTGATCAGCGATGCCTTAGTTGAAATGACTAATAAAGGTCTCGGTATGACAGCCGTGACCGATAGTAAGGGTCAGGTTGTAGGTATCTTTACCGATGGTGATTTACGTCGTGTAATGGCCCAGCGCGTCGATGTTCACACAACTAAACTCGCTGATTTTATGACGATCAACTGCAAAACAGGTCGCCCTGATATGTTAGCCGCTGAAATACTAACACTGATGCAACGCCATAAAATTAACGCTCTACTTATAACGGATAATTCTCATCAGCTTATTGGCGCGGTGAATATGCATGATTTGCTACGCGCTGGTGTTGTATAAATAACAGATTATATTTATGTAAAAGCTAAACACACCATATCCATTTGAATAAATAGGAACTAATATGCAGGATATTCTTACACGTACCAAAGACATTAAACTGGTCATTTTTGATGTTGATGGCGTTCTCACTGACGGCAGTATCATTATTGGTGACGATGGTGAAGAATATAAAGCGTTTCACTCGCGTGATGGTCACGGGATGAAACTTCTACAATATACAGGGGTCGATATCGCTATTATTACCGGCCGCACTTCAAAAGTAGTTGAACATCGTATGGCTAGTTTAGGTATCAACCATCTTTACCAAGGACAGAAAGTTAAATTACCTGCATTTGAAGAACTCATTAAACGCCTAAACCTCAAACCTGAACAATGCGCCTTCGTGGGTGATGATTGGGTCGATTTGGCTATTATGAGCCGTGTTGGATTAGCTATTGCAGTGCAAGATGCCGACCCTCTAGTCAAAAAACATGCACATTGGATTACGCCTGCCAACGGTGGCAAAGGTGCAGCTCGCCAAGTGTGTGAACTTATTATGGAAGGACAGGGTACCCTGCAAGATCAAATTGAACGCCACTTCTAATCTTTCTTTTGTTGCCAAACTATTATTGTCTTTATTGGCAATAATCACCCTATGGCTACTTTTCAGTAGCGATGCTAAACAAAAAGTGAGTGATTCCAGTGCTATATCTCGAACAAGTGATTATGCGATGTCGAACTTCACTATGACCGTGATGGATAAACAAGGAAAACCGTCACGCATTGTTACTGGCGAAACAATGGCTCATTATCCAGAAAATGATAGCACCGAAATTATTGCACCTATCGCCCAAATTTTGGAACAAGGCAAAAGCACATGGGTACTCTCCGCAAATAAAGCGTATACCGAAGGCAAAGGCGAAGATATTTTACTCACTGGCAATGTTATCATCACTCAAAAAGATAATAATGATATTGAGCTACGTACCGAAAAGCTCAATTTAGACACCTTACGCGATAATGCATACACCGATCTCGCCGTCAGCATGAAATCTCCTCACGGCACGACAAATTCGGTTGGACTTCATGCCAGCCTCCAAGAAAAAACTATTAACCTGCACTCCAGAGTGAGAGGACATTATGATGCGCCACCTACAAACTAAAATTTTAATCACCTTATTTGCTTTTTTACCAGCACTATCATCGGCACTACCTAGCGATAGTAAGCAACCGATTGACATTGAAGCGGATCACGCCGAACTTGATGATGCTAATGGCATTACTCAATACAAAGGTAAAGCCATCTTAACCCAAGGTACTTTACGTATCGAAGGCGATATCATCACCTTTTATTATGATGCTAATAAACAACTCACAAAGGCTGTTGCGCAAGGTAATTTAGCCACTTACAAACAGGTGCAAAAACCAGGTGAAGAACCAGTCCGTGCTCGCGCTTTGCAAATGGAATATCACGCTAAGTCGCAGAAAATATATTTACTTGGCCAAGGTCATGTATGGCAAGCTGGTGATGAATTTAGTGGTAATAAAATCGAATATGATATTAACAAAAATGTGGTGAATGCCAATTCTGCACCAGTCGAAGTCGCTGGTGAAAAACAAGAAAGTGGCCGAGTACATATTATTATTCAACCACCAGGTAGTAAAAAGAAAACAGCAGCTCCGAAGATAGTCCCCAATATCGATGTTGAACCAACACCTCTTGACGATAAAAATGCTGATCAACATCCTACCGCTTTAACCACAACCACCCTTAATGTTCGCACGGGCCCCGGCATTCAATATAATAAGATCGATGCCTTTCGCCCCAACAGCGAAGTCATTATTCTGACCGAACAAAAAGAATGGTTACAAGTCCGAGGTGAAATTGACGATCAAGTAGTCATTGGCTGGGTTAATCGCCGTTATATCCAAGTAAAACCGTAACTTTGAGGACAGTATGAGTACTTTATCCGCCCAGCAATTATCCAAGAGTTTTGGTGCACGCCAAGTCGTTAAAAATATTTCCCTAGAAGTAAAAAGTGGGGAGATTGTCGGCTTATTAGGGCCTAATGGTGCGGGTAAAACCACTAGCTTTTATATGATTGTAGGTTTAATCCCAGTTGATAACGGCACTATTTTCCTTGACCAGCAAGAGCTTACGCGAGATCCCATACATAAGCGCGCTCAACTGGGTATAGGTTATCTACCACAAGAAGCATCTGTATTTAGGAAGCTATCGGTGGAAGACAATATATATGCCATTATTGAAACGCGAAAAGATATCGATGAAGCAGCCAAACAGGAATTATTAAAACGCCTACTGTCCGACTTTCACATCGATCATATCCGAAAATCATTAGGCATGGCGTTATCTGGTGGTGAACGTCGGCGTGTTGAAATTGCACGAACCTTAGCCATGGAGCCAAAGTTTATCTTATTAGATGAGCCCTTTGCCGGTGTCGATCCTATTTCAGTGCTCGATATTCAAGGCATTATCAAAGGACTCGCAGAACGTGGTATTGGCATCCTTATTACCGATCACAATGTTCGTGAAACGCTCAATGTTTGTGAACGTGCTTATATTTTCAATGAAGGCGAGGTCATAGCTAAAGGTACGCCTGAAGAGATCCTGAAAGATAAACGAGTTTTGAGTGTTTATCTGGGCCGAGACTTTAGACTCTAAGGCACCCGCTGCCTCCCAATCATCCTCATGAAAATAGAGATCTCAGCACTCAGAACACATGTCCATAACATTTTAGAAATTGAGCATAATGGGTTGGCTCGTGTAATAAATACCGTTTTGATGTTATTCATTGCATTCACATTAGTTATCGTATTTATTGAAACCGTTCCCAGTATTTATCAACACTATAAGGCATGGTTTTATGGCTTCGAGCTAGTGTCTATTCTAATATTTAGTATTGAGTACATAGCCCGAGTGTGGGCCTCAGCCGAGGTAGATCCTGACAAGCCATGGGCATGTCGTTTAGCTTATATTTTAAGTCCATTAGCGTTAATTGATCTCTTAGCGATAGCGCCCTTTTATTTAGGCTTATTTATCCAAATCGACACTCGTTACTTAAGAGTTGTTCGTCTGTTTCGAGTTATGAAGTTTACTCGTTACTCTCATTCGTTATCGACATTACTACAAGTACTTAAAAATGAATTACCGGGCATTATTTCGGCATTAAGCATATTACTAATGTTAATTGTATTAGCCTCTTCAGCCCTCTATCTGGTGGAACGTGATATTCAACCAGATGCCTTCGGTTCAATTCCACAAGCGATGTGGTGGGCGACAATCACGTTAACATCAGTAGGCTATGGTGATGTGGTACCAATAACCATGTTTGGCAAAGCATTAGGTATGATCATCACCATTTTGGGTGTAGGCATAGCGGCTTTACCTGCTGGTATTATTGCCAGTGGTTTTACTGCTGAAATGCAAAATAGACGCGATGAATTTCGGGCTAAGGTCCTCACGTCATTTGCAGATGATGGCAGTTTGTCTCATGATGATCTTCACGCATTAGAACACCTGAGAATTCAGTTGGGGCTGAGTATAAAAGAAAGTAAATCACTGATTCGATTATCGGGCTTAAAGTCAGCATCCGTATTCAAACATTGTCCTTATTGTGGCGAAAACCTACAGCACCCTCATCACCCAACTGAATAAAGATTATTCCTGTTCATCACCTGACATTGCATCCCGTTCAGGAAAGAAAAGTCGAGGTTCAACTCTAGTATCATTCAAACTTACACCCAGATGCAAATGAGGTCCCGTCACTCGCCCTGTCATGCCTACGGTACCAATAACATCGCCTTGCTTGATAACTTGCCCCGCTTTCACACCGATGTTATTCATATGGCAGAACATAGTCACTAAACCCTGACCATGGTCAATAAATACCGTATTACCATTAAAGAAATACTCACCGGTATTACGAACGACACCATCAGCTGGAGCATGAATCTCTGTACCTGTAGGCGCGGCAATGTCCATTCCACTATGTGGATTACGTGGCTGTCCATTAAACACACGGCGGCGACCAAATAAGCCACTAACTCGACCTTCAATTGGCCATGCAAAATTCAGCGCCACCTCGCCTTCTGTCCAATGTTCTAATGCTGCATTAATTATTGCCTTTTCACCATTGATACGTTTCATATCGTAGTTAGTCGGATTAACCTTGCCATCATCTTTAATTTCAATATGCTGTGTTGGATAGGCTTTATCTGCGATTACAAAGCTTATTTTAGACGTTTTACCTGCAGACTTTACCACCAATGTTTGCGAACCTATTTTGGCCGACAAAGGCACTCCCACCACAGCAAGCCATTGTCCATCTTGCTTCAATACCATCACTTTCCGTTTGTTATATTGAACCACTGGCTTGCTATCTATTCCGACAGCAACCGGCACAATCACTACGCCACCCGGCACCGCAGCTTGTTGTGGCAATGTCATGGCTGAAACCGATACTGTCATCAGCATGCTGAATGCGAGCCCAATAAGTCTAATCATCTTTTACCTCTTTAATTTCACATACTAACTGACCCTTTCCTAAGCGGACATTGATATGCTCGTTTGGTTTGGCTTCAATTGCTCGATGTAATACTCGTCCAGAATCCACCAGTGTAGCTATACTATATCCTCGTTCTAAAGTATTCAAAGGACTCACCGCGGCAAGGGTGCGGATTTGTTGCCCCAAATTTGCTTTATGTTGAGTAAGCCTTGTCTGCATTGCGCCATCTAATTGTTTTTGCAATTGCCTTACAGTAGCTTGTTGATTTTTAATCATTGGTAATGGCATTTTTAGCTGTAACCGCTGATTTAATGCTTTGTAGTGAGCTTGAACACTTTCCTGCTTTTGTTGAATGGACTGCTTTAAACGCCCAGCTAAGGTCGCTATCTTATAATGCTGAATTTCAATTTTTTCTTGTGGATGTTTCAGTCTTACCGACCAATAGTCCAACCGTTGCCGCTTATCATTAAGAATATGTAAGCAGTTACGTTTTAATTGTTGCTGTAAATGATCTATTTTTTGTACTTGCTGATTAATGGTTACTTGCGGTTGCGGCAAACGTTGTTGCAAATAATTTACATGGTGGCGCTCATTTTGTAATCGATGGGCCATTAGCAAATGTAATCGTCGACTATGACTATGGATTTTAGCCAACCATTGTATAGCATCTGGTACGGCTAATTCAGCGGCAGCTGAAGGCGTGGGCGCTCTAACATCAGCCACAAAATCGGCAATCGTAAAATCAACCTCATGACCTACGGCACTAATGACAGGTATTTCACAGGCAAATATGGCGCGTGCTACTTTTTCGTCGTTAAAACTCCACAGATCTTCTAAAGAACCACCTCCACGACTTACAATCAACACATCACACTCTTGTCGTTTATTGGCTAAATTAATTGCCTGTGCAATCTGTTTGGCTGAATCTACACCCTGTACTGCGACAGGATAAAGAATGATATTAGCAGCAGGAAAACGACGATTCAACACGGTTAAAATATCGTGTACCGCGGCACCATCAGGCGATGAAACAATGCCGATACATGTCGGTAATGATGGCAATGGTTTTTTATGTGCCTGATCAAATAAACCTTCATCACCTAAGCGATGTTTTAAAGCCTCGTAGGCATGCTGCAAAGCACCACTACCTGCCTCTTCCATATGCTCAACAACGAGCTGAAATTCGCCACGCCCCTCATACAATGTCACCCTAACCCGCAACAAAACCTGCATACCATTTTTCGGGGTGAACCGTACATTACGATTTCGTGTTTTAAACATTGCACAGCGCACCTGCGCCGCTTCATCTTTCAAGGTGAAATAAATATGACCTGAACCAGGCATCGCTAAATTTGATATTTCACCTTCTACCCAGACCAATTGAAATGAGCCTTCCAAGGCAACACGGGCTTCACGCACTAGCCTAGATACCGCGTAAATTTCTTTAACTGAACGCGTTGCTAATGTATTACTGCTATCGGATGAAACAAGTGATGCCATAAACCCTCAAGATCCTGATATAATTACGCGATTATATTACAGTAATTTCAGGAACCTGCCCCATGAGAATTGCTCAAGAAGCGCTTACTTTTGATGACGTCTTACTACTACCAGCTTATTCAAACGTGATGCCACGTGATGTTAATCTGACTACTAAATTGACTCGCAATATCAATATTAATATCCCGTTATTATCTGCGGCGATGGATACCGTGACCGAAAGTCGCTTAGCGATTGCGATGGCAAAAGAAGGTGGTTTAGGCATATTACATAAAAATATGACCATCGAAGAACAAGCTAACGAAGTTCGTAAGGTCAAAAAATTTGAAAGCGGCGTAGTTCGTGATCCAATTACGATTAGTTCAACAGCAACTATCGGTGAAGTAGTCGAGTTAACGCGTGCTAACAATATTTCTGGTGTTCCCGTTGTAGATGGCGAAAACTTAGTGGGTATTGTTACTAGTCGTGATTTACGTTTTGAAACTCACTATGAAAACCCAGTCTCTTCAGTCATGACACCAAAAGAAAAATTGGTCACGGTTAAAGAAAATACAGATCGTAAAGATATACTCAATTTATTGCATACTCATCGCATTGAAAAAATACTCGTTGTCGACGATAACTTTCATTTGCAGGGCATGATCACTGTTAAAGATATTCAAAAATCGACAGATAACCCTCTGGCATCAAAAGATGATCAACAACGTTTGCGTGTTGGTGCTGCAACCGGAATTGGCGCAGAAAGTCAGGCTCGTGTTAAAGCATTAGTCGAAGCTGGCGTTGACGTGATTGTGGTTGATACCGCACATGGTCATTCTCAAGGCGTATTAGACCAAGTACGTTGGGTCAAAGATAATTATCCAGACGTGCAAGTAATCGGTGGCAATATTGCGACAGGCGCAGCTGCTTTAGCCTTGGTTGAAGCAGGTGCCGATGCCGTTAAAGTGGGCATAGGTCCAGGCTCAATCTGTACTACTCGCATCGTTTCCGGTGTCGGTGCTCCACAGATTACCGCTATCAGTAATGTCGCTAAAGCACTTGAAGGTACCGGAGTACCCTTGATTGCCGATGGCGGTATTCGTTATTCAGGTGATGTCGCTAAAGCATTGGTTGCGGGTGCTCATACGATTATGTTGGGTAGTATGTTTGCCGGTACCGAAGAAGCGCCTGGCGAAGTAGAATTATTCCAAGGTCGTTCATACAAATCTTACCGCGGTATGGGTTCGTTGGGTGCAATGCAGCAAAAACAAGGGTCTAGTGATCGTTATTTCCAAGAATCAACTGAAGCTGACAAGTTAGTACCTGAAGGCATTGAAGGACGTGTACCGTACAAAGGTTCATTATCAGCTGTAATCAACCAATTACTAGGTGGTGTGCGTGCGAGCATGGGTTACACAGGCTCAGCAAATATCGAAGAAATGCGTACCAAACCTGAATTTGTTCGTGTTACTTCAGCGGGTATGAATGAAAGTCATGTCCACGATGTCACCATTACTAAAGAAGCCCCTAATTACAACGTTAGTTAGACGCTAGTTTTACCATTTAAAAACCAGAGTTGTGATTGCTTCAACTCTGGTTTTTGTTCTTAACATCCTGTATTTTCTGAGAATCTTATGAGCCACAATATCCATGACCACCGAATTCTTATTCTTGATTTTGGATCACAATATACTCAGCTAATTGCTCGTCGTATCCGCGAAGCTGGGGTTTATTGTGAATTGAGAAATCCTGAAATTACCGAAGCAGAAATCAAAGAATTCAATCCAAAAGGGATTATTCTTTCTGGCGGTCCTGACTCAACAATTGGTGATGAAGCACCCGTCGCGCCACAATGTGTCTTTGAATTAGGAATTCCTGTGCTAGGTATTTGCTACGGCATGCAAACTATGGCGATGCAATTGGGCGGACAAGTTGAATCATCAGAGCATCGTGAATTTGGCTACGCCCAAATTCGTGCCCGCGGTCATTCTGTATTTTTACGCGACATTGAGGATCACACCACTGAGGAAGGTTTTGGTCTGCTTGATGTATGGATGAGTCATGGCGATCGTGTAACAAAAATTCCAGAAGGTTTTAAAGTTATTGCCAGCACAGACAGTGCCCCATTTGCCGGCATGGCTGATGAACAACGCCAATTCTACGGTGTTCAGTTCCACCCAGAAGTGACACATACCGTGCAAGGTCAACGCATGATTGAACGTTTCATCACTGAAATCTGTGGCTGTGAAACATTATGGACATCTGCTCAAATCATTGATGACAGCATTAAAACTATCCATGAGCAGGTAGGCAGCGATGATGTTTTATTAGGCTTATCGGGAGGGGTCGATTCATCGGTTGTCGCCGCATTATTACACCGTGCCATTGGTGAACAACTGACCTGTGTATTTGTTGATAACGGCTTGCTTCGTGAAAACGAAGGTGACCAAGTTATGGCCATGTTTGCCAAACATATGGGCATTAAAGTTATTCGTGTTGATGCCGAAAAACGTTTCCTTGATGAACTTGCCGGCGAAAATGACCCTGAAGCGAAACGCCGTATTATCGGTCGTGTATTTGTTGAAATTTTTGAAGAAGAATCTAACAAGCTCAGCAATGTAAAATGGTTAGCACAGGGCACAATCTATCCGGATGTGATTGAATCTGCCGCCTCAAAAACAGGTAAAGCACACGTCATCAAAACACATCATAATGTGGGTGGCCTGCCAAAACACATGACGCTAAAACTGCTCGAACCTTTACGCGAATTATTTAAAGATGAAGTGCGTAAGTTAGGCGTAGAACTTGGCCTACCTCGTGATATGGTATACCGCCATCCATTCCCTGGCCCTGGTCTAGGTGTTCGTATTTTAGGTGAAGTCAAAAAAGACTATGCCGACTTATTACGTAAAGCTGACAAAATATTTATCGATGAACTTTATAAACATGACTTATATGATAAAACTAGCCAAGCTTTTGTCGTATTCCTACCTGTTAAATCAGTCGGCGTAATGGGTGATGGTCGCCGTTATGATTATGTTGTATCTTTACGCGCCGTAGAAACTATTGATTTTATGACCGCACGTTGGGCACACCTTCCATATGAATTTTTGGGGCTAGTGTCGAATCGTATTATTAATGAAGTAGATGGTATTTCACGTGTAACCTATGATATTTCAGGCAAACCACCCGCAACGATTGAGTGGGAATAGACCTACGATTATCGTAAGAGGAAAGGAATTTATGGCTAGCCATCGTTTTACAGTACAAAGCTTTTTACTACGATTAATATTTGCTTTAGTGCTAGTCTATGCGAGTTATAACCCCAGTGGTTATAGCTTTTTCCACTGGGCAAAAGATGCCCTGTTCGGGGAAGCATTAGCCATTTCACCTCCTTTTGCAATGTCTGCCGTGATATTGATTATTGGTTGGACAATATATCTTCGGGCTACACTACTCGCCTTAGGTGGTCTCGGATTGAGTTTGGCCTTTGCCTTCTTCGCGATTATTGTCTGGTGGTTTATTGATCTTAAACTTCTTAGCTTTGATAGCATCTCGGTGATGACATATATCGCTTTATTCATTTTAGCCGCTATACTTGCTACTGGGATGTCTTGGTCTCATCTTCGTCGTAGAATGTCAGGACAATCAGATGTCGATGATATAGCTGATTAAATTAACCACGTTTAAACACTGAATACCCTCAACTTCAGATTTTATTTGTTTACATCGCTATGGCGGACAAGACAATGAACGAACCAACAATGCACTGTATTACTCTTTGCTTAGCAAACGCGTTTGACTTCAAAGAGCTAAGTGAAAGCTTACTCGCTAGTAGACGAGCAAGTTTATTAAAAGATGTCCTTTTAATTGATCATGATAATGGCTATTCAATGATCTTCCCCTATGGCGTTGTCGTTCACTGGAATGTATCACTTGATGACCGCCGAAAACTACAAAGTCAATTATTGGAGTTTGCTACTGACATTCATGAAATAATTGAGGAAGATAATTTCAGTTATAAAGTCAATGCAGAACAACATCGGATACAATTCGACTGTATCGAAATGGCATCAGATGCTGAAAACAAGAATTTAGTGGCAGTATCCCATGCCATGGCACAATCGATCAAACTTTCGTCATTTGAAAAACATGCACAAGATACCATTGAAACAACAAAACATTTACCCAAGTCATTAGCAAAAACGGGGAAAATAAATTTATCCAAAAAAGCACTCGCTAAAATTCGTGGTCAATTATTTCTCACTAATAGCGACATTATTCTTAAATTTGATTTACTTGATATTCCCGAATTTTTTTGGGAATACCCTGAATATCAAACTTTATACACACAAATGGCTAATTATTTAGAACTGGCTCAACGCACTAATATTTTGTCCAAAAAGTTGGAAACCATTCACGTATTGCTTGAAATGTTGGCTGATGAACAAAAACATCACCATTCATCAACACTGGAATGGATCATCATTATTTTGATTGGAGTCGAAATAGCGATCACTTTAATTGAAAAACTAACAGGCATATAGTTTTCAATAACACCTTAAATTCATATACAGGACACACCAGCGATGGCTACAAGTAAAAAATACAATTTTAAGATCAAACAAGATGGTGCCACTTGGTCCACTAAAATCACACGTCGCGTTTCCTCACAAAGAACGGTAATCTCCAAAAAACAAGACGGATTTGTTTCTGAAGCAGAAGCCCAAGCTTGGGGTGAAAAAGAAATTGCCTTATTTCTAGAAAATCTTAGCGCACGTAATAAACGCCGTTCAAAGCCACGTACAGAAAGCTAAACTTATTCAAAAATAAGATCGTTTAAATATTTAACAAACTAAAAAATAATAAAGAGTAATTTACAATGATGACTTTATTATTAACGATAGTCATAATGCATAGTCTTTTTAGCGATTTGATCATCTCGCCGTAATACCGCATTATTAGAACACCAATCACTTTACTTAAGTGATTGCTGCACCAACTATTTATTTTAAATTATGAGGAAGATTACATGGCTAGCGAAGGTTATCATGAACCCATCGAAGAATTATCTGATGAAACACGAGATATGCACAGAGCAATTATCTCATTAATGGAAGAGCTAGAAGCTGTAGATTGGTACAACCAACGCGTTGACGCTTGCAAAGATGATGAATTAAAAGCCATTCTCGCTCACAACCGTGACGAAGAAAAAGAGCATGCTGCGATGGTATTGGAATGGATACGTCGTAAAGATCCACGTTTCGATAAAGAATTAAAAGATTATCTATTCACTGAAAAACCTATTGCTCACCAATCATAAGCTTAATTTAGGCACAAAAAAGGGGGAAGTTGACATAACTTCCCCCTTTTTTTATTTCGGTAATAGTGATTAATTAGACATCATAGTTAGTGGCTGAGATATCACCACCTCGACCAGTCCAATTAGTATGGAAAAATTCACCGCGAGGTTTATCTAAGCGTTCATAGGTATGCGCACCAAAATAATCACGTTGTGCTTGTAACAAGTTAGCGGGTAGGCGTTCACTACGGTAGCCATCATAGAATGATAAAGCACTACTAAAGGTAGGTGCCGGTACGCCTAAAGAAATCGCTGTGCCTACGGCTTTACGCCACCCAGGCAGTGCTTCTGTAATAGCATCAATAAAGAACTGATCCAATAGCAAGTTTTGTAGATCAGGTTGATTGGTAAAAGCATCACGAATATTCGCTAAAAATTGACTACGGATAATACAACCTCCACGCCACATTAACGCTATACCGCCGTAATTCAGTTCCCAGCCATACGTTTCAGCAGCTTCACGCATCAACATATAACCTTGAGCATAAGAGATGATTTTCGATGCGTACAATGCATCACGAATGGCGTTCACCATCTCTGCTTTATCACCTTCAAACTCAGCGGCTAACTTGGGCAGTACTTTCGAGGCAAGAACGCGTTCATCCTTACGCGCAGATAAACAGCGAGAAAATACCGCTTCGCCGATTAAAGTCAAAGGAATTCCCAAGTCCAAAGCATTCATGCCCGTCCATTTTCCGGTACCTTTTTGCCCTGCTGTATCCAGAATATGATCAATCAGCAAACTACCATCATCCTCTTTCACCGCTAAGATATCACGCGTGATCTCAATCAGGTAAGAATCAAGTACGCCATGGTTCCATTCAGCAAATACCGCCTGAATTTCATCACCTGACATGCCGAGACCTTCTCGCATCAACTGGTAAGCTTCACAAATAAGTTGCATATCGCCATATTCAATGCCGTTATGCACCATTTTGACATAGTGGCCCGCACCATCGTTTCCGACCCAATCGCAACAAGGTTCACCATCAACCTGTGCAGCAATCGCCTGAAAAATAGGTTTCACTGAAGCCCAAGCAGCTTGGTTACCCCCTGGCATAATCGATGGTCCAAAACGTGCACCCTCTTCGCCGCCCGATACACCTGTACCAATAAACAAAATGCCTTTTTTGTGCAATTGGTGAGTACGTCGATCGCTATCGTTATACAATGAATTACCACCATCGATAATGACATCGCCTTTATCAAGATATGGAACCAGCTGTTCAATGAAAGCATCAACTACCGGTCCAGCTTTAACCATCAACATAATGCGTCGAGGTGCTTTCAATGATTCAACAAATGTTTTTAATTCGTGGCAACCAATAACTTTTGTGCCTTTCGCTGGACCTGCAAGAAACTCATCTACTTTACTAGTCGTACGATTAAACACAGCAACAGTAAAACCATGATCATTCATATTCAATACCAGATTTTGCCCCATTACCGCTAATCCCACTAAGCCGATATCGGCTTGTACAGTCATTTCACCTTTATTCATTTAATTATCACCTTAATATATTCGCCATCAGCTTCGCGTGTTGAACCTACAATCAACCGACATTTACCCGTAGTAATATTGCACTCTACAGCACCTGAAACTTCAATTAGTTCGCCTTTTTTTGCCTGTCCTACGTAGGTATGAGTGAATGACAACACTTCGGGGGTTAACACGTTATCAACTAGATAAACTGCAGGAAAATCATAGACTCGAAGATCGTCAACTACCTTCGTTGTAATGGTTCGCATTCCTTGTTTTTGATACTGTTGGTCGTCATGCTGTATCTCGTCACTCAGACATACCATGCCAAGATCAAATTTAGTGCCATCAATAGATGCTTTGTTATATTTGCGATATTCATGCCAAGAGAACTCATCAAAGCTTAATTCACCCGCTCGACGCTGAAAGTTATCTTCCATTAGAGACAAGTTCAAGTCACTAATGTTCCCTGAATCTATGGCCCACATTAATGCCTGACGTGTTTTTTGAAATTCATCTCTGCCATAGACCACCAGATCAATATCAGACATTGGACCTTGTTGATTAATTAACATTGAGCCTGTGAGCCCCAAAAAGTCACAATTAGCGCCATATCGCACCAAAATGGGAATTAATTGTTGGAGTTTTAGCTCGATGTTATCGCGTGGTTCGCAGTTCAAAACATGCTTAATTCGTTCTTCTGGTCGATGGTGCTCAACAATATCCTTGACTGAAACGGCATGAAACAGCGCATCAAATTGTGTCGATTGATATAAATACTGAGGGTAAGATTGTTGCAAAAGTTGATTTGCTTGCTCGGTATTAATTTTCTTCCAACCATTACCATTCTTTATATATCGCAAAAAACAGCCTACTTTACCGTCATGGGATTGATAGCTAACCACAGCAAAAACTAAACCTTCTCTAGTCTCGATAAAGTCTTTGGGGAAGTAAGGAAAGTCAGCAGTTCTCATATGACGGTTATTCTACTCTTAATTACGACTTCATCTTGTTCAACTATGGAATCGTCGCAGCCACATCCAAATACCCGTCAATGATAAAAGGGTCAATAACACACCCAAGAGATCTAAGAACCAAACGCCGAACGGGCCTAAAATACGCCCATTATGCACATCCAATATAACGTGTTCAGCAGACACACCTTCACCATGAAAATATTTAACTAACTCTTTTCTCGTTGATTCAGGCATTGGACTAGGTAGACTCCAACCTACTCCTTGTAATGAAGTCAATTCCCATTTGTCGAGCATAAAATCACTGCGCCACATGCCTTCGCGTGTTTGAATAACAGGTGATCCATGAAACAAGCCAATATTTTGAATCATCGGTGGTACACCTGCTGCAGCTCCCATCCGTTCAATAAATTCACCGTCAGAATTAAGCAAAATTAACGCATCATCTGTTGCTAAAACCACTACTTCATCTAACACTACCCCGCCTAATAAAGGTCTTTGGGCATTGGTCACAGGCATAGCATTGACAAAGATCTCCGTGCCAAATTGTGAGATCACGGATTGGTCTAACAAATAGACGGCATCGGCTTCCACATTACTCACACCATAATGCTTCAGCAGCCAAGGCCACGTTAGATAGTGTTTATCTAATTTTAAATCGCTGGAATGGTTAAGCAATATACCGGTTATCGATACTAACAACACAAATAGAGCAATGGCAGCACCCATACTACGGTGTAGGCTTCGCATGCGGCGGTTCATATAATTACTCTGTCTGGTTTATAAACTGGGTTAAATATAATGCCAGTGTTACCACAGATGTCATAGCCCTTACTGACAATGTTGCTCCTGAAATCCCATCGATATGCCGATCTAGTTTTTGTTCATTCAGTTCAGCATCGGCATATTGTCGTGTAAATGCGCGTTGCTGAATCTCTCCTCCGCGACTTTCACGGTAGGCTAAGACCTTAACCTGTTCAACTTTTCCATCGGCGATTATTATGCCGAAAGTAATGGGAGATTCTTTACCGATCTCCTCTAAAATCCACGCAGTGCGCTGTACTTGTTGCCAATAACGAATCCGCAATCCAGCGTACTCATGCCCTAAAATATTAGCAATGGCGGGACGCAAATCATCTTTAATCCACACTACTTTGCTTTTAGGTATGTTGTCCGTAAACGTTTCAGCTATAAAGTCTTCATTCGTTTGATTCACACTACCAGCAAAGGCGGACACAGCGAATGAACATAACAATAATCCTATGAGCATCATCTGCCAAAAGACATTATTTGTTATATTCAATTCGCTGTTCCTTATTAATTGTACTAATCTTAGAATTGGTAACCTAAACCGATATTGACGCCATCTAGTTCAGCTTCACCTACTGGTGAAGATTGATCTTGGTAATCCAATTTCACAACTACTTGAGGATCGATCCACCAGTTCATACCAATATCCCATTGCGTATATTCTGAATCGGTTGAATTTCCAGCTTGGTTATCCCATAAACTATAGCGAGTAAATACCCCAACTTTGTCACTAATTTTATAAGATGGTTCAACATACCAACCCGTTTGCTCATCATAGCCTTGTGCCGCAGGTCCCGTTCCATCTAGATCCCATGTAGCATATAAGGCACGAAACCCAAATGGACCTTGTTCGATAACAGCATGTGTTTCGAATAATGTTGCACTGCCTGCTGTTGCATCTAGACCTTGGGTCACATCATTTTGATACTGCACACTTGCAGCAAGCTCAACACCTGGGATCGCAGTCCATTTCAAACGACCGGTATACGCTGGGTCATCTGCTTTTGCTTCAGCAACTTTTTGACGGCCATCTCGAATTTTATAACTTGTTTTGCTACCATCTTTAGATACATCTAAACCCGAGGTTAAAGCAACATCATATGAGAAACCTTCTGCCAATTCACCACTCAACATCGCACCACCTTCCCACCATGTTGTCGGAATAATATTCTTCTCGACATTATTTCGTTCTGTGCCATAAAAAGTATTGGGTTCATGTGTTTCATTGATAATACCTACAGGTGTTAAAAATAAACCGGCTGAAACTCGACTTTGATCATTTAAATCATATTGAAGATAAGCTTGTTCAAGTTCAATTTCACCTTTCTGGCCTTCACCAGCAATACTATGTTCTAGTTCAAACTCAGAGAAGAAACGTAGGCGGTCATTAAATTCATGGCCAAAGAACAATACAAAACGATGAAAATCAATTTCATCTTTATCTGAGGAACCATTTTGGTCGTCTAGGCTGCTGTAATGCATCTCGCCATAACCACCAATGGTCGTTTTACTAGCACTCACTGACTTAATCGCTGACTCAGTTGCTTCGGCAACCGCTTCAGCGGCTTCATGTGCAGAATTAGCCGTCTGTTCTGTTTGATCGACCTTAACTTTTAAAGTCTCATTTTCTTCTTTCAGCTGCACATTTTGTTGTTTTACTTCGCCTAATTGTTGCTGAACCTGTTGCAATAATGCCCAGATTTCTTCATTAGTTGGTGTTGCTGCTGCTTGGCTAGCTGAGGCCGCGACCATTAAACTCAATGCCAAGCTCGTTTTTCTAAATGGTGTCATAAACGTTACTCATCGTAAATTATAAAAATTGCAGAGTATACTCAACATTAAATCTAAATGCAAATCATTGTCAATTAGATTAATAAAGTTATCAACGTCATCACAGAGGGAATCACCAAATCCCCCACGCAACCCATAATTATCCGCCACCACAAAAAACATAACACACTGATACACATGAAATAATAAAGCTTACCTTGTTACCAATGAAAATCTTATCTGACTTAATTACAATTACTTATTGCATTCACTAATGAGAATCATTATCATTCGTATCACGATTAATATCTTGGACGTTTTTAATGAATCAAAATTTAGTGAATACCACTGCTTCGTCAGTAAGCACCTCTGACTTAAACAACCCCGCTACTGACACAGTAATCACATCCGATCTCACGATAGGAAATCAGCCAATAGATCCGTCTTTATTACCAACAGATATTACTAATACTGTGCAACAAGATATATTGTCCAGTCCGTTAATCCAAGATCGAATCGCTGAATTTCTCAATGTCGGTGGACCAGTTGTTTGGATACTATTGCTGATGTCATTAGTCGCCGTCAGTATTATTATCATTAAAACCTGGCAGTTTTCAAGGCTAAAACCTGAGCGACGAACAGCTATCGATAAAAGTCTTACCTTATGGCATAAGGGTGATAAGACATCCGCTAAAATCATGCTTAATTCTAAATACAGTGTAGAGAAAGTAGCACTCGTTGCCATGAAAGGGCTCACTGACAACACTATTGATAAAGACTTATTAAAAGAAGAATTAAATAGAATCGCGACGCTCAAACTAGAGCAATTACGTAGTTACCTTCGCCCTCTTGAAGTCATTGCAACATTAAGTCCTTTATTAGGACTGTTAGGTACGGTTATTGGCATGATCATGGCCTTTCAACAAATGGCCGCCGCAGGCAATCAAGTTGATCCATCCGTCTTATCTGGTGGTATTTGGCAAGCATTGTTGACGACGGCCGTGGGTCTTACTGTCGCCATTCCTGTTGTCGCAGCACATACATGGCTTGAACGAAAAATAGAACGTGTTGCAAGTTTAATGAATGACGTCGTCACACAATTATTTACTAGCCAAATCACGGTAGAAAAATCAGTCACCCATGCCAAGGGTGCAAACCATGCTGCTTGAGTTAGCCTCTCAAAGACGTCGAAAGATGATCAGCTTAACACCGCTCATTGACGTGGTTTTTATCCTGCTCTTGTTTTTTATGCTATCAAGTAATTTTACTCGTTGGCATCAAATTAACTTGCAGTCAGCCACGTCAAGTGAAAGCCAAACGCCAGATCTTCGAATTTTAAAAATCGAATCGAATCAGGGTGAGTTGAGCTTTAACGGCAGCCGTTTATCGATGACTGATACGGATGGCATACAAAAACTTGTTGCCAAAAATAAACAAGCAACCTTTGTGATTACGGTCGTTGAAGGTATCAAAATCCAAGTAATGGTTGATTTGTTAGATCAATTAAAACGTTCTGGTGCAACACGCGTTTCTCTCGCAGGCTTAGCCCAATGATATTAAAAACCACTCACGTTAAACGCAGCAATAGCGATGATGATAATTTAATTCCATTGATTAATATCGTGTTCTTAATGTTAATTTTTTTCATGGTCGCAGGACAAATTCAACCGTCAGATGGCGTTAAGGTTGAATCACCAAACTCAATTAGCGACACCAAATTGACACCAGAACGTTTAAAAGTAGTGATTGCAGAAGATGGCGAACTATTTATCGATGGCGCACAAGTATTACAAGATGATTTTGCTAGCCGCGTATTAGACTATTTTCAAACGCTCACCCCAGAGCAAAAAGAAAATGCTGCCGTGGTCATAAAAGCTGATGGCAATCTGGTTGTCGAGCGCATGCAAGATTATGTGAAAACAATTAAAACAACTGGTGTTACTCATATTTCACTGATGACTCAACCGTCCGAGCAAGCAGCATTATGATTAAAAAACATCACTGGCTCATTGCATTGCTTATTGCATTTACATTACATGCAGCGGCTTTTCTTACATTCGCATCAACGAACACATTAGATTCAGCCAAAGACGATGGTAAATCAGGTATCGAGGTTGATTTAGGCATGTTGGGCGATCTCGGTGTAGCCATGGCTGATCCTGTTGTACAAGAGGTTGTTACAGAAAAAGAACCTGAAGTAGAACCAGAACCAGAAGTTCAGCTACCCGAAGAGATTGAGCCCATACAAGCAGAACCAGAGCCGATACCTGAACCAGTAAAGCTAGCTCCTAAACAGGTTGTTAACAAAAATGATGTGCACATCAAAACGCAGGTCGAAACACCTGAAGTAAAAAAAGTAACAGAAAAGAAAAAAGAAATACCCAAGGAAAAACCTAAGCCTACTAAACCTATTCAAGAAAAAACGGTTACAGCAGCGAAAAAAAGTACAGAAAAACCTACGTCATCAACCAGTACTGTTCGAGATGAAAAGATAACAACAGGATCTGAAAAGACTATTACTACAGGTGGCCAAAAAGGGGCTGAACGTTCTTATTTTTCTGAGTTATCAGCAAAGTTAGCTCGCTATAAACGCTACCCCAATAGAGCCAGAAGACTGAATGAAGAAGGCATCGTAGTGCTCTTTATTACGGTGAATAGAGATGGGACTGTTAGTGAGTCATATATCAGTAAGAGTTCTGGGTATCCCAAATTAGATAATGCTGTTCTCAGTATGTTGAAAAAAGCATCACCTTTACCTGCGTTTCCAGATGACATGGCGCAATCGAAGTTATCAATCAATATACCGATTGATTTCAAACTTAACGATAGAAATTAATACCGAATTATTAATATTTTTAACTACAAAGGAGAATAAAGTGACAGCACAAAACGGCCAATCACTCGTAATAAAACAACAAAGGATAGCTCTAAATTCTTTATCTAATAATGGACTTGCTTCTATTTCAGTAGTGACAACTTTAGCTTTGGCTATGTCTGCGGCCATGATGAACGATGTTCGTGCTGAAGAGGTTTCTACTATTGATACCTTAGTTATTGAAGAATCAGCAATCGCTGCTGATGCCAATCCTTATGCTGAACCTACCGCACCTTATAAAGCAAAACGCTTATCAGATTCAAAACATACTCGTGATATTGCTGACACACCACAAACAATGACGGTCATGACCAAGGAATTAATCGAAGATTCTGGTAAAACAGAATTGAAAGATATTTTGAGTGCACAACCGGGGATTACCTTAGGTACCGGTGAAGGTGGTAACTCATTTGGTGACCGTTACATAATTCGTGGTTATGAAGCTCGTAGTGATGTTTTTACCGATGGTTTACGTGAACCTGGTTTGATTACCCGCGAAACCTTTGCCATAGAGCAAGTTGAAATTAGTAAAGGGCCAAGTTCTACGTTTGCAGGTCGTGGGTCAACGGGTGGTTCTGTTAATGTCGTCACTAAAAAAGCATCATTAGCTGATGATTTTACAAGCTTAGAAGCCGGTATTGGTACAGACTCATATAATCGTTATTCACTTGATACCAATAAGGTCGTTAATGATCAATTTGCAGTACGATTCAATGCTCTTTATAGCGATGCTGATATTCCAGATCGTGCCCCAGCGAACGAACAACGACAAGGCATGTTACTTTCAGGTGTTTATGAAGCAACAAATGATTTAACTTTATCAGCAGATTATTATTACTTTGAAGGTGACGACCGAACGGATCCGGGTGTGCAACTTGATAGAACAACGGGCGTTATAGATAAAAACATTCAATATATTGGTCAAAGTGGTTTAGATTTTCAACGTACAAAAGCCAATATTTTTACCACTAAAGTAGACTGGAAGTTGTCAGATAAGGTAACAATTGAAAATAAAACGCGTATTGGTAAAGCCGATAATGCCTTTATTGTTTCTGGTTACAATTCGAGATTTGATTCTGGTATACGTCCATTTAATGCTTGGCAGGAAAATAAATATGTAGGCAACCAAACTAACGTTTTATTTGATCAAACGATTTGGGGTAAAGAACATAACTTTGTAACGGGTGTGGAATACGCTAAAGAAACAGCCCATACCGGCAACTATACAGTGGCAACAGATGCATCAGTTCCTGATATCAATCCTTATGCTCCTGATAACAACAGTTGGTCAGGTACGATAACGAAGAATGACAGCAATAAAAGTGTGATTAAAACCGCTTCAGCCTATGTAATGGACACGATTACATTATCAGACGACTGGGAAATATTTACTGGCGTTCGATATGATCACTTTGATTACTCGTTAACAACGACAAGTGATAATTATGACTACACTGATGGTTTATGGAACGGCCATTTTGGCGTGGTGTTCTCTCCTTGGGAAAATGGTAATATTTATGCTAGCTGGAGCACATCTTCCAATATAAATGGTGGTGAAGTGGATGCTGGGACTAACTGTGGTTATGGTGGCTTATGTACGGATTCAGATGGTAACTACAACGCAGAGCCTGAAAACTCAGAAAACTTTGAAATTGGTACCAAATGGAATGTGTTAGATGATAATTTATTATTAACGGCCGCTTTATTCCAGACGACCAAAGATAATGTAATTGAAGGTGGTGTCGATTCTTATCAATCAGGTGGTTCGCTGAATACAGGTAAGAACCGCGTAAAAGGTATTGAGCTAGGTCTATCAGGTAACCTCACGCCTAAATTAAGTGGACAATTGGGTGCTGCAATTATGAATTCGGAAACACTTGCTTCATATTTTGATGGTACGAAGGCAGTAACAGGTCGTAGTGGTGCAATCACATACCCAAATAGCATCGGCGACCCAAAGGCGAACTTTGCAAAGCGTAGCATCAGTGCTCAATTGAAATATAAATTCACACCGAAATTTAATTTTGGCGGTAATTTAACGTATTCAAGTGGCATGATAGGTGGACAACCTGATGCAGGTTCAGCAAGTGATTCAACGATTAAAACACCAAGTTACACCGTGTTTGATGTGTTTGCCTCGTACCAAGTGACAAAGCAATTTGGTGTACGTGCTAACATCCAGAACATTACAGATAAAGACTATTACACTGCGATATACCGTGGTGGTGATATTATTTATCTCGGTGATGCACGTTCGGCCAATGTGAACTTAACCTATAAGTTCTAAATAACGATGGTTTATGAGCAAGGGGGCGAGTTTCCGCCCCTTGTTTTTCTTTATGGAGCAGGAGTCTGTCAACATGATCGTGATTAAAGACGTATTATCGTCTCAGCAATTGCAACAACTTAATCATGTGATTGCCAAACAAACATGGGTTGATGGTCGTACTACTGGAGGGCAACAGTCTAATAGTGTAAAAAACAACCAGCAATTATCGGGCGACTCCCAAGTAGTGCAAAGGTTAGAAGATCTTATCTTAACGGCACTGGCTCATCATCCCACCTTTATTTCAGCCGCATTACCGCTCAAAATATTTCCACCTATGTTTAATCGTTATAGAGTGAGTGAAACCTATGGTTTACACGTTGACAATGCTATTCGTATACCGCCTGAAAGTTCAGCACGTATACGAACAGACTTATCAGCCACCTTATTTTTAACCGATCCAGACAGTTATGAAGGTGGAGACTTAGTGATAGAAGATCACTTTGGTGCTCAACCCGTTAAATTGGCTGCTGGAGACATGCTGCTCTATCCATCAACAAGCTTACATCGCGTCACGCCCGTTACCCAAGGTGAACGTATTAGCGCCGTTTTTTGGCTGCAAAGTATGATCAGAAATAATGAGCAACGGAAGATGTTATTCGACTTAGATCAAAGCGTACAATCCCTAACAACCCTCCACGGTAATGATGCTAAGGATGTGATGCGATTATCGGGCATTTATCATAATCTGATTCGGCAATGGGCCGAAACCTAGATCTTATAGGCAATTATCATGGTACAAACTGCACTCTCCAGCCTTCCTACTGATCTGGTCAGTATTAGCGATTATGCACGTTATGCACCAGCATATATGACACATGCCGTGTATGAGTATATTGTTGGTGGTGGCGCCGATGAAATAACCATACACCGTAATCGTGCACAATTAGATGAACTCTGTATTTTGCCAAAAGTATTAACTGATTGTACTCAAGGAACGACACAAACTAAGATTATGGGAGAAATGTGGCGTCATCCGATGATGTTGGCACCGATCGCATTTCACAAACTCGTTCACCCGGAAGGTGAAATCGCCACTGCACAAGCTGCATCTATTTTAGAAACGGGCATGATAGTGAGCACTTTGTCTTCGGTTGAATTAGAGAAAATTGCAGACGAGCTTGATGGTCCAAAATGGTTTCAGCTTTATTTTCAGCAAAATCGAGCATTCACCTTATCATTAGTAAAAAGAGCTGAACAAGCAGGTTATACCAAGCTCGTTATTACCGTTGATGCGCCACTTCATGGCATACGAAATCGTGCTCAACGTGCTGGTTTTACATTACCTGAAGATGTCTCTGCCGTTAATTTAAAACAAAGACCTCCCTTACCTTCCGCCAGCTTTAACCCCGATCAAAGCATCGTTTTCCAAGGCATGATGAGTGAGGCGCCTAACTGGGATGACATTACATGGCTAATGCAACACACAGCCATGCCAATTGTCCTTAAGGGCATACTGAACCCTGTCGATGCACTGTATGCAAAATCGTTGGGCATTGCTGGCATAGTCGTATCGAACCATGGTGGTAGAACCTTAGACTGCTTACCATCATCAATTGAAATGCTGCCGACAATACGTCAAGCCGTGGGAAGTGACTATCCTTTATTATTCGATGGCGGCATTGAGCGTGGTACCGACGTATTTAAAGCCATTGCATTAGGTGCTAATGCGGTCTTGCTTGGACGTCCTCAACTTTATGCATTAGCCGTAGCGGGGGCCGTGGGAGTGGGACATATGTTGCGTATTTTACGAGAAGAGCTTGAGGTCACGATGGCTTTGGCAGGAACCCCCACCATTGATACTATTACGTCACAATCTATTTGGAAAAAATAATATTCAGGGACCATTCTTACCTGTTTAATGTCTCATAACAAGAATCGTGATCTTTTTTCCCTGCCTTACAAGCTATTAATTGCCTTATTATTGCAAAGGCTCAAATAAGGCCTGAATGTCCTGCTCAGTCAGTTTCTCAGTCTGCTTAGCATTGCCAAATAAAGCATCCGCCAGCGCCTTCTTTTTCTGTTGCAGCGCATTTATTTTTTCTTCTACCGTCCCAGCAACAATCATCTTGTAAACAAACACTTTGTTTTTCTGACCGATGCGATGAGCACGATCTGTTGCTTGCGCTTCCACCGCTGGATTCCACCATGGGTCATAATGGATAACGGTATCCGCCGCGGTCAGATTCAAGCCCGTTCCACCCGCTTTCAAACTGATCAAGAACAACGGCACTTCGTTATTTTGGAAGCGATTAATCGGTGTTGACCGATCTTTAGTTTGACCGGTAAGTTTGACATAGTCGATCTTCCGCGCGACTAATTCATCTTCAATCAAACGTAACATGCTCGTGAATTGTGAGAATAATAATATCCGTCGTCCTTCAATGAGCATTTCAGGCACAATTTCCATTAACTGTTCAAGCTTGGCTGAGTTTTTTACTTTTTTAGCCGCATCGAATTTTAATAAACGAGGATCACAACATACTTGGCGTAACTTAAGTAAGGCATCCAAAATAATGATCTGACTACGGGCGATGCCTTTTTTATCAATTTCCTCACGCACTTTATTATTCATCGTCACCCGAATGGTTTCGTATAATTGGCGTTGTTGCCCTGATAATTCCACTGAACTGATAATTTCCGTTTTTTCTGGTAACTCTTTTGCCACTAATGATTTTTCACGTCGCAGCATAAAGGGGGCAATGCGTTTATTAAGCTGCTGTTGCCGGGCATCATCACCTAATAATTCAATCGGTTTACGGAATAGATTACGAAACTGTTTTTCATCACCTAATAAACCCGGCATTAAAAAATGAAACTGCGACCATAATTCACCAAGATGATTTTCCATTGGTGTACCGGTCAAACACAGTCGATGGTTCGAGTTTAACTCACGTGCGGTAACGGCTACTTTTGAGCGAGGATTTTTGATATGTTGCGCTTCATCAAGAATAACTACATGCCAATGTTGAGCACATAAGACCTCTTTATCCCTCGGTAATAGCGGATAGGTGGTCAGCACAACATCATAATCAGCCAAAGAATCAAAATAATGTTTGCGATTATCGCCCTGCGAAATCAACACCTTAAGTGAAGGTCCAAACTGTTTGACCTCATTAGCCCAATTGACCATTAAGGAAGTGGTGGCTACCACCAAACAAGGATCGGTCATCCGTCCCGCTTCTTTTTCTTTTAAGATATGGGCGATGGCTTGTACCGTTTTACCTAAACCCATTTCATCAGCCAAAATACCAGACAATTTATATTCTCGTAGGAATTGTAACCAGTCTAAGCCTTGCTGCTGATAAGGTCGTAATGATGCTTTCAACGTTTCCGGTACAACGACCTGACTAATTTCTTTAAATCCAGCTAACTTTTCAGCAAACAAACGTGGCGCATCTGAGCCAGCCCATTGCATATTAGTTTCACCCAAGGCATTAAGTTGATTGGCCTGATAACGGGATAATCTCAACTTACCTTCAATATCTAAGGCATTAGGATCATATAGCTCAACCAATGTTTCAATAATATGGCGGACTTTCCCTAGCTCAACGCGAATGACTCGACCATCATCTAAGTTCATGAAAAACGGTTCGTTATCTTGCTGGGCTAAAAAGGTCTCTAATGTTTTAGCGCGTGTTTGCTGCTGAATAAAGTCAACTAACACTGGCAATAAACTAATCATTTCCTCTTCTATTTTCACGCCTAACTCGAGATTAAACCAATCTCCGCCTTTGCTATCTTGTAAATCAGCATACCAAGCATCAACATTAACCACATCAAAGCGGAATGAAGAATCAATCGTCACTTTCCAGCCTGCAGCACGTAATGTTGGAACATCTTTATCAGAAAAATCTAACCAGCCATGTTCATAATCCACATGATATAACCGCATAAATTCACTAGGCTGCTCAATAATGTCCTCAAGCTCTAAGCCTATTTTGTATATTGAATCTATCCAAGCTTGCTCTAATTTAAAATCACGAGTGATCTGTTCTATATGACCATCAACTTGACGCTTCACCACCTTGTCAGTGGCGTGCGGTGAAACCTCGATACCATCATACTCAAAATGAAGATCAGCATAATCTTCATAGTCGGCAGACATCATAAAAGGCAGTGAAATATCTTCTTTTACTGAATACACTCGCAAGCAAGGCACTGGTTTTATCTTAGACTTTACTTTGCGTATTTCAATCGTAGGCACGGCAATATTACTCTTGGGGAAAATCTGTTTGAGTGCTTTTTTAACCTGCTTACATTGCTCTGCAGGAATAGCAGGCGCCGTGGCTAAGGCATAACAAACGTCGTTTGATAATTCAGTGTTCAGGGCGCCAATCAGATTTTGTTTGGTATCAAAATACATCAAGCGCTCAAGTGGCATCAATATCAGCTCTGGATGATTTAAAGCCCTCACTTCAACGAGATCATCTTGTAATAGCCAATCAAGCTCGACACTTAATGCTTCACCACCTTGTAATGGCGGGTTATTTAATGCTTGCCAATGACTACGCTCGGTGGCAATTAATTTATCCACCACATACTCAGCTGACGAACCGAATAATCGATAATCAGCCGTATCTTGGTGCTCTGTCACAGCCTCAATTAACCGTAGTAATTCGGTATCTGACTGACTGATATACGGTGCTTGGAAGCCGGAATCTAGACTAAGCTTGCTGCCTTTAGCCCACAAGCCACTTTTTAGTCGCTGTGTTTTAAAGGCGCTGACATTTAGCTGTCGACCATACTGTAAATCAGTTTTTATATCAAAGACAAAGTGTAATTTATCTTTGTGTTCTTTTTTATGAGATGACTCCGCGCTTGGTTTGCTTAAGCGCCGCAGCCAATTGTCTAAGGGAATATTTTGTTGTGGCTGAGTTGCACTAGGCGAAACCGACACATCTTGCTTATTCATGTGATCAATAATCACTGCCACAACATGTTTGCAATTATAGGTAATGGGACAACCACATGTGCCACTGATATAACGTGCTTCTTCCTTATAAGTAACAACGCAGTGATATTTATTAGACCCACTACCTTGCACTGTCGCGTTTATTTTATGATTTTTCTCATGAACCTCTGAAGATAACACCATACTATTTTTAGCATAATCTATTCCCCGAGAGACATAATTAAAATCAAATATTCTCGTTAAATCTTCAAGCGAAAGATTGATATTCATGATCTGTACCTAGCTGAAGAAATAACTAGTTACGTGAACTATGTTTTTTTTGCTTACGAGCCGCTTTTTTAGCAGCCTTTTCTTCCCGAATAGCGAGCATTTCGATCAATTCTTTTTCTACCATTTCAGGTGTTTCTAAGCTAATGAGCCCGATGGTGGCATCACGAAATTCGGTGAGTAAAATCTTCGCGGCACGATCTAAATCAACAATACCTCCAGCACGTAAACAACCACGCTTCATACCTATCATGCCTAATAATGACATTTCATCAATGGGCAATTCATCCAACTGATAGCGTTGTTTTAATAATGCGGGATAATGCTCTCGGAAGTAATCCACTGCGTACATGGCAATATCATCATTACTCACTGCCGTTTCTTTAATGGCACCCGTAATAGCTAAACGATAGCCGCCATGTCTATTTTCTAGCTTAGGCCACAATACGCCCGGTGTATCTAATAATACGATGCCTTGCTCCAGTTTAATTCGTTGCTGCATTTTGGTCACGGCGGGTTCATTGCCTGTTTTGGCAATCATTTTACCCGCTAAAATATTAATTAAGCTGGACTTCCCAACATTGGGGATCCCCATAATCATCGCTTGCAGTCTATTTGCACCACTGGCGCTATCTTGTATTGGTACCATCTTATGGCATAAATCAAGTAAATCTCGCATCTTTTCAGGTTGCAGGGTACTCAAAGCAATCGTTTTAACATTATTTTCTTGCTCAAAATAATCTTGCCATTGTTTGGTTAAAACAGGATCCGCAAGATCACTTTTACTCAATACCTTAATACACGGCTTGTCTCCACGAATCTCGGCCAACATTGGATTTTGGCTGCTAAACGGAATACGCGCATCTATCACTTCGATAATAAGATCTACTTGCGGTATTATCTGACGCATTTCTTTACTAGCCTTATGCATATGCCCAGGGTACCAATTAATATCTGCCACTTATTTCACCAATTCAATATGTGTTTTTTCAATCAAAATCAGACGTTTTTTGTATAACTTGCCTAAGGCTTTTTTATAACTCGACTTACTAGCACCAAATTGTTTAGCAATTAACTCCGGTGCACTTTTTTCAGTCATTGTTGAGCGCCCACCTTCTTTTTGAAGAAAAGCCAAAATTTGTTCCGACAAGGTATCGAGTGCTTCACGGTTAGCTATCTGTAAATACAAATCCAGTTTTTTATCCGGTCTAACGTGTTTGATATAACCTTTAAGCGCCTGGCCATTTTGCAGGGGAGTATAAACATCACTATTAAAGATTAGCCCTGTCACCACGCCATTGACTATCGCCTTATAACCCAAATCAGTGCGGCCATAAATCATCAAATCAACCTGCTGTTGTTCCTTAAAATACAAGGAATTATCAGGTAAGAATTTATCAATTTGCGTGCTCGCAGCTATCCGCTGTGACGCATCATCGATATAAAGATACACCACATATGACTTGCCGACTTCCAGTGGTTTTTGTTGTTCGCCAAAAGGAACTAATAAATCTTTTGGTAAACCCCAATCTAAAAATGCGCCAACTTGGTTGACCGCTGCCACCTTAAGATAAGCACATTCACCGACCATCGCTTTGGGTATTTCGGTAGTAGCAATGAGCAAATCATCAGAATCAAGATAAAGAAAAATATCAATCTCATCGCCGATAACGCAGCCTTGAGGCACATAACGGCTTGGTAGCAAGATTTCGCGAAAATTTTCACCGTCGAGATATACACCAAAGTCAACGAACTTAACAACGCGTAATGTATTTCTTTTGCCAATTTCTACCATGGGTCTGTACTCTTTTGATATTTGATATTACCGATGATTTTAACTCAATCAGCCAGTGCAAGTCGGACTACATTTTAACGAATCACCGACATCCACTGTATTTTCAGAAAATATTAAATAGATCTACCTCAATATTTAATAGGATTGTAAACTAACAAGACTATAGTTCAGTAAAGATACTCACGTATAATGCCGCGCTATCAACCTATATAAACAGAGTATTTGTTATGCCAAAAGCCAGTGATTTAAAACGCGGAATGGTCGTCGATATTAATGATGAGCCGTATTCAGTAAAAGAAATTGAAGTACGTAACCCCTCATCTCGTGGTGCATCCACCTTATATAAAGTACGCTTTAATCACCTTAAAACCAAACAAAAACGTGATGAAAGTTTAAAAGGCGATGATTTTTTAAAAGAAGTTGATTGTGAACGTAAGCTAGTGCAATTCTCTTATCAAGATGGCGATAGCTACACCTTTATGAATTTAGATGATTATGAACAATTCACCATTAATACCGGCGATATTGAAGATGAAATCAATTATTTGGTAGAAGGACTGGAAGGCATCGTCGCGATCTTATTAGATGGTCAAATAATTGCCATTGAATTACCGGCTGCTGTGGCAATGAATATTGTTGATACTGCACCCGGTCTTAAAGGGGCTTCCGCCTCTGCTCGTACTAAACCTGCTCGATTAGCGACGGGACTAGAAGTTCAAGTACCTGAATATATCGAACCCGGCGAACTGATTAGAATCAATACCGTGAGCGGCAAGTTTATGTCTCGCGCATAATGATGCGTACTAGAATCAAGCATATATTACTAATCATTCTTGGTTGGTTTTTTATTATATTGGCGGTGATTGGTGCAGTGTTACCGCTCTTACCAACGACCCCCTTTCTGATTTTAGCCTTAGCTTGTTTTGCCGAAAGTTCGCCACGATTTCACCGAATGTTATTAAATAACAAATGGTTTGGGCCTCCTCTCGCACAGTGGGAAAAAAACAAAACCATTCGGCGTGAAATCAAACACAAAGTGATGCTAATCATTATAGGTACTTTTGGTATATCAATAGCCGTGCTGACTGGCAGAGTAAACTTACAGCTGATGTTAGTCTGTATTTGCATCATTTTATTATTCTTTGTATTTCGACTTAAAGAATCAGAGATGTAAGCCAATACCTGTCATTAAAATACCGTCGTACGATAGTTCAATGCCTACATTTACGACGGTTAACAATTACTTCAATCAGTCATGCTCAATCAACTCAATAAGCATGATTATAAATTCATTACCTTAAGTACCGCTCAATATCTACATTATCAATTTGTGATGATGGCAGGAAGCGGTTTGCATATTGGGTATATACACCACTCGTCAAAAACAATTCAAATAGATCAATATCAATATGCTCGTTTAATGCCATCTTATGAAGAATTTCGATGGACTGGCTAATTGTTTTAGCTTTTTTATAGGGACGATCGGCAGCCGTTAACGCTTCATAAATATCTGCCAGCGCCATGACTCTCTCAGGTATAGAGAGATCTTCCGCTGATAAGCCTCGTGGATAACCGGTACCTTTCATCGATTCATGATGAGTAGATGCATAACGAGGTACGCGTTTTAATTCATCTGGGAACGGCAGGTTTTCCAACATTTTAATGGTACTGATGATGTGTTCATTAATTTTGAATCTATCTTCAGCCGTCAACGTACCACGGGTAATCGACAGGTTATAAAGTTCACCCGTGTTATAAAGATATTCAGGAATATCCATCTTGATACCGAGGCTAGGATCATAGTCAGTACTGCGAACGCGCTCTTCCAAATGTTCAGGTCTATCTGACAATAATGATTCTGTTACTGGCAAGTTATCTGTCGTTTTTTGATAACGACTCAGCTCAATATGGGACAAGCCGAGACGGTTATCAAAATGACGCTGCCAAGTCCGTTGTGATAGTTTTGTCAAATGAGCAACGTCTCCATCACTCATAAACTCACTACCGATATTAGCATTCGCCATGAATGAAAAATCTTCTTGTAACTGTTGTTGCTCTTGTTCTTTTTCAAGTAACAGAGCAGCTTCATCTGCCCCCGATTTAGTTCTCTTCAGTAAATAATCAATTTCAGTATCTCGCCATAACACTTCAAATCGCATTCTCACTTCATGGATCCGATTATATAAAGTTTCTAGTTTTGTACCTTTATCGATAATCTGTTCCGGTGTAGTTATTTTGCCGCAATCATGTAACCAAGCTGCAACTTCAAACTCACGCCATTCATCGGCAGATTTAAATCTAAACTCACCAAAAGGCCCTGAATTGGCCTTCTCTGCTTCTTTTATCAACATAAATGCTAACTGAGGAACACGCTCACAGTGCCCTGCAGTGTGGGGTGACTTATCATCGATTGCCTGTGCAATTAACTTGATAAACGCATCCATCAAGTCTCGCTGTGCTTGTTCATGTTCCTGAATAGATCGCGACATATTATTCATAGATATGCCTAAATCATGAAGCTCTTGAATACCGCTGTCCATGTTTTCAACTTCATCATATCTGCGATTAGTTATCTTTTCACTGTCTTTAGCTAATTGATGAATCGGGTTCACAAAAGGTCTAGCCAAAAACCAAGAGAGCGGTAGCAATAATAGAGAAGCTACAGCAGTTAAACCTATTGCTATTTTAACTTTATCAAGACCCGGAGCCAGCACAGTCGATACAGAGCTTACAATTGAAAAAATCTCCCTCGTGCCATTGTCTCCACCAAATCGTGTGGTATAAACATATTGATCTTCATCGTTAATATTGATCGTCAAAAGCCCATCAGGAGAGGGAGAATGTGCTAATTGCATTAATTCTAGATAAGGTACGATGCCTAATTGGTAGTTCACCTCATCTTTGACATGATTCCCTTTTTGTTCAAACCATTTATCTTCTAATGCCGTCTTATGTTCAGGCCCAAGGTTAGACAGTGCCAAATTAAATAATTCAGTCAAACCCGGTTTTGAATTAGTCAACATAAAATGCAGTTGATTCGGAAAAACAGTTTTACCAAAATCGAGTGACTGAGACAACGTAACATCGTCGATAAAGAACTGTTTTGCAGTGTAGTTCAACATGGAGGCGGTATCTATCGCGGCATCAACTTCCCCTTCCTGCACAGCTTTAAACATTCCTATAACAGTAGGAACTCGAATGATTTTGATATCAGGGAATTGTTCTTCAATATTTTTTGCTAAAAGCCAGCCCTCAGGAATGGCCACGGTCTTCCCTTTCAGTTGGTCAATATGAGTGATCTTGTTTTTACCCTTACCCGTAATTACACCATAAGGTACATCGAGAAAAGCATTGGTCAATGAACCTAACAATTGCCGAGTTTCGTCATAAAATACGGGTTGCAATACATCGATTTCACCGTGAATAAACATATCAGCTAATTCTGGCCAACGCATCCCATTGACATAATGAATATCAATACCCGTCATTTGCGAGACATAATTTAATACATCAATTGCATAACCGTAAGGTTGTCCTGAAGCAGCAAAATTAATGGGCGGCCAGTCATTCTCATTCGAAACTAACAAATAGGGTATTGACTCTACTAATTGCTGCTGTTCTTTACTTAAGGCTAATTCTGGAGCTGCTGGCAATTTTTTAGCTTCAATTACCTGATTTGTCGCGAGTAACTGCCCTGTTTCCTGGTAAATATAAATTTCGCTATCCTGACTAAAATCTTGTTGACGTAAATAATCAGATAATGAAGACGTAGTGATATCAATAGCCAGTACGACATCCTGTTTTTCTAGTTTGGTATAGTATGTTTCACCCGTTTTTTGTAGCGCTTGAAACAAGTACGGCAAGGACTTATGTACTTCACCTCGCTTGGCTTCGACATACCAAGCACGTCGGCGAGGATCAAAGTTACTCGAGTGTTTTATTGTTGTTCTAAGTTGAAATTTCTCATCATAAAAAGCTAAAGTTTCTTGGCGCGCTTTGCCTTTCCCTTCAATCGTTGTTATCAACCAACGGTCCTGTTTTTTGGCATTAAATTTATCTCGGATATCTCTGTCCGAATCCAAATTAATCAACTTGTAGTAATCCCCATTGGGAAAACTAAGATAAACACCAAACATCGATGGATTTTTCAACATTTGCTGTATGTACAAGCGACGCGTTTCTTTAGTAATGCGTTTGTCACTAGAAAAGAACGTGAATTGTGCCAAAATCTTTGCAGTTTCACTCGCCTGCTCATCAAGCTGGTCAAGATAATTACGCGTCTCTACCGCAGCCTTTCGATATGTACTGAGTGTCGATTCCGTTGCTAACGTTTTACTGAAATAGTATTGAAGGCTAATTGCAACAGAAGCAGTTACTACCGTCGCTAATAAAAAAAAGGCAATAACCAATATTCTAATTGAAAATCGAAAATCTCTAAGAGCTCTAAGAGCTCTAACTAACACAGCTATTTTCATAGTAATCACTTAATAAATACAAGGCTTTAAATCTATATATATTAGTAAGCCTGATTGGCCCAATCGTAGAAGTAATATTTTAGTGTATCCTAACTTTAAGACTATCGACACATAGCCTCTGACTAAGTTTAGGTATAATTCATGTTTCTCAATAAAAAATACTAGGACTAAAATGAACATTGATGAATTTGTTTTAAAACTTACCCAACATCCAGAACTCATCGAGTTTAGTGAAACAATGGATGTAATTGATGAAAACTATGAGTTCATTCCTGCTAAATTTACTAATAACGGCGTAGTCAACGAAGAAAATCAAAATAATGGCTCATGTAAGATTTTTGCATTTGGCTTGCTTAACAGTCTGTCAAAGCAACAAACATTAGCCTGTTTTGGCAGTTATTATCGAGATGATGTTCTAACCCGCCCCGAGGGTGATGACCATGAAAATATCCGTAATTTCATACAATCAGGTTGGGATGGTATTCATTTTAGCAGTGCAGTCTTAATCGCTAATTAATCATATCAGTCAGGTCGGCTGATACCGACCTGACCTCGATGTTCAATGACAACCCAATTACAATAAGACCCGCTCAATCCCACCATTTTTCACTGCTTCGATAAACTTCGGCTGCCAATTTTCACCTAGAATATGATTGGCGACTTCAACCACAATGTAGTCAGTTTCAATACCTGTATCTTCAGCATAACGCGATAAGCCTTGCACGCATGCTGGGCAAGACGTCAGCATTTTAACGTTGCCTTTCACCGCTTTTTCTTCACCCGATAATAGTTGAATACCTTGAGTAATTTCTTCTTCTTTACGGAAGCGTACTTGCGTCGCAATATCAGGTCTAGCGGTAGCAAACGAGCCCGCCTCACCACAGCAACGATCATTCAAAGTTACTTCTTGCCCTAATAATGTGGCAGCAACGCTGGTTGATTCATACGTTTTCATCGGTGTATGGCATGGTTCATGATAGAGGTATTGCACCCCATCTACGCCTTCCATTTTCACACCTTTTTCCATGAGATACTCATGAATATCTAACAAGCGACAGCCAGGGAAAATCTTTTCAAATTGATATTTCAGTAATTGATCCATACATGTTCCACAGGACACAATAACCGTTTTAATATCCATATAATTCAATGTGTTAGCCAGTCGATGGAATAACACTTGATTCTCGGTAGTAATAACCTGAGCTTTAGCCGTATCACCATTTGATGCTTGCGGATATCCACAGCATAAATAGCCTGGTGGCAAGACTGTTTCAGCACCGACTTCATACAACATAGCCAACGTTGCTAAACCGACTTGACTGAACAATCGTTCTGAACCACAGCCAGGGAAGTAAAACACCGCATCAGAATCATCATTAACTTTGGTCACATCACGTATGACCGGAATCATCTTATTATCTTCTACACCTAACATCGCGCGGGTAGTTTTTGATGGTAGACCAGCAGGCATCGGTTTTTTCATAAAGTGAACAACTTGTTCACGAATAGGCGTTTTCCCTGTTGTTGGCATAGGTCGTTTTTTCTTACTTCCTAATAAACCCAGTTTTTTACCTAAGCTATGTGCAAAACGTTGGCCTTTAGCCCCCCATTGGATCATACCTTTATGTAATATTTTAATGGTAAGCGGATCCTTAGCATTCAAATACGCCATTGCTGACCACGTCCCCACATTAAAATGACGCTTTCTCTGATTTTTTAGCACTTCACGTAGTTTGATGGTCACATCACCAAAATCAATATTGACAGGACATGGATTCAAACAACGATGACAAACCGTACAATGATCAGCAATATCATTCATTTCTTCAAAATGACGTACTGAAACACCTCGACGCGTTTGCTCTTCGTACAAAAAGGCTTCCATAATAAGCCCGGTAGCCAAAATTTTGTCTCGTGGTGAATACAATAAATTAGCACGAGGCACGTGCGTCGTACATTCTGGCTTGCACTTACCACAACGCAAACAATCTTTAATGTCGTTATTAATTTCATTCAAGTCACTTGCTTCAAGTATCAAAGCTTCTTGCTGCAACAATCTCAATGAAGGGGTGTAAGCTTTATCCAAACCTGAGCCCGCTAACAACTTACCTGCATTAAAATGCCCGTTGGGATCGACAAGCTGCTTGTACTTCGCAAATGCATCAATGGTTGGCTGATCCAAATATTGCATTTTAGTTAAACCGATACCGTGTTCACCGGAAATAACGCCACCTAACTTTTCAGCCAACGCCATTACGTCATCAACTATGAGTTCAGCTTCATGCATCATATCGTAATCGTTGGAGTTCACTGGAATATTAGTATGAACATTACCATCCCCAGCATGCATATGTGTTGCCGCAAATAAGCGACTTGAACGATGGTCGGTATGTATTTCATCCAATTTAGCTCGCAAGGCAGATAATGATTCACCTTGGAACAATTCTTTCAACGGTTTTTCAACTTCCTCTCTATAGGAAATTCGCACATCACGTCGTTGCAACACATTAAACAAAATATCGTTTTCAACAAGATTAGCTTGGGCCTTTTCAGATAGCAGATTCATTTTTTCTGCAGCGAGCGTATCCATATTTCCTAATATGTCTTCCCAACGTTCGCGCACCTGATAAATATGTTTGCAGGCAGCATCAATCTTACTTTGCATAATCGCATCATTTTCAGCACTTTCTTCCAAATCTTTTTTATGTTTTTTTAACTCTTTTGGCTGATTTGACAGATAAGTACACGCGGCTTCAGCCATCTTTAATTTATTACGGGTAGATTGAACTATATTGATACGCTCAATACCATCGTTATATTCAGATAAACGATCTAGTGGAATAACCACATCTTCATTTATCTTAAAGGCATTAGTATGCTTGGCGATGGCTGCGGTTCTTGATCTATCTGCCCAAAAACGCTTACGTGCTTCAGGGCTAACAGCAATAAAACCTTCACCATCACGCGCATTAGCTAAACGAACAATTTCGGAACACGCCGCAGCAACGGCATCTTCATCATCCCCTGCCACATCAATCATCAGCACCATTTTTGGCAACACTGAACGAGGCGCTTTAGTTGTGTAACCAACGGCACGCACATATCGCTCGTCTAAGTGCTCCATCCCTGCCAATAATACGTTTGGATTGTTATCCAAAATATCTTTAGTTTCGACAATCGCAGGCACGGCCTTACTTAAATCATTACCGAAGAATTCAAGACAAACGGTGCGAGTAAAATCAGACATCCGGTGTAAAACAAACACCGCAGAAGTAATTAAGCCGTCACAACCTTCTTTTTGAATACCCGGCAAACCGCCCAAGAATTTATTTGTCACATCCTTACCGAGTCCAGATTTACGTAACTCATGTGCAGGAATAGTCAGATACTCAGGCTCACCTATAGATGTTTTACCATCAGCTTGATACTGAGTAACCCGAAACTTTGCGGTTTCAACATCATGGATCTTGCCAAGATTGTGATTAAGGCGTTCGACTTCCATCCATTTGGCATCGGGTGTCACCATGCGCCATGAAACAAGATTGTCCAATGTGGTTCCCCACATCACAGCTTTTTTGCCGCCCGCATTCATCGCCACGTTACCACCGATGGTGGATGCATCTTGTGATGTTGGATCAACAGCAAATACCAGTCCACTACGTTCGGCTAGATCAGATACTCGACGAGTGACCACGCCCGCTTCAGCACGCACCGTAGCTACTTCACCTTCGCGGTCAGGCAGGGTACGGTAGACAACCTTACCTAATCCTTCTAATTTTTCAGTATTAACGACAATGCTATCCGCGGTAAGTGGAATAGCACCACCGGTATAACCTGTACCGCCGCCGCGTGGAATAACCGTTAAACCAAGTTCAATCGAAGCAGCGACAACCGCCGCCATTTCCTCTTCGCTATCAGGAGTCGCTACCGCTAATGGATATTCAACACGCCAATCAGTCGCATCGGTGACATGAGATACTCGAGATAAGCCGTCAAACTTAATATTGTGTTTTTTTGTTGCTTTAGACAGACGACGAATAACACCCCGACGACGTTTATCGATGCTTAATAAGTTACGTTCAAACTCAACAACGGCATTGCGCGTTTTGACTTCCAACTCTAACGCCAGGGTATTATAGTTCTCCTCTGCACGCTCTCGAACCTGATCTAAACGGTGATAGAGTGCGTGAGATAGCGAATCCCAACGTTTACGATTTTCAACCAAATCATCTTGAATAAATGGATTACGCGAAATTACCCACATATCACCCAAAACTTCGAACAACATCTTGGCACTACGACCTGTCTTACGCTGGTCTCGCAATTTTTGTAAAATATCCCAAGCATCTGAACCTAAAAATCGAATAACGATTTCACGGTCAGAAAAAGAAGTATAGTTGTATGGTATCTCGCGAATTCGGTTTGGCATGATTTCTCGGAAAAAATTAATAATGAATGTATCCGGACAAATATTACCACGAACCTTCGATAAAATATGCCCAGTAAACACAAGAGATTTATAGCTACGACGTTGTAATTAAAACAACAACTAACCATTCTTAACATTATCTAACCAAGCGTTTTATAAGACTTTATGTGATTATTTTATATTTCGAAAATCGCTCATTAAATCCTATTGCTTATATTTAAAAAACAGTCAAAACGAAGATTATATTGGGATACTGTAGCTGTTATTATTAGCCAAACTGCGGTCACCGTATATCTCCATCAAACTCTAAATGTTTTACATGCAAATTGTATGGTGAATATCCAGTCCCGTCAGACTACAAAATCAGTCGACTATATAATCGTTACGGCATGGCAAAACCATACTGCTTAACAAACATGTCGCTTTTGATTAGTTGGATATTAGTTCTGCACGGCGAATGATGGACAGTGACACCATCAATTTCTATAATTATTATTGTCATGTCGACAACAACTATTATAGTTAGGCCGATCCATTTAACTCGTAAGGTAAGATGGTGTCATAAACATAAATCACATCGTCATCGCGGCCCTCATAATTTGCATTAAGCAAACTGTAACTATCATTCGTACTATCAATTCCGTTACAATACGCAGCAATAGATTAAAAACACTTGAATTCCCTCAATCTAAGTTTCAATACAATCGAAACAATGCTAGCGCAAAATTGTCCGCGGTTACCATCGACACGACAGTAAATCACTTAACTAGTAAATTACTCGAACTGACAGTCACGCGGCCATTGGTTGCCTATTCTCAGGTGTTATACATATCTTAATTATTTATGCTGTGGAAGCAGTTGACAGTCTTAACTTGATTGCGTAACATGCTTCCTCTTTATTTAGACCCCGCCTGCGTAATATTTTTCAGGAGCAAACTGCGGAATGAAAACCACTTTAAAAACCACCACGTTAAGTGCAAAACCAGCTGAAGTTCGTCGTGACTGGTTCGTGATTGATGCCAATGGCAAAACTCTAGGCCGTATGGCTACGGAAATCGCGCGTCGCTTACGTGGCAAACATAAAACCATTTATACGCCTCATGTTGATACTGGTGATTATATCGTCGTTATTAATGCTGAAAAATTGCGTGTAACAGGTAACAAATTAAAAGATAAGATCTATTATCATCACACTGGCTACATCGGTGGTATCAAATCTATCACTCTTGAAAAGCAACTTGATAAAGCGCCAGATCGTGTTATCAAATCAGCTGTAAAAGGCATGTTGCCAAAGAATCCATTGGGACGCACCATGTTTAGTAAACTTAAAGTTTATGCTGGTGAAGAACATCCTCATACCGCTCAACAGCCTAAAGTGCTGGAAATTTAATCGGACATATTATGGCAGATTCATACTACGCTACAGGTCGTCGCAAAAGCTCAACAGCTCGTGTTTTTTTAAAAGCAGGTAGCGGCAAACTAACCATTAATACTCGCTCATTGGAAGATTACTTCGGCCGCGAAACATCTCGCATGGTCGTACGTCAACCACTTGTACTTGTTGACATGCTAAGCACATTTGACTTAAACATCACCGTTCGTGGTGGTGGTAACAATGGTCAAGCTGGTGCAATTCGTCACGGTATTAGCCGCGCATTGGTTGAATACAACAGCGAATTAAAATCAGAATTACGTAAAGCAGGATTTATCACTCGTGATGCTCGTGCTGTAGAACGTAAGAAAATTGGTTTACACAAAGCGCGTAAACGTCCACAATTCTCTAAACGTTAATATTTCTGCACTAGCGTTACAACTTAGGCTTAGCTTCTATATTTTAGTTTAAAGTTAATAACGTAATCTTGCAGAACAAAAAAACCGGTATCAATTAAATTGATACCGGTTTTTTTATATCTATTACAAAGATAATGGCTCATCTAACAATAGAGCCCTCTCAGCCTTTGTACGATCATTGAAAAGCATACATTCTTTTCATGTTTCAGTTTGATAATAAGGCTTTGATACTAAGTTTTAACTTAAATATTCAGTGCGAGTTCTGATCAAAATAATATAAGTTTTCCTGCTAACCTGTCTAGCTTTAGCTAAGAATTTAAAATAACACTTCCTAAAACCCTTAACTATGGTTATAATTTGTCGCTTGAATATTGCCGGGGTGGCGGAACTGGTAGACGCGCCGGATTCAAAATCCGGTTACGCAAGTAGTGTCGGTTCGATTCCGACCCTCGGTACCATTCAAAACTTTATACGCAATACATATCTATAAACTCCTAGTACAAATCTCCCTCCTAGCTCAATGCTAATTCAGCTCAGCAATTGATTAAAATTTAGACATTATAATTACTAGCTACCTTCTGTATCCTCCCTCTAAAGATACCTCGCTACTAAACCTTGTTTTGGTACCGGTCCTGAATAAGGAATCTTAACGTTATGACCGCTGCCAGGAGCAACAGCAATAGCTTCACCTGTTTTATTAATCAATGTTTCCAATGTGAATTCAACATTGCCTTCAGGTAGTACCAACTCTAATTTGTCTCCCACTGAAAATTTATTTTTCACATCAATTTCTAAACACTGTTTTTCAATATCATACCCCGTAATTTCGCCAACATATTGCTGACGATCACTACTGGAATAACCGACCATATAGTTTTGTTGTTCTTGAGTTGGGTGGCGTTGATAAAAGCCATCGGTATAACCTCGATTCGCGAGATTATCTAATTGACCAATAAGCATCGGATCAAATTGTCGACCTGCCATAGCATCTTCTATCGCTCGGCGATAAATCTGTGCGGTGCGTGCTACGTAATATATAGATTTAGTTCGTCCTTCAATCTTTAATGAATCAACACCGATCTGCGTTAAACGCTCAATATGCTGAATGGCACGTAAATCCTTGGAGTTCATAATATAGGTGCCATGCTCATCTTCAAAAATAGGCATCATTTCACCTGGTCGATTAGCCTCTTCAATCAAATAAACATCATCTGCCAACGGGTGACGCTGTTGACTACCACAATCAGATAGAGCGTTTTTATTCATGGCATCAAAAGCATTAAATTCAATTTTTTGTGGTGAATCATCATTACCATCACTGGCATGTGTTTTGTAATCCCAACGACATGAGTTAGTACATGAACCTTGGTTCGGATCACGGTGGTTAAAATAGCCCGATAATAAACAGCGGCCGGAGTAGGCTATACACAAGGCCCCATGTACAAATACTTCTATTTCCATATCTGGGCAACGTTGACGAATTTCTTCAATCTCATCTAATGATAATTCACGTGATAAAATAACTCGGCGAACACCTACTGATTGCCAAAATTTGACCGCTTGCCAATTCACCGTATTTGCTTGTACCGATAAGTGTATCGGCATTTCTGGCCATCGTTCACGTACCATCATAATTAAGCCAGGGTCAGCCATAATCAAGGCATCAGGTTTCATTGCGATAACAGGTTCCATATCTGCCATATAGGTTTTTATTTTTGCGTTATGCGGCATTAAGTTACTGGCGACAAAGAACTGCTTACCTAACGCGTGAGCTTCTTGTATACCTTGTTCTAAAACAGCCAACTTATGAAAATCATTATTTCGTACACGAAGGCTGTATCTCGGTTGTCCAGCATATACAGCATCAGCACCATAAGCATAGGCATAACGCATATGTTGCAAACTACCGGCCGGCAAGAGTAACTCTGGCGCATTCATAACATTAATCCCTCTATAAAAATAAGGGAATTATATGCTATTTACATTAAATTCACTAAATCTACTAAACGTCAGATTGTTAGAGCGACAGGATGAACTTACTTCGTGCAAAGTTGTTCATATGAAGCGATAATCTGACTTGATCTATTCTCTGGAGTTATATTTGAAGCTAATCAGCCTGTTACTGATACTAATAAGCCTACTTATCGCTTGCGATGAGGCGCAACCACATCTTGAAGAAATTCGTGAACGAGGTGAATTGCGAGTGCTTACTCGTTACGGGCCAACAACCTATTATGTAAAAGGTAATGAATTAGCTGGCTTTGAGTACGAGTTAGCCCAACGTTTTGCCGAGTACCTCAATGTTAAATTAAAGGTTATCGTGCCAGATAATCTTGGTGATATGTTAAAGCTGATCGAGCATGGTAAAGCTGATATGGCCGCAGCCGGATTAGCAATCACGCCTGAGCGTAGAGACCTTTTACATTTTGGCCCAGTCTATCAAGAAGTGACCCAGCAATTGGTATATCGTAACGGCACTAGAATCCCCCAAAACATTACTGATCTAGCCAATGGCCAATTAGAAGTAGTGGCAAATAGCAGTCATGTTGAACAGTTAAAATCTTATAAAGAAGACATTCCCGAACTAAGCTGGACGGAGAATAAGGAACTTGATAGTAGTGGTCTACTAGAATTAGTTGAGCTTGAAATGATTGATTATACTATTGCTGATTCAAATGACTTAGCTGCCAATCAAACCTTACTTCCAGAACTACGTGTTGCCTTCGATCTTTCTGAGCCTCAATCGTTAGCGTGGGCAATGCCATTAAGTGAAGACGGTACACTATCAGCTAAAATGATCACCTTTTTTGAAGAAATAGAAGAATCAGGCGATCTCGATCGCTTAATAGAAAAGTATTATGGCCATATTCGACGCTTTGATTATATAGATACTCGAACGTATTACCGACGTATACAAACTCGTCTCCCTGAATATGAGCCATTGTTTAAAGAGGCTGCAGAGAAGTATGGCTTTGATTGGCGGTTGCTGGCTGCAATTTCATATCAAGAGTCACATTGGGACTCACAAGCCGTCTCAAGCACGGGTGTAAAAGGTTTGATGATGCTAACTTTAGCAACTGCTGAAGAAATGAATATCGATGACCGCGAAGATCCTGCCCAGAGCATCTCTGCTGGTGCCGGATATTTAGCATCCATGGCAGCACGACTTCCCGATCGTATCAACGAACCTGATAAAACATGGATTGCCCTCGCTGCCTATAATGTAGGTCTAGGCCATCTTGAAGATGCACGAGTACTCACCGAAAGTGATAATAAAAATCCTGATCTATGGCCTGATGTAAAAGAATACTTGCCGCTTTTAGCAAAGAAAAAGTGGTATTCACAAACTCGTTATGGTTATGCTCGAGGCGGTGAGCCCGTCCGTTATATCGAAAATGTTCGACGCTATTATGATATTTTATTACAAGATAGAATCGGCAGTGATGATATTTTGCCACCCGTTAATATCAATGACAAAACATCACAACAAACACCTGCAGCACTTTAAACAGTCAAGGATTTAACTTATGGCGGATGATAACGCATTACAACAGCTCGATGAATGGAAACAAAAATATTATGCATCGCTCACTTCTCTTGAGCAACAACAAAGTTATGACGAATTACTACAACGTAGTTTAGGACGTCTAGCGCTTGCTGCCCAAGGTTTAGATCCTACACTCGATACCCAACTTAAGTCATTAAGAGATGTATTACGTGGCAAAAAAGACCAACAAGAAATTCAGAAAATCCTGAATAAAATGGAAAAAGCCATCACTCAGATGGAAGAAACATCTAGCAAAGATAACAGCCAAACGGCAGGTGAAACAGTTGCTGAATTATTACTATCTTTAAAACTGGCTAAACCGTTTAAGACTGAAGCCCAAAAATTAGCAAAACAGCTTATTTCTGCAACTAAGCAAACTATGCCACGCCTCATGCCTGAAGTACTGTCATTACTTGGACGTGCTTTAAGTCAAACAACAACTGGCAAATCATCAGGTTTTGGCTTTAGCCTTTTTAGTAAAAATAAATCACTAGAAGATAAGTCTGATGATCATCATCATGAAACAGAACAAAAGATATTAGAAGATTTAGATGATGAGCTTGATAATTTATCTCCTAATAAAATTCCCACTCATCATGTGTTAATGGAATTATTAGAACGACTTTCACTCCCCACCGATTTAAGCAAAAAGGCGACAAAAATTAGGCATCAAATCGAAATAGGGATTGATGATGCAGACTTACCCACGGTCATTAATGATATTGCAGATATAGTGAGTACATTAGGCTCTCAAGTTGTTACTGAAAAATACGAATATGAAGAGTTCTTAAAATCACTTACGTCTCGTTTGAATGAGTTAGATCAAAATATTAGGACAACAGGTACCGAAGATGCCACCGCATTTGAGCATCGCAAGGTAATCGGCCAAGCTGTTGAGGAACAAGTGCTCGGTATTCGTAATGAGGTAGAAGGCGCTGATAATCTTGACGTACTTAAATCGTCGGTCAGTGATCGTTTGGATTTTCTGAATCAACATTTTGAAAGTTACCGCCAATCAGACCACGCCCGCTTTACAAGATCACAGCAGCAAATAAAAGGTCTCAACACCCGCTTAAAGGCTATGGAACAAGAAAGTGTAGCATTACGCGAATCTGCTGAAAAATCACGTGACTTAGCCCTCAAAGATGCTTTAACAGGCATCTGGAATCGACAAGCACTCAATGAAGATTTAGAAAAAGAATTTGTCCGCTGGCAGCGTTACCAAAAACCGCTCAGTCTTGTTATTTGGGATATCGATTTATTCAAACGGGTTAATGATGAATATGGTCATGCGGCTGGCGACAAAGTACTTAAAACTATAGCACGTATTTTTATGCAAGCAACTCGTGATGCCGATTTTATTGCACGTTTCGGTGGTGAAGAATTTGTGGGGATTTTTCCTGAAACACGCTTAGAAGATGCGCTTATTCTAGCCAATAAAATTCGAGAAAAAGTAGCTAATTCTAAATTTCATTATGAAAATAAGCCAGTACCCATCACGGCCTCAGCCGGCTTAGCGACCTTCAGACCTCACGACACGATAGATGATGTATTTAAGCGGGCAGATGCCGCACTGTATCGAGCTAAACATGCTGGTCGTAATCGCTGCCTTGCTGATTAAAAAGAAAAAAGGGTTGGAATACATCCAACCCTAGCTTAATTTTTTTCCTTAATTTGATTCTTGTTGAATCAAAAAATCGACTACTTTAAGCATTTCTGTCATACCACCTGCCATAGGTGCATCAACAATATACTTACCGTTCACCATCATGGATGGTACGCCGGTAATTCCTGATGTTTGGCTTAATAACAATGCTTTTTTCACTTTAGCTTTTACTGAAAAAGAATCCATTGTTTTCGCAAACATGTCACGATCTATGCCTTGCTCTGCAATAAAATCTAATAATTGATCTTCAGTTTGTAAACGGCGTTTTTCTACATGAATTGCATTAAAAATCACTGAATGCAATTTTGCTAAATCGCCCGTTGCTTCAGCAGCATAAAATACTCTCGCTAATTGTAACCAACTATCACGAAATATTGCTGGTACACGGTTGAAAGTCACATTTGCAGGCAATGTTTTTTCCCATTCTTGCACTTGTGGATCAAGGTGAAAACAATGCGGGCAACTGTAAGAAAATAATTCTATTACTTCTACGACCTTTTCATCACTAGTAGCAATACGCTGAGCCGTAGGTTTGTAATGCACACCTTCAACATAGACGAGTGGCGCCGCCATGCTAACTAAAGGTAACAAGCTAGCACCTAAAATAAGTATCGCTTTAATCATTTTCTTCATCTGACTCTAATCCTTAATCTATAAATCAACTTACAGGGTGCCGTAAGAATGCAACCCTGACAAAAACATATTAACGCCCAAGAAGGCAAATATCGTCACAAATAAACCTATTACAGCCCACCAAGCCATTGGTCTGCCATGCCAGCCTTTCGTCATACGCATATGCAACCAAGCCGCATAATTTAACCATACAATCAGAGCCCAGGTTTCTTTGGGATCCCACGACCAGTAACCACCCCATGCTTCTGCTGCCCACAAAGCGCCTAAAATTGTCGCCAAAGTAAAAAATGCAAAACCTAAGGCAATAGCTTTATACATGAGATCATCCATCACCGATTTATCTGGCAAGGTCGTCGCCAATAAGCCTTGTGGATTCACTGATTCACGCCATGATTTCAATAGATATGCCACACCGATCATCGCGGCCATTGCAAATGCGCCATAGCCGACAAAATTAGCAGGGACATGAATCTTCATCCAATAACTTTGTAAGGCGGGTACTAAGGGCTGAATCTCGTGAGCATGACGTTCGAAGGTATACCAAAGCTGAAAGGCAACCGCTGAACTAATCACTAATAAAACAAAACCACCTAAAGCACGTGTTTGATAGCGTCGTTCATAAAATAAATAAAGTATTGAGGTAATAATCGCAAATAAGATGAATACTTCATATAAATTACTAACGGGTATATGTCCTACATCAGGGCCAATTAAATACGACTCTCTCCAGCGTACCATCAGGCCAATCATACCCATGGCACTTGCTGACCAAGTAAGTGCGGTACCTACTTTTTGGGTAAACTCAGAACGCATAAATAAACCTGCGAAATACGTTATTGTTGCCATCACAAACAAGGCACTCATCCACATAAAAGCAGATTGGCTAGCCAATAGATAATTCAAAAAGAAGTCACTATTAGCGAGTGAGAGATCATTTGCATAGCGCTTGACGGCAAATAAACTAACCAGACCTACCACACCGATATACCAGCGAATACCCGACCAGTTCTCACCGAGCAAGGCCATACCGAAGGCAGTTAATACCACAATGCCCACTTCGTAATAATCAAAAACATCGTAATACATGGTCAGTAAGATGATACCGGCTAAGACGGTGACGCCACGCCATAACCACTGTACGAGTGGACTGCTCGTTTCGGTTAACATTATCCCTGCTAGTTTATTCATTAATGACTCTTCAATTATCTAATACAACAGTTAAGAACCCTGACGAGGGCCAGAGTTCCCTAAGTTTTGTTTTAATTCATCGCTAATTTGTTCAAAATAACCATCAAACTCCCGAGGATTACGATTACTCATTCCCGCCAGCAAAACATCTGTTTGGCTGCCATTTGTTTTAACTAAAGCCCAGAATCGACGTTGCGGCAAATAAAATAATAAAAATACTCCAAGAATTAGCATTGCACAACCAACATAAACTATCGGTTTACCTGGCGAGTGCGCTATTTGTAGTCCACTGGCCTCTACGTGTTCATAATCTGTCAACATAAAATAAATAGGAGAACCATAGCGAGGTAAACTACCTATGGCATCGACAGCATCCTGTAAAAATAATAATTGTGACTCACTAGGTGATTGTTGCTCAGATAAGTTCAAACCCGTCACATAGACGCGCGCTAATATTTCTCGCAACATGCTCAAATAAGCAGGTCCCAGGGTAGCGCGTTCAGCTTCAGGCAATGTTGTTTCGATAAAGGTTGTTACATTAGAAAAACCACCCGCTACGAACATTTCCACTAAGGTTGTCAAAGTACTTTGTAGGCTTTTAGCTAATTTTTCATCACGATTTTCCACCGAATTAAGTGTCGTCAATGTCATTTCATCGGCAATCACATCGACTATTTGTTTATCATGTAAACGTTGTAAAAAATGACTAAACCCTTCTAAGCCACCTTGTTCATCAATTGGCAAATACAAGTAACCAAATTCATCAGCAGGGCTAGCGCGTACACCGCTTAAATAGAAGTCACGACCATTACGTGTCACCGGTAACATGTAATTTTGATATTCTAAAGCTTCGCCAGTATTCGAACGAAGCTTAAAGCCAATACTCGGGCCAAAATTACGCACGTTATTCGGGTCATCTTCCGTAGGATCGGGATTAATATTGAAGGGACGGAACGAGGTTATTTCAAGTTGCGAAGAGTTATCTCCCCAATGCATCTTTCTCCGTTCGAACACTTTTGTCTCAAAACTGAGCGGTTTATTACCTGCTTGATTATTCAGCGGCCACGCTTCAAGCGATAACCCTGAGCCACCATCACTAAAACTAGCTTGGTAGATCGCATAGCCTTTATAAATTAGAGGGTGATTAACTGAAATCGTAGTCTTCAATGGTTCAGACAAATCATCATCATAAACGACTAAATCTGATTCAAATGACTTTGGTTGTCCCGTCGCATAATGTTCAATGCGGAAGTCAGTCACTTCTACTTTAAAAGGGAGGTTTTGGACTAAATAACCATCACGCATCGCCACAAATGCCACTCTTGCTGACTGGCCTTCAGGAATATTAACACTGCCACGAAATGCCTGAGAGCCGACAGCAAGCTTGCTTTCTGCAGGGATCTGGCTCAACGGTAAGTCTCGCGTTTCGATTTTTATCTGCCCACGCCATTCCGCTAATTTTAATGGCAAATTACTATCCATTAAACCACCAAGGCAAATCACCACAATCGCTAAGTGTGTTAACAAATAACCTAGTCGGTTCATTCCCCCTCGCATAGCAGACACTAATGTTTCGCCAGTTTTAGGTGTTTGTTTTACCCTGAAACCAAGTTTAGAAAAACTACTTTCTAATGTCGTCACCGTTGCCTCTGCCGAAGATTCAACGGCCCATGCTGCATTGTGCCGCATAGCGAGTAACGATTTCCGCTGTACATGCGTACGCAAATTCCACATGTCACGTAGCATAGTAGGTCCATTCCTAAAAACGCAAACAGAGGTTGATGTCACTAATAAGACGAGAATAGAAAGAAACCAGATAGCGCTGTACACATCGTACAATCCAGCAGATTCAAATAGCTCAAACCAAAATGGACCGAATTTAATAAGATAGTCAGTATAAGGTTGGTTTTGTTGTAATACGGTGCCGATAATCGATGCTACGGCAAGGGCTAGCAATAGCGTAATCGCTAGATCCATTGATCCTAAAAAAAGAAACAGTCGCTGGCCGAATGTTTTTTTGGATGCAGGTAAAGGTTTGGTTTCAGACATATTATTATGGAACCCAAGGTCTATGTACGTTAGGGTGTGGCTAAACAAATATAGAAAAGCCGCACAGTCTTCACTATGCGGCTATCTTTAACTTAAATCACAGGATTTACCTGCTTAGTGTAAGCCTGCAATATAAGCTGCAACGGCTTTCATTTCTTCGGCCTTCATTTTTGATGCGATATCACGCATCATGCTGTTTGGATCATTGCTGCGCGTACCATCAGCAAAGGATTTTAATTGCGCTTCAATATAGGCGCTATGTTGACTCGATAGTGCAGGCCATTTTGCAGCAGGGACGCCAGCACCAGTAGGTCCATGACAGGCCATACATGCAGGTAAACCAGATTCTTTATTACCCGCTCGGTATATTTTTTGGCCTGCAGCTAATAAATCTTCTGAGACCGCACCAGGAGTAATCTTTTTACTTGAATAATATGCCGCAACATCGGCCATATCTTGTTCACTTAAACCCGCAGCCATGGGTGCCATTATCGCATTACTACGCACACCACTTTTAAACTCTATAAGTTGCTTGACAAGATAGGCTTCACCTTGACCTGCTAATTTTGGAAACATGTCCGATGGGCTATTACCATCTGCACCATGACAAGCCGCGCACATAGCGGCTTTAGTTTTACCCGCTGCCGCATTTCCAGCCGCCATTACAGAAGCAGACATGGCCAATGTCATGCCTATTACCGCCGTCAGTAACATTTTCTTCATCATAATTCCTAAAATTCCACTTTCATTAAATAAAACTCTTGGTATGCTACCCCTATTAGCTTAATTTTGCACCTACGAGTTCACCACTATGTCACAGTTTTATCGCCAAGCGCATTACACTATCAGCGCTACTCAATTATCTGAATTGCCGCCTGATATCGGCCTCGAAGTTGCTTTTGCGGGACGATCAAACGCTGGCAAGTCGAGTGCCATTAATACCATCACCGATCACAAAGCGCTTGCCCGCATCAGTAAAACACCCGGTCGCACACAAATGATCAATTTTTTTGCATTGGATGATACCCGCACACTTGTCGATCTTCCGGGTTATGGCTACGCAAAAGTGCCTGAACAAATGAAAATTCGCTGGCAACAAAATCTAGGTCAATATCTCGACACGCGTCAGTCACTTCAGGGATTGATGATCATGATGGATATCCGCCACCCTCTCAAACAATTCGATATTCAAATGATCCGTTGGGCAAATAAAAAGAATTTAGACGTACATATTTTGCTGACCAAATCAGATAAATTCAAGCACGGCGCGGCGATGGCAAGTTTGCAAAGTGTATTAGCTGAATTAAAAAAATTGGAACTCAACGCGAGTGCACAACTTTTTTCTTCGCTCAAAAAAACAGGTCGAGATGAAGCCATTGCCAAATTAGATAGCTGGTTTTTAGTGAATGAAATATCACCAGAGCTTGAATCCTCTAGCGAATAATTCAAGGAACACCTATGACCAAGCCCACCGATAGTCGCCGCCAGTTTTTACAGAAAGTCGCTTTAGGTGGTGCTTTTGCCGGAACCTTTAGCCTGCCAGTGTGGGCTAATCAAGATGAACTAAGCCTAACGGATCGCTTACCAGAATGGATGAAAAAACCAGGACAAGATTTTAGCAATTATGGTCAGCCCTCACCCCATGAGCAGCAGGTTATTCGCTGGATATCGGCTAATCCTGATGCGCCAGGTAATGGCGTCTCATGGACTCCACTGCATGACTTACAAGGTACCATTACGCCTAACGGGCTTCATTATGAACGTCATCACAATGGGGTACCGCAAATTGACCCAGCACAACATCTACTGCTCATTGATGGTTTAGTCGATAGATCACTCAGTTTTGATGTCGCTAGTCTACTGCGCTACCCAATGATTTCGCGTACCTGTTTTATCGAATGTGGCGGCAACAGTAATAGCGGTTGGCGTTCAAACCCGATTCAATCAAAAGTAGGATATGCACACGGCTTAGTGTCAAATGCAGAATGGACCGGGATCCCACTTAAACTTTTATTACAAGAAGCCGGCATTAAAACAGATGCTAAATGGGTTATCGCAGAAGGCGCTGATGGTGCGGCACTTAATATCAGCATTCCATTAGAAAAATTACTTGATGACGCCATACTTGCACTTTATCAAAATGGTGAACGACTACGTCCTGAAAACGGCTACCCAATGCGTTTAGTATTACCAGGATGGGAAGGCATTTTAAATATTAAATGGTTGCGACAATTGCGGCTGACTAACGAACCCGCGATGTCTCGTGATGAAACGTCACAATATACAGAATTACAACCCGATGGAACGGCGCGACAATTCACCTTCATTATGGAGGCTAAATCGCTCATCACCTCTCCATCACTCGGCATGATGCTGCCAGACAATCCAGGTACTTACCAAATCAGTGGTCTTGCGTGGTCTGGTCGGGGAAAAATTACTCGTGTTGAAATTTCTGCCGATGGTGGTGATACATGGCTTGATGCAGAACTGCATGGTCCGATACTCGACCGCGCTTTCACACGCTTCAGTCTACCTTGGCATTGGCAAGGTGATTACTCAGTATTACAAAGTCGCGCAACAGATGAAACCGGCTATGTGCAACCGACACGTGATGCACTCGTTAACAATCGTGGTCAACATGGCTTTTTTCATTACAACGCTATTGTAAGTTGGGAAATCACCGAACAAGGAGATATCAACCATGTCTACGGGATTTAACGTGCTAAGTAGTCTGTTATTAATCGCATGCTTTTCACACAGCTATGCTGATGCCGAATATCAAGCATTAGGCAAACCAGCAGAACAACTAAGCTCACAAGCACAATGGAATTTAACTATTACACCAGCAGGTAAAGACCTACCTATAGGTCATGGCTCGTCCGAACAAGGCGCTAAAGTTTTTGCGATGAAATGTGCCGCTTGTCATGGTCCGGCAGGCATCGGCGCGAGCGCAGAACCTTTACTAGGTGAAGTAGGCTCACTCGCCAGCGAATACCCAGAAAAAACAGTCAACAGTTATTGGCCTTACGCTACAACATTATTTGATTATATTCGTCGCGCCATGCCTATTGATGCCCCCTTTTCTCTTTCAAGTAATGAAGTCTATGCCTTATGCGCATACATATTAAGTCAAGATGATATAATCTCGGCAGACCAAGAACTCAACGAAGAGAATCTGCCTCAGGTCTCGATGCCAAATCGTGATGGCTTTATCGCTATTTACCCTGATAAATATTAAATAAAATAAGGATTCGCTTATGAGCCCACGCTACACTTGTACAGTAACCCCAAATCCAGATTTATATGACACTCCGTCGTTGGGCATGGATAAAAAATCCATCATTTATGATTTCAAAAACTATTACGGAAATCATCTCGCCCAAGATAGAGGCTGTGCATCAGGTCATTATTTATATTCATCTCTAGCAATCACTTTACGTGACCGATTATTTGAGCGGATGAAACACACCAAACACACTTATGCAGAAACTAAGTGCAAACAAGCTTATTACCTTTCCATGGAATTTCTAATGGGTCGCGCAATGGGTAATGCCGCACTAAATTTAGGCCTAGATGATGTTTCAGCCAAGGCTATGCACGATCTTGGTTTAAACTTTGAAGAATTGACAGAACTAGAACATGATGCAGGTCTAGGTAACGGTGGTTTAGGTCGCCTTGCCGCCTGTTTTATCGATAGCTGCGCAACCCTACAATTACCCGTTACCGGTTACGGCATTCGTTATGAATACGGCATGTTTCAACAAAGTATCGAAGATGGCAACCAAGTTGAAATGCCCGATCATTGGTTACGTGACGGTAACCCATGGGAACTAGAACGCCCTGAATTCACGCAACACGTTAAATTTGGTGGCCACACTGAATTTCGTAAAAATAGTCAGGGTCAAATGCAAGTTCACTGGGTTGACTCTAACGATGTTTTAGCTATTCCCTATGATTTACCCGTTCCTGGTTACCAAAATGGCACGGTCAATAAATTACGCTTATGGAAATCAGAAGCTACCGATGAATTTAATTTAGAAGATTTTAACGCAGGTTCTTACACAGAAGCCGTAGCGTCTAAAAATGCTGCTGAAAATATCAGCATGGTGCTTTATCCGAATGACTCAAGTGAAAATGGTAAAGAATTACGCCTACGCCAGCAATACTTCCTTGCCTCAGCTAGCTTGCAGGATATTCTTGATTATTGGGTCACCACACATAGTGAAAACTTTGATAATTTTGCTGAAAAAAACTGCTTCCAACTCAATGATACTCATCCCACTGTCGCCGTAGCCGAATTAATGCGGCTATTAATCGATGAGCATGGTTTAAGTTGGGATAAGGCATGGGAAATCACCACTAAAACGATGGCTTACACTAACCATACTTTACTGCCAGAAGCGCTAGAACGTTGGTCTGTCAATATGTTTGGTCGCTTATTACCTCGCGTTTTAGAAATAATTTATGAAATTAATGCACGCTTCTTAAGTGAAGTGGCCAACCACTGGCCTGGCGATAAAGCACGCCTTGCTCGCATGTCAATCATCGAAGAAGGTCATCAACAAAGTGTTCGCATGGCTCATCTAGCTATTGTGGGTAGTTACTCAGTCAATGGTGTTGCAGCACTACATTCAGAACTATTACAAAAAGGTTTATTTAACGACTTTTACCAGTTATGGCCAGAAAAATTCAACAATAAAACTAACGGTGTTACCCAACGACGTTGGATGGCTTGGTGTAATCCAGAATTACGTCAACTACTTAATGACACTATCGGTGATAAATGGATTACTCAATTAAGTGAACTTGAAAAGTTAACGCCGTATGCCGCTAAACCTCAGTTTCAAGAGCAATGGCGCCAAACAAAACTAGCTAATAAAAAACGTCTAGCTGATTTAGTTGAAAAAAGCTGCGGCGTGACATTCAATACCGACGCAATGTTTGATATTCAAGTAAAGCGTATTCACGAATACAAACGTCAACTATTAAATGTATTGCACGTTATTCATCTTTATGACCGAATTAAACGTGGTGATACTTTAGGTATGACTAAACGATGCGTCCTATTTGGTGGTAAGGCCGCGCCAGGCTACGCCATGGCAAAAGATATTATCAAACTGATTAACAATGTGGCCCAAGTTATCAATAATGATGCGGAAGTGGGTGATTGGCTGAAAGTTGTATTTTTACCAAACTACCAAGTTTCAGCAATGGAAATTATCTGTCCAGCAGCCGACCTATCAGAACAAGTTTCAACTGCTGGTAAAGAAGCATCCGGTACCGGTAACATGAAATTCATGATGAATGGTGCCATCACTATCGGAACACTCGATGGTGCAAACATCGAAATTCGTGAAGAAGTCGGTGATGAAAACTTCTTCCTATTTGGCTTAACGGAAGATGAAGTTGTAACAGCGCGTGTAGGTTACAACCCTCGTTCAATCATCGCTCAGGATCCAGACCTCAAACGCGTTGTGGATTTATTAGAGGGAGGTCATTTTAATCAGTGTGAACCAAATCGTTTTGGTAATATTATTAATGCTTTTACTGATCATAATGACCCATGGATGACTATCGCAGATTTCCGTAGTTATATTGATGCTCAACATAGAGCAAGTCTCGCGTATCAAGATATTCCACGCTGGACAGCAATGAGTATTCTCAATTGCGCGCGTAGTGGAAAATTTTCTACTGATCGCACAATGGAAGAATACAATAATGAAATCTGGAAATTAACAAAAGTCGCACCAAAACATCAATAAACGAAAATTGCTGCGATCGTTATAAATTAACCATCGCAGCAATCACCGCTTCATAAGGCTTACCAAGTAAAGCGGGAATAGTTTCAGACGTTCTTTGATAATGTTTATTTTGCACTCGATATCATTCTACGAATACGTGCGTTCGACTATCACATGTGCCTTTGAAGACCCAACTGTTGAGTTTAATGCTATTAATTGTTCTTTGTTTAGAACGGAGTATTTTAGCTTACTCATTTATTGAAAAACATAATTGAACAGAGTCATCCTGGCGGTGTAAATCTGAATCGTCTTATTGCCTGATGTAGATCTGATATCGATGCTGTTTTTTTGCCATAGTGAAGATCGATGTAGAGCGAAGTAATATGATCAATCTCTTTATTAAGGTGAGGATACTGCTTTTTTAATAGGCTAGAAAAATCAAGCGGACCTTGTTGTTGTAGCCTTAAAAATCCTACTCCAGCTGCTTTTTTGCAGAAAATATAATAGAGTTTTGAGACTGGGTCTCGCTTAGGTAGATGATAAAACAAATAAAAACTAATAATGAGCGTAATGACTGCGAAGCCGATAGCTAACCACAACGCCATGGTTTGCCAATCTGGTTTTGCCATGCCCAGTTTTTGTAAAAATTCTTTTTGTAGTTCTGGTCCATAAGCCAAAATCGATTGATTCCAAGCATTATCAAGTGCATCCCAGTTATTACGAATCTGTTGCCATAAATCTATTAATTTTCGACTATTTGCCATGAATAAGGGGGTATTGAATCCTTCCGGCATGATGGTACTCATCCCTTGTTCGATACGTTGACGTGATACTGCTGATGTAGGATCAACTCGAATCCAACCTCGATCTTTAATCCATACTTCTACCCAAGCGTGGGCGTCACGCTGTCTAACGACTAAGAAATCATCAACCGGATTTATCTCTCCACCTAGATAGCCCGTTACGATACGAGCGGGGACGCCAGCAGCACGCATCAATACAGTAAAACTAGCAGCATAATGTTCACAGAAACCTCGACGACTTTCAAATAAAAAACTATCAATGGTATCACCTGTTAATTTTGGTGGCGTTAAGGTGTAATAAAAGTTGTTTTGGTTGAAATAAGTTAAAGCTTTTTCCACCAGTTGCATGGGCTCTGTACTTTGATTTAACCACGATTGAGCAAGTTGTTTAGTACGTGGATGTATATCTCCAGGCAGTTTCAATGCAGCATCAATATAATCATCTTTATGTGGATTTAAGCTGTATTGCGTATGTGACTTTAAATGTATTTGTTGACGTTGGTTGATAGGTTTGATGCTACGTAATTGACCATCATAAGTGTAATGACTCGCGGGTGTACTCGGTTGTTCAGTTGGAAAGTCGAGTGCAAATAGCCAACGCTTATTGTGTGGTTCGAGCGTGGTGATGTATACGTACTCATCACCTCTGGTAGTGAAGTTTGGCCTGCTGGACATCAAATAATGGTTATTAAGTTCCGTCCAAGTAGTACCATCAGTTTGCCAGAGGACCGGACCACGCCAATACAGCTTAGAAGGTGGAGGGATATCACCATCAAACTTAACTCGAAAGGCAATTTCATCCGATAAGATAAGCTGACTGATTTTACCTAAAGTCATGCTGTCATCGATACCTGTTTTACCGGAATGAGCGTCTTGTGGTAAGCCCCATAGCGGTCCTGGAATACGAGGGAATAAGACAAATAACAGCAACATTAAAGGAACCGCTTGCAGCAACATCTGACTTGCAAGTTTGATAAGTTCTTTATTGGATAAAGATTTTTTGCCATCATTTAGGCTGATCAGGCTGGCAGTCATAATGACTACGACTACAAACATTAGTAGTGCTGTAGGAATATTCTGTGAATAAAAGAAGTTAGTCACAACCAGAAAATAGCCAAGGAAACAACTAATGTAATAATCACGATGGTTTCGAATCTCGACCACCTTTAAACCGAGCATAACTGTCAGTAGAGCAACGCCAGCGTCACGACCAATTAAGTTACCGTAACTGATAAAGAGTAATAAAAATGCGATTCCAGCAATACTGAGATGAAATACCTTCAATGATGAAAATCGTTTAGTCGGCAAAGGCCACACAGACCTAATGGCCATTATCCGCCAAATGATCATGGCAATGAACATCACCGCCACCCAAAGGGGTTGATAAATAAAGTGGGGTAAAGCACCTAGAGTAAGGCCTGCCATCAGCCACAATAAAGAAGTGCTAGAGGGCTGAGAATTATTCATGTTTGTACAAAGCTAAGGCCGTTAAACAAAGATGACGATGACTATCGCCGCAACCATATTTAATAGAAACATCAGGTAAATTTAGCCCGTAGTCTAATCCTGTTTCATCTGCTTGCAGAACCCATTGGCATAACTGTGATAATCGAGTTTCAGTATCAGCAAGCCCAACAATATCATTCCAAGACAACATTAACTGGCCCCCTTGATAGCCAGTGAATTGTTTAATTCGTAGCACATCATCACGAGCGAATGCCTTCCATGCGATGGCACGAAGAGGATCACCGGAACGATAGTTGCTTAAACCTGAAAAATCATCATTGCCTTTCTGGCTTGAGTCAGATCGCTCTTCACCAGAATAGTTGGATTTGGGTAATGGCAATTTACCCTGAGCTTTGGGATAAATAAGGGCTTTCGTATCGCTACTGAAGTAGCTCCATGTGTTATATAAGCCCAGAGGAAATTGACTTGCAATACGAAGTTGTCCTAATAACTGATAACCTCGCTGCGAACTCGGAATACGATAAGTTACAGTCGTCTTTTCAAGGCTTTTTAGCCGTGCAATTGTGGAATTATGATCAAAGCCACCTAAACGCTTAAATGGGTTCCATGAATGTGATTTAGTTTGCTTGCTTGCTAAAAGAATTTGGTAGCTAGTATGTTGAGAACGATTTTCAAAAACCAGATTAAAGTTTATAGCCTGACCTACAAATACTGGATCGGCATAGCCATTAATAAACTCGACTTTTGCGACATTACGATAACTGTGATGCATAGCAACCCAGCCCATACTAGCCAACAAAAAACAAAGAATATGACCAAGACTATTACTATAGTTGATAGCACCTAATAATATTAAAATTAGAAAGCCGCCATAAATAAACCCGAATCGAGTGGGAACAATAAATACACGACGGCCACGAAGTGTCTTTATTTTTTGGTAGAGTTGGCTAAAATACTGCGTCATCACATTTAAGGTATAGCGATAGCATTAATTAGATCAGTTATATAATCACTTGTAGCGTTTTCTGCTCGAAGGTGTAATCGATGAGCAATCACGTTCGGTAAAACGGCTTGCACATCTTCCGGTAATACTTGTTTATGTTGTGCAATTAGTGCCCAAGCTTGTGCCGCTTTCAATAAGGCGATGCCCGCACGCGGAGACAAGCCATAGACAAACTGACCAGAACTACGTGTATAGGCTAATATTTTTTGAATATAATCAACTAGGGCAGATGAAACATGGACTTTGTTCGCTTCAACTTGCAATGTTTTCAATTGATGTTGTTCAATAACCGCAGTCAAGTCATGGACCAATTGCCTGCGGTCTTTGCCCAACAATAAGCCTCGTTCTGCTTCTGCATCGGGATAACCCAATTCAATTCGCATCAAAAATCGATCAAGTTGAGATTCAGGAAGAGGGAAAGTGCCTATTTGATTTGACGGATTTTGAGTGGCAATGATAAAAAAGGGATCAGGTAAATCATACGTTTGATTTTCTATTGTAACTTGATGTTCTTCCATCGCCTCTAATAAGGCACTTTGGGTACGTGGTGTAGCACGATTAACTTCATCTGCTAATATTAATTGAGTAAATATTGGACCTTTATGGAGACTGAACTCTTGGCTTTCACGATTAAAAATCGCCACACCTAAAATATCAGCGGGCAACATATCACTGGTGAATTGAATACGTTTAAAGCTCAAACCCAGTGTTTTGGACAGCGTATGGGCTAAGGTCGTTTTACCCACACCAGGAATATCTTCAATTAATAAATGGCCCCCCGCTAAAATGCAACTCAAAGCAAGTTTCACGGGTTTAGTTTTCCCGACAATGACAGCATTGACCGAGTTTAAAATATGTTCAATGTCATGGTGTGACATGCGAGCATTCCTTTATTGTGACGAGTAATACTAAAAATCAAATAATCGCTTACCATTTTCAGTAGTGATTTTAGCAGTCTTAAATAAATTGCTGGCAAAGGGCAGCAATAATATGGGATGTAAACCTAGAGCGAGATGAAACTTCTTAAAGTGATCGTATACATTACGCATCCTTGACGACTGTTTGGCATCAACGTATGAAATACAGTGTTATTGATGTTGTCCCGTTGTAGGTCTCAGTCAAAGACATTATAACTATCATTATCAAATTGTTGTGACAGTGGGGTTATTAAACCTATTACCATAATAAAGCTTAAGCTCCATACTTCAAACCAGCTTGCTTTAGTTTATTTACGGCATACTACTTCATGTAAATTCATTTTCTAGGCAAATTAATGATTTTACTTAGATCTACAGAGTAAGCTCATTAGTTCTTCTTTGGATGAGTGCTTTAACACAGTAATCAAAGAACTCAGCTTTAATCTCCTTTGGAGTATAACGAGTGTCAGCATCATTAAATATCTTAGTAGCAATTGCAATCTCATCAGGGTCGGTCGAACCTCTTAATGCATCCTCTACATTAGAGAAGCGCTGTCTAAGGGATTGGTATTTACTTGCCATACTGGATGCAATATTACATTCTATAACATCGTCTACTAGCTCATCTGCTGATAGGCTCACCGTAAATAACAAGAGCCCTATTATAATAATGTTCTTCATGTCTGCACCCCTCTAGTTAGATTGTATGCATAGATGTTTTCTCTGGAAGACCGTTTGGTTTTTTAAAAACTCACGCTTATAAATAACCTAATCATTGATGACTATACGAAATTATTCGTGTGAATGGTTCCTTACCCAGAACCCTTTTTCTGCTAAAAATTAAAATTCTGCGCTGCTAAGTATCTGGGCCATAGACTAAATCACTACAAGAAACGTAAGTCTCTCCCCCTTATACAGTTCAGTTTAAGAGGTATTTATCTTTCACCATTCTCTCAAAGTTGGGTGTGAAATATATGGTTTTTGATAGAGATGACCAGTATAATAGCTCGTTCTGCTTTCGTAGAGATATCAAGTATTTAAAAGGAATGCGCCTGTAGCTCAGTTGGATAGAGTACCAGTTTCCGAAACTGGGGGTCACAGGTTCGATTCCTGTCAGGCGCACCATTTCTTTAATATTTAGTCACAATTGTCACATACCGTTTATTTTTGTCTTGAAAATGTGTTCTGACAAATAAGATCATAGACCCAACCAATATCATCAAAGTAAACCTCATCTAATGCCCTTGAAGAGTCCTTGATGGAAAATGTTGATGATTTAACGTTCCCAATGCATATCAATTTGAAGCTTTTTGACATAATGAAAATCGCTGATGTAGCAAGCGATTTAAAGCAAAAATGGATGCAAATTTTTAAGGAATATTGAAATGAATTCTAATTACACAAATAAATTACATGCGGGCGTAAAATTTCCGCATTTAGATGTTCAAGTGTTAAATGGTGACATGGCAACCCTAGGTAAGCCAGCTAAAGGGATGGACTGGCAACTTATTGTGATTTACCGAGGACGCCATTGTCCACTTTGCACCAAATACCTCAATCAACTTCAGACAGTAAAAGAGGTTTTATCGCAAACAGGTGTGGATTTGATTGCCGTATCAGGTGATAGCAAGACGCAACTTGAAAGTCATCTAGAACAATTGATTGTTGATTTCCCAATTGCTTATGGCTTGACTGTCGTGCAAATGGAAGAGCTGGGTGTCTATATTTCAGATCCACGCTCAGAACAAGAAACAGACCACCCTTTTGCAGAGCCAGGGTTGTTTGTAGTCAATGCTGAAGGCAATATTCAGGTGGTCGATATTTCTAACAATCCATTTGTTAGGCCAGAATTACAAGCACTCGTTAATGGCCTTAAATGGATCAGAAACCCTGAAAACAACTACCCCATTCGCGGCATGCACCGCTAGGGTGGTGACGAAAAAACTTACGAACTTAAGCCTATTAATTTCACTTTAATATGCTTCGACATATACATGCTGAGGGTATCCCCTTAGTACGTATATGTCGTAGATTCGAGTCCTATCAGGGGTTCCCCCAAAGGGCACTCAACCTGATGGTTCAGCAGATCCCAGTTTAAGCTCAATCTATTCGAAATTCATTGATTGCAGTGGTCAAATAATGATTATCTACTTATACAGTGAAGCCTTTTCACCTTCACTTTGCGTTTTGAATCGGCGATGAATCCAAAGATATTGTGCTGGAGACTGACGTATTTCTTTTTCTAATAAGTCGTTAATAACCTGTGCATCGGCTATATCATCACCTGAAGGAAAGTCAGTTAATGGCGCAGATAAACTCAAGGTATAACTTCCGTTCTTTTCTCTTCTTGGCACAAAAGGAATAACTGCGGCACCACTCATTTTAACGAGTCGTGCGGTGGCGGGTACAGTGGCAGCTGGAACACCAAAAAACTTGGCAAACACACTCATTTTTCGGCCAAAGTCTTGGTCAGGTGCATACCACACTACTTTATTTTTCTTTAAGGCTCGAACCATAGGTCTGGGATCATCACGCAAAACAATGCCTTCGCTATGATATGTTCTTGCCTGCATCATTACTGCATTAAATAATTCATTATTCAATTCACGAAACATGACGTAACATGGATTTTTTAACATGATCAATCGTCCACCTAACTCCATGCTGGTGAAATGACCCGTTAATAAAATCACACCTTTGCCTTTAGCTAAAGCAGCCTCAAGATGTTCTAAGCCTTCATATTGCACACGTTTTTGTAAACTCGCATCACTTGCCCACCAGCTAAGTGCTGTTTCGATTAACATCATACCCATAGTACGAAAATTTTCTTCCAATAGCGCGGTACGTTGTTCCTCTGATAATTCTGGAAAACATAATTCTAAATTACGCCGGGCTATTTTTTTTCTAGACTTCATCAGCGGCGTCATTATCAATGTAAGGCCTTTCCCCACCATCAATTGGGCCTTAACAGGAAGATAAATGGATAAGCGCATAAATAACAAACCTAACCAACTAGGCCAGAAGCGTGGATGCAAAAATTGTCTTTGAAATATTTTCATAGTCGCTAAGGATTTAAGAATACTTTGCCTATGCTATCATTCCCACTGTTTTGTCGCTTGAACAAACCGTCTTAAGCAATCCGTGTAGCCGAGCCTCATTTGAAAATACTTTATACCATCCTTTTTTATATTGCCTTGCCTTTCATACTCATGCGATTGCTTTGGCGTGGCATTCGCTCACCAAGCTATTGGCAACGCTGGTCAGAACGGTTTGGCCACAGCCCCCACCTCTCCGACAAAAGCCAAGTTATCTGGGTCCATGCCGTATCAGTAGGCGAAGTTGAGGCTACGCGACCACTCATCAAAACATTATTTACTGAATTTCCCCAACATCAAATCATCATCACGACAATGACGCCAACCGGTAGTGCGCGTGTCAGACTTTTATATGGTGATTCAGTTCTGCATTGTTATATACCCTATGATGTTCCGTTTGCGGTTCAGCGTTTTCTCAAACGCACTCATCCGCAATTTGGCATTATCATGGAAACTGAAATCTGGCCGACCATGCTGCTAACCTGCCAACAATTAAAGATTCCTTTGGTGTTAGCTAATGCCCGAATGTCAGAACGTTCTGCCAAAGGTTATGCACGTTTTGCTAACTTCACTAAAACCATATTGCAAAGTTTGCATTTCATTGCTGCTCAAAGTGAAACGGATCGCCAACGTTTCAAACAATTAGGTGCTAATATCAAAAATGTACATGCCATCGGTAACTTAAAATATGAAATTAACTTACCGACAAGTTTGATGGAGCAAGCGACAGCGATGAGAAGCTTATGGGGTAGTCATCGTCCCATTTGGGTCGCCGCCAGCACTCACGAAGGTGAAGAAGCAATTATTTTAAATGCCTCTCGCCAAGTGCGTGCAGTCTGCCCAGAGCTATTGCTAATTATTGTGCCTCGTCATCCTGAACGCTTTGACAGAGTAACCGCACTGTCTCAGAGAGCTGGTTTCAAAACCTTACGCCGCAGTGAACATCGCCCTTGCCCATCCGATGTAAAGGTACTTGTTGTTGATACGATGGGTGAATTACCGTTATTTTATGCCGCCAGTGACGTCGCTTTTGTGGGTGGTAGCTTAGTGACTGTAGGCGGTCATAATATTCTTGAACCAGCTGCATTAGCTCGGCCGATTATTACAGGACCTCACTATTTCAACTTTAGTGAAATTACCAAACAATTTCTCAAAGCCGATGCAGCGATACAAATCAATAACGCGGAAGAATTAGCTGAAACCGTTATTAAACTGCTAAAAGATCCACAACAATGCGTTAGGATGGGCGAAACGGCTTTGCAATTAATGGCTAATAGTCAAGGTGCAAGCAAGCGCCTTGTAAATCTGATTAAACGCCATATTACTCACCATGCGCAGTGATGAATATTGGATGGCGCATTCGCTATCTCTCGCTAAACGAGCAGAACAACAAGGCGAAGTACCTGTCGGTGCTGTGATCGTTCTAAATGATCAACTAATAGGTGAAGGCTGGAACCAACCGATTAGTACTAGCGATCCTACTGCCCACGCTGAAATTCAAGCATTACGCGCCGCTTGCCAACAACTCGACAATTATCGTCTACCTGATGCCACGCTTTATATAAGCTTGGAACCTTGTATCATGTGTGCTGGAGCGATTGTTCATGCTCGTATAAAACGTGTCGTGTTTGCCACTAAAGAACCTAAGACCGGTGCAGCAGGAAGTTGTTTTGATATCTTTAATAGCCCTCAACTCAATCATCATGTCGTTTGTGAACATGGTGTACTCGCGGATGAAAGCAGTAGCCTATTACGCAATTTCTTTCGGGCCAGACGTTAGCCATCTTTGGCACTTATTACGATTAAAATCCCCTGAAAGCAGGCATTATTTGCTAGAATTCGCTCCTAATATAATTTTATAGTTAAGCGGTATACGTTAATGCTTTTAATGATCGACAATTATGATTCTTTCACCTACAACTTAGTCCAATACTTTGGTGAGTTAGGCGCTGATGTTCACGTACATCGTAATGATAAAATTACCATTGAAGAGATCGAGGCGTTAAACCCTGAAAAGATAGTTATATCACCTGGCCCGTGCACACCTAATGAAGCGGGTGTTTCACTTGAAATAATCAAACATTTTGCAGGTAAAAAACCTATCTTAGGGGTTTGTCTGGGTCATCAAGCTATAGGTCAAGCCTTTGGCGGTGAAATCATTCATGCTCGCGAAATTATGCATGGTAAAACGTCGCCCGTTTATCACAAAAATATTGGCGTATTTGAAGGCTTAAATAATCCGATCATTGCCACGCGTTATCATTCTCTCGTGATCAACAAAAATACGCTGCCAGACTGTTTTGAAGTAACAGCTTGGACACAAAATGAAGATGGCAGCTTAGATGAAATCATGGGCGTTCGTCATAAAACCTTGCCGATCGAAGGGGTGCAATTTCATCCTGAGTCGATTTTGACTGAACAAGGTCATGCCTTGTTGAAAAACTTTCTCGACCGCTAAACGAGCATTATTATGAACTTACCAACCGCCATTAAATCGGTGATTCAACGCCACGATTTATCTAGCGAAGATATGAGTGCTGTCATGCAACAAATAATGACTGGCCAAGCTACCCCAGCCCAAATTGGTGGTTTTCTAGTTGGTTTGCAAATGAAAGGTGAAACCATCACTGAAATTGCGGCCGCAGCCAAAGTAATGCGTAGCTTAGCAACACCTGTTGAAATTAGCGGTGATCATGTCGTGGATACCTGTGGCACAGGTGGCGATGGTGCCAGTACCTTTAATGTGTCTACCGCCAGTGCCTTTGTAGTCGCGGCTGCGGGCGCTAAAGTTGCCAAGCATGGTAATCGCTCAATTAGCAGCAGTTCTGGCAGTGCAGACGTATTAGAAGCCGCCGGCATCAACTTAGACATTACACCCGCTCAAGTGAAACAATGTATTGATAACATTGGTGTGGGGTTTATGTTCGCCCAAAAGCATCATGGTGCTATGAAATTTGCTATTGGACCCCGTCGCGAAATGGGCGTACGTACAATTTTCAACCTACTTGGCCCGTTGACCAATCCCGCACAAGCTAAACGTCAGGTTTTAGGCGTTTATGATCGCCAGTGGGTTGAGCCTATGGCCCATGTGCTCAAAGCGCTAGGTAGCGAACATGTTTTAGTTGTTCATGCTGAAGATGGGCTTGATGAAATCAGTATTGGTTCAAAGTCCTACGTTGCAGAATTAAAAAATGGTGATATCACCTGTTATACCATCTGCCCTGAAGATTTTGGCTTACAACGCCATGATATCAGTGTACTTGCCGTATCAAATGCACAAGAAAGCCTAAGTATTATCAATGAGATCTTTACTGGTAAAACGGGTCCCGCACGAGATATTGTTGTATTAAATGCGGGTGCTGCCATTTATGCTGCAGATCTAACAGCAACACTTGCCGAAGGCATTCAACTCGCACAAATACAAATAGACAATGGGGCCGCTCAGCAAAAACTCAATGCACTTATTGCCTCTAGTAACCCCTAGCATTAAAAGAATCTAATTATGACAACAACTAATACGCCTGACATTCTAAAAAAAATCATTGAACGCAAGTATGAAGAGATTGCTGAGCGCAAAGCTAAAGTGACTCAACTTCAATTAATCGAAGTTGCTGAAAAAGCGGATCCGCCGCGTGGTTTTGTCGCTGCCATTGAAGCCAAAATAAATGCAGGGCAAGCAGCCGTAATCGCTGAAATTAAAAAAGCTTCACCGAGCAAGGGCTTATTACGCGAAAATTTCATCCCTGCTGACATCGCCAAAAGTTATGAACAACATGGTGCCGCCTGCTTATCTGTATTAACCGATCACGATTTTTTCCAAGGCCATGAATTTTATTTACAAGAAGCGCGTGCCGCCTGTTCTCTACCTGTTATTCGTAAAGATTTTATTATCGATCCTTATCAAGTATTTGAAGCGCGGGCGATTGCCGCTGATTGTATTTTATTAATTGTTTCGGCGTTGAATGATCAACGACTACATGAGTTGAGCGATTTGGCAATGCAGCTCAATATGGATGTATTAGTAGAAGTTCATAATATTTCCGAACTTGAACGGGCATTATTTTTAAATTTACCCCTTATCGGTATTAATAATCGCAATTTAAGTACCTTTGAAACCTCACTTGATACAACATTAGATCTTTTAGGCTGCATACCTGAAAATCACACGGTCATTACAGAAAGTGGAATTCATACCGCCGCTGATGTGGCTTTAATGCGCGAACATCATGTTAATGGCTTCCTAGTGGGTGAAGCCTTTATGCGCGCTGAAAATCCAGGTCTTGAGCTGAGTACACTTTTTAACAGCTAATCAAAATAATGCTTAAATCAGCATAAAAAACAGTCTACTTGATATTACTTTGTATCATCAAATAAGATTAACGTTTTGCCATGAGACCATAAAACACCGTCATTTTGTAGTTGTTTTAAAACGCGCCCCGCCATTTCACGAGAACAACCGACCATCCGGCTAATTTCCTGTCTTGTAACCTTAATTTGAATCCCATCTGGGTGCTTCATAGCATCGGGCTGTAAAGCCAATTCATTCAATGCAGCCTCTACTCGGCCAGCAACATCTAGAAAAACTAAATCACTCATTTTTCTAGTCGTAGATAATAAACGTCTGGCCATTTGCTCAGCAAGAAACTGCAGTAAGGTCGGATAGCAGTTTTTTAATTGTGTATCGGATAACAATTTCAATTGTTGATATGAAATTTCTTCCGTTTTACAGTCCGTCCTAGCTCGAACGGTTACACTACGATCCGCAACATCTGAAAATAACCCTACCTCACCTAAAAAATCACCTTGGTTAAGATAAGCAAGGATGAGCTCTTCACCCCGATCATTTTCCATGGTGATCGATACCGAACCTTCACGCAAATAATACAAACTATTAGCCGCATCGCCGGGACGGATCAATATAGATTTAGCCGAATACTGCTTGCTGTGACAACAACGAAAAAAGTCAGCTAAACCTTCTTCTATCGCTTTGTGCTTTAAATAATCCATGATTTTACCTGAGACATAAGTGTATCCACGTCGTTATATAAGCTTAATAATAAACTAACACTGCCCTCAAGTAAGCTAATATGGCAAAATCATTCTTATTTACTAACCACCAGAGTGTAAAATAATGAAGGCAAGAGTGAAGTGGGTTGAAGATTTAATGTTCTTAGGGGAGTCAGGAACAGGACATACAATCGTCATGGATGGCCCAGAAGAAATGGGGGGACATGGAACAGGAATGCGCCCAATGGAGCTGTTATTGCTAGGCTTAGGCGGATGCACGTCATTTGATATGGTGCAGATCTTAAAAAAAGCGCGGCAAGATATTCGTGATTGTGTGGTCGAAATCGATAGTGAACGCAGCGAAGATGTTCCTAAAGTATTCACGAAAATTCATGTTCACTACAAAGTCACTGGAAAAGCTATAAAAGAAGCGCAAGTGAAACGTGCGGTAGAACTCTCCACAGAAAAATATTGTTCTGCGTCACTTATGTTGGGTAAAACAGCTGAAATCACCCATGATTATGAGATCATAAATGTTGACTAAAACAAGTCAAGAGACCTTCGCACGTATTGAGCAAAGTTATTTAGCAACTTGGTGCCGCTTACATCCAGAAGCAGCATTAGATGCAGGTATTGATGATTATGCGGATCAACTAGATTCGCATAATGATGAAACTATTGGCATTCAAGTTGTACTTAATGAAAAATGCCTAGTAGCACTTGATGAGATCAATATTAGTGAACTAGATGCCGAACACCAGATCAATTATCAAATATTATACAGCCAAGCCAATTTAGAGCATCACACTTTAATGGAACATGATTGGCGTCATCGTGATCCCACGCGCTTTTTGCCGATAAATGCGTTACATCAACTTACTCTGAGACCCGTTAATGATTTTAATCATGCATTAAAGTCACGGTTAATGTTGATACCTAACCATATTCGAGATGCTAAAATTTTTTTAGACACGGCGCCAGCGCTTATTCCACCAGCCTGGCTGGAAATGGCCTTGGCTGAAGCCGAAGCAGGTATCAGTTACTGCCATCACATGCATCAACATCCTTTAGTTTATGAAGCTATCACTGAAAATGATGAGATAGAACTGGCCATCGCAGAAGCCAGTAAAGCTTTAGAAGGTTTCGTACACAGTTTAAAAGCTCTTGCCGCACGCTGTGAAGGCGATTTTGCATGTGGACGCACACAGTTTGAGCGCTTATTACATCAACAACATTTTTTGCCTATTAATACACAATCCTTACATGCTTTTGGTCAGCGTCTATTCAACCAAACTCAACAGTTACTAACGGATGAATTAACTAACAGCAAACTTACTTTAGCTGATATTCAACAGCAACATCCTCCTGCTGATCAATTGCTTGCAAGCTATCAACAGGAAATGTCGGCGGCTGAAATATTTTTACGTGAACAAGACTTAATCACCATGCCCAATCAGCAAACGCTGAATGTGGTTGCCACGCCCCAATTTTTACAGCATCAAATACCCTTTGCAGCCTATCTAGATCCTAGTATTGCTGATGCCTTGCAGACAGGTTATTACTATGTCACGCCGACCAAAGATAATACTGAATTAAAAGAACATAATTTAGCAGCGATTAGTCAAACGAGTGTTCATGAGGCCTGGCCTGGGCATCATTTACAATTTGTTACGGCTAATCACTCGACAGAAGGTTCTTCGCTACTACGTAGACTTAACCCGAGTGCGACTTTATATGAAGGCTGGGCACTTTATTGTGAACAAATGATGTTGGAACAAGGTTTTGAACGTCATGCAGGACAGCGTATTATCATGTTGCGTGATCGACTCTGGCGCGCTTTACGTATCATAATTGATGTTGAAATTCACACGCAAAACTTATCACTCTCTGACGCGGCACTAAAAATGGTCGATGCATTGGGTTTCAGTCACGGTCAAGCCATGGGAGAGCTTAGTTGGTACAGTCAATCACCGACCGTCCCAATGAGTTATGCTGTCGGATGGGCACTCATAAACGCCTTACGTGATATTATTAATCCAGCTAACAATGCCGAACTAAAAGCCTTTCATGATAAATTATTAGCGAGCGGTTCTATCGCTTTACCGTTAGTAATTCAACATCAATTTGGTCAAAATACATGGTTAAAATGTTGCCAACATGTATTTGGAGAACAAGCATGAAACGGCCTCCAGCTACCGGTGGTATGCGACATGTTGCTATATATGTCCACGACCTTGAAGCCTGTGAGCACTTCTATGTTGAATTACTCGGCATGCAAGTTGAATGGCGTCCCGATGCTGATAACGTCTATCTAACATCCGGCAATGATAACCTTGCTTTACATCGCGCCAGTATCGAGTTTGATATGAGTGGTGCTCAAAAGCTAGATCATATTGGTTTCATTATCAAAACAGCCGAGCAAGTTGATGAATGGTTCGCGTTTTTAAGTCATCATGCTATCGTTGTACGCCAACCACCACGAACTCATCGTGATGGTGCAAGAAGTTTTTATTGTTACGATCCTGCTGGCACTGTTGTCCAAATTATTTATCACCCACCTATTTCATAAGACAAACACTATGAACGCATATATCTATAAAAGTAGTCGTAAATCTGAGTTATATATCTACATCACTCAAAAAGATGATTTTTCAAATGTACCACAAGCCTTATATGATTCAATGGGAAAAGAACCGATTTTTGTAATGGAAGTCGAACTGACTCCTGAGCGAAAATTAGCACGTGAGAATGTTGAGACAGTGATTAAAAACTTAGAAACAAAAGGTTTTCATTTACAAATACCTCCTCCTATAGCAAATATCATTGATTTTAAAGAACCGGCTAAATACGTGAGCTAAATCTATACCCTACCCTTTGTATTTCTATCACACATAAAAAAAGCCCCAACCAAAGATTGGGGCTTTTTTTATTTAAACACCCACTCTGAATTAACAGAGTAGGTTTTACAATTACGTTTTATTGAACAACGAAGTCAACACGACGGTTAGCTTTACGTCCAGCATCAGTATCATTATTTGCTACTGGTGAAGTTTCACCCATACCAATAGCCATCAAACTATGGCTTTTCACACCACGTGAGACTAAATAAGCAACCACTGCTTCAGCACGTTTTTGTGACAATGTTTTGTTATAAGCTTCAGTACCAATACTATCAGTATGGCCTTCAACGCGTACTTCAATCACTGAATCTGTATTCTTCAATAGGTCAACAGCTTCTTCAAGCACTCCTTCAGCTTCAGTAGTTAAAACCGCTTTATCGAACGCAAAGTTAACGCCAGTCAAAGATAAGATTTTTTCACCTTTTAATGGGCAACCCGTTTCATCAACAATAGTACCTAATGGAGTTGCAGGGCACATATCTTTATAGTCAGCGACGCCATCTTTATCAGTGTCGATTGGACAACCAACGCGGTCAACCGTAACGCCTTCTGGTGTGTTTGCACACATATCAATACCATCAACTACGCCATCAGAATCTGAGTCAAAAGCACAACCTTGCGCATCTAATAAGGCGCCAGCGGGTGGAACTTCTGCACATACAGGTGCTGCTTCAACAGGTGCTGCTTCTTCTTCAGTTGGACAAAGTAGTAATGCTAAAGCACCACCGACAATAGCGCCACCAACAGCTGAACTACCACCATCCACTGCAGCAGCGGTAACTGCTCCACCGACTAAACCACCAGCAATAGCGCATAATAAGTAGTTATCATCTGCTTGTTTATTTGGACCAGCACAACCCGCTAATAAACCTGCAGCAAGTGCAACCGCAGTTAATTTCATTGATATTTTCATTAATGTTTTCCTTTACAATTCAAAAAGTCACAAGTTATCTTGTGTGGACTTGATAATAGAATATCATTAAGCCACTAATAGTCACTACTTTTTTTATTTTTTCAACAAGTACAGATAATCAATTATTGATTATCGCCGAAAAGTATTCGTTTCATCATCACGTCCTCGTAGCGCCATACTTTCATCAAGAACCCCTCCGGTATCAGCTCCTAATTTAATCATCAAGCGAACTTCATTTTCTGAATCAGCATTTTTTAATGCCTCTTCATAAGTAATTTCGTCCGCCAAATATAATTTATAAACTGATTGATCAAAAGTCTGCATACCCAGTTCACCTGAACGTTTCATTAACGCTTTAATTTCCGCGACTTTCCCTTTTTCAATTAAATCGGCGACTAAGGGAGTGTTAATCAACACCTCTACAGCCACACAACGTCCCGTACCATCTTTTTTAGGGATCAGCCGCTGCGCAACTACCGCTTTCAAATTGAGCGATAAATCTAACAATAACTGTTTATGTCTTTCCTCTGGAAAGAAGTTAATAATCCGATCCATTGCTTGGTTAGCATTATTAGCATGCAAAGTGGAAAGACACAAATGCCCTGTTTCAGCAAAAGTAATAGCATATTCCATGGTATCTTGAGCCCGAATTTCGCCGATCATGATCACATCTGGCGCTTGTCGCAAGGAGTTTTTCAGCCCGATCTCATACGATTCAGTATCAATACCTACTTCTCGTTGCGTCACCACACAACCTGCATGTTTATGATCAAACTCAATCGGATCTTCAATAGTTAATATATGACCGGTACTATTTTGATTCCGATAGCCAATCATGGCCGCTAAGGTCGTTGATTTACCTGACCCCGTACCGCCGACAAAAATAATCATACCGCGCTTGGTCATTGCAAGCTCTTTGATGATTTCAGGCACATGCAACTCTTCAATCGTAGGAATTTCATCTTTAATCCGACGCAAGACCATGGCTACCTTATTACGCTGATAAAGTGCGCTTGCACGGAAACGTCCTGCTCCCGCTGTACTAATAGAATAATTACATTCTTTATCTCGCTCAAAGGTTCTTTTCTGATCATCACTCATCGTACTCAAAACCAACTCGCTTGCTTCATCGTCAGTCAGTATGTCTTGAGTCAACGTAGCTAATCGCCCATTCACTTTTAAGCTTGCGGGGCGACCTGCGGTAATAAATATATCCGAAGCATCATGTTTAACGGCGGCTTTAAGAATCGTTACAATATCCATTATTACTCTCCTAGCGGAATAAGTCTTTATTCACTGCCATAGGCAATGCATCTGCTTTAGTTACTTTTTGACTCCGCACAAGATCTTGTAGGCATTGATCTAAGGTCTGCATTCCCACTGCACCGCCAGTTTGAATCGCGGAATACATTTGAGGCACTTTATCTTCACGTATCAAATTACGAATCGCCGCCGTGCCGATCATTATTTCATGAGCGGCAACTCGCCCTCCCCCAATCTTTTTCAATAAGGTTTGCGAAATAACTGCGCGCAATGACTCCGATAACATGGAACGCACCATCGATTTTTCTGCGGCAGGAAATACGTCGATGATCCGGTCAATCGTTTTTGCTGCTGATGAAGTATGCAAAGTACCAAATACCAAATGGCCTGTTTCAGCAGCGGTTAATGCTAACTCGATAGTTTCTAAATCACGTAACTCACCCACTAAGATAATATCGGGATCTTCACGTAAGGCTGAGCGTAAAGCCTCACTAAAACCCAAAGTATCTCGATGTACTTCTCGCTGGTTAACCAGACATTTTTTACTTTTATGAACAAATTCAATTGGATCTTCAATTGTCAGAATATGTTCATTTTTTGTATCATTTTTATAATCAACCATGGCTGCCAAGGTGGTTGACTTACCCGAACCTGTTGGCCCAGTAACCAAGACAATTCCGCGAGGGTTATCGGCAATTGTCTTGAAAATAGCTGGAGCACCTAATTCTTCCAGGGTCAGTACTTTAGAAGGAATCGTTCGAAACACGGCTGCTATCCCGCGATTTTGATTAAAAGCATTAACACGGAAACGCGCTAGACCAGGTATTTCAAATGAAAAATCCGCTTCTAAAAATTCCTCAAAATCTTTGCGTTGTTTATCATTCATAATGTCGTACACCATCGCACGCACTTCGGTATCATCCATGTTTGGCACATTGATCCGGCGAATATCTCCATCTACTCGAATTATCGGTGGTTCACCTGCCGAAATATGTAGGTCTGAAGCTTTATTTTTTGCACTAAAGGTCAGTAATTCAGTAATATCCATTTATATTCCTAATCATTTTAAGTTGTAGTCCAACCTCCAGCAGGAAGTCTATAACGTAAAGGTATCGCGCTCACAGCAGGCTTGCAACATGACAGAGTTAAATAATCGATTTCATACCATTATAGACAACATTCGTCTTACTGAAAATCAAGCAGGAATGACACCTAATTCAGTGCAGTTGCTTGCTGTTAGCAAGACACAGCCTGCCGAGGTTATACGACAGGCAGCTGAAGCAGGCCAACGTTATTTTGGTGAAAATTATTTACAAGAAGCGCTCATTAAAATCAATTCGCTTACAGATCTTAAGCTTGAGTGGCATTTTATTGGACCAATTCAATCAAATAAAACTAAAGATATTGCGGAAAATTTTGATTGGGTACAAACAGTTGACCGTTTAAAAATCGCGCAACGTCTTAATAATCAACGCCCTAGCAACCTTGGCAAACTAAATATATGTATTCAGATTAATATTGATAATGAATCAAGCAAGTCAGGTATCGAGGCTACAGACTTATTTGAATTAGCCGAAAAAATTTCCCACCTTAATAATCTACAATTACGTGGTTTAATGATTATTCCCACTCACACCCATGATCCTCTACAACAGCAAGCTTCCTTTCAACAAGCGCAACTATTATTTAGGCAGCTTGCTGATATTTATCCATCGGTAGATACCCTTTCAATGGGTATGTCAGGGGATATGGCTATGGCAATAGCTGAAGGGAGTACGATGGTACGAATTGGCACTGCTTTTTTTGGCAAGAGACTACATCAGCCAAGCGATAACAAGTAAAATAACGACTATAAACTAACGGCAATATGGAACGGATTATGAAAGACTGCAACATTACATTTATTGGTGGCGGAAATATGGCGCGCAGCCTGATTGGCGGCCTGATTTCGGATGGTTTTGAACCAAGACATATTCATGTGTCAGATCCAGAACCACTCTGTTTACAAGCACTCACTGACAAGTATCCTATTCACGCTTATAGCAGTAATATTGAAGCAGCTAATGCCTGTGATGTATTGATTTTGGCCGTCAAACCTCAGCAATTACAATCAGTGATTCGACAACTAGCACCGCATTGGCAAGCCGATAGATTATTAATATCCATCGCTGCAGGTATCCGTATAGATGATATCGCTCGCTGGTTAGAACAAGAAGAAGCCGCGATTGTTCGCGCTATGCCCAATACGCCATCCCTAGTGCAAGCTGGAGCAACAGCGCTCTCTGCCAATGAATTTGTAAGCATGCAACAACATGAATTAGCTGAATCCATTCTCCGTGCAGTTGGGCTAGCATTATGGGTCGGTGACGAAGAAAAAATGGATGCCGTCACCGCGTTATCGGGCAGTGGCCCTGCTTATTTTTTCCTTGTGATGGAAGCCATGGAAGTTGCTGCTACCGAAATGGGATTAGATGCTGAATCTGCTCGCCTACTTTGTTTACAAACCGCATTTGGTGCCGCGAAAATGGCGTTAGAAAGTGATGAAACAACAAAAACGTTGCGCGAACGTGTTACTTCGCCGGGTGGTACAACTGAACGCGCCTTAATTGAGTTAGAAGATGGTGGCATTCGCAGTTTGTTTGAAAATGCATTAGTGGCCGCAGCTTTACGTTCTCGTGAATTAGCCAATCAATTAGGAGAAGATGATGCCTAGTGGTTATTTTAGCCAACCAATCCTATTTATAATTGAAGTCTTATTTGGGCTCTATATGAGTATTGTTGCACTGCGTATTATCATGCAATGGGCACAATGGGAATATCATAATCCACTGGTGCAATTAATCATTCGATTCACCCAAATACCGGTCAAATTTTTACGTCAATTTATTTCATCTGTCGGTCGCTGGGACAGTGCAACTATCGTTTTACTTTTTGCATTGGCCATCTTAAAACTATTGCTAATGGCATTATTACAACCAAGTTTATTTAATTTAGTTGTTATTTTACGTTTGGCAGTAGCGGATATTTTTTCACTATTTATTACGCTATTTTCAGCCAGCATTATCATTCAAGTCATTTTAAGTTGGATCCAGCCGCACAATAGCGATAACCCTATCACTCCATTGCTCAGTCGAATGAATAACCCCTTGTTACGACCTATTCGCCAACGGTTACCCGCGATGAGTGGCTTAGACTTATCACCACTCATAGCCTTGCTTGGTTTACAGTTATTAAGCATGCTCGTTTTACCCTTGCTAACGGGCGGGCTCTGAACAATGCTCTTTTCAATGCTGATCACCTATAATAAGCATTAATTTATCAAGGAATAACAGTAGTATGCCGGAAATAATACCAGCCGATTCAGTCGGATTGGTGACCCCTTTAACCCTACACACTGATTCGCCACTGCTCTTAGATTGCGGTCGTACCTTACCAAGTTATGATCTAATTTATGAGACCTATGGTGAACTCAACAAAGCGGCATCTAATGCGGTGTTAATTTGTCACGCCTTATCCGGCGATCATCATGCGGCCGGTTATCATAGTGCCAATGACAAAAAACCAGGCTGGTGGGATTCAGCGATTGGTCCCGGCAAAGCTATTGATACCAATAAGTTTTTTGTAGTGTGTTTAAATAATTTAGGCGGTTGTAAAGGCTCCACTGGCCCGACGAGTCTTAACCCAGAAACAGGCAAGTATTACGGGCCTGACTTTCCTATTCTCACCGTAGCGGATTGGGTACGTAGTCAAGCTGTACTAGCCGACCATCTCAAAATACAGCAATGGGCGGCCGTTGTAGGTGGAAGCTTAGGTGCTATGCAAGCGATGCAATGGGCTATTAGCTTGCCAGAACGATTAAGGCATGTGCTTATCATTGCTGCCGCTCCAAAATTATCTGCTCAAAATATCGCCTTTAATGAAGTCGCTAGAACCGCAATCAAATCTGATCCTAATTTTCATGACGGTTATTATGCCGAGCATAATACTTTGCCTCGTCAGGGTTTGGGTTTAGCCAGAATGTTAGGTCACATTACTTATCTATCCGATGAAGCAATGGGAGAAAAATTCGGTCGTGAATTACGCAATGGCACTATTAACTATGGCTATGATGTTGAATTTCAGATTGAGAGTTATCTACAATACCAAAGTAGTAATTTTGTCGAACGGTTTGATGCTAATACCTATTTGTTAATGACTAAAGCTCTCGATTATTTTGACCCTGCGAGCGCATTTAATGATGATCTTACAGCCACCTTAGCCAATATTCAGGCCCGTAGTTTAGTTATTTCATTTACTAGTGATTGGCGATTTTCTCCTGCCCGTTCGCAAGAAATTGTTGATGCCTTATTGAGTGCAGGCAAAGATGTAACGTATGCAGAAATAGAAGCCCACCAAGGTCATGATGCTTTTTTAATGCCTATTCCTCGTTATATGGAAATTGTACAAACCTATATGCAACATGTCGCCAACGAGTCCCCATCATGAGTTTACGTATTGATCTACAAATCATCAGTGACTGGATCCCTGATGGAGCGCGCGTTCTTGATTTAGGCTGTGACAATGGCGCCTTACTGAAACACTTACAACAACGTGGTATCACTGGCTACGGCTTGGAGATTGATAATAGTAAATTTTCCGCTTGTATCGAAGCTGGCGTCAATGTCATTCAAGCCGATCTCGACCAAGGTTTGCCACAATTTGCCGACCAAAGTTTTGATTTCGTCATTTTGTCGCAGACTTTACAAGCGATTAAACGCCCTGATTTTCTATTAAATGAAATTGTCCGTGTAGGTAAACAAGCTATTATTGGTTTTCCTAATTTTGGTCATTGGCAGTGTCGCTGGCAATTAGCTATTGGCGGCCGTATGCCCGTTTCAAAAACATTACCTAATGCTTGGTTCGATACGCCGAATATTCACCTGTGTACGGTTAAAGACTTTGAAAAAATCTGCATCAACAAGCAAATTGAAATTCAGCAACGCAGTATCGTTAATCACGCTCATAAAGATACTCTAGGCACTAAACTATTACCCAATTTGTTTGGGCAAACCGCACTTTATCAACTGAATAAATCATTATGAAACCCTATCAACAACAATTTATCAAATTTGCACTTGAAACGGGTGTATTACGTTTTGGTTCATTTACTCTAAAGTCTGGACGAACTAGCCCCTATTTTTTCAATAGCGGTTTGTTTAACACAGGGGCAAGCCTTGCCCGACTAGGACGTTTTTATGCACAAGCTATCAACGAATCTACCTTAGATTTCGATGTTTTATTTGGCCCTGCATACAAGGGTATTCCTTTGGCTTCAACCACCGTTATTGCCTTAGCCGATAATCATCAACGTGATGTACCTTACGTTTTTAATCGTAAAGAAAAAAAGGATCATGGTGAAGGTGGTCAACTAGTCGGTGCCGAACTTGAAGGCAGAGTGTTAATCATTGATGATGTTATTTCTGCCGGCACTTCAGTGCGTGAATCAGTTGAAATCATCAAAATGGCTAACGCAATACCTGCAGGTGTAATTATTGCTCTAGATCGCCAAGAACGTGGTCAGGATAGTCGCTCAGCGATTCAAGAAGTAGAAGCGGAACATAAGATCCCCGTGGTGAGTATTATTGGCTTGAATGATTTGCTGACCTATCTGCAAAGTAACGCTGAGTTAGCCCAACACTTACCAGCCGTTGAATCTTATCGTCGAGAATATGGCGTCGACGTTTAGTTTACTTTTCATTTAATCTAAACACAGACATAAAATGTCTTTCACGTCTGTTCAATGGGAACGAAATTATTTTACCTTGTGTTCAAGAATGATTTGGATGTGTCATCCTCGACCTATAATCCAGCCCAAATAAGCTTTACCGAAATAAGCAAGGTTACGACTTCAAATGAACGTTTAATCCAGCGATTTCCATGTTTAATTGCTAGATGAGAGCCCAAATAACCGCCTAATAATGAGCCCAATAAAAGAGCCGGTAACCAATCCCAACGAATTTCACCCAAAATGCCTAGAGTGACAGCACCGGCACCATTCCAGAATATGCCCACTAAAATTAACGTATAAGCCACTGCACGTTGGTAATCTAGACCAAACCATACTACTAGCCAAATGGTCACAAATAGCCCGGTTCCTGAGGTGAGTGAACCATTCAAAATACCTAATAAAAATAAAACGCCACTTCCCTGAACATAACCCCAAGTATCACGATGTTGCGGTCTATCTATCTGTCCTAAAGTAGGTTTAAATATTGAATACACCCCTAACCCCCCCGTTAAGACCCCTAACGAAAAGAGCGCAATATCTTCAGGTACCAATAAAATAAAGCTACCACCTAAAACCACACCAGGTACACCAGCACATATAATCATTAATACAAATTTTCGTTCTAGCTGACTTGTTGAAAGATAGCGTAATATTGCCCCTAATCCTAAAGCGATACTAGCCACCTTATGTGTAGCTAAGGCGACAGAAAAACTTAGTCCTAAGAAGATAAGCAATGGGAACTGAATCAGTCCGGCACCACCGCCACTAAAAGCCGAGAAGGTATTTGCAATTAATGACACTAAAAACAAAACAAATTGTTCTAGAGGGTTCACCTTTATTCAAACTCCTTATAGAATGAAGCATATGAGAAAATTAAATTGTTACCTTGCTTCACTATGGGCCTTAGCATTAATGCTACCAAGCTTGCCATCACACGCTGGTAACATATACCATTTTTTGGATGAAAATGGTGTTTCTACTTTAAGTAAAACCTTGCCACCTTACGCTGCGCAACAAGGTTACGAAATATTAGATGATAAAACACTTCGTGTCATAGAGCGTGTATTGACTCGTACAGAGACAATTGAATTGCATAATGCTGAACAAATTATTGCTAAAGCAGAACAGTTAAAACAAGAGCAACTAGCACAGCTAAAACGCCTTGAGGAAGAACAACAAATAATTGATCAGAACTTATTAGACAGCTATCCATCTGTTCAAAACCTTATCAAAGCGCGAGATGACCAACGTGCTGCCACCAATAAACAAATTGATGATACCCTCGCACAGCAAAAGTATCTCCAAGAAAAGTTGCATAAGTTACAGCTAACTGCCGCAGAGCAAGAGCTCAGTGGTCAGTCAATTTCGGGCAAATTAAATAAGCGCATTGAATCAACACAGAAACAAATTGTCGCTAATAAATTACACCAAGAAAGTTTACAGAACGATAATATCAACAGCAGCCAACAATATGAGCATGACTTGATTCGGTTACGCCAATTAAAAGGCTTAAATCCAAAAGACGTCGCTCAATAACTTTCAGGATTAAGTAAGAATATCCATAACAGCTAATAATTGTTGATTCTCTTCCGTGGTACCAATAGTAATACGTAAATACTGATCAATTTTATCTTTGTTAAAGTGACGAACAATCACTCCTTCCTTACGCAAACCAGCAGATAATACAGCCGCATCATTTTTGGGATGTGTTGCAAACACAAAATTAGCCCCTGATGGTAATACCGTGAAACCAAGCGCTTCTAATTCACTGCTCACCCATTGACGACTACTAATAACTTTCTGGCAAGTCTGCTCAAAATAAGTTTGGTCTTCAAATGAAGCGACACCTGCTGCAATTGCAAGACTATCTAATGGATAAGAATTGAAGCTGTCTTTAATTCGCACCAAACCTGCAATCAAATCTGGATGACCCACAGCAAAACCTATTCGTAATCCGGCTAAAGAACGTGATTTAGACAAGGTTTGTGTCACTAGTAAATTTGGGTATTTATCGACCAATACGATGGCCGTTTCACCACCAAAATCAATATAAGCCTCATCAATAACAACCACAGACTCGGTATTTTTTTGTAGTAATTTTTCAATCTCTACCAGATCTAATAAACGACTAGTTGGTGCATTAGGATTTGGGAAAATGATGCCACCATTTTCACGAAAATAATCATCTACTTTAATTTCAAAGGTATCAGTCAATGGGATAGTTTGATAGTCAATCTGATAAAGCTGACAATAAACTGGATAAAAGCTATAGGTAATATCTGGAAATAATAACGGTGCTTCTTGCTGGAAAAAAGCATGAAAAACATGTGCTAATACTTCATCTGAACCATTACCAACAAATACTTGATTCAGTTCTACCTGATGGTAATCTGCAATAGCTTTCTTTAAATCTGTTGCATTAGGATCGGGATATAATCGCAGCGTATTGCTGGTAGCGAGCCGAATGGCATCCAATACTTTAGGCGAAGGACCATAAGGGTTCTCGTTAGTATTGAGTTTGGTCAGGTTAGCTATTTTGGGTTGTTCGCCCGGCACATAAGGCTCTAAATCATGGACTACAGGGCTCCAAAAACGACTCATATGTTAGTCCTTAAGACGATATTCTGCTGATCGTGCATGTGCAGTCAAACTTTCACCACGGGCTAACACTGATGCGATCTGACCTAAAGTTTGTGCGCCTTGTTCTGATACTTGGATCAAACTTGACCGTTTTTGGAAATCATACACGCCTAATGGCGAGCTGAATCGAGCGGTACGTGATGTCGGCAATACGTGATTAGGTCCCGCACAATAATCACCTAATGCTTCGGCGGTATAACGCCCCATGAATATAGCACCGGCATGACGAATTTTTTTCGACATGACCATCGGGTCTTCAACCGATAATTCTAAATGTTCAGGCGCAATAAAGTTTGCAACTTTAATCGCTTCATCCATATCTTTTACATAAATTAAAGCGCCTCGAGCGCCGATTGATGTACCTATAATCGATTGCCTTTCCATCGTTGGCAATAAGCGAGCAATAGACTCTCTTACTTTTTGTAAAAAATCAGCATCAGGTGAAATTAAAATTGATTGGGCATCTTCATCATGTTCAGCTTGGGAAAACAAATCCATCGCAATCCAATCAGGATCTGTTTTACCGTCACAAATTACTAAAATTTCAGATGGGCCAGCAATCATATCAATGCCTACCGTACCAAATACCATGCCTTTGGCAGTGGCGACATAAATATTGCCTGGGCCAACAATTTTATCCACCTGTGGAACCGTTTCAGTACCATACGCTAGTGCCGCAACCGCTTGTGCACCACCGATAGCAAAAATACGATCAACGCCGGCTATGGCAGCAGCAGCTAATACTAAATCATTCACTTCACCATCCGGCGTTGGCACCACCATGATTAACTCATCAACACCGGCTACTTTTGCCGGAATTGCATTCATCAGTACTGATGATGGGTAAGCTGCTTTGCCACCTGGAACATATAATCCAGCACGCTGGATCGCTGTTACTTGCTGGCCTAAAACAGTGCCATCCGCTTCCGTATAAGTCCAAGAATCTTGTTTTTGATGTTCGTGATAGATACGCACACGATCAGCTGCGGCTTGTAGTGCTTGGCGTTGATTTTCTGGGATCGACTCTAAGGCGGCATGTGCGCGCGATAAAGGGATTTCTAATTCAGCCATCGTTTGTACTGTTAGGCGATCAAAGCGGCGACTATATTCTAATACGGCTTCATCACCTTTTGTTTTCACATCAGACAGAATAGTTTTGACCGTATCACCGATGGCAGCATCAGACACTGCTTCCCAAGCAAGCACCGCTTCTAGCTGTGCCCAAAAGTCACTATCGTCATAGTTTAGCTGCTTAATTTCAATCATTATTTTGCTCTCTTACTGCCTTGCGGATATCATCAATAAAGCGTTGAATTCGCGCATGTTTCATTTTCATAGAAGCCTTGTTCACCACTAAACGTGAACTAATATCGGCAATTAGCTCCATCGGTACTAAGCCATTAGCACGCAAGGTATCACCAGTATCAACCACATCCACAATACGATCGGCCATACCTACTAATGGTGCAAGTTCCATCGACCCATAAAGTTTAATAATATCAACCTGTTGCCCTTTCTGAGCATAGAATCGACGTGTACTTTCTACAAATTTAGTCGCCACTTTTAGTCGACCATTTTTAGCAGGTTCGTTTATCCTGCCAGCCGTCATCAATTTACAACGAGCAATCTTAAGATCGACCGGTTCATATAATTCTGCATCAGGATGTTCAAGCAGTACATCTTTGCCTGCCACACCAATATCCGCACCACCATACTCCACATAAGTCGGCACATCTGAAGCGCGAACAATAATGATCCGTACATCTGGCTGAGTAGTATCTAAAATCAACTTACGGCTAGTTTCAGGGTCATCAATAGGTTCGATGCCTGCGGCTTTCAACAGCGGCAGAGTATCTTTAAAGATACGTCCTTTAGATAAGGCTAAAGTCAGAGTATTGGGCATTTTAATCTCGTCTAGAACTTGGAATGCGGCGAATATTCGCCCCTAATTGCTGTAATTTTTCTTCTATACATTCGTAACCACGATCAATATGGTAAATATGTTCTACTAGCGTTGCACCATCAGCAACGAGTGCTGCCAATACCAAGCCTGCAGAGGCGCGTAAATCTGTTGCCATGACAGGTGCCGCAGTTAATTTTTCCTGTCCAGTACATAAGACAGTATTGCCTTCTATCTGTAAGGTTGCTCCCATACGTTGCAGTTCTTGCACATGCATAAATCTATTTTCAAACACCGTTTCAACAATGGTACCTTGGCCTTCTGCAACGCTGTTTAAAGCGGTAAATTGTGCCTGCATGTCAGTAGGGAATGCTGGATAAGGTGCGGTGCGAATACTGACGGCTTTGGGACGTTTACCGTGCATGTCTAGTGATATCCAATTATCACCAACTTCAATTTCAGCACCCGCTTCCTCTAGTTTTAATAATACCGCTTCCAAGTCTTTAGCATTCGTATCTTTTAATTTTACTTTGCCACGCGTCATCGCAGCAGCCACTAAATAAGTACCCGTTTCGATGCGATCGGGCAGAATATTATACGGAGCGCCATATAGGGCTTTAACACCGTCAATGACCAGTGTTGCCGTACCGATCCCACTTATCTTTGCACCCATATTATTAAGATAATGAGCTAAATCAACAACTTCAGGTTCACGTGCCGCATTTTCGAGAGTGGTTATACCTTCAGCGAGTGTCGCTGCCATCAATAAATTTTCAGTGCCTGTTACCGTCACTTGATCCAAGAAAATATGTGCACCTTTCAGCCTGCCATTAGACGTAGCACGGATATAACCATTTTCAACTTTAATCTGTGCACCCATTTGTTCAAGCCCACGTAAATGCAAATCCACAGGACGTGAACCAATGGCACAACCACCAGGCAGTGATACATCAGCCTTACCAAATCTAGCTAATAATGGACCCAACACTAAAATTGACGCACGCATCGTTTTCACTAAGTCATAAGGCGCTTCGGTCTCAGTCAACGTTGATGGATCAATGACCACTCCAGAACGTTCATCCACCGTAATTGACACACCCATACGGCCTAATAATTCAAGCGTAGTCGTAATGTCGTGTAGATGTGGCACATTACCAATTCTCACCGGCGAATCAACCAGCAATGCGCCCATTAGAATCGGTAGAGCGGCATTCTTAGCGCCAGAGATACGTATTTCGCCATTTAAAGCGATTCCGCCGTTGATAAGTAATTTATCCATGCAGTCTCTAATTTTAGTTGCGCAATCGAACTAACGAGGCGCTGAAGTCTTTAAAGATAGTGCGTGTAAGGCACTCTCGAAGCTATCACCTAATGTGGTATAGACCATTTTATGTTGGGCGATTAGAGACTTCCCTGCAAAAGAAGGGCTAAGGACTCTTGCTTCAAAATGCTGACCATCATCGCCCAACACTTCTACTGTTGCATCAGGCAACCCTGCTTCTATTAATTTCTGAATATCTATAGCTTGCATTTATTATTTCAACTTATTTAAATTTATTGTAAAGGTAGTAATTCGTCCAACCCACTAGTATGTGCTATGGCTAACATCTGAGCAGGGATATTGTGAAATAGAATACTTTTATTCTGCTGCTTAGCCGCACGTATCCAATCAATCAGCAACGCAAGTCCAGCACTATCACTACAGCTGACAGCAGCCAAATCAATATCTAATGTTGCAATAGGTGCAAATACACTGCGAGATGTGACTAACAAATTATTCACAGTCGTAAACGTCAAATCACCACAAACATTAATACAGCCGGTTTCCGCATCAAGTTTTAACTCACAAGGTTGACTCATGATTTTACTTTTTCATTCTTACGGGCAAGGCGTTCAATTAATTTATCAATACCATCGTTACGAATTTCAGTAGCAAAAGTAGAACGATAGTTCGTTACTAGGCTAATACCATCGATTTTGACATCATAAACCTTCCAAGCATCGCTTTTATTTTCATATAACGATAATGACATTGGAATAGCGGGGCCACCCGTTTGTATAATTTCCATATCTACTTGAACTCTTTTCGTTTTAACGTCGTCACGGAATGGTAAAAATTCGATTTTTTCATCCGAATATTCCAACATTGCCGTGGAATAAGTTCTAATTAATAACAATCTAAATTCATCTGTGAATCTTACTTTTTGAGCTTCAGACAGTCCACGCCAATTTTTACCTAAAGCCAACTTTGCCATTTTTTCAAAATCAAAGTTTGGTGTTAAGACTTCCGTTACTAGGCCATAGATAAGATCTGGATCAGCTTTTAGCTGAGCATTATTATCTTTCAATGATTGCATCATTTTATCTGTAGATGCTTTCACCAAAGCTTGTGGTGCAGACATTTCTTCTGCCACTGCAATTGATGATATTCCAATCATAGAAGATAGCATGAACAACGCGGCCATGATTTTATTGAAGAAATATTTATTTGCGTACATTATTTATTCACCTTCCGCTTTACTAAATAAAAATTGACCGATGACTTGCTCGAGCACCAACGCAGGTTGCGTCAGGTGTAAGACATCGCCATTTTTCAAAAATTCCTCTTCTGCACCTGCTTCCAAAGCAATATACTGCTCGCCCAACAAACCAGCTGTAAAAATGCTCGCTGAAGTGTCTGTCGGTAACGTATTAAATTGCGCGTACAAATCTAATGTTACTTTCGCATTATAGGTATTGTTATCAAGCGTAATATCAGACACGCGTCCGACACGTACGCCCGCCATAGTTACTGGTGACCGCACTTTTAACCCACCAATATTGCCAAATTCAGCCACTACTTGATAGCCAGCATCATCATTAAAATCAGTAAAATTGCTCACTTTCATCGCCAAGACAAATATAGCGACAATACCTGCGGCTACAAACATTCCGACCGTAATCTCGGTATTTCTTTTTTGCATCACTTATATTCCTCCAAACATTAGTGCAGTCAGCACAAAGTCTAATCCTAAAATTGCGAAGGCAGAATGCACTACCGTTCGTGTTGTTGCTCGCCCGACACCTTCTGATGTGGGTATAGCATCGTAGCCTTCAAATAGTGCAATCCACGTGACAACGACACCAAATACTACACTTTTGATAATCCCATTGAGCACATCATCATACCAATCTGTTTTAACCTGCATCTGTGACCAAAAGGCACCATCATCGACGCCTAATAGACCATAACCGACTATAAACCCGCCAAACACACCTACCGCACTAAAAATAGCGGCAAGCAAAGGCATTGAAATAATACCGGCAACAAAACGTGGAGCAATAATGCGACGAATGGGATCAACAGCCATCATCTCCATGCCTGACAATTGCTCAGTACTTTTCATTAAGCCTATTTCGGCTGTAAGTGCTGAACCTGCGCGGCCTGCGAATAATAATGCACATACTACTGGGCCTAATTCGCGTACTAAAGACAAAGCAACTAAAACACCCAGCGACTCTTCAGCACCAAAATCAACTAAGGTATTGTAACCCTGCAAGCCAAGTACCATGCCAACAAATAAGCCGGATACTAGAATAATCATCACGGACCTTACGCCCACGGATTGCAATTGCTGAATAACGAGTGAAAAGCGAAGAAGCACTTCAGGAATACCTTTCACCATGTACCATAAAAACAAATGTCCACGGCCCAAGCGCTGAAGGGTGTCTAGTCCCCAACGGCCTAAGCTCCGAATGAAATCAATCATACCGACACCTCAGAACTTAATAAATCGTCAGCAAAATCCACGCCGGGAAAATGAAACGGTACAGGGCCATCAGGCAGGCCTTGTATAAACTGTTGCACCCATAGTGAAGATGAACGTTTTAACTGAACAGGCGAGCCAGACTCAATGACCTTACCAGCAGATAACAAATAGATAACATCGGCTATTTCAGTCGTTTCAGTTACATCATGCGATACCACGATACTGGTCAGGCCCATCGCATCATTCAAGCGATGAATCAAGTTCACAATCGTGCCCATCGAAATAGGATCTTGGCCCGTAAATGGTTCGTCATACATCACCATCATAGGATCAAGCGTAACCGCTCTTGCTAAGGCAACACGTCTCGCCATACCACCCGATAATTCCGCAGGCATTAAATCACGCGCATTGCGCAAACCCACGGCTTGTAATTTCATTAACACTAAATCACGAATCATACTTTCTGGTAAGTCAGTATGTTCTCGTAGTGGAAAAGCGACATTCTCAAAGACAGAAATATCTGTCAGCAACGCGCCGCTCTGAAATAACATGCCCATACGTTTACGCAACTCATAAAGGCCCGCATGTGAAAGTTTATGGACGTCTTGACCATCTACTTCTATGGTGCCGCTGTCCGGACGCAACTGTCCACCGATTAAGCGCAACAATGTTGTCTTTCCGGTTCCGCTTGGTCCCATAATTGCGGTAATTTTTCCGCGATGAATATCAATATTCACCCCGTCAAAAATAGCTCTATCACCACGATAGAAGTGCAAATCCCTGATTTTTATCAGTGGCACTAGTGTCTCCAAGCGAATATAAAAGAATAAAGGGCGTTAATTTTCAAGAATATGGACTAGTAAGTCAAATCTGCTTGTGGAAAATTTCAGTCTGTTCGGCTAGAGTGTCCTCACCAGATTCTGGTCTTGGGAACTTTTTATACACATAATCGTTCTTAGCTTGTGTAAGTTCACAACTATAATTACCGCATTAATACGGAGAAAAATAATGAAGAAATTTTTACATTTTATTGCTGCAGCGCTGATCGCAGTTCCTATGTTAGCCGCAGCTCACGGCCCTACTCGCCAAATGGTCGAAGAAACAATCATCATTAACGCCGCTCCGGATAAAGTATGGGCAATGGTTAAAGATTTTGGTGCATTTGATAAATGGCACCCAGCAGCCATCAGTACCGTATTAAAAGATGACAAAACTCGCGTGATAACGCTTGCTTCAGAAGGCAACCCTACAATTACTGAAGAAGTGGTCTCATCTAATGATGAGAAGATGACATTTGTATATAAAATTATTGATATGAGTGTTGTTAAAACCATCACGTTCAACAGTAAAGACACGCCTTACTTCACATTACCTGTTGCCAATTATAAATCTTGGCTTTCAGTTAAATCAGTTGCTGCCGGTACCGAAGTGAAATGGAAAGGTAAGTTCTACCGTTCATTCATGGATAACCCTCCTGTACCAGAAGGCCAATCAGATAAAGATGCTGTTGCAACGATTCAAGCCGTTTACACAGCAGGTCTAGAAAACCTTAAATCTATCATGGAAAAATAAATGCCAAAGCAACTTAGCTTAGTATTTCTAAAGGCGGCCCTAAAAAGGGTCGCCTTTTTTCTTGTCGGCATAAACATGCTTACCGCCTGTTCAACACAACCTCCTGCCTATGCTTTTATCACTAATCAACTAGGCGATAGCGTGAGCGTAATTGATATCGCCACACAAAACGTCGTTAAAACCATTGCAATCGGAAAAGGCAAGCGCCCGGCTGGTATTGCCACTAGCAAAACAGGACATCAAGCCTTTGTCACCAATCCAGACGGCGTAGACATTGCAGTTATTGATACCAATACATTAGAAGTAACCAATTACATCCCTGTTGGTGCTGGCCCCGTCGGCATTGCCAGTAATGATGATGGCACGCGCGTTTATATTGCAGACTGGTATCAAAACATCATCAGCGTATTTAATGCTGACACATCTAAAATTATCGCCACAATTCCTGTCGGAAAATCACCTGCAGGTTTAATGGTCGACGATAAGCAACACCGTCTTTATGTCGCTAATCGTGACGACAATACCGTGATGATTGTCGATACCCAACACTACGGTGTATTAAATACCATCGATGTGGGCACTGCGCCGTTTGGTTTAGCCTTATCACCTGATGACCTGTTTTTATATAGCGTTAATGTACAAAGTAGTAATGTCAGCGTTATTGATACCCAACAAGGCAAAGTGGTTGATACCATTGATGTTGGTGAATGGCCTTACTGCGCCGTCGTCAGTCCAGATGGTCACAAACTCTATGTAACCAACCAAGATGACAGTACCGTTTCAGTCATTGATACACGCAATAGTAGCGTGATTGATACTATCGATGTTGGCGATTCACCAGACGGAATTGATATTACTGAAGATGGTCAATTTATCTATGTCGTAAACTGGGGAGATAGTACCGTTTCCATCATCAATACTGCGACGAATAAAGTCATCTCAACCATTAAAACAGGTAAAGGGACTCGTGCCTTTGGCCAATTTATAACTAAAACACAGTAATGAATATGCCGTTTGAATCACCCTTCTCAGTCAGCACTGATTCAAACGAGCGTATCGCGGCGGCGGAAGCATTAGCTCACTCATTGAGCCTGCCTTTCGCCGCACTTGATACGCATCACATTCAGCTCGTATTAACACCGCACCACCTCGAAATTCGAGCCCCCGAACTCGGCAACCCTATTCGGATTGATTTTGAAGAAGGTAAAAATGCCCATCGCAGACAATTTGGTGGCGGACGTGGTCAACCATTAGCTAAAGCGATTGGCTTAAAGAAAGGCGCAAACCCTACCGTTATTGATACCACAGCTGGATTTGGACGAGATGCTTTTGTTCTTGCTAATCTAGGCTGCAAAGTCACTTTAATTGAGCGGAACCCACTCATTGCCGCTTTACTCGATGATGCAATCCAACGAGCCAGTGATAACCCAGAGATCGCCGAAGTGATTACTCGCATGTCATTAATCAATCATGATGCCGTTACCTACCTAAACACGCTTGAAGGCATATTTTATCCTGACGTGATCTATATGGATCCCATGTATCCTAGTCGAGATAAATCCGCCCTCGTCAAAAAGGACATGCGTTTATTACATCAACTTGCTGGGCCTGATACTGATAGTGAGCAACTACTTTCTTCTTCTCGAACAACCGCGTTAAAAAGAGTCGTTGTTAAACGCCCTAAATCAGCGCCGTTTGTAGGCAATCAAAAACCCACTACGAGTATTGAAAGCAAAAACACCCGTTATGATGTTTATATCAACTTATCAACGTGATGTTTTCAATCTTAAAACTGAGGTATTAAAATGTCAGACAATCGATTTGAGAAAGAATTTACTGAGAATAATTTTTGGGATAAAACTAAAAACTTTGCGAAAGTTGCTGGGAAGACTGTCCTAGAACCGGCATTAAAGCTTTATTATTCAGCTCAGGATCCTGACACGCCTACTTGGGCAAAAACCACCATTTATGGCGCTCTTGGATATTTTATTTCGCCGATAGATGCCATCCCCGATATTACCCCCCTTATTGGTTACTCCGATGACCTAGGCGTACTAGTCGCTGCAACTGCAGCTGTAGCCGCATACATAAAAAAAGAACATGGAGAAAAGGCCAAGGAAACCTTAAAACGATGGTTTGGCTAATATAAACATAACAAGGCCATGCATTTATTTATATCAATAGCAGTATTAAACAATGCGTAAAACAGATAAGAAAATAGATAAGCAGCTTAGGCTTGTGCTCACGGATGTGTGTGAAACAGCATTAAAAGAAATCGACAGTTTCCTATGGCTCACCCATTTGGTTAATTATTCACAGTTTCCTAAAAGTTTAAAAGTAGTGTGCGTTTTCGAGACCAATGAAAGTCTCGCAGCCTTTATGGCAACAAGGAGCAGAGAATACCTTGAATCGCTCATTCAGAAACAGCTTGCAGATATAACTGTGAATCTAAAAAATATGGCAGATCATATTTCATATGACACGGAACAAAACTGTACTCATGAACATAATGGAAAATGGTCGACTAGATTGAGTTAGAATGCCTATCTTAATAAAGTAACCATACGTTACTAAAACTCAATACAAATAGATAAACTGACCCCGTATATTCTGGGCGTTAGGCCCAGATGAGGTAGGCATGTCCAACATAAAAAAAGGGTTGAAAGTAGTCGCTATTTTGGAGGCCTTCAAAGGATTGATATCTCTACTAGTTGGGCTAAGCATTCATGAGTTATCGGGTAAAAACATTCAGAAAGTTCTGGGCTCATTGCTCAGTCAGTTTCATTTAAACCCAACTAGCTATTGGCCAGGCATCATTCTCCATAAAGCCAGTTTTCTAAATAATTCCAATTTAATGTTAATCACTATAGGGACTCTCGTCTATTCTACTATCAGATTGATAGAAGCATATGGCTTGTGGAATGAACTTGTTTGGACAGAATGGTTTGCTTTGATAAGTGGTGCCATTTATCTACCTTTTGAGACTTATGAAGTCATCGTGCACACAGGTCTGTTAAGCATTCTAGTACTGACAATCAATATTGCAGTAGTTTGGTACATGTATTCGCTACTGAGAGGCAAACCTAGTTTGGCCTAACAATCGGTTATCTAGGCTTAATACAGCATTCTAGAATTAATAAAACGAGCATTCGATGCTAATAGATAGAATCGATCTAAATGAAATAATTTGGCAAGTAGTTGCATCCATTCCCAAAGGACGTGTTGCTACATATGGTCAAGTTGCTAAATTAGCTGGCTACCCAAGTCATGCTCGTTATGTGGGTGCTACGCTAAAAAAACTGCCAACTGACAGTACGCTACCATGGCATCGCGTTGTAAATGCCAAAGGTGAGCTTTCCTTTCCTCAAGATAGTGGGCAGTATCTAAAACAAAAGTCATTACTTGAGGCTGAAGGAATCACGTTTAAGTCATTTAAACTTTCATTGAATACGTATGGATTACATCGTTAGGCTTACGTCCTAGCAAGTCATCACCAACACAGAGCACAAATGAACAATACATTAAAAAAACTATCTGAGATTGTTGCAGAAGCCAATGATGTGTTTGATGCTCACCACCAAAGTATCGATACAATCTTAGGCATCATGGATCAAGCATTGCGTAAACAAGGCATTAATGCCGATGCGATCACGATTGACTGTATCCCCTTGAATAAAAAAATAGTGTTCCTAATCCATGATGATAAACCGAAGATTGTTGATATCGCCTTAGGTAATAAGGAGGGAAACATTCAATCCTCATCTGCATATGATTTGAACTCGCTATCGGTAGCGATGGTAGTGGGCATTATGGAAGATAATTTTCTTTAATAAAATTCATACTTACGTCTAGCTACAAGTTACCCTCTACTCAATACTAAAGTTAGCTTACAACTACCTGCTCTTTTCTGTACTATTTACACCTTTATCTCTTTCAACTTTTTATCAGTACCAGTTGCTCTGGGCTCGGGAACTACAATGAAAATTATCGGACTTATCCTATTGGTTGTCGGTATTGGCTTAGCCTTGTGGGGGGCTCAATTATCAGGTTCCGTCGGCTCACAAATAACACAAGTTGTTACAGGTTCAGATACAGATAAAGTAATGACCTTATATATTACTGGCGCGGCCAGCTTTATTGTTGGTCTATATCTTTTTAAAAATTAAAATTGGAGACATCATGAGTATAACGGGCTTAATTATATTCTTAGCTATTGGCGGCCTAGCAGGTTGGCTTGCCGGTAAAATAATGAACAGCAGAAGATTTGGCATTATAGGTAATATTCTGGTGGGTGTTGTAGGTGCGGTGTTGGGTGGTTTTGTATTCAATCTACTTGGTCTCAATGCCAATGCAGGCGGCTTATTAGGCTCGATAATCACCGCGACTGTCGGCGCTATTATGTTGTTATATGCCATTAACCTCATTAAGAAGGCATAACCCAATAGCAGCAAAATATCTCAGTGAGCTGAAACGAATCCCGCTGAAATATTTTGCTGCTATTTAATTGCGAGCCTGATGTTATAAAAAACTAAAAAAGTAAGCCGTTGCCTTTGCTTTCAAATCCGCTACTAGCTTTGAAAGTTAAATGCTCATTATGATATTTACAGCACATCATTAAGGTGAGCGACCTCATTCATTATTTAACGCTTGCGTACTGAATACTAAACCATTCACTATATCCACCAAATTTCATATCGGCATGGTATAAAATTAGCACCTTGCTCTGTCGATTTCACCCTAACTTTCAATAAGGTTCAACGCGATGCGGCTAGTCTCATTTGATTATTTTAGAGGTGTTGCGATTTTATTTATTGTCGCCGGCCATTCCTTTGGCACTTGGCCGATAGATACTTTTAGCGAAAAAGTGCTGACTAATATTGTTTATAGCGGTACGGCTTTATTCGTATTTATTTCAGGATTTTTCTTTCATCATATTTTCTACAAAGATTTTGAGATGAAAAGCTTTATGTCGAAAAAAGTAAAAAATGTCTTGGTGCCTTATCTGATTCTGTCGACATTAGGCTTTTTCTATTTCGCGCTGTCATCAAAATCATTTCCCTTTCTCGACCGGTTGCTCTCAACAGATATTTCATCATGGATGGACTATATACAGTTGTATGTTAGTTATCTGTGGACAGGACGGATTATGTACGCTTACTGGTACATTCCCTTTATCATGATTATGTTTTTACTCTCACCGATATTCATCTCGTACATCCGATTATCTTTAGCCGTGAGACTAACTCTAATGCTAATTTTGTTACTATTTTCAGCTCTTTTTGTACATCGACCAATCTTAAATATGTCGCCGATCCATTCGGTTATTTATTATATTCCGATCTATTTAATAGGCATTAACTGCTCGATAAATCGTGAGCAATTTGAACCATTTATTAAAGGCAAGACGCTTATTTTTGGTGTCATCGTCATCGTATTAGCCGTTATACAATCAATGTATTTTGATTCTAGAGGCGCGCTCTCTAAGGCAGATATATTCTCTTATGGCGGCGTAGATATAAATATTTTCCAAAAAATAGCCCTGTGTTTCTTTTTTCTTTCATTACTTCATCGTTATGAAGACACAACAATACCAAGCTTGAAACTTTTGGCTTCATCGAGCTTCGCCATCTACTTTTTACATACTTGGGTATTACATATAATCCATCAATATCGTCCGTTTACATTATTCCCCAATGTACCCGATATTTTAATATGGTTTGGCGTAATCATTATTACAGTGGCTATTAGTTTACTGATCGCTTATTCGATAAAAGCCGTTTTAAAGCACAATAGTCGCTATGTGATTGGTTGGTAAATACACGAGCTTGTATTGTTTATTTATTCGCTTGTTGATCTAGCATTTTTAGGCGTGCTAATTTTTCAGCGATCTTAATTTCTAAGCCGCGATTAACTGGCTGATAATAATTTCTTGGCACCATGTTTTCTGGAAAGTAATTTTCCCCCGCCGCATAGGCATCGGGTTCGTCGTGAGCATAACGATAGTCTTTCTTGTAGCCAAGTTCTTTCATTAACTTGGTGGGGGCATTACGCAGATGTAACGGCACTTCTGCTGAACCTTGGCTACGCACATCTTGCATCGCGGCATTAAAGGCCATATAAACCGCATTACTTTTCGGCGCGCTAGCTAAATACATAACGGCTTGAGCAATAGCCAATTCGCCTTCAGGGCGGCCTAACTTATCAAAGCTTTCCCATGCATCAAGCGCAATACGTAAACCACGTGGATCAGCATTACCAATATCTTCACTCGCCATACGCACAATACGTCGCATTAAATAAACGGGATCACAGCCACCATCGAGCATCCGACATAACCAATATAATGCTGCGTCAGGTGAGGAGCCCCTAACTGATTTATGTAAAGCTGAGATCTGGTCATAAAATGCTTCGCCACCCTTATCAAAACGACGCAGAGTGCCGGTTAAAACTTCAGCTAAATCATCTTCATCAACCGTCGTTTGACCTTTGCTATCGGCTAAATCAACGACTATTTCTAGCAAATTGAGTACACGCCTACCATCACCGTCAGCAGCCGTTGAGAGAGTATCTCGTAATGCTTCAGGGAATGTAATCTCGCGGTCAGCTAGACCTACTTCAGTATCATTCAAAGCACGATCAATAATTTCCCGTAAATCTTTGGCTTCAAGTGATTTAAGCACATACACTCGGGTTCTAGATAACAGGGCATTATTCAATTCAAAAGATGGGTTTTCAGTCGTTGCACCAATAAACGTAAAGGTGCCATCTTCAACATAAGGCAAAAAAGCATCTTGTTGTGATTTATTAAAGCGATGCACTTCATCGACAAATAATAAAGTACGACGACCTTGTTCTTGCTGTAATTGTTGGGCTCTAGCAACGGCGGCACGCACTTCTTTGACACCTGCTAGCACGGCTGAGATGGTGATAAATTCCATATCACAATAACCCGCAATCAATTTACCCAAGGTGGTTTTACCCGTGCCTGGTGGCCCCCAAAAAATCATCGAATGAGGGTGACCAGAAGCGATAGCTTGTCGTAATGGTTTCCCTTCACCTAACAGGTGATGTTGACCAATATAGCCATCCAGTGTTTTGGGTCGCATTCTATCAGCAAGTGGTCGCCCTGCTAAATCATCATTATTGCCAAACAGACTCACAAGCCAGTATCACCTACTACATCCACTCCTCGTGCTGGCGTGAAGACAAAGGTATCTTTTTTCAGTACAGGGTTTTCCTGTGCTTGACTAAAAACTAATCGAGTACGTTGATCAAAGCTATCTTTCATGATCATGGTGCGTAAACCATATTGATCAAAGGCCAATGCAATCGTTTGAAAGCTAGAATCGACATTTTTAGGGACAAGTTCAACCCACATCATGCCATCATCAGAAGGCACATCAGTCAATAAATACTTATCTGCTGGCAGGGTATTCCCAGACAATAAGGTTGCAGGGGTATCCGTTAATGCTTCTTGTTGAGATTTAACCGTTACTTGTTCCAGATCAACATCATAAAACCAAATACGTTGTCCATCGGCCACGATATGTTGCGGGAAAGGTTCTTGATAATCCCAACGAAATTTACCCGGACGCTCTAATACAAATTCGCCTTGCGCCTGCTCCATAACATTACCTTGAGGATCTAGCACCGTTTGCTGGAAGTTAGCTTTATAGGTCACGACATTTTTCACAAAAGTATTTAGTTTTTTTGATGCTGAATCTGCCGCCAATAATGAAAATGATGACAACATTGTCAGAACAACAATGCCATATTGCAGAAGTTTTTTACCTGTCATACCGAGACTCCAATTTTTTTTATCGAGTCACACTGACTCGTTGTAGAACTACGACCACCATTTACAGTGAATCGTTGCTCAATATCTGTTTTAATAAAATAACTTGTTGGAAAGACGTGCACAACATCACTCATCAGGCAATTAGCAGCTGAGCTAAGTGCACCTTAATAATCTCCCCGTGGTGGTGGTGCCAATACCTCGCGACTACCATTACCTTGCATAGATGACACTACGCCTGCAGCTTCCATTGCTTCAACAATTCGTGCCGCACGGTTATAACCAATCTTTAAACGACGTTGCACGCCTGAAATAGAAGCGCGTTGGCTTTCCGTTACGATTTGCACTGCTTGGTCATACAAGGCATCTTGCTCGCCATCACTAGGGTCGCTCAGATTGCTGTTGTCGTCATCATCTTCTGGCAAACCACGGGTAATTTCTTCTAAATAATTAGGTTGAGCATATTTTTTCAAGAAATTGACGACTTGATGCACTTCATGATCATCTACAAAAGCACCATGAACACGTTCTGGTATGCTCGTTCCTGGTGGTAAGAACAACATATCACCCTGACCTAATAATTGCTCCGCACCCATTTGGTCCAAAATTGTCCGTGAATCAATACGCGACGATACTTGAAAAGCTATTCGTGTTGGAATATTGGCTTTAATCAAACCCGTAATCACATCCACTGACGGTCTTTGGGTAGCCAAAATTAAATGGATACCTGATGCGCGTGCTTTTTGTGCCAGACGAGCAATTAATTCTTCGACTTGTTTACCCACCACCATCATCATATCGGCAAGCTCATCAATGATGACGACAATAAATGGCAATGGCACCAAGGTTTCTGGCGGTTCGCCATCGACTAAATCAACCGTCGGATCAACGATTGGTTCACCACGATCTATAGCATCCTTAACCTTTTTATTGAAGCCAGTGATATTTCGAACGCCCATCGCAGCCATTAAGGGATAACGTCGTTCCATTTCTGCAACACACCAGCGTAAGGCATTAGCCGCCTCTTTCATATCTGTTACAACGGGTGTCAATAAATGTGGAATATCTTCATAAACGGATAGTTCCAACATTTTTGGATCAATCATAATTAGGCGAACTTGTTCGGGTGTCGCCTTGTAAAGTAGGCTTAAAATCATCGCATTAATCCCAACTGATTTACCCGAACCTGTGGTGCCAGCGACTAATAAATGCGGCATTTTTTCTAAATCCACAGAGACAGGACGCCCAGCAATGTCTTTACCCAATGCCATCATCAATACGGATTTACTGTTTTCGTAACTTTCTGAACCTAAAATCTCACGTAGACGCACTATATCGCGATGTTCATTTGGAATCTCTAGCCCAACGACGGGTTTACCAGGGATAACCTCAACAACACGGACACTACTAACTGATAGTGAACGAGCTAAATCTTTTGCCAAGCCAGAAATTCGACTTACTTTTATCCCAGCAGCAGGTTGTAATTCAAAACGCGTAACAACTGGGCCTGGTTGTACTTCCACGACTTGCACTTCAACGCCAAAATCTTTTAACTTAAGCTCGACCAGACGCGACATAGCTTGTAAAACCTCTTCGCTATAACCGCCAACACTAGCTGTCGCCATATCAAGCAAGGCCAAAGCCGGCATATTATTGCCATCTTCAGGGGGTTCGAACAGCGGCACTTGACGCTCTTTTTCTTCACGTTTACTCGGCGCAGCAGCTTCTATTACTGGCTCAACTCGTACCTTAGGCTGCAATTTTATTTTTTCATTTTTTTCTCGGAAAGTGACTTCTCGACGCTGCTTGGTTTCTTTTACGGCTATTTTTTCCTTAAACTCACGTAGCCAACGAGCAACGCGGGTCATGATCAACAAGGCCACAGCACCCAGTCGATCAATCACCATCAACCATGACAGGCCAGTATATAAAGTCACACCCGTTAAGAATACCGCCAACAGTAATAAGCTGGTACCTGATGCACCGAATATAGAGACAAAGCCGTTCCCCACCACTTCACCTAAAACACCACCCGCACCTAATGGCAATAAACTTGCGTAAGCAGTCAAACTTAAGGTCGATAAACCACTGGCTGCGGAAAGCGCCATGATTAAACCGACTGCTTTTAAAATCCAAAAGTGTAAAGCGCCTTCGGAATCAGCCGTTTTACCCCAACTAAATAATAGCCAGCCGCTAAATCCCAGCATTAAAGGCGATAAATAAGCCGGAAAACCGAAACCATATAATAAGGCATCGGCTAACCAAGAACCCACAATCCCACCCCGATTTGAGATCGCATCATTGGTGCCGGTCGTCGACCATGCGGGGTCGGTCGGCTGATATGACCACAAGGACAGTAACAAATAACCCGCTAATGCCAGCGCTAAAATAAGTGCTGCCTCGCGCAAGCGAAAGCCTACGGCAGTAGACATGACCTGTCGTTTTTCTTTATCGTTCACTCGTGTTGCCTGAGCCAATGTAATATTTCCAATAAAGCTAATAAATTAACGGCTGATTTTAACACAGCTTTTCAACTGATATGCTTTACCAAATGCACAGCAGTGAGTACCCTTATAGAAATTCAAGCAAATTAATTGGAGATCGAAAACATGGCTGACAGTAAACATTGCCGCTTACTTATTCTTGGTTCAGGCCCAGCGGGTTACACTGCCGCAGTCTATGCTGCTCGCGCAGCGCTTGAACCAGTATTAATTACTGGCATTGAACAGGGTGGGCAACTGACCACTACCACTGACGTTGATAACTGGCCAGGTGATGATCAAGGTGTCGAAGGTCCTGAATTGATGCAACGGATGCAGCGCCATGCTGAACGTTTTGGTACTGATATTATATTTGATCACATTCATACTACCGATCTGAGTCAACGTCCATTCCGACTCATTGGTGATGCTGGCGAATATACCGCTGATGCATTGATCATTGCCACAGGTGCCTCTGCTCAATATCTAGGTATGGAATCTGAAGAAGCATTCAAGGGCCGCGGCGTTTCAGCCTGTGCAACGTGCGATGGTTTCTTCTACAAAAATCAACCTGTTGCTGTTATCGGTGGTGGTAATACCGCAGTTGAAGAAGCGTTATATTTATCAAACATTGCATCAAAAGTAACCGTTATTCATCGCCGCGATAAATTTACGTCTGAAAAAATATTAAGCGCACAACTTCTGAAAAAAGCGGAAGAAGGCAATGTCGAAATTTTATGGAACTCACAACTTGATGAAGTATTAGGCGATCAAGCAGGTGTAACGGCTTTACGCGTCAAAAATAATTTAGACAACAGCATGCAAGACGTCGCTGTACAAGGTGTTTTTATCGCCATTGGCCATAAACCAAATACCGATATGTTTACAGACCAACTTGATATGGAACACGGTTACATTACACTGAACAAAGGCACACAGACTAGCGTTAAGGGTGTGTTTGCAGCAGGAGATGTTTCAGATCCGATTTACCGTCAAGCGATTACATCCGCTGGTGCAGGTTGTATGGCGGCATTAGATGCTGAACGCTTTTTAGAAAGCGAAAAATAACAACGTTTTATTACTGAATACAAAGGGCAAGTACTTACTTGCCCTTAACTTTTATGGGGCCCTTATCTCATGGAAAATTACCAACACATCCTCATTGCCGCTGACTTTTCCGAGCACAGCCCACAGGTTATAAGTCGCGCCCAAGAAATCGCTGAGCGTTATCAAGCAAAACTCAGTATTTGTCATATTATCGAAGATTTCCCTATTGCCGATTTTGCATACGAGCCCATGATCAGCATTGATCTGGATATGCGTGATGCTATGCTCGATTCAGGAAAAAAACACATTGCGGATGTTGCCAATAAATTGAACATTCCTCCTGAAAATCAATGGGTAGAGTTTGGCAGCCCTAGCCTTAATGTGGTTAATTTGGCTAAAGACCATAAAGTAGATTTAATTGTTGTCGGTTCCCACGGTCGCCACGGTATAAAATTATTATTGGGCTCGACGGCCAATGGCATATTGCACCATGCATTATGTGATGTTTTAGCGGTAAGACTAGCTGTAAAATAATTCAGATCTTACGTAGACGTTCAAACAAACCGTATTGCCACTGTCTTGTTCAAGTGGTAATACGGCCTCTACGTTATTACGTTTAGCTAATTCACAGCTTTACGGTGAAAGATTGCCCTCGCAGCACGGCTTACATGTCTTTTTCACAATGGGCTATTCTTGTATTTAATCATCACAGCTAGAACTATTACATTGCGATACTTTAGATTCTCAATATTGTAACTTAGGCTATTTAGTCGCTTTATTTAATGCATATAATTTAAGACACGTTCCTTAACATTTTTTAGAGCCAGAGCGACCCATGAACTTACTTTTCAAAACAACGGGCTTTTTTGCCTTTATATCAATGATATTCCTAAATGCTTTTGTCGATTTAGGTCATAAAATTATTATTCAAAACACTGTTTTCAAAGTCTATGATGGTTCAACACAAGTTATTTTAACCGCCATCGTCAATGGTCTTATTTTATTACCCTTTGTACTATTATTTACGCCTTCAGGTTTTTTAGCTGATCGTTTTAAAAAACCTAAAATAATGCAATGGGCTGCATTAGCTGCCGTCGTATTAACCTTGCTCATCACCGGTTCATATTATTTAGGCTGGTTTAAACTAGCCTTTGCAATGACCTTTTTACTCGCAGCGCAAAGTGCATTTTATTCACCCGCTAAATATGGCTACATTCGTGAAATTGCGGGTAAGAATCATTTAACCTTGGTTAATGGTGTTGTGCAATCCGTCACCATCGTCGCGATATTATTGGGCATGTTTGCATTCTCAGTGCTATTTGAAAATGCCTTGGCTGGCCATAAATTTTCGTCAGAAGCCGATATTATTAGAATGATTGCGCCACTTGGTTGGTTACTCGTTGCAGGTAGTTTAATTGAGCTTTATTTTGCCTTACGTTTACCCGACATCGAACATCCAATCAATGCTGAAACCTTTAATTGGAAAAAATATCGCAGCGGTAAAACACTACACAAGAATTTTAAATTACTACGCCTTGATCCCGTTATTTGGTTATCGATTATTGGTCTATCCGTTTTCTGGGGTGTATCACAAGCTGTACTAGCTATCTTCCCCGCCTTCGCAAAAGAAGTGTTATTAATAAATAATACGATTGTTATTCAAGGCCTACTCGCTTGTTCCGGTATTGGTATTGTCCTTGGTTCATTATTGGCAGGTAAAATTTCTGACCGATATATCGAATCTGGGCTTATTCCTCTTGGCGCATTGGGCATGGTTGTCAGCTTGTTCTTTCTACCGCAGATCTCATCAACAACCTTATTTGCTGTGGATATTCTCGCTTTTGGTTTTTTCGGTGGCTTATTTATTGTGCCACTTAATTCATTAATCCAGTTCCATGCTAAGGCACAACAATTAGGGACCGTACTTGCGGGTAATAACTGGATTCAAAATGTAGTCATGCTGACATTCCTTGGCTTTACGGTTGCTTTTTCAATCGGTGATATATCGAGTAAGTTTTTACTTAACCTACTGACCATTGTCACGCTTGTGGGAGCGAGTTATACGGTATGGAAACTACCACAATCACTGGTTCGTTATATCCTTGGTATCGTGTTTGCCAGTAAATATCGCATCAATGTTCAAGGTTTTGACCATATGCCATCACAAGGTGGCGTACTGATGTTAGGCAATCATATTAGTTGGTTAGACTGGGCAATGATCCAAATCGCAAGCCCTAGACCCGTTTTGTTTGTAATGGATAAAGGCATTTATCAAAAATGGTATTTAAAATGGTTTCTCGACTTATTTGGCGTTATTCCGATCTCTGGAGCCAGTAGCAAAGGCGCTCTTGCCACGATTAATCAGCATTTAAAACAAGGGGAAGTAGTTTGTTTGTTTCCAGAAGGTTCGATTAGCCGAAATGGCCAATTAGCCGAATTCAAACAGGGCTTTGAACGCTGCGTAGAAGAGGTTGACGGCATTATTTTACCCTTCTACCTACATGGCTTATGGGGCAGTCGATTTTCGCGTTCTAGCAGTAAAATGCAGTTACTTCGCCAAAGTCGACTACGTAGAGATATCATTGTCGCTTTTGGCCAACCCATGGCTATTGACGCCCAAGCACATGCCGTTAAAAGCACTGTATTTGATCTGTCTATTGATACATGGCGTAGCCATACCGAAAACTTACCCAGCTTGGCACATTCTTGGATTGATCGGGTAAAACAAAATGGTCGAGTCACGTGTTTAACAGATATTCAAAGCAATGTTTCATTATCTCGTAGTAAGGCATTGATAATTACCCTACTCTTTTCACGTCGCATCAAAAGATACAGTCCCGAACAGAACGTTGGCTTACTATTACCCACCAGCAGTGTTGGTCTTCTAGCCACTATGGGTGCATTTATTAGTGGCAAAACAGTTATCAACCTTAACTTTACCGCTAATGCTGATTCATTATTATCTGCCATCAATAAAGCTGAAATCAAAACGATTTATACCTCGCGTCGGTTTATCAAAAAGCTACAAGAAAAAGGCTTTGAACTGGATATTTTATTTGAGCAAGCATCACCTATTTATTTAGAAGATATTCATGATGAGATCAAAAAACCAGAGCAAATACTCACTTTACTAGCGAGCTATTGTTTTCCAACGAGCCTATTAATTCACTTATTTGGCAAGACAGTAAATATTCACTCACCTGCTACGATATTATTTTCAAGTGGTAGTGAAGGTGAACCGAAAGGTGTTGTACTGAGTCATCAAAATATAATGGGGAACATCAAGCAAGTCTCTGATGTACTCGACATTCGAGATGAAGATATCATGATAGCAAGCTTGCCACTATTTCATGCTTTCGGCTTAACCGTCACAGGCTTACTACCATTGATTGAAGGTGTGCCCGCTATTTGTCACCCAGATCCCACTGATGTACTCAATATTGCCAAGGGCATATGTCAACATCAAGCGACTATTTTCTGTGGCACTTCAACCTTTTTACGCTTATTCACTAAAAACAGCCGTGTTCATCCTTTGATGTTAGATTCATTACGGATTGTGGTCGCTGGTGCAGAACGACTTAATCCAGAAATACGAGATAGCTTTAGTCTTAAATTTGGTAAAACTATTTATGAAGGTTATGGCACAACTGAAACAACACCTGTTGCTACCGTCAACCTACCTGATCGAATTGGCATTGATGATTGGAAAATCCAGACGGGGAATAAAAAAGGCACCGTCGGATTACCATTACCCGGTAGTAGTGTGCGAATTGTCGATCCTGACACTCTTCAAAGCCTAGCTATTGATGAAGATGGCCTGATCATAATTGGTGGCACTCAAGTGATGCAAGGTTATCTGAACGATCCTGAAAGAACGGCTAATGTATTGGCCCAAATTGATGGCCATCGCTGGTATAAAACGGGCGATAAGGGACATTTAGATAAAGATGGTTTTTTAATTATTGTTGACCGTTATTCACGGTTTGCAAAAATTGGTGGCGAAATGATTAGCCTTGGCGCTATCGAAGCCAGCATCAATGTAAATCTACCAGAAGATGTTGAAATATTAGCGACCACCGTACCCGATGATAAAAAAGGTGAAAAAGTAGTCTTGCTTTATTCAGGTAAGGTTGAAGATGCAGAATTGAAAGCCTGCATTACCAATTCAACACTTAATAGCTTAATGATGCCTAGTTTGTTGATTGAAGTTGATGCCATTCCGAAATTAGGTAGCGGAAAAAGTGACTTTAATAAGGCCAAACAAGTTGCCCTTGCTCAGCTTAATACGCCGCAGAGCTAGACTGGTGTCTAAGATAATGAAAAGCCAAAGCCACGTCGTAGTAACCTGGCTTGGACTATCATTATTACACCTGTTTATTTTACTGTTAATCGTTTACTTACCCGTATTACGAGACTCATCATTTACAGCCTTTGGTATCACCGCAGTCATTGTGCCTTATCTTCTTCACTCTGCAGGATTACCTGTTTTAATCAATGATGGCTTAAGTGGTTGGGCATTGCCATCTCCCAATATTTTAGGTTGGTCATTGTCCATTTTATTTTGGCTAGTATTTTATTATTTTATAGCCAAATTCATCACCCTACTACTTGCTCGACATAAGCGGGATATTTAACGTTGGCCATTCAATCGCCAGAATACGTTATCTTGTTACATGGCTTAGCTAGAAGCGCGTATTCAATGAAAAAATTAGCTAAAGCATTAGAGCGTGCAGGTTATTTGACTGTTAATGCTAATTATCCTTCGACCAAATTTCAAATCGAGAAACTCGCAGAAGAAGCGATCACTAAGGCCTTAGCTGTCTGTCCAAAAGAGGCAAAAATTAATTTTGTTACTCACTCAATGGGTGGCATTTTAGTACGGCAATTTTTAAGCGACAACAACATCAAGAATATGGGCCGCGTAGTGATGTTAGGCCCACCCAATAAAGGATCTCAAGTTGTTGACAGGTTGAAACACGCACCTGGATTTAAATTAATAAATGGTCCTGCCGGCATACAATTAGGAACCATGTCTCATAGCTTACCTAATAGCCTTGGCCCTGTTGATTTTGAGTTGGGTGTTATTGCTGGTACACGCAGTATTAATCCCATTTTGTCATTAATGATGCCTAAGCCAAATGATGGCAAAGTCTCGGTTGATAGTAGTAAGATCGCAGGCATGACCGATCACATTGAACTACCTGTAACACATTCATTTATGATGACTAATGAGACGGTTATTACTCAAGTTATCCATTTTTTGGCACACGGACTTTTCAAAAAGAATGCGAATTAAATCTGAGTGAGTTTGCTACTCATTCAGATTTAGTTCGCGATGGTCTAATATTTATAAGTTCTGAGCAGCGTATTGCAACATTTGATCGGCTGTCGAAATGGCTTTTGAATTCATTTCATAAGCACGTTGTGTTTCAATCATGTTAATGAGCTCAGTCACCACGTTTACATTAGATGTTTCAAGCGCGCCGCCAATCACTGATCCAAGCCCATCAAGACCTGGCGTACCGGTAATAGCGGTACCACTGGCGCCCGACTCTTTAAATAAATTTTCACCTATAGGCTGTAAACCTGTTGGGTTAACAAAGTCTGCTAGTTCGATATCACCCACTACTGTCGGTGATGTTTGGCCTGATTGTAATACACTTATCGCACCATCACTACCAATCGTGACACTTAACGCATCATCGGGAATAGTCACCGATGGCTCTAGTGGATAACCATTCGACATGACCATTTGACCCGTGGAATCAATTTGAAAGGTTCCATCACGTGTATATGACAGTGCACCATCTGGCATCAAAATTTGGAAAAAACCACGACCTTGAATCGCAATATCCATCGCATTTCCTGTCTGCTGAATATTACCTTGAGTGTGTATTTTTTCAGTCGCTACCGTTCTAACACCTGTACCGAGCATTAATCCTGATGGTAACTGCGTATTACTGGATGACTGTGCACCTGGTTGACGTATGGTTTGGTAAAGTAAATCTTCAAACACTGCACGATCTTGTTTAAAACCTGTTGTATTAACGTTTGCTAAGTTATTGGATATAACCGACATCCGCGTTTGCTGAGCATCGAGTCCTGTTTTGGCAATCCATAATGCTTGATTCATGGGATACCTCCTACCTTAATTTTGACGCGTTATTGCGTTCTTACTAGTTGAATTGCAACAAACGTGCCGAAGCCGCACCATTATCATCGGCAGACTTCATCATTTTGACTTGCATTTCATATTGTCTTTGTAGTTCGATCATATTTACCAGTGCACTCACGGCATTGACATTACTACCTTCCAATGTACCTGATGCGACTGTAACAGTGGCATCTAATGGTGCATCAGTACCGTCTTGCATCCGCATTAAACCGTCACTGTCTTTAAAAATATTATTCAGTTCTGGTTTCACCAATTTAAGACGGTCCAAGACTGCCAAGGCATTGGCCTCACTACCAATAGGTCGAATAGTAATGGTGCCATCAGCTCCAATCTCAATTTTTTCTGCTGGCGGAATTGCAATTGGGCCACCCTCGCCCATCACTGCTAAACCTGTGCCTGTAACTAACTGACCTGATGCCGTAATTTGTAAATCACCTGCTCGGGTATAGCCTTCTCGACCATCTTTGCCTTGAACTGCCAAAAATCCGTCACCTTGAATTGAAATATCTAATTCCCGGCCTGTCGACTGGACTGACCCTTGTTGATAATCTGTCGCAGGGCGCTCACTCATAGAATAAACACGGCTTGGCAAGCCTTCACCAAACACAGGCTGGCTTCGAAATTGTTCGAAATCAGCTCGAAAACCTGTTGTGTTGACGTTGGCGAGATTATTACTGTTCGCAGCTTGAGACAACATAGTCTGCTGAGCGGCATTCATAGAAATATAAAGCATGCGATCCATAATAAACTCCTCTTGTCAGATGAATACCAACCATAATGATTTATGGTTGGTATTCATCTCAACGTGTGTCAAATTAAAATCCGACCTATGTAGGTTGGACTTCAGCCCAACATGTACTAACTAGTAGCTTGGGTTTGAACCCAAGACTGTCAGACTAAAGTCTGACCTACCAACTTTGTTATAAACTAACGAATATTAATTATCGTCTGCGTAATCGTGTTATTGGTTTCTATCGCTTTTGAGTTAGCTTGGAAATTGCGTTGCGCTGTAATTAATCCAACTAATTCTTTGGTCAAATCGACATTTGATGTTTCTAAAGCGCCTGACTGTATTGAACCAAAACTACCTGTTGATGCTTCACCAGCAATAACTGGACCAGAGTCCGTAGTTTCTTTCCACTGCGTATTACCGATTTTGTTAAGTGCTTGAGCATTAGCAAAATTAGCAAGGGCAATTTTACCGATAGGTACTGCTTGGCCATTACTGTATGTTGCGCGAATTAAACCGTCGTCACTAACATCCACACCGGTTAAACGACCAGTAGGAAAACCATTTACCGTTAATGCGCCAACGGCAAAAGAACCCGAGTTTTGAGTCGAACCTTTTAAGTTAAGTGCCACAGTTAAATCTGCGGCGCCACTCGATAACGCGGTACCTGGAGAGACCATCGCTAAAGAAATAGGATCAGTAGGTGTGACGGTGTCCAATGTCCCATCATTCTTAAATTGAACAACTGCTGTACCACCCAATTGAACTAATTGATTTGGGGCTATACCAACAGGCGCAGGTGTAGATGGTTGTTTAATATCATTGGCTGAAATGTAAATCTGCATCTTCCATTGATTATCAGTACCAACTGGTGAGGCAACAGCTGCATCTACTTTTTGATAATAGGTTGTTACGATATGTTCATTACCTAATGAGTCATATACGGTTGCGGCAGTAGAATTATTATATGTTGCGGGATCAAACGGGTTAATTGCTACCGCAACTGCAGCAGTGACCGCATCGGAACCTGTAACATCTTGAACTAGAGTCGGTGCAGTACCACTGGCAGTACCCACACTCACATCACGACTTACTGTCGAAGCTGTTCCAGCATTAGTGTCAGAAAGCGTAGTTTGTGCCCCTGTAGTACTAACACTCAATGAGGCAAGTGTAGTCGATGCCGCCCCCGCTTTCGCCAAGTTAAATGCGGCGTTAAAGGCAGTCGCAGCATCTGATGCTGCCGTAGCACCGCCCGATAGATCAACCTGAACATCTACGGTCGTTGCATTAGTAACCACTGATGGTCCCGTTCCATCGGAGATGGTAAATGTTACACCTTCAATAGTGACAGAATCGCCAACAGTAGGGGCGGCAAAATCAAGCGTATCAGAACCAGCCGCCGCTGGAGTAACAATTGAAGTTTGTGATATTGGTACGCCATTTGATGGCAGGTTGGTAGCAATTTTCAACTCAGTAGTAGGCTCTGGAGCACCTTGTGATGCAGGCAATTGCAATGGTTTAGCTGCACTCATACTGGTAGCTGAAATATTACCATTAGCATCAACAGGGAAAGTACGTAAAAAACTACCCTCACTATTCACTACAAAGCCGTCTTTGTTTATGCCAAAAGCGCCCGCTCTAGTGTAAGTAATATCACCACTATCTTGGGTTGGAGCCATCGCAAAGAAACCTTCGCCACTGATCGCTAAATCAAGAGAATTATCAGTAAATTCTAAGTTACCTTGATTGAACTGCTGAGAAACGCTTGATAATACAACCCCGCTACCAATTGCTGTTTTACTTGATGTACCAAATGCAGACGTTGCAAACACGTCACCAAACTCAGCGCGTGATACTTTAAAACCTGTGGTGTTTACATTGGCAATATTATTTGATTTTACATTGAGGTCGGCAGTTGCCGCATTCAACCCACTTAGTGCTGTACTAAAAGACATATCAATGCCCTCCTTAAGTTATTTCTTGTGCTTCGCTAAATGGTACTGAACCAATACCACCCAAATTCAGGACTAGACCCTGCCCACCACTTCCCACTAATACACTATCAACCTTCGCGACAGTTGCAGTTGCAAATGCGGTGTTATCGCCATCAACGGTTCCCGTTGCTTTAAATTGATAAACACCGGGAGTTAACGCTTCACCATTATCATCGAGGCCATCCCACGTAAAGTTGGTATAGCCATCTGCAGCGCCCATTTCTATGGTTCTTACTGGAACACCATTTTCACTGTAAATTTGCACTTTCAAATCCGTCACTGGCTCAGCGACATTAATTTGGCCTTTCATACCATCTTCTGCCGTCATATTGCCAATTGATGATGGCACCAATACTGAACGTCCCACTAGTGCAGACCCCTGCAAGGCTTGATCAGATTGCATCGACTTAGCAAAACTATCAAAAGATGTTTGCAAATCACCAATCCCGCTCACCGTACCAAATGCTGCAATTTGCCCTAAAAAGTCACCACTTTCCATTGGTTTTAATGGATCTTGATTCTTCAATTGAGTGGTCATAAGCGACATAAAATCTTCCATCGCCAAGGTACCTGCATTTTGTTCTTCTGACGTATCTGTTGATCCCTTATTCAGAAAAGCATATGCGCCATCGTTATCTATACCGTTAATTGCCATGATTCAACCTCTTATTGACCTAATTGCAAAGTTCGAAGCAGCAATTGCTTTGATGTATTCGCAATTTCGACATTGTTTTGATATGAGCGTGATGCCGACATCATATTGGCCATTTCAGCAATCGGATCCACATTTGAATGGAAGACATAACCATCTTGATTCGCCAAAGGATGGCTAGGGTTATATTCTTGCCGCACAGGCGCTTGACTTTCGACAATGCCCCTCACTTGCACACCACCTTGTTTATAGCCTTGCTGAGCATCATCTAGCACCGCGGAAAAGACAGGACTTCGCGTGCGATACACCTGATCGACACTACTACTTACGCTATCAGCATTAGCCAAATTACTGGCGGTGGTATTCAACCGTAAAGACTGTGCACTCATGCCACTGCCAGCTATATCAAACACATTAAATAAAGACATTAGGACTTACTCCCCTCTAATTGCACTTAACAGGCCACTGAATCTTGCACCTAGAAAATTCAAACTAGCCTGATACTGAACAGAGTTCTGCATAAACTGTGCCTGTTCTATTTGTTCATCAACCGTATTGCCATCAAGTGAGTCTTGTACCGTGGCTCGATACTGCACTGCAGGCGATGCAAATTGGCTGCTAGAAACCTGAATGTGATTAGAATGCGTCGTTTCCATGCTACCCATTGATTGGCTGCTTGCCGCCATTTTCATGGCAGACTGAAAATCAATATCACGCGCTTTATAATTGGGTGTATCGGCATTCGCCATATTGGAGGCAAGTAACTCTGTCCGCTGTGAGCGGACTCGTAATGCGTCGGCATGAATACCTAAGGCTGTATCGAAGTTTATTGACATTAGTGTTCTCCTACTTATCTGTTGGTTTAAGATAAGCATAAAACACGCCAACAATAATTACTGTTATAAATCAACGCATTAAAAAGAGATAATTATTTACGTCAAAAATATAACAGTGTGGTTTTACTCGTTGATAACTCACTTAAATTAGCAACAAAAATCATCGTCTACAATGAAACAAGGCATCCTAAGATGCCTTGTTTATTAATCATTATCAGCCATTCACTAGGGAGTGAGTAGCGAATTCAATCAGTCTTAATTTAGCTGAGAATGGTCTGCGATTCAAATCGATTCAGCATTTCAGCAACCAGTTTTCTAGGCAGCCACGCTTCTCCTGCATGTACTGCTCGTACAGCTTTATCAATGTCTATTTGCTGTTTATTTACAATATAACCACGCGCTTTAAAACCCGAGTTTCTCAACATGTCAAAAGTCGGTTCTTCATCAATTAAAATAAGGCTTTGAGCGGTAGGATAATGTTTACTTAAAAAATGACAAAGTATATCGCCATTCAGGTGATCGGAATCTTGTGTAATAATAAAAATATCGGGATGCTGATGTCCTACTTGAGCAACGACATCATCTAAGACAGATGGTTGAACATCCGTCAGCCATATATCAGTCTGATATTCTAATACACGTTTCACCGTGTCTGATATAGGACTAAAAATAACCACGTTAATCATGCATACACTCTCAAGATAGAGGCAAGTAATTGCCATTGTTGTTCCCAGCCTACTAGCGGCGACTGACGATAGCCGGTACGAACAAATTGCTGTAAATGCCCCTCAACAACGATCAGCAACAAATTTGCCGTTTCATTTACAGGACGCCCACCTGCTTGAGTTAGAGTCAATTCTCGTTCGCGAAGAATTTGACGAAATTGCGTTTCTAGGCGCTCAAAAAATTGATTCACCCGTTGACGAAGCCGTTCCGTCTCTCCCGTTAATGCCGTACCAACAAGAATACTGCTAATACCTGGATTTTTAGCACTAAAGCCTAATAACAGGGTGATTATTTTTTCACACCTAATCACGGCATTTTGCTCATTTTGTAAAATTTGACCAATCAATCGAAAAACGGTGTCTTCAGCAAACTCAATTAAACCTTCAAACATCCGCGCTTTACTTGGGAAATGTCGATACAAGGCCGCTTCGGATACGCCTAATCCTTTTGCTAACTGCGCAGTGGTGATGCGTTCACCTGGATTTTGTTCTAACTCCCGTGCTAAAGCTTCAAGAATGGCTTGTTTACGCGAGCTTTTCACTTCATCTCTACTTGGTTTTACTTGTTCGCTCATTGCCAGCCTCCACGAATTAAAGTACCGACACCTTCATTAGTAAACATTTCTAATAACACAGCATGTTGCACTCGGCCATCAATGATATGAGCAGTGGTTACACCCGCTTGTACCGCATCTAAAGCACAACCAATCTTTGGTAGCATACCACCATAAATGACACCCTCATCAATCAATTGATTAACTTGTTTTGCATTTAGTCCCGTCAATAATTCGCCGTTGGCATCCAATAATCCAGCCGTATTGGTCAACAAAATAAGTTTTTCAGCCTGCAATACTTCTGCTATTTTACCCGCAACCAAATCAGCATTAATATTAAACGATTGACCATTTTCCCCTACACCAATCGGCGCAATAACAGGTATAAAGTCACTCTTAATAAGCATATCTATCACGCTGGTATCAATACTTTTAACTTTCCCAACATGACCTAAATCGATCAACTCAGACACATTTAGAGCTGGATCGTCGTTATTTTTAGCAACGTGCAACTTTTCAGCACAGATTAAATTACCATCTTTACCCGTAAGTCCTACTGCTCGACCGCCGTGCGTATTAATCAAATTAACAATGCTCTTGTTAACCTGACCACCAAGTACCATTTCAACCACATCCATCGTTTCGCTATCGGTGACACGCATGCCATCGATAAATTCACTTTCCTTGCCGATACGCTTAAGTAAATCGCCAATTTGTGGCCCCCCCCCATGCACGATAACGGGATTAATGCCTACTGCTTTTAATAACACCACATCACGAGCAAAACTATTTTTTAATGTTTCATCAATCATGGCATTACCACCATATTTAATGACAAGGGTTTTACCTGAAAATCGCTGGATATAGGGAAGCGCCTCAGTTAGAACCTGAGCAATATGCGATGCCCGCTGGGTATTAATACTCATTATTTACTCGATATCCTTTAGTGTTAAACCTGATTTTTTTTCTGAGGCTGAAGATAATGACGACTCTTGAACCGGTGATATTGTCTCGTCGAAAGATAAAAACTCCGGCTCATCCAAAGGTAAAACTAATGACTCATTTGAAGGTGATGACAATTCCTTCCCTGAAAAAGGGATGTTTAGTGTTGGTTTTATTTTCAACATTTGGCGTTTAAATAATGCTTGAATATGAGCTAAATCAGCTTCCGTATCACCTTCAAATCGCAACGTCAGTCCAGGCACAGTATTTGATGAACGAACCAAGCCCCAACCATTAACATAGTCAGCACGCAAACCATCCATCGTCGTTACTTGTGCATCAAGAAAATCACCTTCTTGTTGAATTTGAGCAATAAACCGTTTGCTGTCTGCGGCATCCATTGCTAATAAAATTTCAGGTGTACTTTTCCTATTCGGTAGTGCCGCAAAAATTTCTGTCGGCGTGCGTTCTAATGAATCTTGACACACTAACTCTAACAACCGTGCAGCAGCATACATGCCATCATCAAAACCGTACCAACGTTCTTTGAAAAAGATATGTCCGCTTAATTCACCTGCTAGTTGAGCATCCATTTCCAACATCTTATTTTTGATCACAGAATGACCTGATTGCCACATGACAGCCTCACCACCCGCTCGCGAAATTTCTTCTCCCAATAAATTGGTACTTTTTACGTCGTAAATAATAACGGAGCCTGGCATACGTAACAAGACATCTTGTGCAAACATCATCATCATACGGTCTGGAAATATAGTATTGCCCATCGTATCGACAACCCCTAAACGATCGCCATCACCATCAAATGCGATGCCTAACTCAGCACCATGTTGTTCAACGGCTTCCACTAGATCTTGCAAGTTGTCAGGTTGACTTGGATCAGGGTTATGATTTGGAAAAGCACCATCAACCTCACAAAATAGCTCGATCACTTCGCACCCTAATGAGCGAAATAATTTAGGAGCGATACTGCCCGCTACGCCATTACCACAATCGATCACGATTTTCATTGGTCGTGATAAATGAATATCATCAACTATTCTTTGAACATAATCCTCGCTCACATCGGCTTGTTGTTGGGAGCCCTGCCCTTTAAGAAGATCACCCTGGTCAATACGTCGATAGAGTGCTTTTAAATCATCACCCGCTACTGATTTACCCGCTAAGATGATTTTTAGGCCATTATAATTTGCTGGATTATGACTACCAGTGACCATCACCGCAGACTGCGTGGCAAGATGATGACTCGCAAAATAGAGTACAGGCGTTGGCACCATACCAAGATCAGACACATCACATCCGCTGCTGAGAATACCAGCAATTAACGCCTCAGAATATTCCGGACTAGAATGCCGACCATCACGACCCACCACTAAATGTTTTAGTCCTAATGCTTGGGCCTCACTACCAATTGCACGACCAATTACATTCACCACTTCGCTGTTTAATGATTGGTCGACGATACCTCTAATGTCATAGGCCTTGAAGATATTTTGATCTACCTCTACGCTGTCTTCCAACATATCTAATTCATGAGGATTATCAGTCTTCTTTTCCTCTAGTTTTTTACTAATTCTTTCAAGCGTTGTTTCTGTATTAGTTGATTCGCTATTCGATGATGTTCCTGTTGTCGTGGACTTGGCTAGCGTTTGAATATTGACTGAAACTTCTCGTAACCCACGGTCTATTATCGTGTATTTTGTTTTCAATACACCGCTATTAAGATCATATAATTGCTGCTTTAATGTTGCTATATCAGTCTTATGCAAATAACGACGCACCGCTTCTAACAGTAGCCACAATAATATTATTGCACCAAACAATGTTGTTATCAGGGTAAATGAGGGTGTGATGACAGATACGTTTTTTGGCCAATAAGCAATATGCCAATGTGTACCCGTAATATCAACTTGAAAAGGGGCCACACCTTGTTTTGAGTTCACATTTCCTTGAGCAGCTAGTACGACATCATTTTTAGTACCTTGTAGCAACTCAGCATAACCCTCTACGTGCTCATCCTTAAACAGTAAATTTGCCACAGTTTCTGGGGGGAATGTAAGTGCTAATACGCCTACAATATTATTGTCTTGATCGGTGATCCGTTGCGCTACTAACAAATGCGCGGCATCCGTTCCTGCTTGAAGTAGGGCAATGGATGACGTGCCCTCTTTTTTTGCTTGTCTTAGACTTTCTAACGTAGCGTAAGTAATAGGTATACACGCATTATTATCGACATTATCAACTTCAACACCAATAAGGCATATATTTTTTGCACTAGGAAATACGTTGTGTAATACCTGTTGTTGATTCACTATTTGTATCGGGTCTTCGCTCGCCAGTACAGACGAAAGTACTGGCCGTTGAGCAAACAAAATTAATTGCCTTTGAAACAGCATAATCTGTGCATAAGTGACTTTATTCAACATATTAAGTGTTTGCTGATGCTGTTTACTTTGTTGTAATTGTTGCGCCTGTAACTGTGAAGTATTTATCTGATATTGCCAAAAGAAGGCGGCAGCAATAATGAGACAACTCACAATAAAAGTCACAAAAGCAAATGACTTACTACCCAGCAGCAATGCAAGCTTAGTTATCTCTTTCATAATGCCTTCTTTAGATATTAGTCAATTTATTTAGTGCCGACCTGTATGGCCAAAGCCACCCGTACCACGTTCTGAGCTCGTAAATTCTTCTACTTGTTCAAATGCCACCTGTACAACAGGTACAAAGACCATTTGAGCGATGCGCTCACCCACCGCAATAGTGAAAGCTATTTGACTGCGATTCCAACAAGAGACGAATAACTGCCCTTGATAATCACTATCGATTAACCCAACCAAATTACCTAATACGATGCCATGTTTGTGACCTAAGCCTGAGCGAGGCAATAGGACTGCTGCTAAAGAAGAATCATCAATATGAATAGCTAATCCTGTTGGAATTAAAATAGTAGCACCGGGCTCTAGAATAAGATCTTCATCAAGGCAGGCCCGCAAATCCAATCCTGCTGAACCCGACGTCGCATAATCGGGTAGTTCAATGGTGTCGCCTAATCGTGCATCAAGTACTTTAAGTTGAATCTTTTGCATCATATCTCTCAATAATAAGTGTCATTAAATCTCGTGCTAATTGGGCTTTAGATGTCAAAGGCAATGCCTGAGAACCTTTTGACCAAAATACCTGCAAGGCGTTGTTGTCTACAGCAAACCCCATATTTTCGCCGACTTGATTGGCGGCAATCATATCCAAACCTTTGGCCTTCAATTTATCCTGCGCATAACTAGTCACTTGCTCAGTTTCTGCTGCAAAGCCAACCACAAAGGGTTTATCAGACCTACCTGCTACTGCCGATACAATATCCAGTGTAGGTATTAGGTCTAGTTGTAACTTTTCATTTTTCGTTTTTTTTATTTTATTACCAGCCACGGTTTCAAGCTGATAATCCGCTACAGCTGCACAGGCAACAAATATGTCACATGCATGTATGCCCTCCATTACGGCATCATGCATCTGTTGCGCAGTTTCAACATTAATACGTACTACACCGCGAGGCGTTGTTAAATGAACAGGCCCAGCAACTAAAACGACATCAGCACCTGCTTCAGCGGCAGCTGTTGCCACAGCAAAGCCCATCTTGCCAGAACTTCTATTACCAATGAATCGTACTGGATCGATAGGTTCATAAGTCGGCCCAGCAGTTATCATCACTCGTTTACCGCGTAATCTAGCAGGCACTACCAACTTGGACAAGCCTGCCACAATATCTGTTGGTTCCAGCAAGCGACCAGCACCCTGTTCGCCACAGGCCTGATCACCGCTCGCCGGCCCTAAAAGCTGAGCGCCCCTCGCCTGTAATTGTGCTAAATTTTGTTGTGTCGCTTGGTTTTCCCACATCTTGTTATTCATTGCTGGCGCAATCACAAGTGGGGACTCACTTGCCAAACATAGCGCCGCCAGCAAGTCATCAGCTCGTCCTTGGGCTAAGCGAGCAATAGTATCGGCACTCGCTGGTGCGATTAAAATCCAATCAGCCCAACGTGCTAATTTAATATGTCCCATCGCAGATTCTTGATCGGCATCTAGTAATTCAATGGCAACGGGATGACCGCTCAATGTTTGTAGCGTTAGTGGTGTAATAAACTCACAGGCCCCCTTAGTCATCACTACACGTAATTCGGCGCCTGCATCGCTCAATCGTCGAACTAAATCTGCCGATTTATAGGCAGCAATACTACCGGTTACACCTAAAACAATCTTTTTGCCGACAAGTACATCATTCTTTATCATATTTTACCCATCGCTAAATCACGCAAAGTTAATTCAGCCAGCACACCATTTTGCGCTATCGCTAATTGTTGTAGTAGATGATCAACGGCTGGTTCAACGAGGCTTTTTACTTGCAACAAATCAGACTCCTCAGCAGTGCGTAGACAATCTAAAATCATGATCACTTTAATAGTTGAAATGTCTTGTGCAGGCACATAACTTTGACTTTCTCCAGCAAGCTCCACCAATAGGCCGCCTTGTACCAGTGTCATTAATAACTCTTGAAGAATCGAAGGAATTAATGCTGTTTCTTCTTCTAGATCCTGCAGACTAAATGCTGGCTGATGTCGGCAAAATCGTCTAGCAATAACAGTCATCAACCACAAACCTTCCTTTTCTCTAAGGCGAGGACTTAACTCGTAGGCCTTACCACCTAATTGAACCAATTTTGGATGCTGTAAATAAAAAGCGACTTGCGAACCTGTTAATAAAATAAACCACGCTAGATATAGCCAGAGCATGAAGAAAAATAAAATCGCAAAACTGGAATAAATAGCCGTATAACTTGATGACGAGGCAACAAAACTAGCAAATAGTGTTCCTAAGGTTACCCACATAATGCCTGCAACTGTTGCCCCCATAAGCGCAGGACCTAGTTTCACTCGAGTATTGGGGATAAATTTATATAAGAAAGTAAAAGCTAGAATTATCATCAAATAGGGTATTAACTTACTCGCTACTACTAACAGTGTGCCAAAGGGCTCTATAGCCTGCATTTGCTGTACCACATCATGGTTCAACACGGTGGCTGCTACACCAAGTCCCGTAAATATCAATAGTGGGCCAATCATCACCACGCTGAGGTAATCTGTAAATCTGCGAGCCAATGTTCTTGCCTGTTTAACGCGCCAAACAAAATTAAAGGCATTTTCAATTTTTTGCACTAAGGCGATGATCGTGTAAAACAACATAGCCACGCCCAGCGATCCCAATAATCCAACTTTCACATTTTCAACAAAGCCGATGATACTTGCTGTTATTTCTTCGCCGCGAGAACCCAGAGGTTCAAGAATGCTCAATAAAGCAGGCTCAATCTGATTATGCACGCCAAAGGCCTTTAATACTGAAAATGCCACCGCAATGAGCGGCACCAATGATAATAAAGACGTAAATACAAGGCTCATAGCTCGTAAATTTAACTCCCCAGTAGCCATTTCACGAACCATAATGTAAGTCACACGTAGCGTGTTAATCAGCCATCGTATGAATAAATTAGACTTTTCAGGTAATTCTTGCCAAAGCGTCACCTTAAAAAAGGTGTTTAATTTCGATATTAAGTCGGTCATTGAATGCTCACAACATGGGATATAGTCGATAAATAATCATGATTCTATACTGGATTATCAATATCAATAAATTGATGTTGAATATCAAACTGCTGAGCAAGATGTTCGCCCAAAGCCATCACTCCATAACGTTCGGTAGCATGATGTCCTGCCGCAAAATAGTTGATACCTAACTCGCGCGCTAAATGTACTGTCGGCTCTGAAATTTCACCGCTTATAAAAGCATCTAAACCAATCCCTGCGGCCTGCTGAATATATCCTTGCGCAGCACCCGTACACCAGCCAATAGTAGTGATTGGCCGATCATGCCCTTGTATAACCATAGGCTCACGTCCTAAGACTCGACGTATTTGAGCGGTAAATTCAGCCACCGTTTTTGGTTCAGTTAAGCAGCCACACAAGGCGATAGCGGGATCGCCTGTCCCTGATATGCGCCCATCAGTTTCTAAATCAAGTAATCCAGCTAATTGCGCATTATTACCTAAGATGGGATGGGCATCGAGCGGTAGATGATAGGCAATCAAGTTGACGTTATTGACCAATAATTGTTTCAGTCGACGCTGCTTAATACCTATGACCCGAGGATCTTCTCCTCGCCAGAAATATCCATGATGAACCAAGATGGTGTCTGCATCAAAATCAAGCGCAGCATCAAGCAGGTCTTGACTTGCCGTTACTCCAGTGACCACTTTATTAATATATTCATTACCTTCAACTTGCAAACCATTAGGGCAATAATCTTGGAACCTATTTGGTTCCAATAAAGTCTCAAGATAGGATAGAAATTCAGTTCGGGTTATCATCTCACTAGATTCCGACAGCGATAAATTTGTCACTATAGCAAACTGGGGACCAAATAATATGGATGCAGTGAATATCATCGCACTCAGCATGGGTGCAGCATGGGCTAGTGGTATTAATCTTTATGCCACTATAGTTATGCTCGGCTATATGGGAATGACCGGTAATATCGACCTTCCGCCTGGCTTAGAAATCCTTTCTGATCCAATGGTTATGGGTGCAGCAGGCTTAATGTACTGTGTCGAGTTTTTTGCTGACAAAATTCCAGGCGTAGATTCAGGCTGGGATACCCTCCACACTTTTATTCGTATTCCTGCTGGCGCTATGTTGGCCGCAGGCGCAATAGGTGACGTTACACCAGCGATAGAACTGTCTACGGCACTGTTAGGAGGCGCTTTAGCCGCTGGTAGCCATGCCACCAAGGCTGGAACACGCTTATTAATAAACACCTCACCTGAACCCTTCAGCAATTGGACTGCATCAATAAGTGAAGATTTATTGGTTCTTGGTGGTTTATGGGCTGCGCTCAATCATCCTGCATTATTCATTATCGGCTTAATCATCTTTATTATGCTGATGATTTGGTTATTACCACGCTTATGGCGCTTGATTAAACAAGTATTCCTGCGCATTGGTAGCTGGCTGGGCTTATGTGAACCACCCCAGCCGATACCCACATCGCCTCCCATTGTCGACAATGCAATTGAGCAATCGAGTAAATCTAGGGTTTAATTTTTAATCGGTATAATACGCCGTGAGGACTGCGAATCATTTCGAAGGCATCGGTATAGCCATTAATGGTTTCTGATGCACCAAGGAATAAATAACCGCCCGGATTAAGCGCCAGAGCCATACGGTTTAAAATATCTGTTTTGCGTTCTGCAGAGAAATAAATCAAGACATTACGGCAGAAAATAATATCGAACTTGCCTAATGAACCATACGTTGCCAATAAGTTCTGTTCATTAAAACTTACTCGCTTGATAATGTTATCAGCCACCCGCCAGTGGTCACCAACAGGTTTAAAAAACTGCTGTTTTCGCTCGGCAGTCAAACCGCGACCCAAAACCCCTTCATCATATTCTGCTCGCTTAGCCGTTGCCAACATACTCATTGAAATATCCGTCGCCACAATCTGAGCATTGATTAGACCGCTAGCAGATACCTTTGCCATATATTCGCTAAGGGCGATGCTAATCGTATAAGGTTCTTGGCCCGATGAGCAGGCTGATGACCAAATGCGACATTGTCTCTTACCTGCCTTGTCCATCTCAGGAAAAACTTCTTTAGCCAGTATTTCAAATGGACTTTGATCGCGAAACCACGATGTTTCATTCGTTGTCATCGCATCAATAACCGCATCTCGCAGATGTCGTGGCTGTCTCATTTCAATGGCTTGTAATAACGCCGACACAGAAGGGATATTTTCATCCCTTAATAGCTTTGTCAGCCGACTGGTAATCAAATATTGCTTTCCTTCGCCCAATAAGATGCCACAAGCCTGTTCAAGGAACAGTTTAAATCGGTCATAATCTTCGGGAGAAATATTGCCTACTATATTCATATCTTCTTAATTGTAGTTCCTATCTGCATACTTAATCACACAAATACATCAATTTAATAGATACAATATAATGTATGAAACTTAGCCAAGCTAATTTAGTTAAAACTGTATTACCCACAATAAGTAGTTGGTCAATCCAATCAACTTACATGCATTTAAGAGATAATGACTATGTTAACAAATAATAACATTGTTTCAATCGGTACACATCACGCCAAAGATGCAAAAGAGCTATCGTCTCAGAACAAAAAAATCATCGCATCATGTCGTATAATTTTGTCCAATTCACTTCCTAAATGTTTTGTCTTCCTAAGTAATCTAGACGACACCCTGTTCAAATTGGCAGATCAAGCCAAAAATAATTTAGAGCAATCGGAGTATTTTAATGTCATGCGCCTGTTTCGCATACAGCAAGATAACCTACAAAATGAGTTTACCCGGCTAGTACTTAATGACTTTGATACTTTTTTTTCAACATCAATAAACACCGACTCACTAAACTCAGCGTCTAAGCTAGGCTTAGAACTGTCTATTTTACAAGATGATGATCTTGAAGAAGAAATTGCAATCACTAGAATAGCCACAAAAAGTAGCGAAGTATTTGGTAATGAATTTTCTCAACTTTCTAGTCGTTTTGCATACTTAATTAATACCAAAACGATAAGCAAAAATCCACTCGCCGCAGAAAGTATAGCCGCTCATCTTAAAGGCTTAATCTCCCCAATCACGTCAAATCTTGCCATAAAACTACAGGCATACAAACAGTTCGAACAACAAGCTATTGGTGAGCTAAAAAGTTTATGTTTACAATTGAACGATGAACTCATTAAACATCAAATACTGCCTAATTTAGCTCAGCGTAAACGTTCGCAACAACATTCAGCCACACCGCCAACACAATCTTTCGAAGAATCAGTGTCTAGCCAGTCAAATAGTATGCCTAACCAAGGTGGAGATGATCAAAGTACTTCGGCGATATTTGAGCAACTGCGTCAATCCCTTAACCGTAATGGTTCGCTACAAACTCAAAATAATGGCAATAGTACGTTCAATACTGCTGATCAACAATCCATATTATCAGCACTTTCTGAACTACAACAAATGCCCTCTGGGCAAGTATCTATGACTCAAAATGGCAGCTATCAACTCCCTGAGTTGCGTCAGTTATTAGCAGGCAATTTACAAGCTGATGCTCAATCTGTCAGCCATGTTGATGAAGATACGATAAATGTCATTGATTTATTATTTGAATTCATTTTAGAAGATAAAATCATCCCTGCACCTATTCGTGCGATGATCGCTCGACTCCAAATTCCGATGTTAAAGGTCGCGATCAGGGATAAGAAATTTTTCAGTACAAAAAATCACCCCGCAAGACGTTTATTAAATAATTTGGCTAAAATATCGACGGGCTGGAATCAACAGAGAAGTAGTCAGCAAGATCTAACACAAAATAAAATTGAAACTATCGTCACGACCATCTTGGCTGAGTTCGATACTGACATTAGTCTTTTCGAGGAGCTTAATAATCAACTCAAACTGTTTATTGACCAACAAGGTCAGAGTAGTACTGTCGCCGAACAACGAATTGTAAAAGAAAATGAGGGTCAAGAAAAACTCATTGCTGCGCAACAAGAAGTCGATCGCGTGATTAATACGAGACTCTCACAGTATTCACATTTACCAAAAGTCGTTATATCATTGATTGATGACGGCTGGAAACATGTACTTAAACTACGACTACTTCAAAAAGGATTAGATAGTCCCGAATGGAGAGATTCAGTCAAACTATTGGATCAATTAATTTGGAGTGTACAGCCTAAATCGGATCCTAATGACCGCCAACAACTATTACAGATTATTCCTCATTTAGTTGAAGAGCTAAAAGCAAATTTGAGCGGCGCATCATTTAATCAACCTAAAATCAGGTCTCATTTCGAAGCGCTACAAATTTGCCATACCCAATGCGTTAATGGTGACAATCTCCAGCAAGAGGTTTTGCAAGCAATTGAGATCCCACCAGATGCCAGTAATATTATTGAAGAAGCAGTATTGCCTCTAATAGCTGCCGAGAAAAAAATTCTTTCAGATGATGAAGCGTTAGAAAAAGCGACGGCCCTCAAAATCGGCACATGGTTAGAGATCTCTGAAGAAGGCTCATCCCGTCAAATGAAATTTTCATGGCGCAGCAATATAACGGGACACTGTCTATTTGTAACCCATCAAGGTCTAAAAGCAGCGGATCTTTCTCTTACCGAGCTAGCGGGTTTATTTCAAAATGGACAAGCACAGATAATTGACCAATTTGAACCACTAATGGATCGTGCACTTGTTTCTATGATGGCCGCTATAAATAACCAACCAAACTCGACAGAAAAATAGTCTATGCGTAAATCGTCCATGGCTTGTGGCTATCACCCAAATATTCTAATTACGGGTTGCTCTAGTGGGATTGGTTTTTGTGCCGCTAACTTATTACATCAACGTGGTTATAATGTGGTTGCTACGGTTAGAAAGGCTGACGATGCCCTTACCTTACAACAGTTCGGCATTATCACAACTCAGCTTGATCTTACTGACAGCCAATCAATCAAGGATGCAGTTGAATTTACGCTTGAGCACTTTAACGGTCAAATAGATGCCTTGTTTAATAATGCCTCTTACGGACAACCCGGCGCCGTTGAAGATTTAAGCCGCACCGTTTTACAGCAGCAATTTGAGACCAATGTATTTGGCACTCAAGAACTCACCAATTTAGTGATTGCTCAAATGCGAAAACAAGGCCATGGCCGCATTATCTACAATAGCTCTGTTCTTGGACTAGTCTCCATGGCCTATCGTGGCGCTTACAATGCCAGTAAATATGCCATAGAAGGTTTCGCGGATACCTTACGATTAGAGCTTTATGATACCGATATCCATATTAGCTTAATCGAACCAGGTCCCATTACCAGTAAGTTCAGAGCCAATGCCTTTATCAAATATCAACAGAATATTGATAAAGAAAAAAGTGCACACAAATCAACATATAATGCGATGGAACAGCGCTTAACCAAACAAGGGCCAGCAGCGCCGTTCACCCTACCACCTGAAGCGGTAGTAGCCAAGCTTATTCATGCTATTGAGAGTAAACGTCCTAAGATCCGATATTATGTGACGTTTCCAACCTATCTTTTTGCCACGCTGAAGCGATTATTACCCCACCGCTGCTTAGATTGGGTGCTGATGAAAATATCAGCGGCTGAAAATAAATAAGAACTTAAAACATTAACATTCGTCGTTATCGTCTTCGCGACCATAAAGATAGATCACATAAAGTGACATTCCTACCATCACACTGCCACCAAAAATATTACCCAAGGTCACTGGAATAATATTGGCGATAAAACCCGACATTGTAAGGTTTTGCATAGCATCAACACTGATACCACTTACAGCGACAATTTCAGGATTAAGCGAAGCCACCATCGCCATAGGAATCATAAACATATTAGCAATGCAATGTTCAAATCCCATTGCCACGAAGGCAGAAATCGGGAATATGACCGCAAATACTTTATCTACGACAGTACGTGAGGCATAGACCATCCAACTCGCTAGACATACCAGAGCATTACAGAAGATACCGCGAACAAAAGCTTCTGTCGTTGTTAAATCAACTTTAGCCAGACCCGCCTTAAGTGCTGCGGCGCCTACATCATGATGCCCACCATCAAGAAACCCTGATGCAAAGACCAGATACACAGTAATAAAAGCACCCAGTGCATTACCCATGTAAACCAAGCTCCAATTTTTCAATAGCCGTCCCAAGGTAATACGTTTTTTTGCCCAAGCCATGACAATTAAATTATTACCAGTAAAAAGTTCACCACCAGCGATTGCAACTAGAATAAAGCCCAATGAAAATGCAAGCCCACCTAAAATCTTAGCAGCACCATATGCCTGTGCCGGATCTGCCATTGCCACGGTGTAATACATCGCTCCAAAGGAAATAAAGGCGCCAGCCATCATTGATAATACGAGTAATGGCAAAAATGGCATATTAGCTTTGCTGACACCTAATGTTTTAACCTTGTTGGCGACTTCAGCAGGCGTGAATGCGTCGACAAATTTAGCAAATTCAGACATAAGGGTAAATCCCAGTTGAAAAAATGCGGCTATTATACTAGGCAAATTGTCTACATTAGTAAATTATGTTCTATTAGATTAATAACGGCATAAATAAGGTAGCTAAACTGAGTACTAAGAAAAATCCAGCCATGTCCGTGATAGTCGTCAGCAAGGGTCCTGAAGCCACAGCTGGATCAATACCAAAACCTTTCAGTACTAATGGCACCGTACCACCTATCGCGACGGCCAATACGGTATTAACCGACAATGCTAATCCGATGACCAAACCAAGTACCGCATTATCCTTCCATAACCACGCCACAATGCCGATCATAATACCCAGAATGACGCCATTGATAATACCAACACTAAATTCCTTTTTAAGCACATGAAATAGATCCGTTGGCTTGGTCAATCCTAATGCCAATTCGCGCATACTAACCCCTACAGCTTGATTACCAGAGCAGCCACTCATATCTGACACCATAGGCAAAAACACGGCGATAGCAATAACGGCAGTTAATGTCTCTTCATAGGCCGAAATAACGCTTGCAGCGATAATGTTGAGCACAATATTAGAACTTAACCATGCCAAACGACGACGCGAACGATACCATGTCGGCATAGAACGTAACTCATCACTCACCTGTTGACGAGCCAAACTACGATGTTCTTGTTGATCACGTAAAGCATCTGCAACGGCTTGTCGTGATAGCACTCCTAAGGGTATGCCATCCTTATTCACGACAGGTAGCCCCAAAAAAGGATGCTCTTCAAATATATCTTCTAATTCTTCTAAGGTTTGATAAGGCCTTACCGCGAGTGGTTTTATCATAATCTCTGATAATACAGCAGTACGTTTACTGGTCAGTAAACCTCTCAGTGATACCACGCCGACCAGCTTGCCTTGCTCATCGACAATATACGGGTGTTGACCACGATAACGCTCAAAATCTTCATCGCCCGAAGCAATTCGCTTTAAAACTGCGCCTACTTTTTCTGCCATTTTGAATGAAAACACTTCCCATTCCATCAAGCCGCCTGCAGTATCATGTTCATATTGAACTAATTGTCGAACACCTTCGGCCTCATCTTCATCCATTTCGGACAAAATGGCTTCAGCACCTTCATTATCTAACTTATGAACAATGTCAGCCTGCCTGTCACTCTGCAGCTCTTCCATGATCTTAGCTGCAACGGGTGTTTCAACACCTTCGAGTAGGCTCGCAGCAAGTTCGGCTGGCGCCTCTTCAATCAGTACTGCTGCCAACTCAGGGGTCAACATGGCAATTAATTGATGTTGTGATGCGGCATCTAAACGAATGACTATACGTAATACATCTTGTGGTGCTATTTGTTCAACAATAGCAATAAAGCGGGCAGCGTCAGTATCAATGAGGATTTGTTGTAATAGCTGCTCTGTTAGCGCTTCAGTATTATTTTCGTCAGTGATCGTCATGGTTTAATCCTATCCTCAGAGGTACGCTTACTGATAATTGTTATAGCAAAAAGGCTAAACCTGAATCGTCTTAGTTAAATTTACTGCTAATAATGACACATCACAACCAAGAGTTAGTTACCTTAAATTTGCCTTTGAAAGGTGTATAAGTAAACGCTATAGCGAATAACACTTTAGTAGCGTCTAAACTCATGTTGGCACTTAGCCAAGATTGTTCTGCAGTCACATAACGTTGCCAACGTTATAATGGATCATTCCATTATCACTGCAGTTAGTGAAATAACCGTAAATATTGACCGATATTTTTTTTGCTTATATCTCTACTCTTTTTCTGATTTTTTCTACTCTTTCATTCTAGCTTCTTCTGCTCAGTTTTCTACTTTTCTTTCTTCGTTTAGAAAAGCGATAAATTGCTTAGCCAGTGGAGATAAAGGTCGTTCACGAATATGTAGCAATGATAAAGGACGAGTATATTGATGAGAATCAGATAAAGATAATACATAAATCCGCTGTAAATCAATCAAATCTTTCACCACAATTGTAGGAAGAATGGCCACTCCAGAGCCACCAGCAACTGCACGTGCAATGCCTTCATTACTTCCTATTTCTATCATTTTTTTCGGAATGACTCTACTTGCATGTAATAGCTCATCGGTGATTTCCCTAGTACCTGATCCCACCTCACGCATCACCCAAATCTGCTCATTTAAATCACGGTCACTCACTTTCTTTTGTTTTGCTATAAGTGCCTCATTTGGTGCCACAATCGATAAAGGATCATCTTGCCATTTTTGAGAAATAATCCTCGGCTCATTGACACTGCCTTCTACCAAAGCAATATCAATCTCACAATCAATAAGAAGTTGGCTGATATATCGTGTATTGCCCACCACAATCTGAATATCAACGAGGGGGTGTTGTTGTAGGAAATCTGCAATATAAGGCGGTAAATTATATCCCCCAACCGTTGTGCTCGCTCCTACAACCAAACGGCCACGTTTCAAATTTATTCGTGCCTCTATATCATCCATTGCGGCACGCTCTAAAGCGAAGATCCCACGAGCATGTTCTCTAAGAGCCTGTCCATTGTCAGTTAAACGAACACCCTTTTCACTCTGAGCCGCTCGCCGCACTCGATCAATTAGTGGTAGTCCTAATTGATGCTCGAGCTCTCGAACACCTTTTGAAACCGCCGGTTGACTAATAAAAAGCGCCTCGGCAGCACGAGAAAAATTGTGATTTTCTGTCACCGCATAAAAAATACGCAATAGATGTAAATTTAATTTCATAACTAATAGTTATATATTCTTAATTAATATGTATTGGAGTCATTTTATCCGTTCCATTAACCTTAATCAACATTCAGTAAATCTGATTAACTTATGGAGATATTTTTAATGCTAGCAACGCTATTTTTAAAAGAAAATCGAATCAAACACACCATTGGCCTCTCGTCGTGGTGGTTAGGTTTATTACTCTCTGCACTTATTGCTTTATTTGCAATATCGGGGAGTCATCTTTATTCAATACAAAAACTTGGCATCTCAGCATTAACGATTGCGATAGTTTTCGGTATTTTGATTGGCAATACCGTCTTTCCAGCCATCTCCGAACATTGTGCCGCTGGGGTCGATTTTTCAAAAAATAAATTATTACGTCTAGGGATTATCTTATTTGGCTTTAAAGTTTCATTTCAACAAATTTCAGATGTGGGCTGGCACGGGCTGGCTATTGCCATAACAATTGTTGTTTCTACCCTCTTTATAGCCTATCAATTAGGAACAAAATTATTCAAACTTGATCGTCAAACCGCTCTTTTGATTGGCGCGGGTAGTGCTATTTGTGGTGCAGCCGCTATTATTGCAACTGAGCCTGTAATTAGAGCACAGTCACATAAAGTAACTATTTCTATTGCCACAGTAGTCATTTTCGGCACTATTTCAATGTTGGTATACCCACTTTTATATCCTTACCTAGGGCTGACAGAGCATGCTTACGGAGTGTTTGCAGGTTCGACTATTCATGAGGTAGCTCAAGTTGTCGCTGCTGGCCATGGTGTCAGTGATGTTGCCGAATCAACGGCTGTAATAGAAAAAATGTTACGTGTCATGCTGCTCGCACCTTTTCTGCTTATATTGTTTTTGTTAGAACAACGTAGAACAAAACAACTAGGCTCAGATAAAAAAGAGGCATATAAACAGGCTATTACTATTCCTTGGTTTGCCTTTCTATTTATCCTAGTAAGTGGCATTAACTCTTTAAACATTCTTCCAACCACACTGACACAACCGTTGGTTTATCTTGATAATATCTTGCTCACCATGGCGATGGCTGCATTAGGCTTACGCACACACCTTGGCGCTATTCGTCAGGCAGGGATCAAACCTTTATTATTAGCGGCTAGCCTATTTTGTTTTCTATTAGTGGGTGGTTTATATATTAATGAGGGTATTAACTTGCTAATCGCTTAAGTCTTAATAAAAAAAGCGTGGTTATCATTAATTGATAACCACGCTTTAGTTTAGTTGTTTAATTACTAAACGTTAATTCATCTCCTGTGACATCAACTTTAATCGTATCTCCACCTTTGAATCGTCCTGATAACAAATCATGCGCCAAGTGATTTTCCACTTGTTGTTGAATCACTCGTTTGAGTGGTCGCGCACCATAAACAGGGTCAAAGCCAGCTTCGGCAATCAGGTCTAAGGCTTTATCACTCACCTCTAATGCCATATCTCGATCCGCTAAACGCTGACGCAAATGGCCTAATTGAATATCGGCAATAGCATGAATTTGCTCACGCTGTAATGGATGGAATACCACGACATCATCAACGCGATTTATAAACTCAGGACGGAAGTGTTGACCCACGATTTCCATCACTGCGGCTTTCATCTTTTCGTAGTTATCCTCACCTGCCATTTCTTGAATCACATTCGAACCCAAGTTAGATGTCATCACGATGACCGTATTACGGAAATCAACGGTTCGGCCCTGCCCATCAGTCAGACGACCATCATCCAAAACTTGCAATAAGATATTAAATACATCTGGATGTGCTTTTTCTACTTCATCAAGCAAAATCACTGAATAAGGTTTACGTCGCACCGCTTCAGTCAGATAGCCCCCTTCTTCGTAACCCACGTAACCCGGTGGGGCACCGACTAATCTCGCCACCGAATGTTTTTCCATAAACTCGGACATATCAATCCTCACCATGGCATCTTCAGTATCAAATAAGAACGTGGCTAATGATTTACACAGTTCCGTTTTACCGACACCTGTTGGGCCTAAAAATAGGAATGAACCATTAGGACGATCAGGGTCGGATAATCCAGCACGGCTACGTCGAATGGCATTGGCAACCGCGGTTACCGCTTCATCTTGGCCAATAACACGTTCATGTAAGGCCTCATCCATTTTCAACAGCTTATCGCGCTCACCTTCCAGCATTTTAGATACAGGAATGCCGGTCCATTTAGAAACCACTTCAGCAATTTCTTCTTCGCCCACTTCATTGCGTAATAATTGAAAATCCTTTGTTTCTGCTTGTGCAGCCAATGTAAGTTGCTTTTCTAACTCAGGAATTCTGCCATATTGTAGTTCAGACATTTTTGCATAATCACTACTGCGTGTGGCCATTTCAAGTTCCATTCGTGCCTTTTCTAGACCCTCTTTAATATGTTGGCTACCATGTAATGATGCTTTTTCTGCTTTCCATATTTCTTCCAAATCAGCGTATTCGCGCGAGAGCTTATCCATTTCAGATTCAAGTGTTTCCAAACGTTTTTTGGATGCATCATCTGATTCTTTTTGAAGGGCCACCCGTTCAATTTTCAATTGAATTAAACGACGATCCATCCGATCTAATGATTCAGGTTTAGAATCAATTTCCATCCGAATACGACTGCCCGCTTCATCAATCAAATCAATCGCTTTATCCGGTAACATGCGATCGGTAATATAGCGATGTGATAAGGTTGCGGCCGCAACAATCGCGGGATCAGTAATATTAACCCCGTGATGCACTTCATAACGTTCACTTAAACCACGCAAAATCGCAATGGTATCTTCTACCGAAGGTTCGCCCACTTGCACTTTTTGAAAGCGTCGTTCTAACGCCGCATCTTTTTCAACATATTTACGATACTCATCTAAGGTAGTGGCGCCAATACAATGTAGTTCACCACGTGCGAGTGCTGGTTTTAGCATATTACCCGCATCCATAGCACCTTCCGCTTTACCGGCACCCACCATGGTGTGGATCTCATCTATAAATAGAATGATCTGACCTTCTTGTTTCGATAGATCTTTTAATACTGCTTTCAGCCGTTCTTCAAATTCACCGCGAAATTTAGCGCCAGCTATTAATGCGCCCATATCTAGAGATAATACACGTTTATGTCTCATGCCTTCAGGCACTTCACCATTAATAATTCGTTGCGCTAAACCTTCGACAATGGCCGTTTTACCCACACCAGGTTCACCAATCAACACCGGATTATTTTTGGTTCGACGTTGCAACACTTGAATCGTCCGACGAATTTCATCATCTCGACCAATAACCGGATCTAGTTTGCCCTTTTCAGCAAGTTCAGTCAGATCGATCGTATATTTTTCTAATGCTTGACGTTGTTCTTCGGCATTTTGATTGGTCACTTTTTCACCACCACGTATTTTTTCTATTGCGACTTCAAGTGATGATTTATGGCCGCCATGTTGACGTAATAAATCGCCTGCTTTATTTTTATCTTCCACCATCGCCAAAACAAATAATTCGCTCGATACAAACTGATCTTGACGTTTTTGGGCTAACTTATCCGTCTGATTTAATAAGCGATTTAAATCTTGTGAAATATGAATATCACCACTACCACCCTCGACCTGTGCGAGGCGACTCAGTTGATTTTCTAAATCCGCTTGATAAGCAGTAATATTGACACCACTTTGTGCCAATAATGGTTTTACCGTTCCCGCTTGCTGTTGCAATAAGGCCAACATCAAGTGCATTGGTTCAATAAATTGATGATCCTTACCCACCGCCATGCTCTGTGCTGCTGCTAACGCTTCTTGAAATTTGCTGGTTAATTTATCAATTTGCATAATGCCATCCTAAGTTTGTATTTTGTTGCTAACTAGATGGGGGAAGTCCAGAGCAAATACAAGTAGTCCCACAAAAACTAAGTTAATTACTCAGTGTCTACGCAGATCTTAATTCAGCGACCAGCAATGAATGCCAATCGTTGAATTAAGGCGCGTGTGATACCTTAGGCAAAAAAACGGTGGGGGAGTCTGAATATCTAGGCTACGCCACGATTCTTAACTATACTCGAATGGGTCCGATCCACACCTGTTGGAGATTCACGAATTCCATGATGCCGTGAGGCCCGAGTTCGCGCCCATAACCGGAACCTTTAATGCCACCACTGGGTAATCGGGGATCTGTTTTTACAATACCGTTAATAGCGACCTGTCCGGCCTCAATATCACGACTCATCTTTTTAGCCATTGCAACGTCATTGGTCCAAATCGACGCTGCTAGTCCGTAAGGTGTGTCGTTGGCGATGGCGAGAGCATGTGCTGCCGATTTTGCTTTCATCACCACCGCAATAGGGCCAAAAGTCTCTTCACAGCTGGCCTGCATCTCGGATGTCACATCCACCAGCAAGGTGACCGGATAGAAATAGCCTGCTCCTTCTGGTATCTGACCTCCCAGTAAGCAGCGGCCGCCTTGTTCGATGGTCATGCTGACCTGTCGATGCAAGTCTTCACGCAAATCTGCCCGCGCAATGGGGCCAACCTGAGTCGATTCTTCTGCTGGGTCTCCCATCTTCAGGCCGGCTAACAGCGTTTGCAGTTTTTCCACAAAAAGATCATAGACTGGTGCTTCGACAATAATGCGCTTAGCCGCGATACATGACTGTCCGGCATTGATAATACGCGACAAGGTCAGCACTTTGGCGGCGGCATCTAGGTCGGCATCGGCCAGCACCAAGCTAGGATCAGAACCGCCTAATTCCAGCACGGCCGGTTTTATCTTACTGGCCGCAAGTGAGGCCACTTGGCGGCCAGCCGCGCTAGAGCCGGTCAAAGAGACAGCCTGAACGGCAACATTGCTGATGACGCGGGCTACCTGATCGTTATCAATACGGAGATTTTGCAGCAAGCCCACAGGGGCGCCGGCTTGTATGAAAATATCAGCAATGGCTTCGGCACAAGCTGGCACGTGGGGATCATGTTTCATTAGGCAAGTATTACCTGCCATGATAGCGGGTACGCAGAACCGAAATGCCAGCCAGAATGGTGCATTCCAAGGCAATACGCCCAATACTGGACCCAGTGGCAGGTGCTGCACATAACTATGGGTCGCATCCGATGGCAAGTCCACTGATGCAAGGTATTCAGCCCCATGCTCCGCATAGTGCTCGGCACACCAAGCAGACTTTTGTACTTCGCTACGCGCCTCGACGATCGGTTTACCCATTTCGATGGTCATTAACTGAGCGAGACGTTCCACATCATCACGCATGAACTGGGCAACCTTTTTAAGCAAGTTTTCACGTTCTGTAAATGTCGTTTTTCGCCAGTGGGCAAAGGTTTCCGCTGCTTGCGTGATGTGACGATCCAGCTCATCATTACTGTGTAGTGGGAAGCGATGTAGTTCATCACCGGTGGTCGGGTTAGTTGCTATAAACATTAAGGCTCCTTAAGTATTCTTTGCGTTATCAACGTCATCATTCTTGATCTCGATCACTTTCTTGTTTTCTTTCTTGTTCGTGTTGTTATCGGGTGAATCAGCTTTCACAGTAAAGTTTTGTTCAACATCTTCGAAGAACGAACCACAGCCTTTTTCAGTGATATAGAAGGTATCTGAAATACCACAGGACTTGTCACCATCAATGCCCCACATCCAAGGGATAACATGGAAGGTCATACCTGGCCGCAGAGCATCCGATTGTCCCTGGAACAAGCTCAAGATATAGCCCTCGTCCCAACTGGGTGGGAAGGCGATACCTATCGAGTAGCCTGAGCGGGTGATCAGCCTAGCCCCGACATCGTTTTCGCTAATGATGTTGCGTATCATTTTATCTGCATCGGAAACCGTCAAACCTGGTCTTAACTCACTGCGTACTGTCGCCAGCGCCTGTTTCATCAGCTCCTGGGCTTTGTACATACTGTCGCTCAGCTCGCCACAGACTACGGTGCGCATCATCGCGGTGTGGTAGCGTCGAAAGCAACCAGCGATCTCGAGAAAAACATGTTCTCCTGGTTGCACAGTGCGACCTTCCCAGGTGGCATGACCGATCATGCTGCGTGGGCCGGAGGTGACGTAAGGCATAACGGCAGGCGTTTCACCACCAGCTGAAAACATGGCATAACTAATCGCAGCACCAATTTCATTCTCTGTGACGCCAGCGCGTGCAGCTTCAATACCAGCTTTCATTCCTGCCTTGGTTGCCAAGGCGGATTTTTGCATGATTTCTAGTTCGGCCGCAGATTTGATGACGCGCCCTTCCTCGACGATACCGAAACAATCCATGATCCGAGTTCGAGTGAACGAGGTACGAAAGTAATCCTGATGGTAGGCAGTGAAATAGTATGAGTTACGTTCATAACCGATGGTCTGCCCGGCCAAACCAAATTCGACTAATGAAGCAACCAGCATTTGTATTGCATCACCTGTATCTGGGTAGGGCCGCGTTACCTCTACCCAAGTGCGGGCAATCACATTGGATTCTTCTAACTTACGAGTAACCATCCATGGTTCGCCGTCGAGCGGCACGATCAGTGCCTGGAAAAAGGAGTAACCGGTGGTCTGGTAATCCGTCAGATACATAATATTTTCCGCATCGGAGATGATCACTGCATCCAACAAACGTGCAGCCATCCGTGTTCGCAGTTCGCCCACGCGCCGCTGGTATTCGGAAAACGGAAAGGTCATATCGTCTCTTTCAAGCATAAGCTAGTCTCCTATTTGCCGGTCAATGGCATCGCTGAAAATGTTCAAACCTTCAAGCAGGTCAGAATCGGGGATAGTTAATGGCGGAATCAGTTTGAGTACTCCACCACCGACACCACAGGGGCCAAACAGCATGCCGTGATCAAAACAGTCCCGGGCGATGGCTTTGGCAAGCGCGCCATCGGCTATATCGAGGGCCTGCATCATGCCTTTGCCACGTGCCCTGAAATCTTTAGCAACGTATTTTTTTGCAATATCCGATAGGTGTTTCGCCATGATCTCGCCCTTACGGCGGGTTTCTGACATAAAAGTATCATCCTCGAAATAACGTAATCCCTCACGACCTGCAACAAAGGAAATATTCTGGCCTCGGAAGGTGCCGGTATGTTCGCCGGGCTGCCAATGTGCATCGTGTTCTGGCTTGACCAAATTCATCGCCATGGGCGTTCCAATACCACCAATGCCCTTGGCTAAGTTGATAATGTCCGGCTCGATACCGCTTTCTTCAAAACTAAAATAGTGACCAGTGCGCCCGCATCCTGACTGGATGTCATCAACGATTAATAAAGCACCCAGATCTCGTGCTAGTTTCTGTAGGGCTTGCAACCACGCCTTGCTAGCAAGGTTAACACCGCCCTCGGCTTGCAGTGATTCGACGATGAATGCCGCAGGTTTATCGGCACCACCTGAGCTGTTCTCGTATAGAGAGCGTAGTGTATTAAGGTTTTCTAGCCCACCACCATCATTGCTTTCGAAAGGCCAATGTGAAACGTGAGTCAATGGAACACCTGCGGCGTTACGAAAATAGCTGTTAGCAGTACAGGCCAGTGAGCCCAGCGTCATACCGTGAAAACCTTGACTGAAAGCAACCACATCCGTTCTGCCCGTGACCCGGCGAGCTAATTTTAGCGCCGCCTCGACCGCATTCGAGCCGGTAGGGCCCATGAATTGCAACTTATAGTCCATGTTGCGTGGCTTGAGGATCGTTTCGACGAAGGCCTGAATAAAATCGCGTTTGGGCGGTGTCATCATATCCAAGGTATGTACCACGCCACCAGACTGCAAATATTCAATCACAGCCTGTATCATTTTTGGATTATTGTGGCCGAAGTTCAGCACTCCCGCACCAGCAAAGAAATCGATATATTCCTTTCCTTGTTCATCCGTTTGACGTGCGTTGTCGCCTTTCACAAAAACCGCGGGATAGGCGCGGCCATAGGCCCTTATTTCTGACTCATAGGTCTCAAACCAATCCACTATATTCACCTCATTGCGTTGCCGATGCTTGTTACGCCTCGGAATTAGCAGCAGCGCCTTCCCGGTGGGGTACCGGGAGATCGACGAGCCGACAGAAAATCCGCATCATCGAATCGATGATGCGGTCATTGAATTGATATTCAGGACTGTGGCAAGGTGCCGCAAAGGACATGCCATCCTCTTGTTCCTCAGCGATGCCGATAAGTGCAAACGCGCCTGGAATTTCGTTCAGGTAATAACTGAAATCCTCCGAGGCCATGATCGGCAACAATAGATCTGAATCCAGACAGTTGGCTCCCAGTTCAGTTTGCAGGGTCTGACGGTAATGTTCAGCACTGGCCGGATCATTGATCGTGGCTTCATAGCGCGAACGAATTTCCACGTCCGCACTGACGCCATAGGTTGAGGCGGTATCTTCCGAAATCTGAATAATAAGATCGTTAATCACTTGTCGCCAACGCGAGGCAGACACTCTGATGCTACCTTCAAGACGAACGCTGTCCGGAATCACCGTCACATTACTGTCAGCAACAATCGAGGTAACACTGACGACGGCAGCCGCTTGAGGTGGCAGTCGGCGACTGACGATCTGCTGCAGATTAAGAGTAATAGCGGCTGCAGCCAATACAGGGTCTCGCGCAACTTCCGGTTGAGAAGCATGCCCTCCGCGACCCTTGATTGTGATGTGAAAGCTGCCGTTACCCGACATGACGGGACCATCCGGACATAGTGCTATACCTGCAGGTAAAGCGGGCCAGTTGTGCCAGCCGAAGATACGATCCACCCCCACGAGAGCGCCATCCTCGATCATCTTTCTGGCGCCATGACCACCTTCCTCGGCAGGCTGAAAAATCAGGGTAACAGGCCCTGGAAGCCGTTTTTCCTGCTTTTTTAACCAGGCTGTAGCCCCCATAAGTACTGCCATATGGCCATCATGGCCACAGGCGTGCATCTTTCCTTGTTCATCGGAGCAAAATTCTACAGCGACACGTTCAGTGATTGGTAAAGCATCCATATCGGCACGAAGTGCAATATGCTCTCCCGTAGCCTGTGGTGCCAGAGTAGCAACCGTACCGTGTTGAGCGCAGGCCCTCCATGGTATTTGCCAGTCAGTTAAAGTCTTGCGAATATGAGCGGCTGTATTGTGTTCCTGCCAAGTCAGTTCTGGGTGCTGGTGGCACCAGTGACGAAACTCGACGGCTCGATTGACAACTTCAGACCAGTTCATTAGTTATGTTAATCCCCTATCGGGTTTGGATTGACTAAGTAGAGCCAGTATTAACACCCTTTCAAACCTAAGTCAAAGCCAAGTACCTCGTCAAATCACCCTAAATAATGGCCTCTTCCTTTATGCTTCTAAGCAATAATTTTCATAATTTTGCCAAACACGCCTTTAGTTTCACCGCGTAAATTCTGTTGTTTCAATAAAACTGCCGAACACTATCCTGCCAACAATCTGTAGCAACTCTTTTTCCACAAGTCACTAATATTAATCAGTAAAAATGGTATTTAGTGATGGTGTTGTGCCCTTCTCTACTACACATTTTATCGGTGCTGGCACCTGTTATTTTAAGTGTTTTTTTTAAATAACTGGGGCTTCAATACAGGCCTTTTTTACCACAGGTCTCACACTGCTCTATCAGTATTGAATACCCGTCTCAGACGCTGAAAGTAGCACGAAATAACTATATTATGTCGATAGTGGTCAGCTCATATCGAACTTGGAAATACAAAGGTGTGAAATAAAACTGAATTACTATAATTTAGACGTGAAAAATAGTTCTACCAGTAGCGACGAGCGCCTAGGTATCGTCTTTTATAATATGGATTATCTAAGGTTTCTGTTTGTACCGTTTTACGACTATTGGGTGCGTGGATAAATATATCGTTTCCCATATAGATCCCAACATGAGAAACACTCTGACCCATCGTTCTAAAAAAAAGTAAATCGCCACTATTCAGATCAGTTCGGTTGATATGCTTACCTTGTTCGTATTGTTCTATCGTTCTTCTAGGAATAGAAATGCCATTGATGCGATAGCTATACAAGGCTAATCCTGAACAATCAAATCCTTCATGAGGTGAATTACCGCCAAATTTATAAGGTATGCCCATCTGTAATTTGGCGGATTGCACAATATGATCACCTAATGTCTCGGATGGATTATTGACTTGTGGACTTGCGATCATAGTAGTAACAGTGGGAGAAGAATTATTCGGCACTGTCGAACAAGCCGCCACGAGGGATAAGACAAGACAACTCAACCCCCGTTTTATCACTATTTGAATAGTGTGATTGTTCAACATAAATATACCTTTCCTTTTGCCTCGCCCTCATCTGGCTTCAGCTTAATAGACTCACTTAATTAATCTTCAAATAGTGATGGATCGCCCAAACCAACGCGCACAACTTCTGGCATATCATCAATAAACTCAATTACGGTTGTAGGCATGGCACCACCAGCGCCGCCATCAATGATCAAATCAACCAGCTTACCAATACGATCCATAATATCTTCAGGATCCGTCATCGGCAACTCTTCCCCCGGCAAAATCATCGTTGAACTCATCAATGGCTCATTGAGTTCCTCTAGTAATGCTAAGGCAATGGTATTATTAGGAATACGTAGGCCAATCGTTTTACGTTTAGAATGTTGTAGACGCTTTGGTACCACTTTAGTGGCGGGCAAGATGAAGGTATAAGCGCCGGGTGTATGTGCTTTAATCGCACGGTATACACTGTTATTTACCTTGGCATACGTCGACAGCTCAGATAAATCACGGCACATTAAAGTGAAATTATGATCATCATCTAACTGACGAATTCTGCGGATTTTATCCATTGCTCCTTTATCACCGATATGGCAACCCAATGCATAACCCGAATCAGTGGGATACACCACTAGGCCACCTTTACGAATAATGTCACACGCTTGGACAATTAGACGTTTTTGAGGGTTATCAGGGTGTATATGAAAAAACTGACTCATGGCAAACCTTTTAAATAATCTCAACAACATGCTGAGGAATGGTGCGTTTATATAATAGAAATGACTTTTAAACTATAAGGATATACCCTTTTGTTAAAAACAGTGAACAACAGTAACGGTGAATGCCGTTCAAAAAACAGAGCGGCGCACCTTGCCATCACTAATTATCCCAGAGTTTTTTGGCTAAATCGACAGTGTCTAACTTATCAAGCCACCATTTCAAACCCGTTCCTTGTTCAGCTGTACGCCAAGCGATATAAAGCGGTTCTGGCTGACGTGGCTCTTCCACTTGTTTAATAATCAGTTGATTATTAGCAATAGCACTTCTGGCCATGGGTTTTGGAATAAAACCGACACCTAAGCCCGCTTGTTGAAAGGCTAATTTAGTTTTCATATCGGGTACTGATAAGGTGTTCTGTCCACTTAACAAACCCACCGTTCTTGAAGGCATCTTGCGCACCGAATCACGAACCGTTATCGCACGGTGTTGTGATAACTCCAGCTTGCCAAGCGGTTTGTCAATCAATGCCAGTGGATGTTCGGGCGCTACGACAAAAACAAATTCTATCATCGCAATTAATCTTGTTTTGTAACCACCGCCCGAAGGGCCTTCACCAGCAGCACCTATCAATAAATCTACTCGACGATCTAACAATGACTCCCATGTTCCAGATAAGGAATCATGTAAGAAGTTAAGCCGCGTCAGAGGTGAAACAACAGTAAAATCGGTAATTTCAGTAATAAGGCAAGCTGGACTAAAAATAGTATCCAAGCCAATATTAAGTTCCGTTTCCCAGCCAGAAGCAACACGTCGAACTCTGCTTTCAATATCTTCTGCTGTTCTGAGCAAATAACGCCCTTCATTGAGTAACGTCTGGCCGACCTTTGTTAACGTTACTTTTGGCCCTGACCGCTCATAAATTTTGACATCCAGATCTTGCTCCAACTTACTGACGGTGTATGAAATCGTTGATGGCACTCTAAATAGCGCTTCAGCGGCTGCAGCAAAACTGCCTAGCCGATCAATAGTATCCAATACCAATAGCGAATCTAAGCTAATTCTAAACATTCGAATTATTCGATGATAGAACTGTATATTTTCCGTTTTTCATTTCGAGTTCACACCCTCATACTCTCAATCAAGCCACATCGACTCATCAGAATTATTGCACATAATGAGAGTTGGTTGAGCAAATTTGTATTCTATTTTAAGGAGATAAAAATGTTAACACTACACAAAAATAGTCAACGTGGAACCGCTGATCATGGTTGGTTGCAATCTAACCATTCATTCTCTTTTGGCAGTTATTACAATCCCGATGAAATGGGATTTGGTCCGTTACGCGTTATTAATGAAGATCGCGTCCAACCTAAGAAAGGTTTTGGTGAACATGGCCACGATAATATGGAAATTATCAGTTATGTACTGAGTGGATCACTTGAACATAAAGATAGCATGGGTAATGGCTCAGTAATTCGCTACGGCGATGTGCAAAGAATGAGTGCAGGAACAGGCGTCAGGCACAGTGAGTTTAATCATTCTGAAAATGAGCGTGTCCATTTTCTTCAAATCTGGATTCAACCTAATGTTCAAAATATTGAACCCAGTTATGAAGAGAAGCATTTTAATGCGGAATCTAAAAAAGGAATACTTCGACTTATTGCCTCTGCTGATGGTCGAGAGGGCTCAGTAGTTGTTCATCAAGATGTCAGCGTATATGCATCGATAATGAATGGTGAAGACAGGATTAAACAGATCCTTTTACCATCGAGAACCGCTTATTTACATTTGATTCGCGGTCAAATCACCGTAAATGGTCTGCAGCTCGCTGCTGGAGATTCGTTAAAAGTCGCAAATGAATCGGAACTCACCATTGATAACGCCGCGAATGCTGAATTTTTATTGTTCGACCTTTCATATTAACTTTTTTATTTTTACTTAACATAGCCGCTAATTGGCTAGACTTCTAAACTACGTTTAAACAGTTCGTCGAATCGAATAAAGCTGCTTTTGTATAAAATAAATGCCTAACTAGATTTTCCCGGCTCAGTGATGAGTCGGGAATTTATTTTAAAGTCGATTATACAGATTCAATAATGTATGAAACGCGTTATTACCAAGTAGACCAAATAGGCACGCAACTTTTGGGCAATGCCGCCAAATGTCCTAGTTCAACCCATGTATTATCTGGCGTATGAAAATCAGAACCACAAGAAGCTAATAACTCAAACTGTTCAGCTAATCGCGCCAAATTTTTAACTTCTTCTGGATGTTGTCGACCAGAAACAACTTCAAAACCAACACCACCCGCTTCTTTAAAGTCACTGATTAGTCGACGTAGTTTAGTTGCGGTCATTTTATAACGAGCAGGATGTGCAATGACTGCTTGGCCACCTGCAGCCGTGATCCATGTAACCGCATTCGTCAAACTAGCCCATTCACCCGCCACATAACCTGGTTTATTTCTCACCAGAAAACGTTTAAACACATCGCTAATATTTTTGGCATGACCGTATTCGACCAGAAACTGAGCAAAATGTAGTCGCCCTAACATCACATCTGAGGCATATTTACGGGCGCCATCAAGTGCACCTGCAATACCCGCTTTTTCTAATCTTTCAGCCATTTTTGCTGCACGGTCAATACGATACATGCGCATTTCCATCAAGCCTTGCTGCAAAGTGGCATTATTGGCATCCACATTCAAACCAATGATATGGACGGTGCCACCTCCCCATGTTACTGAAATTTCTACACCGGGGATCAAGGTTAAATCAGTATTTTGTGATGCCAGCTGGGCCGCAGCAATACCTTCAGTACCGTCGTGATCGGTTAATGCTAATACATCGACCCCTTGGGCTATCGCGCGGCTAATAAGATCTTCAGGCGACAAGGCGCCATCAGATGCTATCGAGTGAGAATGTAAGTCATAACAAGTCATTCTCATCATTTTACGTTAAAATGAGGATTGTTACTTTTTAAAGCACTACTACTAATGAAACTATTTTTTGATTTCTTACCGATAGCTCTATTTTTTATCGCCTATAAATTTGGTGGTGGCATCTATCATTGGGGTGGGCAGGAATATGATCTCAAGGGCATTTATGTCGCCACAGCAGTAATGATTATTGCTTCCATCTTACAAGTGACCATCTCTTGGTTATTCACTAGAAAAGTTGAAAAATCACATTTAATCACCTTAGTGCTGGTACTCGTTTTAGGCGGTGCAACCCTATGGTTACAAAACCCTGACTTCATCAAATGGAAACCCACTGCGGTCAATTGGCTATTTGCACTGGCATTTATCGGCTCCCAAGTGTTTACTGACAAATCATTACTTGAACGCATGATGGCAGAGCATATTCAATTACCCAATGCGATATGGTTCAAACTTAATGTGGCTTGGGTGTTATTTTTTATCGGCTCAGGGCTAGCTAATCTTTATGTTGCGTTTAACTTTGACGAAGCGACTTGGGTTAACTTTAAACTATTTGGCTTATTAGGTTTAACGATCGTATTTATCATTGGTCAATCAGTGTATCTTTCTAAACATGTTATTGAATCTCCGGAATCTGAATCATCAAAGGATAGTAAATAATGCTTTACGCTATCATTAGCGAAGATGTTACTGACAGTTTAAGTCGTCGATTAGCGGCTAGATCTGCACACCTTGAACGACTAAACGAATTACAACAACAAGGTCGCTTGATATTAGCCGGTCCTCATCCAGCAATAGACAGTGAAGATCCTGGTCAAGCTGGCTTCACTGGTAGTCTCGTTGTAGCCGAATTTACTGATTTGTTACAAGCACAAGCATGGGCAGATGCTGACCCTTATATTGAAGCCGGAGTCTATGCTAAAGTCATCGTTAAACCCTTCAAAAGAGTATTACCATGACCGATACCACCAGCAAACTACAAACGGCACTTAGCAACCTGAATCCAGCACATTTAGATCTGCAAGATGATAGTGCGCTGCACGCAGGTCATGCAGGCAATACGGGTGGCAGTCATTACACTGTGACTATCGTAAGTGAAGCTTTTAATGGTTTATCACTGATTAAACGACACCGCTTAGTCTATGATGCCGTGGGCGAGTTAATGACCAACGACATTCACGCGCTCAGTATTCAAGCTAAAACACCCGCCGAATTTGGTCTAAATTAATAACGTCTGATGGCTAAAGACAATGAGGCATCAGCCAGAAATGAAGCGTTTTTACGACAGTTAGAAATTCAAAGACTCAATAAGCCCTGCAACCGTATTATTGACCTACGCGGCAAAGTAGCAGGTGAATGTCAGGCCTATACGTTTGGTGATCGTATTCATTATCTCGATGATCGGGCTTATTTACTCGCCAAACAATTATTAGATCGCTTTAATGGCCGTTACACCATGGGCGTTTATGATTCTTTGCTCAAGGCATTAAAGATGCTTGATCAACAGCAAAAAAAGGCCACTTTCGCCACTAACAAAGAAATTTTGCACCAAGCTCCTCTCCAGCCACAATACATTCCATTCGATCAAATTTTACAGCGTAAAGAACCACGTATTGTTTATGCCAGTCCTATTGATATCATCATTGCTGATGTGCTTTATCATGGTTCAACGATCGACATCACCAGTAGCGCAATAAGGGTAACCCTCCGCCGAGCGCATACCATTGAACAGGACGATGATGTCAGCGTCACTTTTTCAGGCTTAAGTAGCTTAGAAGAGCCACAAGACATCACGAATTTGCTAAGCAAAATCACCTATAAAGTCGTTCAAATCGAACATAATGAAAAATATACTTACGCAATATTAGTTCGTAATCGAGATGACAATAGTGACGTAACAACTTGGTTTGATAATTGGACACAAAAACACAATAATCCATCCCATACTGATCTCGATGATTCAATTTTTAATCTTGCAAGTCGTTATTATCTAAGGTTATTCATACGCTCATTAAATATACCTCTACTCTGGTTAAGTCATTCAGATGATCTTGAACCCATCAAAGCTTTCCACTTAATGCTCAATGATAACAAGATACTTAAATACTTAAATAATGGAAACCATGAAGCAGATTTATCACTATTACCGATAAATAAAATCATGACAAGTGGCGATAGTTATCTGGTTGTTATTTTCAAGGATAATGACATCCTAAAAAGCATTGCTGTTCCTCGCAGCAAGCCGGATTTAATAGCCAAAGCACTGAACTGGCATCAACAGCAGCAACACAGTCATGTATTACTATTACAGCCCGCCAAGCAACGATTTGACCCCGAGATGTTTGATGATGAACTCGCCTTTATCAGTAATATAAACCAACACTATGGCAACGAATTATCTAGACGTCTCAGCTCAATTACTCAAACCATTGCCATTATCGATATGTCGAGTGTTTGTTTAAATATCAATTCGCAAGCTATATTTAGTAAACATGAATTAAGCCTGTTTAGTGTTGTTAATTCCGTGCAAGTCCAATTACCCATCCCTACTTCGTTTAAATATTATATCCAGCGTAATCACCCAAGATTTTTTGTGAATACACAGATTACCGCCCATATTGGTGAGCAAATATTCACTGTTTCTACACTAGATCTCTCAATAGACGGCTTGTCACTGCATATTCCCAACAACATTAATATCCCTCAAGATACTCGAATCACTATTGACTTCACTCGCTGGCAGAATCAAACCAATAAACATGATTTAACGGGTATTTCATATTTGGTAAGGAATAAAATTGTATTGGTGAAAGGACAAACAAGACTAGGTTTACAACGTTTGTCACACTTAAGTCCTGTCAGCATAAATCATTTTTTTGAGTCGGTAATTGAACGCAATAAAGACAAGCTTGCAATCAATAATCGCGATCTTATTGCCGACAAAGAAACGTCCATCTACCGCCGTTTACTGCCAGCAACCATCTCCTCTATCCCATTTTATTTTGGGCTTGATTCGAATCAAAAAAGGATATTACAGGCCATTGCCACAACCCAATTTAACCATGCTGACCAATATGATTCTCTCTGGCGGGCATTAGCAAAGATGGTTGTACCTTTATCAGAAATAATTAAAAATCAATCTAGTGGTGATAATAGCGGTGTTAATTTTGGTATGTATTGCTACCAAAATAAATCCAAAAATAATGACTGGGTAGTTAATACTGATTTTGACTTTTCATTCACTGCAGGAAAAGAGTTATTCATTAGTCGAGCCATGGCAAATGAGCATTATGTATTTTTTCAATGCTCATTAATGCCCATTCCATTAAATACATTAGATAATGAAGACGATCTCAAAACACAATTGCTAGCACTACGAAATCAATCACCTCATAAAGTGAAACAAATTCGAGAGATCTTATATGGCTTATTTGGCATTGGGAATCTGGTCGATGTTACCGATATTCTTGCAGCTGCTTATAAAAAAAACTAACCAGCGATTTTCATCTTATCGATCCAAACTGATCCCGTGCGTGTATTACCCCGCATATTGACATCATTACCCACGGCTTGAATGCCCATAAACATATCCCGTAAATTACTAGCAATGGTGAACTCATCTATTGGATATTGAATCACGCCATTTTCTACCCAAAAACCTGCCGCACCCTGCGAATAATCACCCGTAACAATATTGACGCCCATACCCATCGTTTCAGTTACTACAATGCCAGTGCCCATTTCTTTGAGTAAGGCAGCAAAATTTAAATCACCACTATCTATCGTCAAATTATGTACACCGCCGGCATTAGCAGTGGTTTTCATCTTTAACTTTCGTGCAGAATAACTATCTAAGACATAACCTTGCAATACGCCATCAGCAACGATGTCTCGTGCTTGCGTCGCTACACCATCGCCATCAAAGGCTGCGCTCCCCAATGCTTTCAATAACCGTGGTTGTTCATGAATATGCATAAACTTAGGAAAAATTTGCTTACCTAGATGATCAAGTAAAAACGTTGATTTACGATATAAAGCACCACCACGAATAGCTGAAATAAATTGACCAAACAAAGATGGAGCGACTTCTGCCGCAAAAATAACCGGATAAGAGCCCGTGGACATTGTTTTGGCGTTTAAACGTTGCAATGTATTCTTTGCAGCGCGTTGCCCTATATTTATGGCTGAATCTAAATCTGCAGCATCACGAGAAATGTCATACCAGTAATCACGCTGCATACCACGGTCATCATTGGCAATTAAGGCACATGACACGCTATGACGACTGCTGATGGTACTGCCCATAAAACCATGACTATTCGCATACACACGACCACCTTCATGGCTTGACACACTGGCGCCTTCAGAATTATTAATGCGCGGATCAATATCAAAACCTGCTCGCTCACACTCGCGTGCAATGATGATCGCGCGTTCAGCATCAATATCCCAAGGGTGATACAAAGACAGATCAGGAAATTCACTCGCCATCAAATCAGCATCCGCCAAACCCGCATAATCATCTGCTTGAGTATGTTTAGCGATACCACTTGCTGCTTTTACAGCATCAGCAATAGCCGCAGGTTTTAAATCTGATGTGCTGGCAGAAGCTTTGCTTTGACCAAAATAAACAGTAATGCCCAAACCCGTGTCACGATTATATTCTAGCGTTTCAACATCGCCTTGTCGTACGCTGACAGACAGGCCTTTGCTGTGACTTACACCGACTTCGGCTGCGGTAGCACCTTGTAACTTTGCTTGTTGTAATGCAATTTCTGCAGCTTGCTCTAGCGCTGCGTTATTCATACGGTTACTCATATTGATAGTTCAACCTCATCAATTTTTTTATTACGAAGAGAAAACCCTCGCAGGTCTAATACACCTCGTGTATTTAATGAAATAATTAAATACAAGGCATCAGGATAATCAGCGCCCTCCAGCTCTATCGCTAAAGGCAATGCCACTGATGTGGAATGGGAATGATAAATGGCAAACAAGGTTTGTCCTTTCTTGGCCATCATTTTTATTGCGGTTAAATAATCATTGGCATTCACTGAAAATGGGCCGTGGGCATCGCTTGATGTCACATCAATCGGATAGCAAAAACTACGTCTTCCCCGCACCCCAACTACGCCACCGATCTTATTATTTGGTGACTGTTGTACCATAAGTAGCAACTGGTTAACCAGCGTTTCGGGCAACTTTACCGCTGTTTTAGGTATCATCGATCGTACACTTTTTACATATTGGACAATCCGGATCTTGTCGTAGTTTAAGTTCACGCCAGGTCATGGCTAAGGCATCAAAGATCATTAATCGGCCCGCTAATGATTCGCCAATATGGGTTAATAATTTAATCGTTTCCATCGCCTGCATGCTACCGATAATGCCCAATAATGGTGATAATACACCGCTTTCAGAGCAGGTTTGTTGTAACTCACCATTATCTTCATAGATACAACGATAACACGCACTACCGATTTGTCGTGGATCATAGACCGTCACCTGAGCTTCCATACGGATAGCCGCACCAGAGACTAAAGGCGTCATAAGCTGCTGTGTGACTTTATTTAATAAAAAGCGCGTCGCAAAATTATCACTACAATCAACCACCACATCGACAGCGCTCACCGCCATCGTTAAGGCTTGTTCAGTCAGCCTAGTCGTATGAATCTCAATCTGAATGTCACTATTAATGGCACGCAAGCTATCTGCCGCTGATTCCACTTTAAGGCGACCTATATCCTGTTCGCCATGAATGATCTGTCGCTGTAGATTTGATAATTCAACAACATCATCATCCACCAAGGTCAAATGACCAACACCTGCTGCGGCTAAATACAGGGCAACAGGCGAGCCGAGTCCACCCAGACCCACAATCAGCACATGACTGTTGAGTAGTGTTTGCTGGCCGGTAATATCTATCTGCGGTAATAAAATTTGGCGACTATAACGTAGTAGTTGGTCATCATTCATTGAGTGTAGTTATACCTAAAATGCATCCAGATCATAATTATACCGCGACTAACCCTATTGTAACGCGGTCATTACCACCAAAATCTTGCCGTGATGACACATCGCTAAATCCCGATTCGTTGAATAATTGCTGTACGTGATCGGCCTGATCATAACCATGTTCCACCATTAACCAGCACCCCGGCTTTAAGCATCGTTGTGCTTGTTTCACTATCAAGCGGATATCGTCTAAACCATCGATTCCTGACGCTAATGCTGACAATGGTTCAAAACGCACATCACCTTGCGATAAATGAACGTCACTCGCTTCTATATAAGGTGGGTTACTCACCACCATATCAAGTGAGTTATCAGCGATAGCGGCTAACCAACTACCCCGCCAAAAGCTCACATTACTTAATTGGTGATTGATGGCATTTTCTTTTGCCACCAGTAGCGCCGCCATCGAAAAGTCCATAGCCATTATCTGGGCCGCAGGTTGTTCAGCAGCCAATGATAAAGCGATAGCACCTGAGCCAGTACCCAAATCTGCCACGCACATTGCAGGTTTGAGTTTTTCCAATGCCAGAGACACTAACAACTCGGTGTCAGGTCGAGGTATAAGGGTATCAGCCGTCACCTTCAAATCCAAGGTCCAAAAACCTCGTTGCCCAGTCAAATAGGCGACAGGATGTCCTTGTTTCCGTTGTTGAATAAGCGAAATCCATTGCGCTTGTTGTTCGTCGGTTAATTTTTTATCCGACCACGCATGTAAATAAGATGTTGGACAATCAAGTAGGTAACATAACAGTACCCGACTATCTATTTCGGGGCTATCGCCATTATTAAGTTCTACATATCCATACCGCAAAGCTTCAGCTATATTCATTTATAAAATCATTGCCACCGCTAACGCTAACACCATTCCCCCCAGTCCTATCACCACCATTTTCAACATAGATACTTGTTGGTTCAATTCTTTCAGCCCAAGATTATCATTGCTAACCTTAGCCACAGTATCTGCATGAGTTTTCGTTCCAACCAATGCTTCTTCTACAACGGCTCGTGCTATCGGTGCAATCATTTGCGTTAAGTGATCATTTAAATACGTCATGACCATAGGTGCAAACTTAGCTTCAACTTGTTGCATTAAGGGTTCAAACATCTGCTGTTCATGACGTTGCAACCAGGCTTGCCCTTCCGTATTTAACATGACCATTATTTGTCTAGGCAAATCAGATTCTTTAGCGGCATTTTGTACAGCTTTTTCTGCCGAGTTAGCTACGGCATCATGTGCAGCATGTTTCGCCACTGAGTTAGCCAGATCTTCTGTCACCCGTTGAGATTGTGCTAACAATTGCTCTTTTAATGCTGGCAACATGGCATCAACTGATAATTTAACCTGCTCAGCCACCATTTGTTCTGCAGTATCAGCCGCGATTTGACGACTAATATCCTCAGCCATTTCACGTACGTCTTTATGCATTTTTGGTAGTAAGTCTTGCTCGATGGTGTTCATGACCTTCGCGCATAACGCTTTTTCGTCCACCACAGCTTGAGGTTTGGGTGTGTTTTTGTTTAATAAATCTAGCTCTTCAGCGATTCTCTGTTCAGCAATATTATTTGCTACTTGGCGGCTAATCGTTTCAGCAAGTTCGCGAAGTTCTTGTTGCATAGATGGTAATAAGTTTTGCTTAACCATAGCTTTGAGTTCAATTAGCATTTCTGCCTTATCAATAGGCAACGAAGCAGGCCCTACTTGAGGATCAATCATCTGCTGAGCTAGCTCTGCAATAATAGCTTCTAGTGCTTCAGCTTCAGGCGGTTTAGTTAATGTTGCTACGGCACCTACTTCCTGTGATTTGACTCGATCGGCATCAGTATCATGACCGGTACACACCACAATAGGTATATGCTTTAAATTATCCTCGGCCTTAATTTGCTGAGTGGTCATTAAGCCATCCATCCCGCCCATCATTACATCCATGAAGATAATATCCGGCTTAATATTCTCACCTTTCAGGTAAACCAAAGCCTCTTCACCGCTGCCTAGTTCAACCACCTTCAAATCGTGTGCAACTAATAACTTGCTCAAAGTCATCCGCGCCACACGAGAATCATCTACTACCAAAGCTATCTGTTGCATTATTTTTCCTAGATTGCCGCCGTATCACCCAATGCGATAGACATCTAAATTAACTCTATTGACCTGATGGCCCAACATAATAACTTCGCCGGTATATTGCTGCTGCATATCACTGGCAAACTCAAAGAAATAAAAACGCTGAATTTGCACTCGACCTTGGCGATTACGCTTCAAGCGTATTTTTTTCCAGCCTACAGTATCATTCAAAAAGGTTAGATCATGTTGGTTACAACTACGTTGTGCAGCCACAATGGCTAGTTCTGCTACGCCTCGACTATCCCACCAAAACCAAATCAAACCAAACAATAACAAAATCGTTAAACCGTTATCAATCACCCTAGATCTCCCCACAGGGTTTGCACAACAGCCAAAGCGGCCACCGTCGCCGTTTCTGTTCGTAGAATGCGTGGACCAAAACAAATTGATTGGAATCCAGCGGTTTGTGCTCGCTCTATTTCTTGCTCACTCAAGCCACCTTCTGGACCAATCAACAAGGTGATAATTTCTTGTCTTTCTATTGCGGTAAAGCCCTGTTCTGACAACGGGTCTAATACCAAACGGCATCCTAGCTTATTTTCTAACAAAGAGTCTTCCAACGACATCACAGTCGATAACTCAGGCAGCACACTGCGGCCACTTTGCTCACAGGCACTGATCACGATGCCCTGCCAATGTGCCCAGCGTTTTTCGTCTCGACCACCTGAAAGTTGTACATTACAACGTTCCGTCGCCACAGGTATAATCCTTGTCACACCTAATTCTACGGCCTTTTGCAAAGCATAATCCATACGTTCGCCGCGCGAGATGCCTTGTAATAGTGTAATGGTTAAGGGGGATTCATTATTCACTGTCACTTTCGACAACAATCGAACTGATGATTCTCGCTTAGATACGAGTTCTAACACCGCATCAAGCTCTAAGCCCCGACCATCAAATAAGCGCAGTGCATCACCTTGCTTCAAGCGTAAGACCTGTACCGCATGACGATGTGCAGCATCTGGCAATATGAATATGTCCTTGTCTTCGTTAAGTTCAGGGCAATAAAATCGTGTAATTCGCATTAATTTTTCATCATCACTAATCAAGAGGGTTAGGCTTAGTTTACATGGAGTTGTCTAATGTTTGAATGCTGGCTAAAAGGTATTGTTATACTCTAGTAATGAATATTGACTTAGAACAGCTTAAAAACATCGTAATTACCGCCAGTAAAGAGGAACTACTGCCTCGTTTTAATTCGGTAAAACGCAACTATAAACGTGACGGCAGTGTAGTGACAGAAGCCGATTTAGTTATGCAGGCCAGACTCATTGCCAGCTTAAAAGAAACGTATCCTAATATCGCCTTATTGGGAGAAGAAATGTCGGCCGAACAACAACAAGCATTATTAGCATCAGACACTCCCTTGTGGTGCTTAGATCCTGTTGACGGCACCAGTAATTTTGCAGCTGGCGTGCCTTATTTTTGTGTCTCACTGGCACTCATTGAAAGAGGTGCGGTTACCTTAGGCTTGATTTATGATCCCATTCGTGAAGAATGTTTTTCGGCGCAACGTGGTCAGGGTGCCTATTTAAATACTGAACGACTAAGCACTGAAGATACGGGTCTGCAGTTAAAAGATAGCATTGCGATGATTGATTTCAAACGCTTAACGCCTGAATTGGCGACCGAATTAGTAACCCATCGCCCTTATGGTTCACAACGCAGTTTGGGTTCAATTGCCTTAGAATTATGCTGGATAGCGGCAGGGCGTGGCCATATTTATCTTCATGGCAAACAGCAGTTATGGGACTATGCGGCTGCACAATTAATTTTATCGGAAGCGGGCGCGCTAGCATTGACACTTGAAGGCAAATCTCTCCGTAGTGATAGACTAAAGCCCATTTCTACTATCGCCGCCTTAGATGGATCATTATTTAATGAGTGGGCGACCTACTTAAATATTCCACGATGATTGCTGATAGCCTTATTTCCCCTGATTGGCCCGCACCAGACAGCATTAAAGCCGTCAGTACCACGCGCCAAGGCGGCTTTAGTTTACCGCCTTATAATGGATTTAATCTTGGCACACATGTTGGTGATCAGCCTGATACTGTAATTAAAAATCGTAATTATTTAGTCGATGTAGCACAACTACCAGAATCACCACGTTGGTTAAATCAAATACATAGTACTCGCGTTATCAATAGTCGCGACTGGCAACTAAACATCGATGCCGATGCCATTGTAAGTCAACAGAATAACCACGTTTGCACGATTATGACTGCGGATTGCTTGCCACTCTTATTGTGTAATAAACAAGGTGATATCGTTGCAGCAATTCACGCTGGCTGGCGCGGTTTAGCGGCGGGCATCATCGAAAAAACAATTGCAGAGTTTCGCTGTGCTCCCCAAGATATTCTGGTGTGGCTTGGCCCCGCGATTGGCCCTAATCAATTTGAAGTGGGCACTGATGTTTATCAAACATTTACCCAACATTCAGCACAAGCCATGCAGGCATTTCAACAAACCGATGCCACACATTATTTGGCCGATATTTACTTACTTGCTAGACAACGCTTAATAGCTCTTGGCATTAGCGCTATCTTCGGTGGGGATTTATGTACTGCCAGCGATAATCAACGCTTTTTTTCCTATCGCCGTGATGACATCACAGGCAGAATGGCATCGATGATCTGGATCAGCCCTAAATAAGGTATGATCTCTTAAATTAGATTTATCCCCTTGGATTGTTATGGAATTATTGCTCTGGATCATTGGCTTCAGCTTGATTGGCGGTTTATTAAGTGTAGTCGTCGCATCATCATTTTTACTTTTATCAAATGATGCGCGTAACGTGGCGGTGCCACACCTAGTTAGTTTTGCCATCGGAGCCTTATTGGGCGCCTCTTTTTTGGGTTTAATTCCCCATGCAATGGAAAGTGAATATGCGATTGATCCCCATAATATTGGACTCACCTTATTATTAGGTTTGCTCACCTTTTTCTTGCTAGAAAAAATGGTGTTATGGCGCCATTGTCATAGTGATCACTGCGAAGCACATTTACCAGAGCTGGATCAACATGAATCCAATCATGACCATGCTCAACATAATCACCAAGACAATAAAAACAAAGCCGCTGGCACCTTAATTTTAATCGGTGACACTATTCATAACTTTGTCGATGGTATTTTAATTGCCGCCGCCTTCATGACTGATACCCACTTAGGTATCGTCACTGCACTGGCTATTGCTGCCCATGAAATCCCCCAAGAACTTGGTGACTTTGTCATTTTATTACACAGCGGTTTTTCACGAAAAAAAGCATTGTACTACAACATGCTATCTAGTCTTGGTACGGTTGTTGGTGCACTACTTGCCTATTTCACCCTATCGGATATGCAACAATTGCTACCTTATATTTTAATAATTGCCGCCTCAAGCTTTATCTACGTCGCGGTGGCGGATCTTATTCCGGGCTTACATCACAAAGTGAAATTATCTGAAACATTGCAACAAATATCGTTGATAGCCGCAGGCACGATATTTATTTATATTGCTCATAGCACCTTGCACTAGGAATACTCATGACAGAACGAACTATTACGATTGGTATTATCGGACTAGGCTACGTAGGCCTTCCTCTTGCAGTTGAATTTGGTAAACACTTCAAAACAGTTGGCTTTGATATTAACCAAGCGCGTGTTGCAGAACTGGTCAAAGGTCATGACTCAACCTTAGAAACCACTGATCAAGAACTCGTTGAAGCTTTACACCTTAGTTACACATTAAACCCCACTGATCTCGCTGATTGTAATGTTTATATCATTACCGTGCCAACACCCATCGATATCCACAAACGTCCCGATCTTTTACCACTCAGAAAATCGAGTGAAACCGTTGGTAAGTTACTATCAACTAACGACATCGTTATTTATGAGTCAACAGTTTATCCCGGTACCACCGAAGAGGTCTGCGTACCCATTCTTGAACAATTTTCACAACTCAGCTTTAATCAAGATTTTTATGTAGGTTACAGCCCAGAACGTATCAATCCGGGTGACAAAACACATCGTCTACCCACTATTTTGAAAGTGACCTCTGGCTCAACACCTGAAACGGCTGACTTCGTCGATAATTTATACCAAAAAATCATCACTGCGGGCACTTATAAAGCAGAATCAATCAAAGTGGCTGAAGCTGCTAAAGTTATTGAAAATACCCAACGCGATATCAATATTGCCCTGATTAACGAGTTGGCGCTTATTTTCAATAAACTTAATATAAGTACCGAAGCAGTACTTAATGCGGCAGGGACCAAGTGGAATTTTCTCCCCTTCCGTCCAGGCCTTGTAGGTGGACACTGCATCGGTGTCGATCCTTATTATCTAACCCATAAAGCACAAGAAATCGGCTATCATCCTGACATGATCTTGGCTGGTCGCCGTCTTAATGACGGAATGGGTACTCATGTTGCTCAACAAGTTATCGAACTTATGCTGAAAAACAAACAGCATATTGTGGATGCCAAAATTTTAATGCTGGGCTTAACCTTTAAAGAAAATTGTCCCGATATTCGTAATACGCGTATCACTGATATTATGGATGAACTGACTAGTTATCATGCACAGGTTGATGTTCATGACCCATGGGTAAACAAAGAAGATGCCGCTCGGGAACTCAATATCAACCTTATCGAAACGCCGCAGGCTAATTACTACGACGCGATCATTATTGGTGTCGCCCATGATCAATTCAAAGCAATGGGAATTGACGCTATTCGTCAGTTAGGTAAATCCAATGTCATTATTTACGACGTGAAGTATCTCTTCCCTGCTGACCAAGTTGATGGTCGTCTTTAAGCATTGGCAGATATAAAAACACATCTTTGGTTCGTTACTGATAATAAGCCAGGGCATATCAATCAATCTTTAGGCTTGCTGGAAGCTTTGCATCGCCGACAACCAGACGCCACTTGGCGAGAAATCCCTGTAATGTCGGTATGGCAAACACTCCGATTTGCTTGGCAACATCATAAGCACGTTCCAAAATTGATCATCGGTACGGGTCACCGCACTCATCTCACCTTATTAATTCTGAGCAATATAATGCGAGTGCCTTCTATTGTATTAATGAAACCCTCACTGCCCTTATGTTGGTTTGATCTATGTATTATTCCTGAACATGACTCGCCGCCAGCCCGCTCGAATATCATTAACTCAATGGGTCCATTAAACAGAATACAAGCAGCAATAAAAGAAGTGGGGAGCGGTCTTATTTTAGTCGGTGGTCCCTCTAAACATTTTGATTGGCAGCCTGAGCCATTACACGCTCAACTTAAAGAGCTCATCCGACAAGATCCCCGTAACTGGACGATCGCGACTTCTAGACGCACACCTGAAGTCACTATTAAGCTATTGCAGACCTTAGCTGATGTAACACTGGTACTTGCTTCTGAAACCGATGCTGACTGGCTACCTAGGCTATTGGCTAAAACAGAAGTCTGTTGGGTTACACAAGACAGTATGTCGATGGTTTATGAAGCGCTCACAGCAGGCTGTAATGTCAGATTACTAGATGTCCCTACTCGTGACAAAAACCGTCTCAGCCGTGGTATCCAAAAATTGAAATTGTCAGGTTATCTATCTACAGATATCAACCCAAATCTAAAATTAGCTGAAGCAGATCGCTGCGCTAAAATAATTCAACAACGGTACTTATCATGAAAGTGGTACAAGTCTTACCCGCTTTAGAGGGCGGTGGCGTTGAAAAAGGAACCTTGGAAATAGCTCAAGCACTGGTTCAAGCAGGCCATGAATCTATCGTGTTTTCAGCCGGGGGACGAATGGTCGAACAGCTTATACAACAAGGCAGTCAGCACATTGATTGGGATCTAGGTAAAAAATCACTCCTAAGCTTCCGTCATATCTGGGCAATACGTAAATGGTTAAAACAAGAACGCCCTGACATCTTACATCTTCGTTCGCGAATGCCCGCTTGGGTCATATGGTTAGCATGGCGCGGATTACCAAAGAATGATCGTCCACATTTAGTGACAACGGTTCATGGTTTGTATTCTGTATCCAAATACAGTGAAATCATGTGTAAAGGTGAATGTGTTATCGCCGTTTCAGAAACGGTAAAAAACTATATTCGCAGCAATTACCCAACTACCGATATGTCACGAGTTGAGTTAATCTTTCGAGGTGTAGATCCGGCTGAATTTCCCTATGGCTACCAACCTTCTGATGAATGGCTGAAACAATGGCATCTCGATTTTCCACAATTATCGGGTAAAAAGATACTGACCTTACCTGGTCGTTTAACACGCTTAAAAGGTCATAATGATTTTATTGACCTTATCAGCAAACTCAAACAAGCGGGCGAGTCTATTCATGGTTTAATTGTTGGTGGCGAAGACCCAAAACGACAACAGTATGCAGCTGAATTGAAACAGCGAATCATAGAAGAAGGCTTGTCAGATACGATAACGCTGACGGGTAATCGTAGTGATATTCGTGAGATTTTCGCTATTTCAACACTAGTACTATCATTGTCAACGAAACCGGAATCCTTTGGTAGAACAGTCCTCGAAGCATTAAAGATCGGCGTACCTGTTGTTGGCTATGACCACGGTGGCGTGAGTGAAATTTTACAGGCCATTTTCCCTCAAGGTAAAACCGGCTTAAGTGATGGCTCACAATTATTTGCATCTGTTACATCACTGCTATCTAAACCAGTAACCGTTACTAAAGCTGACTTATTTCTTAAAAAAGATATGCTAACTAAGACACTCAATGTATACGAGGACTTATTGAAATGACCTGGTTATTAGTCGCTATAGCATTGTGTATTATCGTGTTTAGTCATCGATACTCATGGTGGCGCTCTAAGGTTGCCGAGTCATCACCACGTATTCTTATGTACCACATGGTGAGTCCACATCGTAAAAATGCAAAATTTAATAAATTACGCGTGCTACCAGCACAATTTGACTATCAGGTACGCTGGCTAAAAGAGCATGGTTGGTATTTTGCTATGATGTCTGAATTAGCACATACAGAGCAATTACCAGATAAAACCGTTCTTCTAACTTTTGATGACGGCTTTGCAGATAATTACCTCAATGCCCACCCTATTATTGAAAAATATGATGCTAAAGCTACGCTTTACCTAGTTGTCGATCGCTTTGATAAAGACTGGTCTACCTCTAAAAAAGCACATCATAATAGCGGTGAATTAATGCGAGAACCCAAACTAACTACCGAGCAAATAGAGAAAATGCTCCTTTCAGGGCGGTGGGAATTGGGAGGTCATACTCTGACACATGCTAATTTAGCCAAGCTATCAAATGAACAAAAAAAGACTGAGATAATGGATTGTAAAATTCAACTCGAACAGCAGTTTTCAACTAACGTTAGCTCCTTTGCATACCCGTTTGGTATTTATGATGATGATGATGTTGCACTAACAAAAGCAGCGGGATATAGATCCGCAGTCACCACTGAAACAGGCATTGATGCAAACAATGCCGACATTTTTCGTCTGAAGCGCGTTAAGATCAGTGGTAAAGATAATCGTTTAGCTTTTTGGCTTCGGATCCGTTCTGGTTTTCGAGGTCGCAGTTAAATGTCTGAATCAATCAATTTTAATTTAGGTACGCATCAATGATCTTGGTAACAGGTGGTGCAGGTTACATTGGCTCGCATATGGTTGTCGTCTTGCAACAGCAAGGCTTTGAAGTTGTCATTTTAGATAACTTCTCCAATAGCAAACCAGAAGTCATTAACCGCATTGAAAAAATCACAGGTCAACGGCCTCATTTAGTGAAAGGCGATACTCGTGATCTACGCGTGTTGAGCACGCTTTTTTCCTCCTATCAAATTAATATAGTTATCCATTTTGCTGGCTTAAAAGCAGTAGGTGAATCGGTTGCCAACCCACTAAAATATTACGAAAATAATGTTCAAGGGAGCCTAAATTTATTACACGTGATGAACGCCGCAGACTGTAAAAAATTCATCTTCAGCTCTTCAGCAACCGTCTACGGCGATCCAATTAGCGTTCCAATTAAAGAAGATTATGCACTCTCCGCCACCAATCCTTATGGACAATCTAAATTGATGCTAGAGACCATACTAGGTGATTTAGCAACCTCAGATCCAGCATGGCAAATAGCACTATTACGCTATTTCAATCCTGTTGGTGCTCACCCTAGCGGCTTAATAGGTGAGGATCCCAATGGTATTCCTAATAATCTAGTGCCTTATGTCGCAAAAGTAGCATCAGGACGCTTAGCAGCCGTTCAAGTATTTGGTAATGACTACGCCACAAAGGATGGGACAGGAGTACGTGATTACATTCATATAATGGATCTTGTTGATGGCCACTTAAAAGCAATGGAACACTTAACCCCAAGCCATGGTTGTCAGGCCTATAATTTAGGCACCGGTGTCGGTTATTCTGTATTGCAGGTTATTAATACTTTTTCTCAGGTCAGCGGGCAAGTAATCCCTTATAAAATTGTGGATCGTCGTTCTGGTGACATCGCTGAGTGTTATGCCGACCCTACATATAGTGCAGAACAGTTAAATTGGCAGGCACAATATAATTTAGAGATCATGGTGAAAGATCACTGGCATTGGCAGCAACAAAATCCATCAGGATATGATAAATCATGAAGCTCGCAGACTATCCTTTGCTTCAAAAAGTAGGACTTAAATTATGAAAGTGTGCCAGATTATGGCGGGCGATGAAGAAGGTGGGCTCGAAAATCATTTCGTCGATCTTAGTAATGGTTTACTACAGATCATTGATGAAGTTGTGGTTATTGGTCATGAAAAATACCGCCATCGCTTTTCAGAAGGCGTTAAATTCATCACCCTGGATCTTAGTAAAGGTCGGCGTAACCCACTACTGCTTTTAAAGCTCATTTTTATCTTACGTCGCGAATCAGCTGATATTGTCCATGCTCAGGCCAACAAAGCTGTCGATATAATCAATAGAATCAAACGCTTTATTCCTGGTCTACGCATTGGTACATTACATAACCGTAAAAAAAGCCTCGCGATGTATGCTGGTATGGATGTTGTGATAGGTGTAAGTAAAGGTGTTGTTGCCAATCTTACTCATCCTGATGTTCGTGTTGTTTATAACGGCGTTAAACCCTTCACTGGAAAAGCTTATAGCAAAGTCGATTTAGCTAATCAGTTTGGTTTAGATCCACAACAAACTATAACTTTATCGATAGGCCGCTTATTCCCAGTTAAAGCCTTTGATAACCTTATCAAAGCATGGTCAAGCGAATTTGGCCAGCTACTGATCATCGGTGAAGGCCCCGAACAAAAAAACCTTGAGAATTTGGTACACGATCGAGGCCTGACTAAGCACATTACGCTCACAGGTTATCGCACCGATGTAAGAGAAATGCTTGCGGGTGCCGATCTGTTAGTATTTGCATCGCACCGAGAAGGCTTTAGTTATGTATTAGTTGAAGCTCTTCTATCTAAACTACCTGTTATATCAACTCGTGTTCCTGGTGCTGTAGAAGTTTTGCCCGAAGCATTTTTAGTTGATGTCGATAATATCGAAGCCTTGTCTGCTGGATTGGCTCGAACTCTGACGGACCTAGTGAGTGCTAGAAAACAGCAACAAGCAGTATTTGATTGGTCAGCAGCCACACTCACTGCTGAAACAATGATTGCCAGCACATTAGCCATCTACCAAGATGTACTTAACAAGGCTAAATAATGGCCAGTAAACCTGCATTACGAATACTTATTCTGTCAGATGGCCTTCCAGGTCATGCTAACCAGTCACGAGGGCTAGTCAACTGGCTAGCTAGTCGCTACGATATTGAGTACCAACTTGTCGATATTAAGCTCCGTGCTAAAGGTTTATCTCGTATCGTATTGCCATGGTTACTTCATCACACCAATAATTCAGGCTTAGTCACCCAACTTTATCGCTATTCAGATATTAGCCTAGCGCAACCTAATCTTATTATTTCGGCAGGAGGAAATACCTCTTTTCTGAATGTTGCACTTGCTCGTCACCTAAACATACCAAATATTTTTCTAGGCTCAAAACGCCGTTTACACTCCGATGACTTTTCAGCACATCTGACCTTAGAGCCAACAAAGCAAGCACATAATATCGTTATGAAAATTCCTCCTAGTTTGACTGATACTAACGTGTTAGCTGAGCAAGGTACTCAATTGCGTAAAACATTAAACTGTAAAGCGAATGACAAGATTTACTTACTGGCTCTTGGTGGTGATGGTGCTGGCTACCGTTATGATAAAACAGCCTGTGAACAGATTGCTCAACTGGTAAAAACAATCAGTGAAGAAGAAAAATGTAAATGGTTACTTACAACTTCAAGAAGAACGGGAAAAGAAATTGAGCAGACACTGCAATCATTGCTTGACCCAGATTTGCTACTTGATGCAGTTTGGTGGAGCGAAAAACCACGCAAAGTTATGAATGCATTTATAGGGGGCGCCGATCGATTATTTGTAAGTATTGATAGTATGTCTATGATTAGTGAAGCCATCGCCAGTGGAAAACCTACCACCTTATTGCAACCTAATGCCGCGACCCCTGACTTACGCTATCAACAGGCATTAGAAAAATATTGTGATGCCCACTATTGCTCAATTCACCCGCTTAATCAGTCTACTCTTCAACTTTTCACGCCTATCAGCAATCCGGTACTATCAGCTCGAGAAGACTTACTAGATCAATTAGCTCCTATTCTGGCCACAATAGACGCTAGCCCCGTAAAAGGATAACGACAATATGCGCATTCTCAATACCGTATTAGGCGATGCTTCAGGTGGTCGCTGGCAAGTCGTCGTTGACTATGCCAATGTCCTTACAGAAATGAGCCATGAGGTCTTACTTGTCGCCGCTTCAAATAAAGTAACTGAATCAACCTTATTACCTAAAAACGTCAAAATTAAAACTATCAGAAATAGCGGCCATTATGATCTTTTCGCCACTTTTGCAGCAAGAAAACTAATCAAACAATGGCAGCCCGACTTGATTATTGCGCACTGTAGCCGCTCAATCGCATTAATGAAAAGAGCTAGTTTAGGTAAGATTACGGTGGTAGGTGTAAGTCACAGTAATAATGTGAAACGCATGGCGAAAGCAGATGCATTTATAAATATATCAACCCATATTGCTAGTGAAATTAATCGATTAGGTGGCCGAGGAAAACCGGCATTTCATATTCCAAATATGTTCCATGGTCCAGATAATACGGTTTACTCTCCTCGCAAACAGCACACACCTATTAAGATTGGTGCTTTAGGACGGTTTGATCCTGTTAAAGGCTTTCATACACTCTTACAAGCTGCAGATTTACTACAGCAACGAGGATACGAATTTGAAATAAAACTAGGTGGTGAAGGTGTTCAAAAAGAGGAATTACAGCGACTCTGTCAAGCTGGGATGCTAGAAGATAAAGTCGAGTTTGTTGGATGGATCAGCGATGTGAATGCTTTTTTTCAGTCTGTAGATTTAGTGTGTATTCCAGCGCTTTCTGACGCCTTTGGTCTTACCCCACTTGATGCCGCAATCAACTCAACGCCCATTGTTCTGTCTACTGCCTTTGGGCATTTAGATATGTTTGAAGAGCATGTCAGTGCCTTGTACTTTGAAAAAGGCAATCATGAAAAACTAGCCGATACACTCGAATATGCATTAAACCATCCTGATATACTTCATAAGCTGTCAAAAAAAGCTTTTCAGCGTACATTGGATGAATATAACGTCGATCTTTTCACACAGCGTCTGAACACAGCATTAAGTTCACTGGTCGCTGACAGATCAGATAGCATTAGATTAATCTGAACGCTTAGTTCGCCCATGTAAGATGCCTATACATGCTGCCAGCCAACCAACCGTTTGTTGCGATAATAGTTTCATATCACTCATCCCTTTAACACTGATATAAAGCAACATAAGAAATACAAACAAGCTAATCGACGATGACGGGATTCTTGTTGAATCAATTTTACGAAGCATCGTCACGAGCCAAATTAGTATAAGTCCACAGCCGAGAAGCCCAAGGGAAAATAAGCTTTCAAGATAAATATGATGCGGATATAAATATCCCTGTCCATTAATCTGTGTTTCTTCCACATATTTATAGGTATTAAGTCCCCATCCATTCCACGGATGTTGTAGCCAAGCATTAATCAGCTGACTATATATCTCCGAACGAATAATCATGGTTTGAGAAGCATCCCCTGTCAGTTGAGTAAACAGATCTGGGTTAAAATAAAACATATGTAAAAGTGTAATGGGCAATAGTGCTAAACCAATAAATAACACTTTCCATTGACCGTAACTATACAGAGCAATAAGCGCCATTAAACACACCGCCATAGCCAGTGTCGAACCTTCTGATTGAACAAGCACACTTACAAAGATAAACAACAGCAAACTAATTCCTACCAATAGCTTGATCCTAAGAGATTTAACTTTCAGTAATAATGTCAACGCTAATAAGTCAGAGGAAAAAACTAAATTATCTAGATTATGTAAATTACCAACATGATTACTTGACCAAGACACTAAAGAATCATAGGCGTTATCCCAGTTAACATCCCACAACAGTAAAATGATAAAAAACAGACTGTTAATAAATAAACACACCATGGCAAGCCTGTTGAAATAATTATCTTCCATGACTCGCCCAGCCAATAGTGCCGCCGGATAAATCATCAAGCCCTTTAGGACTGCAACGGCACCAGTCGCTGCTTTAACGGGTAGTGGCGAGAATATTATATTAATTACAAAGAAAGCCAGTAGTGCAACAAGAAAATAGCGGTGCTTTATCGCAAACGACTTGTAATATCCCTGTATAAAAGTAAGTCCAATGGTTAATCCAGCTATAACTCCTACCCAGGCAGGTCCCCAAAATGGGGTATACACCAAAATATAGAGCACACCAATACAAATAGCCATCGTGCCATAATCATTACAATATTGACTGAGTTTGTTCAACATTGATTTGATGATCCAGAACGATAATTTCTAAGTTGCAAAGTTAAAACGGTTGGTTTGGCAAAGTGCTGCATGGCGATGATGCTGCAGGATATTTTGAAAATAATCAGGATCTTTAATCTGCGTTAATTCGCCCTCGCGAGGAAACAATTTATCTTGCAACCGAGACAGCCAAAAACGTAATGCAGCAGCGCGTAAAACGAGATTAAAATTTTCAACTTCATTTTCAGTGAGTGCTCGTTGTTGCGAATAAGCGGCGAGTAATGCTTCATAACGTTGCATATCCATTAAGCCTTGTTCATTCACACACCAATCATTAACGGCGACTGCTAGGTCATAAAGCAAATATTCATCACAGGCATAATAAAAGTCGATAATGCCTTTTAGTTCATCGCCATCAAATAAGGCATTATCACGAAATAAATCAGAATGAGTGACACCCATTGCTAAGTCTAAATTGGCGTAATTTTGCTGAAAGGCAAGTTCATCACGTAATAAGGCTGCACTATCATCATCAAGGTGAGGTAATAAGGTTTCAGCCATCAATTGGCGCCAATCTGGGCCGCGTTCAGTGGTGCGATGAAATTCAAACTGCTTGCCAACGGTATGCATTTTCCCTAATACATCACCAATCGCCTGACATTGTGCAATATTAGCGATCGCACTAACACCTCGCCCAGACAATCGCATCACTAAAGCCGCAGGCTTATCACAAAGTGTTTTTAGATAATGACCTTGCTGATCAGCAGCAGGATGTGCAGAAGGAATACCTTGTTGATAAAAAAAGGTCATCACATCAAGAAAATAGGTTAATTCGTCAAACGTATGTTGTTCGAACAAGGTTAGAACAAACTGACCTTGTTCTGTCGTGACAAAATAGTTAGTATTTTCTATGCCGTCGCTAATGCCTTCATACGACACTAAGGCTCCGACAGAATAATCATTTAAAAACGCAACAAGCTCGTCACGTGAAACTTCAGTATAAACAGACATTTATAAGACTCAGTAGGTAAAATAGCTTACCATTTAAACAAGATCCAGTTTGGAACGAGGTCAGACTGTAACTCAAACTGTTTGGATTCTAATGAGCCATCACCATCAGTATCAATAAAGTAATATGGCTTACCGACAGAAGGTGTCACTTTAATCATATATAACTGACCATTCGCCCGATATTCTTCAACTGTACGGTCTTCTTTTTGAATAATATTTATTTCTGGCTCAATGCTCTGACCATCAACGAGTGGCTGAGGAATTACAGGTGGCTGAGGTACTTCAGGATCAGCTGACCATACATTGGCTGACATTAACAAGCTAACAACGCATACAATAGGCATAACAGCCGATTTGTTAAACATGATTCGTGCTCCGTATAATTTCGGACTAAAGATAGCATTTCAAATGCCAGATTATAGCAATCTATCACCCAATACCTAAAATATAAAGTAAATAGCCATGAAACAAACGCCCCCTTTTATCCTTGTTGACGGTTCGTCTTATCTCTATCGTGCCTATCATGCCATGAGCCAAGCAAACCTCACTAATGCAGATGGACAGGCCACTGGAGCTGCCTATGGTGTAGTGAATATGTTGCGTAAGCTATTACGAGATTATAATCCCGAACACATTGCCGTGGTATTTGATGCTAAGGGTAAAACCTTTCGTAATGACATGTATGCAGAATATAAAGCGCACCGCCCACCGATGCCGGATGATCTGCGCGAGCAAATAGAACCTATACATGCCATCGTCAGAGCAATGGGACTGCCATTATTGATGGTTGATGGTGTAGAAGCGGATGATGTCATCGGCACATTAGCGCAACAAGCGACTGAACAAGGTATCAATACCATCATATCTACTGGCGACAAGGATATGGCACAACTCGTCAATGAACATATTACTTTGATCAATACGATGAGCAATACGACCACCGATATTCAAGCCATTATGGATAAGTATGGCATTGCTCCGAATCGAATCATCGATTATCTAGCGTTAATGGGTGACAAAGTAGATAACATTCCTGGCGTGCCGAGTGTTGGTCCAAAAACAGCCACCAAATTATTGCAACAATATGATTCATTAGAAGGCGTGATTGCTCATGCGGATGAAGTTAAAGGAAAATTAGGCGAGAAATTACGCGAGACAGCGCCGATTTTACCCTTGTCATACCAACTCGCCACCATCAAACTTGATGTGCCATTGGACTTTTCACCGTCAACACTGAATATCCAACCGCAAGACCACGACGCCCTACTCTCATTATTCAAAAAGCTCGAATTCAAATCATGGACCGCGGAATTAGTACGTGCTGGTAATGCATCGCCATCAGCAGAACACACGTCTGATACCCCAAAAAATACGATCATAGCGCCTCCGATAGCACCAAGCGAAAGCCATTACGAAACAATTTTGACGGAAGATCGCCTACAACACTGGCTGACTAAATTAACAAATGCTGAACTATTCGCCTTTGATACTGAAACCACCAGCTTAAATTATCTCGATGCGCGCATTGTCGGTTTATCTTTTGCTGTAACAGCCGGCGAAGCAGCCTATCTGCCTCTAACTCATGACTATCTTGGTGCGCCAGACCAACTCAATATTGATCAAGTTTTAGCCTTATTCAAACCTTTGTTAGAAGATCCAACACACTATAAAGTCGGCCAAAATCTAAAATATGACCGGCACATATTGCTCAATCACAACATCGATCTACAAGGTATTCAACATGACACTATGTTGCAATCTTATGTCTTAGATAGCACGGCTACCCGTCATGATATGGATTCGCTAGCTGAAAAATATCTCGGTCGCCAAACTATCCACTTTGAAGATGTGGCAGGTAAAGGCAAAAAACAGCTGACGTTCAATCAAATCAATCTTGAACAAGCTTCACCTTATGCCGCTGAAGATGCCGATATAACCTTACAATTACATCAAACCTTATGGCCACAAATTCAGGCGATTCCTTCATTAGCTAACGTTTACACCACACTGGAAATGCCTCTATTGCCGGTGCTCAATACCCTAGAACGTAATGGCGTTAATATTGATATATGGATGTTGCAACAACAAAGCGATGAATTAGGCCACAAGCTTGATAAACTTGAACAACAAGCTTGGGAGTTGGCGGGGGAAAAATTTAACCTAGGTTCCCCTAAACAACTCGGCGTTATTTTATATGACAAACTTGACATCCCTATCTTGAAAAAAACGCCGAAAGGCCAGCCTTCAACGGCAGAAGCAGTACTGCAAGAGTTGGCGGATGATGGTCATGAATTACCCCAAGTGCTTATGCAATACCGCAGTTTAAGTAAGCTAAAGTCAACCTATACGGACCGTTTGCCAGAGCAGGTCAATAAAACGACGGGGCGGGTACA
>TARA_R110001583_G_scaffold95619_1_pt1 | contig 189900 bp, 155 predicted proteins | sample TARA_R110001583 | Tara Oceans TARA_R110001583 (sample SAMEA4398432) | marine metagenome | biome: Polar Biome; feature: [MES] marine water layer (ENVO:01000295) within the mesopelagic zone...; material: water (ENVO:00002006), including particulate matter (ENVO:01000060) such...
CGAACCCGTGAATATTCCGCAGGAATATTCGCAAGTAAGCTCAATAAAGCAATTAATTATACACGGTGTTAGGCAACGTTTTTTATTAGTTTATTAATCAATTTAGGAATTCCGATTTGTATTGCCAGATTACTTTTACCTATCGATTCCAATAATTTGTTTGCATTCAATTCTTTTATATTTTCATATTCCGATTTAAATTCCGAGTAATCCATTCCGACCGAGTTTAAATATTTTCCAGCATCACTTTTTTTGTCAGCGAGCATTGCAAAAATTAAATGTTCAGGTTTGATTTCTGTATCTCCGTAAATCCAAGAATAATATTTTGCGTTTTTTATACTCGTTTCTATTTCTTTAGTCAAGTAGTAATTCCCTTTGACTTCTTCATTCTTTTCTTTAATCAGCGATTTTGAAAGTTGTTCAAATTCCCAATTTCTATTTTTAAATATTTTGTTCGGCACATTATCAAATTTTAGCATTCCAATTAGGAAATGATACGACGAAAGATAACTCCAACCGCATTCAATAGCTGTTGCTCTGCTGTGTTTTGATAGCTCGTCAAATTCCTTGTTGAATTTCATTTTCAAATGTTGCCTAACAATTGTATATGCGTACTAGTACGCATATTTCTTTTTTAGAATTACTAATCTAAGGGATTTTTAATACTTTCAAAAGTATTTGTTGCGACATGGGTGTAAATTTCAGTTGTCTTAGATGATCCATGACCTAAAAGTACCTGAATTTGTCTTAAATCCGTTCCCGACTCTAATAGGTGAGTGGCAAAACTATGTCGTAATACATGTGGAGTAACCCTAACCCTAATTTTTGCTTTCTCTGCTGCTATTTTTACAATTTTAAGCACGCTAGCTCCGCTATATTTCTTTCCATTTCTTCCTTCAAAAAGATATACTTGTGGGCGATATTCCGCAAAGTAAAGCCTTAGATGACTAAGAGATGTTTTAGATAACAATGTTTGTCTATCCTTGTTACCTTTAGAACTTTCTACGCGTAACAACATACGCTTACTATCCACATCATTTAATTTGAGATTTAATAGTTCGCTACGTCGTAAGCCTGAACCATACAATAGCTCTACAATACACTTGTGCTTGATGTTGTTAGTATTATTAATGATGGAAAGTATTTCTTCCTTAGAAATTACAATAGGCAGTTTAGATTCTTTCCTAGGCCTTTCAATTTCGTAAAATCTATTAGGCATTCCTAAAACTACTTCGTAGTAAAATTTGATGGCATTTATGGCTTGATTTAAGTACGAGTTAGATACCTTTCGATGAATTAGTTTTTGCAAAAACGCCCTGATGTCGCTTTCATTGATGGTGTTCAATTCTTTTTCTTTGTAATGGTTAATGAACATTTCAAAAAAACCTACATAGGTTCTGACCGTACTGTTAGCATATTTTTTTAACTCTAGTTTTAATAAATAATCTTCAGGGCAGAGCCTGTAATCTGGTACAGTTTTTCTTTTACGAAACCATTCAACATCAACTTCGTCGTTGTTTGTATTAATTGGTTTGTTGGTTAAAAACCGATTGTAATTAATCCATACAACACCTTTAAAAGTGATAAATATTATACCAAGGTTGTCTTTAGTATTAAGAATGTAAGCCATGTTGTGCTGTTTGCTCCATTTGGGGTTTGGAAGGCCTTTTATCAAACTTTGTATAAGCCGATCAGGAGAAAATTTTATGCCAATCATCTTTTGATTTTTAATCATCAAATGATAGAGAGTAATTGATTTCATAGAATTCATAATACAATGCTAACTAGGTTTTATGAATTAAATAGTATATTATAAGTATAATATACTATTAATATTATGAGCACAAAAAAATGTCCAATTTGCAGTTCTCTTGTAAAAGGTCGCACAGATAAAATCTTTTGTTCCACAAAATGCAAATCAATTGACCAATATGAAAAACGGCAAGAAAGTGAAGCTTTTTATTTTATGGTGGAAAGACAGCTTAGAACCAATAGAAAAATATTAAAGAAATATAACAAATCTGGTTTCACAACCCTTCGAAAATCTAAACTAATTGAAGAAGGTTTTGATCCAAAATTCTTTACCCACTACTGGAAAAATCAAAAAGGAGAGGTTTATCTATTTGTGTATGAATACGGTTTTTTAAATAAGAACGAAAATGGGAAGAATAAATATTTATTAGTCACTTGGCAAGATTATATGAAATAATTATTATAACAATTTATGCGGTATAAATCGCATATTCACTCTAACCATTTCGAAAGAGACACCGTTCTTCCTGAGTTGCTAAATAATAATAGCTTAACTATTTGATAAGTTTTGAATTTAAAAAATGAATCCTTAACTTTAAGAAATAAAGAACTACATCATTTGTGTCTATTTAGCATGTAAATTGCAGAACGGTGTACAGCTTTAAATTAGCAAGGTAAAATATTGATAATCAAAGTGATAGAGTAGTTTAATTAAGTCTGTCATCCCGACAGAATTAAAAAGTGAGCTGTGCAAACAGTTCACTTTTTGTTTTCATGCGTGCCACAAACATCTTTTGCATAAAGCGTTCGAAACAAAAAGTGAGAATGTGCCACCTGTCCGGATAGAGAACCTAGATTATTCAATTAGTCAAAGGCGAATACTTGGTGAAATTTACTTCAAATATTGGCAATTTAAGAACTTGATTGGAGCTAATTTTTCTCTCATTACGTTCTAAGATTAACAGCTTCTCCATTTATCTAATATCTTTCATATTAATGGTGAACAATCTGGAAAAGGCCATTCTAATTTTACATACCGTCATTTTACTCTAGAAGGTTTTTGTTTTTGCTGCGGATTTACTGGAAATGCTCTTTTCAAAGTCACACAGATACAATTCATCTCTTTCCGGCAATTCCTGAAAATTGGTTGGATGTTAGCTTTGAACAACTAAGAACGGAAGGTGCTTTTCTAACTTCGGCAGTAAGACAGAAGGGTAAAGTCTTAAACGTTAATACAAGATTTACAAAAGAAGGAGAATTAAAATTAATGAATCCTTTTGGAAAATCAATTTTTTCGTGTAGCCAGAAATACAGGGTGGAGGATAGTAATATTATAATTATTGAAACAAAATAAAACAAAATAGTATAATAGAATTGAAAGTAAGGAGCTAGTATTCAAGTTTTGTAAATTCGCTGCAGGATTGCGTTTAAAAGAACGTTCCTATAGATTTTTTGGAGACCAATGCGAGGGAAAACTATCCTTATATTTTTAGTATGGATAAAAATATAAAAGAATTTAGATGGTAGTAACTCGGCACGCTTTAAAAGCATGTTGTCATATTAATATCAAAAGAAGATATTTTAAGTATAGAGTTAAAGGTGGAATTTTCTATATAGCTCATTGAATTAAAGTTTCAAGATCCAATAATCAGTGTTTTTTTGAAAAATAATTAAGATATAGAATCTTTGATTTGCAAAGAAAAAAGTGCAATAATTAAATATATAATAATGAAGGGTAAATTAATGTTTTTTTTGTTTTTGTTTTTTTCATTGCATGTTGGTCTTTTTGGACAAGCAGAATTGCATCACAAATACTTTTTTGTTTCTCCCCAGGGTAATGATGGTAACTTAGGTACAATAGAAAATCCTTTAGCAACTTTTGAAGGTGCTAGAGAATTAGTTAGAATATTTAAGAAGAAACATAACAAAACACCAATCACGGTTTACTTTAGGGGAGGTAAATATTACCGAACTCAATCAGCAATTTTTACAGCGGAAGATTCAGGAGGTAAGGATGCTTTAGTCAGCTATAGCGCCTATCCTGGAGAATCTCCTGTTATAATAGGAGGTAAGCAACTCTCATTAAAATGGGAAAAGTACAAAGAAGGAATTTTTAAAGCTAAAGTTCCAAAAGGTGTTGAATTTGAGTCGCTATACATAAACGACGAGCAACAGATATTGGCTAGGTACCCTAATTATGATAATCAAGTACGTATTTTCAATGGTACGGCCGAAGATGCAATCTCCCAAGAAAAAGTAGATCAATGGAGTAATCCCGAAGGAGGGTATTTTCATGTAATTCACAAAGCTCTTTGGGGAGGTTTTCATTTTAAAATGACGGGGAAAGATAAAGATGGTAAATTAGAAATGACAGGCGGTTGGCAAAATAATCGTCCTGAAAACGGACTACATCCTGAACTTCGTTATGTTGAAAATATTTTTGAAGAATTGGATAGTGAAAAAGAATGGTATTTAAATAAAGAAGAAAACACGTTATACTATAAGCCGGTTTCTGGATTGGACCTAGAAAAAACTCATGTAGAAATAGCTTATCTAGAAAATTTCATTCATATAAAAGGAACAGAAACAGCTCCGGTAAAGCATATAACTTTTGATGGATTCACTTTCAATCGTTCGGTCAGAACGTTTATGAAAACAAAAGAACCATTGTTAAGAAGCGATTGGACTATTTACAGAGGAGGTGCTGTACTTATTGAGGGAGCAGAACATTTCAAAATAGAGAATTGTAAATTTAACCAGATTGGAGGAAACGCTGTTTTTGTAAGTGGTTATAATCGTTATGTAACTATTACAGGCTGTCATATATTCGATGTAGGTGCCAGTGCTATTTGCTTTATTGGTGATCCATCTGCAGTAAGAAATCCAAAATTTATACCCTATGGCCCACCAGTTTCAGCAGCTGAATTAGATACAATTACTGGACCCAAAAATAATAAATATCCTGCATTTTGTATCGCAGATAATAATTTGATTCACGATATGGGGAAAGTGGAAAAACAAGGAGCCGGTGTACAAATTAGTATGGCCATGAATATTACTGTAAGCCGTAATAGTATTTACGATACCCCACGGGCAGGTATTAATATTGGTGAAGGTGCTTGGGGAGGTCATATTATAGAATTTAATGATGTGTTTGATACGGTTCTTGAAACTTCTGATCATGGTAGTTTTAACAGTTGGGGACGCGATCGTTTTTGGATGGCCGGAAATGATGAAACTGAAAAACGTGTTGAAAAATTTCCAGAATCAGTTTTATGGGACGCAGTTGAGACTACCGTTTTACGTAATAACAGAATGAGTTGTGATCATGGTTGGGATATTGATCTAGATGATGGGTCATCTAACTATCATATTTATAATAATTTATGTTTAAAAAACGGTATTAAGTTACGAGAAGGTTATTATAGAAAGGTAGAAAATAACATTGTTCTAAACAATGCAATTCATCCACATGTATGGCTAGAAAATAGCGGAGATATTATTAGAGGTAATATTTTTGGAAGTGCTCACCACCCTATAAGAGTAAAAACGTGGGGAACAGAAGTAGATTACAACTGGTTTGTATCAGAACAAGATTTAATAGAATCCCAAAAATATGGAATAGAACAGAACAGCAGATTTGGGGATCCTTTATTTGTTAACCCCGCTGATGGCGATTTTTCACTAAAAAGTGAGAGTCCCGTTTATGCTTTAGGATTCAAGACCATTCCAATGAACCAATTTGGAGTTCAAAAAGAAGACCTTAAGAAAATAGCGAGACAGCCGGAAATCCCATCTATAAAAACTACAGAAAAAGCGCTTCAATCAACCTATAAATTTTATAATGGAGAAGTAAAGGAGATTGAAAGTTTGGGCGAATTATCTGCAACAGGTATGCATGATAAAGTTGGAGCTCTTGTAATAGAAGTTCCAACTGAAGGTGTGTTCAAAAAGTTATTACTTCAAAAAGGTGATGTTATTATAAAAGTAAATAATGATACTATTAATAACATTCAATTTTTTATTGAAAACCATGATTGGTTTAAGAACGCAAATAAGATAAAAACTATTACGGTCTGGAGAAACCAAAAAGAAAAGACACTTAAATAAGTGTTTGGTAGTGTCAAAAATAACAATATAAATAATACAGTTTTACTGATGATATAAAGTAACAATCTATGAAAATGGTCTGCTGAATGGAGTTTTGAAAAAAGTCAAATTAGCTAAAGTAGCTTCGTGGATAAATATGACAACGAATAATCCCGATGCTGTTTAACCCTACTTAAGAATTTCGTAAAAGTTTATGTATTCCGGAATTTCGTCTTAGGAAATAATATATAACTTGTACTTATAATTTTATATTTAAGAAATTGTATTTTGTTACATTAGTAAGTAAAGCATTTTAACTAAAGTTCATTTATTGTATCGTCAACAAATCGGAAAATAGCTTATTTTTATTAGTGTTATTGATAGATTTACAAGTTTTTATGCAGATGTGTTTAATCTTGTCATCCTGACTATAATTTGTAAAGCCTTAAGAAATCTATGATTTTTTAAGGCTTTTTTGAGAATTCAATATGAATCAATGTAAATTACATAACCATTTTGAGCTAAACAGTGTCTATTACATCAAAGATTAACAACTTCTCCCGTTTCTGAAGATGTATACGCTGCATTCACAATATCTAACACAATTTGTCCTTCTAAAATACCAGGAATAGGGGGAGTTCGAGTTTTTATACAATCCACAAAATGTTCCATTTGTTTGGTGTAAATTATTTGGGCACAATGATCTTCACGCTTTGGAAGGTCGGGTATAATTTCTTCAAAAGACTCTACACCTGTCGTTAGTTTCAATTTTGTAGGGAATAGAGTTGCATAACCTTTTGTTCCAAAAAGGCCTGTACTTGCTTCTGGACCGTCCATATGCGGATGCCACCAACCACTTTCAATAATGCTTTCTGCCCCGTTGTCCCATGTAATCACAATAATTCCAGTATCGTCGACATCATAATCGCCGAATTGCGTTGAAATTCTAGCATAAACCTTAATAGGTTTTGGGTCTCCCAATAGATATCTTGCCGTGTCGATAGCATGAACACCCATATCGGCAAGTGCACCGCCACCAGCTAATTCTTTATTCGTAAACCATCCTTCTGGTCCCCAATTTTCGTGAATTCCGTAGCCTTTTGTTTTGAAAATTTTTCCCAGTCTCCCGGCATCGATTGCATCTTTGATATAATTAGTGTCGATATCAAAACGCCACATATGTCCTACCATAACCAATCTTTCGTTTGCTTTGGCTGCAGCTTTTATTTGCTGTCCTTCTTTGGGATTAATTCCCATAGGCTTCTCAAGAAAAACGTCTTTTCCACTTTCTAAAAATGAAATGGCGTAAGGGGCATGAAATTGATTGGGCGTACTAATGATAACACCATCAATTTCATTATTCTCGATTACTTTTGAGATATCTGTATAAGCTTCTTTGATATTATACTTAGCGGCAAATTTTTTGGCACTTTCGATATGTTTAGAAACCACACAAACAATCTCCACATCGGGCATTGTTTGCAATCCACGGGCATGAAAGTCTGCAATATAACCAACACCAATAAGTGCTATTTTAATAGTTTTCATAGTTACTTTTTTATTAAAAGCTCATCAACAATTTCTCCTACTTTGTTATAAGTTGTGTATTTCAAAGTCTTATCGGTTAATGTCATATATTGGTAAAATTGACCATCCTTGAACCGCTTTTCAGCATAAGGTTCTTCGCCAATATCATCATGATTTCCGTTTGTTCCGATAGATACTGCATATACAGTTCCGTCTTTAAAAGAGTCCACAACTTTTCCATTATTAATAGGCTTTGATCGCATATAATAATGAATATGACCAGACATGACCATATCAACATGGTATGTATCGAAAAGGCCACCCCATTCTTGTTGAATGTCTAAATAAGGTTCCTCAAAATTATATGGTGGGAAATGAAACATGGCGAACTTCCAAGTGGCATCCGAATTTTTTAATTGACTCTCTATCCATTGAGTTTGTGCTTCATTAGGTTGGGTGGAGTCAATCATTAGAAATAAAGCATTTCCATACTCAAATGCATAAGTGCTTTCAGGATCTACGTTTTTAGGTCCGTTTTCAGGTAAACTAAATAGTTGATAATACATCCAGGCGCCCAAACCATCTTGTCGATCATGATTCCCAGGAACTGGCATTAAGGGTTTATAGGAGAAGACATCTTCTGAATATCCAAAAAATTGATCCCATTCGGATCGGTAGAGTCCGGTGGTTACAACATCACCTGCAATTGAATAAAATGAAGTTTCTGGGTGTCGAAGGTTCGCATCTTTAAGTAGTTCGGCCCATTTCGGGTCTCTATGTGTATCTCCAAACCATATAAACGAGAAATCCTTCGTATACTTTGCTTCGGTTTTAAAATTCCTGACTGATGACCATGAATTGCCTACTTCAGAACCAACGCGATATTCATAGATGCTTCCAGCCTCCAAATTGTTCAGATTAGATGTAAATCGATTAATATATCTATCATTATATAACATTCTATCTTCCATTCCTGATACCGATGCTTTTGAGGCAATGGTATCAGAAGTGTTTTTTTTCCAATATTGTACAGTTCCTTCTTTGACGGTAGTGTTGGACCTCCATTGTACATCTATAGAACTTGTAGGGTCCTCACTCCAGGTAAGCACAATTTGATCGAGTTTATTCGATGATGGGAATATCGTTTTTCGAAAAGCACCTTCTACATGCGCTTCCCTAGCCCTTCCCCTCACTGTTGTAAATAATATTTGACCTTCAAGTTCTTTGGGCAAATCCGTAATTTTCAAATCTGACCAATCATGGTATGTAAAAGCTCCTTTTTTAAAGATTTCTAAAGAATATTTCTCAGGATAGCGTTCTGTGATTTTAAGCTGATCATTACTATTCTTTGTACCTACTGAAATAAAATAAGTAACTCTGTCCATGTCAAAACCTGGTATTCCCAGATTCACCCAACCTGCGTTAAAATCTTTTTGCCAAACTTCATACTCATAGACTTCATTTTTCACGAGTTCATTGGTTTTTACAAATCCGCTTTCTTTTAACCAAAATGGTACAGTGGCTTGATTTACATGTCTCATCAATGAAACCGTTACAGGCACGTTTACCTTAAAATATTGGTAGCGGGTAGCTAGTACCGATTTCTCGCTATCGGTCAAAAAATTGAGCATAAAAGTATCGTCAATAGAATCGTAGTTCTTTGGTGCTACGTTTTCATACAATCTTGTTATTACAGTATCCATCACCTCTTTTACAGAAGCATTTTTTTGTGATTCTTCTTTCTTGGTTTCGGAACAGGAAAAAATTAATAATAGGGTTGAAACAATTAAGTATTTTCTCATTTGACAATAATGTGTTTATTACTCGAATTTTACTATATTTTTTATATCAATGTTCGGGTAGTTTGACTAAGTATCTAATTCGTTTTGGAGAAAGCATTGAGCATATCTACTAAATGGTCTGTTAGGATAAAATTGACTCCCGCTTCCAATAATGCCTTTACTTCAGTTTCCTCTTCGGAGTGAAAATAATTGACTTTAATCCCGTTCTCCTTTAGCTTTTTTAAATCTGTCAAAATATTTTCATCATCCCTACTACTTTTTATTTGAAGGAATGCAAAGCCATTTTCTATGGTGCCATCAATATAATCGGCTCGTGTGGTTAAACGTTCCATGTTGCACATCATAAGGTTGGCATTTACGCTCTTTACACCTTTTGCAGCATCATTTTCACAGGCAATAACTGATTGATGTGTTCTATTTGCTGCAATCACGGCTTCTGCTGTTGCCGCCCCTAAACGTTCATCTCCTTTTAAATGGATGTTCAGCCATATATTCCTAGGCATTATATCAAGAACTTCCTTCAAGGTAGGAACCCTTTCTCCTTTAAACTTTCGGGATTTCCATTTCCCTGCATCAAACTTTTTAATTTTATCTAGCGTAAGGTTACTAACATACCCACGGCCATTTGTGGTTCTGTTCACCTTATCATCGTGCATAATCACTAACTGATTGTCTTTGGTCAGTTGAACATCAAACTCTATCATCTGAGCACCTAACCGAATAGCCTCCTCAAATGCCGCCAAGGTATTTTCAGGGTGGGTTTCATTGGCGCCCCTATGCGCACAAATGCCCTTTTCAGGTAAACGGTCTTGCTCTTGGATTTTCGGAGAATCTTGCGAAAAAACAGTAGTAGAACACATGAATAGAAAAACAAGACCTATAGATAATTTCATATGTTTAAATATTTTTCCTTTAAGAGTTAGCAATTTCTACTTGTAAGCAGGGTTAATTACTCAATCCATCAATTCCTCGGCATGGGTATAAATCTTTTTTATGGCTTGTGCCACTACATCCATATCAGCCTTTGATCCCATTAATACCTTGTGATGGACGCAAACTGACTCTTCCTTGAATATGCGTTCACAGACAGGCAAAGAAAATCTTTTGGGGTCAATAGCTTTCCAATACGCATCGTTTAATTTATGTCTTGCAGGTTTTGTGTGAGGCACGTATAAAGAACAATTGTTTAATGGCTCGTAACTGGCATCTACTATAATTCCTAATTCAGCCTCCAAGGCACTTCTGAATTTTTCAATGGGCAAGCCCTTAAATTCATTTTTATAATACCTGAACGCAAAATTAAAGTACGCTTTTTTAGTTTCCCTTTTATCGCGGGCAATAGGAGCAACCCCTTTAATTTCTGAAAGTAATGCATTTAAATATTTGCCGTTTGCATCCCTATTGGCATTTTGTGCTGGTAGGCGTTTAAGACCTTCAACTAAGATGGCCGCCTGGAATTCTGTTATTCTAAGATTTCCAGACTGAATAAAATTACCATCGTCATCTCCATAATCTCCTGCACCTTTATCTACTTCTTCAAAGGCATCAGCTTCCGGTCTTCTTCCACAGTTTCTAAGTGCGTCTAATTTATCGGCCAATTCAGAATTGTTTGTAGTTACAGATCCACCTTCACCGGCGGTCAAATGTTTGGATAATTGATAACTAAAACTACCAATATCACCAATACTACCTGCTTTTTTTCCATTCCATTCCCCTCCATGCTTGTGAGCACAATCTTCAATAACATAAAGATTGTGTTTTTTGGCAATAGCCATAACAGCATCCATATCGGCAAAAGCTCCGTATAAATGCACTGGTATAATAGCCTTTGTTCTTGGAGTTATTGCTTTTTCAATTTCTTTTGGATCAATACACCAGTTTTCTTCACTAACATCTACCAAAATTGGAGTAGCATTTACGTCAATTATGGTAGCGGCAGTAGCTTGCCAGGTTAGACCCGGCACAATAACTTCATCGCCCACACCTATGCCCAAAGCTTCAAGGGCAATTTGTAAGGTAATGGTTCCATTGACAGTACAAATAGCATGTTTTACTCCAGTGAATTCAGCGAAAAGTCGATTGAATTCTATCTCTTTTGGCCCATTATAGGACCAAATTCCACTATTAAGTACTTCAATAAGAGCAACCTCTTCTTCTTTGCCCCAAACTGGCCATTTAGGCCATGGTTGTGCCGTTATATCGCGACAGGGACTTCCACCTTTAATTGCTAATTTCTCCATAAGTAATCTTATTTGAATTCCAGGCTTCTACTTTAAGTTCGACCTCTGCGTTGTATTTGAAAGTTGCGTGTAATGTTCTTTTTTCCCCGGGGAGTAGACTAATAAAATTATCTTCCCAAAAAATAGGCAAAATAGGTTCTCGGTTATTTTTGTCCTCCAATTTAAGGTTTATTAAAAAGGCAATTGCATCACCTGTATTTTTAAGAGTTACCGTCATTTGCTGCTCGTCTTCAATTTGTGCAAAATTATAATCCACAGCGATATCAACTTTATTAAGGGTATTAAGTAATGTAAAATCGGCATAGATTTTACTAGGCGTATGATAGGCAAATTCGCCTAAATCAGCTTCATAGTCTAATGTTTCTTCTTTAGTCGATAACCAATAAAAATTTGTGTCGATTTCTTTATTTGTGTCGTCAATTAGACGCAGGTCAATAAAATAAGTAGTGGACAAGTTATCCAAGTCTTCAATTTCATATAAGGAATGAAAGGTATCCTCTGAAATGTTAAATTTTATGGTTTTGTCTACATATAAATTTGCCTCGATATCATAAATGCGGACTCGGGCCCGTAAGTTTTCAACAATATGTGAATAATCATTAATGGCATAAATTTTATGGTCGCCGTAATTGTATACAAGGTGTAATGGAGAACAGGCCTTTTGAGTAGCATAGAAAGCCCCAGTTGGCATAAGATAATAGTCATAAAGCTGCCAATACATTTTTGGCCAAGCGGCATTCAACATCCATTGAATGATACCTGTTGACCGATCTTTGTGAACTTGAAAGGCCTCGAACATAGGGCGCATCAATTCATAGTTCATCGCCTGTGCCTTTTTATCGAAATCCTCAATATTGGACGGAGATCCATATCGTTCATTAATGGCGGTGACAAACCGACTTAGGTCTGCAAATTCATAGCGACCACAGTGATAATTCCAAACATCACTTATGGGCCAAAGCTTGTCTTCAGGAATAAATTTCTTTAAACTTTCTAATTGGGGTACTTGGGCACCCGGGCCCGTTTCAGTATTGAAACCATAAGCACCTCCAAAATTTGTGTCTGTAAACCAATAGACTGGGGCGGTATAGGCGTAAGGGCCTAACATTTTCACTCCAGATGAGCCACTAATTTCACTGATAACATCTTCACTTCCTATAACATGCTGGTCACTTCCAACTCCTCCTGTTGAATTCAAATAGGGGCGGGTAGGGTCATATTTTGCGAAGGTATCAATGTATTTTTGTTCCAATTCGGTAATGGGTACTTTGTCACTGGCGACTGTCCATACGAATATGCTCGGGTGGTTACGCAACCAGATTAACTGATCTTCCCATGCTTGGGCGACATGATCAATGTCTTCGGGTTTGTAAACTCCTCCAAAACGTTCATTTACGGGTACACCCATATGAATTTCATGTTCCCAATGGCAGCTCCAGCCAACCATGAGTAATATACCATGTTCGTCACAAAGGTCATATAGTTTATGGTCTTTTCCCCAAAAACCTTCCAAACGAATCGTATTTAAATTCATTTGTTTGACGTATTTCACCTGTGCTTCAATATTCTCGTCAGTGTCCATTAATAAAAGGTCGTCGGTCCAACCAGCACCTTTAATTAAGACTTTTTTACCATTGATTTTATACCCACGGTGAATATCATTTATCCAATAGTCTTCAACTTCGCGAATACCAAAGTTGACTTCAATAGTATCGGATATATTGTCATTTATGATAAATTGAAATTCTAATTTATAAAGATCTGGATTTCCTAAATGTACAGGCCACCAAAGTCGAGGATTATCTACGTTCAGTTGGGGGTATGCTGCAGGGTCATATTCGATGAGTATTGAGCAATTTGCCCCTATGGTTACTTTTTGTTCGAACTGTATATTTTCTATTTTACCGACTAGAATTCCAGAAATAGCTGCACTAGTAGTGTTTTGTAATTCTGCAGAAACGGTAAGTGATGCCTTATTTAAATTTTCAAGATCAACCTTTGATTGAACAAAGGGATTCTTAATTTCTATACCCTCAAATAGGTGAAGTGTTACATTTCTAAATATACCCATATTACCATCTGGCGGAGCTGGGTTCCAATCGACGAAACCAGTACTGAAGTCCCCTGGTTTAGGAGGGATAATTTCTATGGCCAATACGTTTTCACCCTCAATAGTAGCAGCACTAGCATCGAAAGAAGTAATACGATATGCCCCATTTATAGTTTTAGAGTCGGCAATTAGATTTCCATTTAACCAAACATTAGCCTTGTAATTTATACCATCAAAATTAAAACTGGCATTTAGATCTGCTTGGTCCTTAGAAATTTGAAATGAAGTTGTATACCACCACGGAACTTCAAATTGTTCAGTTGGGATATTTTTTAGGTTTTCACCAAAATATGGATCTTTATATATTTGATTAGCAACCAAAGTACCCAAAATAGTAGAGGGAACTTTGGCCGGTAACCAATTGGTAGAAAGTTTGGTATTCGTAGATATTTCTTTTCCGTTTTGGGAAATATGTTCTGAGGATTGGATTTTCCAGTCCTCGGTCAACTTAATCTTGAAGGTTTTGTTTGACATACGGATTACATTATAAAAACTACTTGGCTTTCAATTTTTTTATGGTTTTTCTTGCTTTCCATATCATACCTCCTCCAATAGAGATTAGAAGCAATCCTGCAATCATATCGGTCATATGTTCAACAAAAGTTTCCGTATAAATCATAGCAAAAAGTACAATAAACCCAAAAACCAGAATGAAAAATCCAAGAGCATTATTAATTTGAGCGGCTTTTATGCCCGCATTTATTTCATTTGTCTCCATACTTTGTTGATTAAGGGGGGTTAAAAATGATTATAGATCGATGCCAAAATACATAGAACAGCAATTGACCATAGTTTTAAATTATTCCACCAGTGACGATCTTCCTTTGCTATACCCTCATAAACATATTCATTGGGTAATAACAAGACTAAAAGACCTATTACTGCATATAAACAAAGAAATATCATTTTTGCAGTTTCTTGCGAAACATCGGAAAGCCAATCAAAATTGAACATATTACAGTTTTTTATTTTTCGATAAAATTTTAGAACTAAACACCAAGCCTTGCAATTGCTCCGCCGTATGTTTCTTAGTCAGCGAACTAACGGATACGTTTATGATAACACCTAATAAGAACGACCACCAAGAAATATAAAGAAATGGATCTTCTATAGTAAAGAATTGTTCTTTAAAAACATTTAGATAAACGGCAAATCCTATTCCAATAACCAATGCCGAAAGTCCTCCCCATTCCGTTGATCTTTTCCAGAATATACCTAATAGAAGAATGGAGAATATCGGCCCTTGGAAATAAGACATAAAGGTTTGAATAGCCACGTAAATACCTGGAAAATCACTGCTAATTGGAGAGGTAGCTACTCCTATTACCAATAAAACCAAGGTCGTAATCTGCCCAACTTTTAAATAATGCTTGTCATCGGCACCCTTTTTAATAAACGGTTCGTAAATATCTTTTGTAAATAAGGTTGCGGTAGAATTTAACAATGAATCTACACTAGACATTAAGCCAGCGAAAAATGCCGCAAACATTAAGCCAACCAAACCAGGAGGCAGAATAGATTTAATCATCAAAGGAAGTGCTTGATCGCCATCTGCCAATCCAGGATGAACTACGACAGCCATAAGACCCGGAAACAAAACTAATATGGGGATAAACATTTTAAGGGCAGAACCAAAAATCATACTTGCTTTTGCATGCCATTCGTTTTTTGCGGTAAGACAGCGCTGTACAATAGACTGGTTACCTATCATATACGCGTTGGCCATCACAAAGGTTAGACCGAATAAAATCCCTGTCCAGGGAAAGGGGGATTTCGTATTCTGTGATTGTATGATGTCGAAATGGTTTCTATACTCAGGTCCCATTGTTGCGATTTTTTCAACCATGTTGTCCCAACCTCCAACTTCGTAAAGACTTAGAAAAACCAGTGCAAAACCACCGATAAACATTATAACAAATTGTACTACATCGGTCATGATTACTGCGGTAATACCTCCAAAATAAGTATATAGGCCAACCACTCCAGCAGTCGAAACAATAGAAATCCATATGGGCCACCCCATTAGAACATTTAAGAGTACCGCACTGGCCCAAAAAAGAACACCTAAATCCAAGGCGAAAAATAAAATCCAAGTTACCGAAGCAATTGTTCTTACCTTTTGGTTATACCTTCTTCCCAAATATTCTGGTATAGTGTACATACCTCCACGCCAGAAATATGGAATAAAAATAAATGCCGCCAACAACATGGCAGGTACAGATCCAACCCAATCAAAATTTCCAACTGAAATTCCGTACCTATAGGCTTGTCCTGAGACTCCTACAAAATCTAAGGCCCCAATATCAGAAACGACGATAGACATACCTATAGCCCAAAATGGTAAACTTTTTCCACCCAGAAAATAATCTTCAGAACTGTTAACGAACTTTTTAAAGTAGAGGCCCAATAAGAGCATTCCGATGATGTAGGCGATAACAATAAAATAATCTATTCCTGCGAGCATAGTTTCCGTTTATTAATACTCACAAATTAACTTGAATTAGAGATATGGAATTTGTTATATCTTATTTTGTTTGCATGTAATTTTAACCCATGGGGCCTTTGTTTCAAGATTATAGGGATAATTGAGTTAAAATACATATAATATTGTGGAATTGGTATTTCTGTAATTTTAACTAGGACTAAAATTTAAATGGCCTATCGAATGCAGTTTTGTCTATTAATTCATGCACACTATTATTTTAGCGGTTGCTAGCCAATACAGTAATGTTTTATTAAATGATAGAAGGTAATATTATGAAAATCAAGTTATTAGATAGTTATATGACTGAAGGGCTTATTACTTTTAGGACAAATCCAAAAATAAAGCTTAGGTATTTAGGAATAGTACCTACTAACTATTCGTAAAAACTTATTATACTTATATGGTATGGTAGTACTTAACTAATTAATAAGAAAAATTTAGAAAATTTAACTATCTACTAAAGAGTTGTTAGGGATGGTTAATTAGCCATTTCAATTATAAAAACTTAATCGTTATTATTATAGGTATAAAAGTATATCTAAAATACAGGTAAAATTTTCCTCAATGAAGCTAATGGTTAAAATAATAACTAGAAGATATTTATTGTCTTGTATTTTAATAGATAGGTGTCAAAGCATCTATTTTAATAGTTAAAGAATTTTCTACTATTTTATTTTGGTTCAAGTAGAACACTTTTCTTGAATCCTAAGTTTTCTATAATACTAGGTTTCCAATTTAGATTTAATCATTGACTCTTATTTTAGTTTTAAAATTTCTGCAAATTTCCAATGTGTTAAGAATTCAAATTAAATCAGTACATAACCGAGGCTTTTTGCCTATCTGAATAAAAAATATTATGCATTGATCTTTTCCGTTAAAATAGTTGCCATTTAGTGAGGAAACTTATATAAAATGTAATAAATATCTTAATCTTTCAATAAATAAGACTAATGCAATATTAACCTTTCATTAAATAATTAGTTAATTAATAGTCAAAAAAGATAAAATATCACATGAATATAATATGATACTATATGTTTTAACATAATTTTTAGGATAGATTTGTTTTATCAAAATAACTAAACTAAAATTTTTTAATCGAACAACTATGAAAAAAAGAAACTTACAATGGTTGATGTTTCTTCTGTTAAGCATGTTTTTTGGCATCGCACATGCTCAAGAAGAGGTAACGGGAGTCGTCAGCAGTATTGATGGAGAATTGTTACCCGGGGTTTCAGTAGTACTCAAAGGAACTATTACCGGGGTATCTACTGATTTTGATGGAAATTACACCATCCAAGTACCAAATAATAGTGCAGTTTTAGTGTTTTCTTATTTGGGAATGACTACACAAGAAGTTGTTGTAGGTAATCGCACTACTATTAATATGACTATGGAGGCTTCCTCTGAGGCATTAGATGAAGTAGTAGTTACCGCACTAGGAATTACTAGGGAGAAAAAGTCCCTTGGGTATTCAGTTGCCGAAGTAGATGGTGACGACCTTACTACAGTTACACAAGAAAATGCATTAAATGCATTAAATGGTAGGGTCTCAGGTGTTCAGATAAATTCAACCGGTGGTGCTGGGTCTACTGTAAGTGTGATTCTACGTGGAGCATCTTCACTAACAACAGATAACCAACCTTTATACGTAATTGATGGGGTGCCTCTTTCAAGTGGTCTAACTAATATTGGAAATGTAGGTGACGGTGTTGCAGTAGATTATGGTGGAGGTATTGGTGATGTGAATCCAGATGATATTGCGAGTGTATCCGTATTGAAAGGACCTAGTGCAGCTGCATTGTACGGTTCTAGAGGTGGTAACGGTGTCATCCTAATTACCACAAAATCTGGTAAAAAAAGTAAGGGCTTAGGTATTTCTTTTAGTTCAAGCAATGTATATGAAACACCATATAAGTTCTTAGAAAAGAGTAATCTCTTTGCTAACGGTAGCCGTCCAGATCCAACCACTTCTGCAATTGATGAAAATTCTTCAGGATGGATCGGTCCAGAATTAGATGCCGGTTTAAATGTAATTCAATGGCCTTATACTGCTGATGAAATTGCAAGTGGCGTAGCAAATGCAACTCCTTTAACTTCTAGAGGCAAGAATAATGCAAAAAACTTTTTTGAATCTGCAATTACTTCAACGAATACTATTGCTATCGAAAATAATACCGATCGCATGAATTATCGTATGTCTTATACGAATATGAGGCATGAGGGTTTTATTCCAAATTCTGATTTAGAACGAAATACTTTTGCAATCAACAGTGGGTTTGATGTAAATGACAAATTAAAAATAACGACAAGTTTAAAGTATGTTATTTCAGGTGCAGATAACCGCCCATCTACGACTGATAGAAATGCTAATCCGTTACAGGCAATTTATGATATTAATCCTCATATTGATGTTCGTGATTTAAAAGATTATTGGTTAATAGAAGGTCAGAGTCAGAATACACCTTATAATTTTGGAGATGATCCATCTGAGTTTGAGTTTAATAATCCTTATTTTGTTGCGAATGAAATAAACAATGGTTTCGAGAGAAAGAGATTATATGGTAACGTTCAAGGGGATTACAAATTTTCAGACAAACTTTCCCTTATGCTACGTTACGCTTATAATGATAGTCATGAAGTTAGAGAGACTACGATTTCAAGTGGCTTTAATAGAGAGAGAAACGGAGCTTACGGTATAGTGAATATTGATGGAGTTGAAAGCAACGCTGATTTTTTACTTTCCTATAAAGATAAATTAAGTGAGAACTTTAGTTTTGGTTTATCTGGTGGTGGTAATACTAGAAATGTAAATAATGGTATTGTATCTACCCAAACTAAAAATGGTGGTTCAGGATTAATCATACCAAACCTTTTCCTATTATCAAACATTGCATCCGACAATATTGAATATTCAGAAATACAAACAAAAGAGCGTGTAAACAGCTTGTATGCCTTGGGTAATATTAGTTATAAAGACATGATGTATGTAGATGCAACACTTAGAAATGATTGGTCAAGTACATTACCTGATAGCGATAACAGTTTCTTGTATCCATCGGTCTCTACAAGTATCTTAATGAATAACATTTTTAATTTAGGTACAAACGTGTCTTTATTGAAATTAAGAGTAGGTTGGGCACAGGCAGGTAATGATACCAGCGCACACAATTTGTTTACAATATTGAGTAATTCTGGTGATTGGGGCACGGCGTCACAATTGACAGTGCCTGCTGACTTAAAGAACGATAAGATTAAAGCTGAACTTAATACTTCTACGGAATATGGTGTTGATTTGTCGCTTTTCAAGAATCGTTTGACTATGGACTTAACATATTACGAGTCTGACAATGAAAATCAAATTTTTCAAAAATCTCTTCCTATTTCATCTGGTGCATCAAGTAAACTTTTTAATGCAGGTAATTTGAATAGTACTGGTTTTGAAGCTAGTTTAGGAGGAGTTCTAATTGACAAAGCAGATTTGCGTTGGAATATGAATTTAACATATTCAACTAACAAGACGATTATAACCGAATTAGCTGATGGTACTGATTTTGTAAAATTTTGGGGCGAAGCAAAAGGTGGAGCATATACTTGGGTAGGCGAAGAAGTAGGTCAAATTATAGATCGTGATTTTGTTCGTGTTGATGATCCAAATTCTCCATATAATGGTTGGCCTTTATTAGATGACGAAGGATGGGAAGATAGTGATCGTACATTATCTGATGAAGATGGAAATAGAGCGGCTCCAGTTATTGGCAATTACAATCCAGATTTTAAATTGGGTCTACAAACATCAATTCAGTACAAAAACTGGAATCTATCAATGAATTTTGACTGGAGAAAAGGTGGACAGTTCGTTTCTCAAACACATCGTTATTATGAGTCAGATCTTCAAACAACAAGATGGCTAGATAAAGTACATGATTTAAGTGATGTTGGTGATATACCAACCTATATTAAAAATAATGCTGATCAGTTTTTATCGCCAAATGGTGATTTCTACCCACTTGTTGGGGGGCCAACAGCTGAATATGGCGGTTTCCCGGTTGATGATTTGAATGATGGTGTATTTTTACCAGGGGTCATCGGATCTTATGATGAAGATGGTAATTTTGTAGCTGACCAAGAGAATATTGGTGGACCAGGTACACAATATCATACCTACGGTGATAACTATGCTTGGGATTTTACCAGAGCTTCTACTTTTGATGCTGATTATTTAAAACTAAGACAGATTTCAATTGGCTATACATTTGATAGTAAATTTTCTCAGAAAATTGGAATGCGCAATTTATCGCTTTCGTTGTTTAGTCGTAATATCATCTTATGGACAAAAGCGGGAATCAATATTGATCCAGAATCTGCTTTCCAAAATTCTGGAGGTGTACTGTCACAGGGCGTTGAAAGATTTAATGTTCAGCCATGGGCAATTCCAGTAGGTATTAAATTGAACGCAAGTTTCTAAATAAAATTAAAAAATAAGAAGATGAAAATAATGAAAAACATAGCTATTATATTTCTATTGATTCCATTATTGCTTGTAGTTTCTTGCGATAACGATCTAGTTGAAATAAATGAGAACCCTAATGGTGTAGAGCCTAGTGAGGCCGACCCCAATTTGTTGATGAGTGCTGTAATGACTGGTTTGGCAACAACTACAACAGCCAGAGGATACGGGAATGATACCGGTAATGCTGCTCAATTTACGCAGCGTGATTCTTGGTCAAGCAATCGTTACGATTGGGAAACAGGTACCATATGGTCAAAGAATTACGAATTATTACGAACGAATAAAGTTGCTTATGACAGAGCGGTAGAACTTGGTTTAACCTTTCATGAGGGAGTTACTTTAATATTGAATTCAATGTTGTTCGGTAATTTAACCGATTACTATGGTGACATCCCTTATTCTGAAGCCCTACAAGGAATTGAGTTAGAAGGAGAACGACCAGCTTACGATTCGCAAGAAACCGTATATAAAGGAATCATTGCAGATTTAGAAACTGCTTCAAGTCTTTTAGGTGCTGCAAATTATGAAGGAGTCTTAGATAATCAAGATGTATTTTATGGAGGTGACGCTTCAAAGTGGCAAAAATTGGCCAACTCTTTAGCTTTGCGTTATTATATGCGCTTATCTGAAAAACTACCTGCTTTTGCTCAAGCCGGGGTAACAAGTACACTTGCTAAACCTTTGTTTAGCGAAATCGATGATGAACTAGTATTGAATTATTTAGGCGGTGTTGAAGATCAATCTTGGCCTAATAGTGGACAGTTCGGTTCTGCTTCTGAATTTTATCGAGTTAAGCCTTGTACTACTTTAACTGACATGTTAAAGGAATTAGAAGACCCTAGAATTTCGGTTTGGTTTGCTCCTGTTGCAATACCTACTAAGGTAGTACCTGCTGCTGAGGTGCCAGGTGGAGGTGATTTAGTAGAAGCTGACGGTGTTCGTTATATTAATGAAGAGACATTAGATGCCAACAATTACGCGATATACTCGGCAGCAACATATGCCGCAGACTTACAAGCAGACAAAAAACTAATTGATACCAGTAGTGTATATGTTGGTTTGCCGGTGGCTGTAAGTAGTGTTGATCCATATGAGTATAACTTAAATTCAGAAGGTTCAAGAGGGGGTACAAACGCTTATGTATCAAGAATGAATGAAGTTTTCAACCAGAAAGATGATGGTGGAAACCTTTTGAAATCTAGATTATTTTCTTACGCAGAATTATCATTCTTAAAAGCTGAAGCAGCAGTAAGAGGCTGGGGTTCTGATGCAGAAGGTAATTATTTGGAAGGAATTAAGGCTTCTTTAGATGTTTGGGGTATTGGTGATAGCTATGCTGATTATATTACAAACACAGGTGTTGCTTTCGATGGCACATTAGATATCGTTATGCAGCAAAAATGGATTGCTAATATGTTCAATGGAGATGAAGCTTATATGGATTGGAGAAGAACAGGTTTTCCTGACTTAAAAGCAGGTCCATTTGCTCGTGAAGATGTTATGCCATTAAGATTTATTTACCCTAGTGATGAAATTGATTTAAATAGTGCTAATAATGCCGCTGGTGCTGCTTCTTTAGAAGGTACACCTTATAGTACTACTGATTCTAATGACAGTCCATATGCAAGACCTTGGATAGTACAAGGTGTTTCACAACCGTGGTAATAGAAATTCTATGCGAGAGATTATTTTGCAATAATATTGTTTGTGTTAGTTTTTTAAATTGCCTGGGTTTTCCCAGGCAATTTTATATAGAATAGCTTTAGATATATGAAAAAGAGTATTGTCAATTTATAAGCAAACTGTAATGCTCATATTAGGGGGTTAAAAATCAATTAAATTCTCAATAATATATAAAGTTGAGAAAGAACAGTACCTAGAAAATTAGAAAGTAATGCGCGATGGTTCTAGTTTTTAATGATCATTTGTACCTAACAACGGTACTATGTATTACCTGAAAAAATCAGTGATTATCCTGTAGGATTTAGATATGTGATGGATATTGAAAAAAATAGTACCCATTAATTCGAAATATGAAAAATAATGTCAAAAGCAATATTATTATTACTGCTATTGGGCTTAAATTTCTCTTGTACTGAGCAAGTGAATGATAGTTTGGATCTATCAGATGCAACTATTTTAGTATCTACAGATATTAAAAACCCTATTCGTGAAACTGCGGAAAATGTGTTGGTCGAGGAAATTGAAAAACGCACTACAATTAAATTGTCCAAAGCAAACGATTGGAGTTCAAACACTACAATTGCCTTAGTCTTGCAAGGCGATACCGATGTTATTGGTAAAAAAGTTCCTGATATGAAAGGTGTCGATGAATCACCTATAAAAAAGGAAGGCTATCGTATTGTTCATGAAAAAGAAGGAAAAAAAGATATTATGTGGATTATCGGTGCCGATGCTCGAGGAGTACTTTATGGTATTGGTAAACTGCTGCGGATTGCTGAAATGGAAACTGGACAAATACAAATCGCCAATGATTTGGATATTGTTTCAGTTCCCGAATATGCGCTTCGTGGACATCAATTCGGGTATCGAAATACAGCGAATTCTTGGGATGCTTGGACGGTTGAACAATTCGACCAACATTTTCGGGAACAAGTACTTTTTGGTGCCAACAGTTTTGAAAATATACCTTTTCAAGACCCTTCGTCCAGTCCTCATTTTAAAGTGAATCCACAGGAAATGGAAGTTCGTTTAAGTGAAATATGCGAAAAATATGATGCGGATTATTGGGTTTGGACCCCTGCTCCGCATGATTTAAACATCCCAAATGCACATCAAAAGGGTTTGGAAGAACAAGAAGCATTTTATGCCCGATGCCCAAGATTAGATGGTGTATTTGTTCCTGGTGGCGATCCGGGCGAAAACCATCCTTCCAAATTGATACCTTATCTTAAAGATTTATCTGTAGTATTAAAAAAATATCATCCCGATGCTGGAATTTGGGTGTCTCTGCAGGGTTTTAATGAAGAAAAGGTTTCTTATTTTTTTGAGTATCTGAAAACTGATAATCCTGATTGGTTAAAAGGGCTTGTTTATGGGCCAAGTAGTCCGCCTATAGATGTTGAACGTGAGCTATTGCCTGAAAAGTATTTGCACCGTTTTTATCCTGATATCACTCATACGGTACGGTGTCACTATCCTGTAGAGCGATGGGATCAGGCATTTGCCTTGACATTAGGGCGTGAACCTTGTAATCCGCAACCTCTTCAATACACTAAGTTGTTTAATAAGGATATTGGGTATACCGATGGTTTTATTACCTATTCCGATGGTTCTCATGATGACGTAAATAAAGTAGTTTGGAGCCAATTGGGTTGGGATTCCAAGCAAGATGTGCATGATATTATTTTTGAATATTGCCAGTTTTTCTTCGGACCAAAAGTTGCCGAAGAATCTGCAAAAGGAATTTTTGCTCTGGAACAAAATTGGGTCGGACCTGTTTTAGGTAATAACGTTATTGCAGAAACCTTGACTATTTGGCAAAAATTAGAAACCCAACACCCCGAGTTATCCGAAAATTGGAGATGGCAGCAATTGGTTATGCGTGCTTATTACGATGCTTATATACAAGAAAGGCTTACCTATGAAAAGGGTCTCGAATTCAAAGCCTATGAAATTCTTGCCAATGCTGATACTATAGGAACAGAAAAAGCTGTAAATGATGCGCTTATTTCTTTAGAAAAAGCGGATACCGAGTTGGTGGCTCAAAATTTAAAACAGAAAGTTTTTGACTATGCCGAAGGGCTGTTTCACTCCATTGGAGCACAGACAAGTGTGTCAAAGTATAATGCTCGTAGTGCGGAACGTGGGGCGATTCTAGACTTTATAGATTACCCTTTAAATAATAGATGGTGGCTAGAAGATGAGTTTGAAAAGGTCGAAAAGCTCGCTACCGAAAAGGAAAAATTGGCAAGACTTGAATTTATTAGAACGTACGAATTCCCTGGAGATGGTAGTTTTTATGATAACATTTCGAGTGCCGATGCCAAACATGTGACCTCTGAAACAGATGACGCCATTGACTATTTATGGGAAAATGACGGAGTAAGTAGAAAACGGTTGTCCACCCAATTATTTCAGTTTTCTCCAACTTTGGAATATGACGAACTTGAAGCCGATACAAATTATCTTATACGTGTTTCTGGATATGGTGAGGCGCTTTTACGAGCTAATGGTCAAAGATTGAAGCCTACTAAATATGAAAAAGGTTTTGAACAATTTAAGGAATTTCCACTTCCGAAAGACCTGATTCAAGATGGAAAATTAAAGATCACTTTTGATAAACCCGATGAGGAACATTTAAATTGGAGAAAGCAGTCTAGAGTTACCGATGTATGGCTATTAAAACAGTAAAAGGTAATCTTCAATATTTTTTTACCAGACTTTGTTCTTGGTGATTTAAGAAAAACAAATATAAATAAATGATGGACCAAACACATTCAAAAGAACCTAAGGCCTTTTATGTAGGCCTTGATATTGGTGGTACCAAATGTGCCATTGTGTTGGGTGATGGTAATTTCAATATTTATGAGAAAGTATTTTTTGAAACAAAAGTAGAGCGTGGACCTACAGCTATCTTAGATGAATTTAAGCAGCATATTCACCGGATTTTCGAAAAATATGATCGTAAAAAGCTGATAAAAATAGGAATAAGTTGTGGCGGTCCACTTAGCTCAAAAATGGGATTGATAAAATCACCACCAAATTTACCGGGCTGGGATGATATTCCAATAGTAGAAATCCTTGAGGAAGAATTTGGGGTGCGTGTAGCCCTTCAAAATGATGCCAATGCCTGTGCGCTTGCTGAATGGATGATGGGGGCAGGAGTAGGAACCGAGAACATGATATTTCTGACCTTTGGAACTGGAATGGGTGCCGGACTCATACTAAATGGTAAAATATACTCGGGTACCAATGACCTTGGGGGAGAGGTGGGCCACCTTCGTTTGGCTGATGACGGACCTATAGGTTTTGGTAAAGCGGGGTCTTTTGAAGGTTTTTGTAGTGGTGGAGGTATTGCACAATTGGCTAAAAGTGCTGTTGAACATAAACTAAAAAACAATAATACCGTCAGGTTTTGCTCTTCTTTGGAAGATATCGATACCATTACAGCGAAATCGGTTTTTACTGCAGCTCAAATAGGAGATCAGGTAGCACTGGAAATTGTAAAAATTTCTGCAGTGTATCTCGGCAAGGCGTTGGCCATACTTATCGATACCTTAAATCCTGAATGTATAGTCATCGGTAGCATTTATGCTAGAAATGAAGCCTTGCTAAAACCGTTGGTTTATGAGGTACTCGAAAAAGAAGCTATCCACGCAGCGCTTGAAGTGTGTCGTATTTTACCTGCCAAATTAGGAGATAAAATTGGAGATTATGCAGCGCTAGGTGTTGCCATGCAATAAATAGGAGAACCAAGAACAAATAGGAATTAACATGAATAACCTTATGTTAAAATATAAGAAGGGGAATATGAAATTAGAAGATATAGTCGAAAATTTAATACAACGATATCCAGCACTTGAAACCTGTAAAGAATCGGTAATAAAAGCGGGTGCAGTATTGGTCGAATGTTATCAAAACGATGGTAAACTGTTGGTATGTGGTAACGGTGGAAGTGCTTCCGACTCAGATCATATCGTGGGAGAATTGATGAAAAGCTTTTCCAAGAAACGTCCGGTTACCGATGAATTTGAAAAAAAACTTCAAAAAAGTTCAGGAGAAAGGGGGGCAATATTGGCTTCGAAATTAGAAAGAGGATTGTCGGCAATCTCATTGAACGCCCATGGTGGTTTAATTTCTGCGATTTCAAATGATATTGGAGGCGATTTCATTTTTGCGCAACAAGTGTTGGGCTATGGAAAAAAGAATGACGTTTTATTGGCCATTAGTACTTCGGGGAATTCCGTCAATGTTTTAGATGCCTGCATTACTGCAAAAGCTTTGGGTATGAAGGTCGTTGGTTTGCTTGGGGAGACGGGAGGCAAAATCAAATCTTTGTGCGATGTGGCAGTATGCGTCCCCGCAACAAGTACCGCAGCAGTACAAGAATTTCATTTACCTGTATACCATGCTCTTTGTATTATGGTCGAGGAGAATTTTTTTTAAAACATTTAATATCTGTGTTTTATATAGTACCTATTAAAGAAACAACTTAACAAATGAGTAGTTTGAAAGTTCCGAGTGCCATATTAATCATGGTTTTTTTTCTCATGATGAGTTGTAAAGAAAAAGTAATGTCCAAAAATGAAATAATGACTGAAAAGCAAATTACCTTCAATGCAAAGTCCCATGCTTTGGATAACAATGATAATTTTTCTCCAGACGGGCATTTTTTGTGTTACGACACCCGATACATGGTGTTCAATACCAATCTTGCCAATTCCAAGTCTGTTGAAAAAGTAGCCATAGCAAGTGGAGAGGAAACAGTTTTGTGGCAACCGAAATCGGTTTCAGGAGAAAATGCTGCACCGGGTGTTGCTGCTGTCTCGTATCATCCAACAGAAAATAAGGTAGTTTTTATTCATGGACCTAAGTTGGAAGAAGTTGATGTTCGGGGATATTATGATATAAGAAATAGAAATGGAGCTATTGTCAGCGCCGACGGAAGAAGAGAATTTTCGATTGCCGATTTAAGGGATGTAGCCACCGATAGACCAACAACTCCAGGAGCACAGCGAGGTGGTACACACCGACATGAATATTCGAAAAATGGGGAACGCATCGGTTTCACTTACGACGACTTTTTACAACAAGATTATGATCGCACCATAGGTTATATGGAAAACAATATTAATGCACCGGAAGGATTCAGTCATTATTTTGCAGTACTATTGAAACCAGTAAAAAAGGGCGAATCAAAACCAGGGGAAATTGAAAAGGCCTTTGGTGATTCTTGGGTTGATTCTTTGGGGTCAAAACGTGCCTTTATAGGAAAAGTACGCGCCGAAAACGGAGTTGATTATGAAACTTCCCTTTTTGTGGCTGACATATCAAGTTCTGTTGATATTACTTCTGCCTATTCTGGTGATGCTAATACTTATCCAGAACCTCCAAAAGGCATTATAATAAAAAGATTGACACATAGCATAAACGATGATGGTATTGTGCGAGGGGCATACTCTGGCAAACAGATTGCTTATTTATCAAAAGATGAAAAGGGCATATTACAAGTGTTTATAATACCTGTTGACGGCTCTGATATGGTGAATGATACAAAAAAGAGACCGATACAGGTGACAAATTATACAGCCGATGCCAGTAATGTCCGTTGGCATCCTTCTGACGAATGGTTGTTTTCTATTAGTGATGGAAAGGTTTATGCTAGTTATGTAGGTAGTACAGACGATTTTGGAAAGTCGATTATGTTGACTCCTGATAATTTAAACCGAGAAGCATTGGTCGTATCTCCCGATGGGAAAATGTTGGCTTATAATGTAAATATGCCCCATGCTAGCGAATCACGAATAATTGATGGCAAGCAAAATAATGAATATAAACAAATATTCATTTTAGAGCTTCTAGATACCCTTGCTTTATAAAACGCCCGAATGGGTAAAAAAACAGAATAATAATTTAATTCTACAACATTGAAAAATACGACTCAAACCAACAAGTACAGGGGTGCTTTTGCCCTAATGACTACACTTTTCTTTATTTGGGGGATAATCGTCTCACTTAATGATATTTTAATTCCACACTTCAAGGGCTTGTTCAATATGAGCTACACAGAAACAATGCTAATACAGTTCTGTTTCTTTGGGGCATATTTCTTAATGGCGATTCCGGCGAGTCTACTGATAGAGCGTATCGGATATAAAAAAGGTATTTCTGCCGGCTTGATTACGATTGGTTTGGGAGCGCTCTTATTTTTGCCTGCTTCATGGTCTGTTTCGTACCCGTTATTTTTATTCGGTTTGTTTACCATGGCTACAGGTAGTGTAATTCTTCAAGTGGTAGCTAACCCTTATGTGATTATTTTAGGGAATCCTGAAACTGCTTCCAGTCGATTGAATTTAGCACAAGGCATTAATTCTTTAGCAACCACACTTGCACCTTTAGCAGGTGGTTTTTTAATATTAGGGCACTATAATTCTCCAAAGGAGGCAGCGGCTGCTGTAGAAGGTCCGTACGTATGCTTAGCTATTTTCGCCTTTTTGATTGCGATTGTTTTCTTTTTCTTAAAACTGCCAAAAGTATTAGAAACCGATGGTGTGAAAGTAAAAGGGAATGTATTGAAATTTAGGCAATTGCGATTAGGCGCTATTGCTTTAATGCTCTACGTTGGTGCAGAAGTGGCTATAGGTAGCTTTATAGTCAACTTTTTAGGGGAAGCTAATATTGCTGGGTTTGCTGAGAAAAAAGCTGCTACTTATATTCCACTTTATTGGGGTGGTTTGATGATAGGTCGTTTTCTTGGTGCTGCCATTCTGCAAAAAGCGAGTGCTCAAAAAGTACTATGCTTTTCAGCTTTAGCTTCTGTAGTTTTACTGGCTGTAACCATACTAACAAATGGTTATGTGGCTATGTGGGCAATGTTGGCCGTTGGTCTTTTTAACTCGATAATGTGGTCTAATATATTTACATTGGCAGTAAAAGGTCTAGGCAAATACACAAATAAGGCTGCCGGTATTTTGGTGATGGCGCCCGTTGGTGGAGCTATATTACCACTACTACAGGGAGTGTTGGCCGATATGCCTGCTGTAGGTCTTCATCTTTCTTATATAATACCACTATCGTGCTACGCATTTATCATTTATTATGCGCTTTACGGATATAAACCTGGGGCTAATGAATTAGCTCAAGTAGAAGCAAACAATTAATATGTTTTATACAATATGAAGCGCCTGTTTAAAATTTAATTTCCGAATAGAATGGAAGATTAGATTTCAAACAGGCGCTATTTTTTCGTGCTTCTCGATTTATCCTATTGAGGAATTAAATCATGATATTTCGCGAAGTAATAGGGCAAAAGATAAAAAGTGCCCTCGTGTTCTGAATAGCCATTTCCTTCTGAATCGTGAAAGTCAAAAGCATCTCTATCTAATCGTACATGCCCGCGTTCATCAACAGGAAGTGCATAAGAGTCCACTCCCCACCCCATATCGGCTTCCTGAGCTGGTGTTGTATCGAAAAGTATATCAAGACGATGGGTATTGTCCATTTCGTATCCAATAAGATCTAAGGGGATACGTTGCAGGGTTTCTTTAATATATTTGGTATCAAGACTACTTTTACCATAGCGATCAATAACTGATTGAGCAAACAAGGGATTTTCTTTGAAAAGTTCACTTGTCTTAAAATAGCCTTCGTTTACTTTTTTCGTAAAAGAATTCGCTAATGCTCCATAAAGTCCATCCCAAAAAGCATTTTTTTGTTTGCTAATATTTAACCAAGCATATTCTAGAGAAAGACGATACATCATTAAAAGTTCTGGATCTTTTTCATAATTAATCAAACCATAAAAGCTCATCAATCCAAGATTGTTATCCCAAGGCACTACGTTTTCAGGTGGAAAAAATTCTTTAGGATGCATGGCATTGATGTGGTAATTTTCTTCATCACGTAGCATTTTCGCTACTTCGTCATATTTAGGATCTTCGGTGACATGACTGGCAACATTAAGAAAAGAAAGCATCATCATAGAATTCAATCCACGTTGATCCCAACCCCAAATTGAATTGAAATAATCAGGATCAAAGCTGCCCCAACGTGTAGGCTTACCATCATAATCGACCAATTTAAAACTATGACGAATAAGGTGGTCAGTAATATCCGCAACCACTTGTTTAACAGCGGTTTTCTCTTCTTGGGTTTCAGCAACTAAATCGTAGTAGATACCATAATAAAAGTAATGTCCTGCCAATTCATCAGAGCTGGTATCACATTTCCATCGATATTTACCATCTTCGCTTAACGGAAATCTGGGGTAGATATCTTTCCAAAATGGGTCATTTTTTTGATTTCTTTTATTGTATTCTTTGCTGTACTGCTCATTTACCGGTTCATGCCAATCAACAGGAATGATAACACGAGCAGGGAAACCAGGTTCTGGAGTAATATCAACCAACCATTTTACAGCCTTAAAACTTCTATCTGCTATTTCTTTTGCTTCTTTATCTCCTGTAATGGAATATCGAAAAGCTTGTGCTGCACCATACATCGCAGTATATTGACCATCATTATCTGAAATGGCAAGTTCATAACTGTCTATATTAAATTGCTCACTGAGTTGGTTTTGACAAATGAAGCCCATTCTATTATGTCTTTCTTCCGTCTGTTGGGTAAAATAAGCTGCCTTTTCTTCATAGGTCATTTCCTTAGAAATTATTTGACCAATACCATTATTGGTAGCAATCCAAGCCGTACCATCTTTATCTACTGTAATATCATTTACCTGATTGTCAGGTAACCAACGTCTTGAAGAACGATAGTAGAAGTAATCATTTTCAACCCTTATGGCACCATTTTCCGTACCGAACCATACTTCACCATTAGGTCCTGCAGAAGCACAGGTAAACTTGTTAAAAGGCACGCCTTCTTTACCTGTATATAATTGCCATGTGCCATTAGTATTTTTACCAATACCTTCTTTGGAACCAAACCATAGATTACCGTTTGAGTCTATCACTAGGGCCGCCACATCTTTTAGTGCCCAGCTATAGTTTTCATCGGTAGGTAATATCTGTTTCCATTGGTTTTTTTTAACTTTAATAAATAAACCATTTTCACAACCGATATATGTTTTTCCTTGATAACTTATTTCTGAAAGTACTCTTCCCGAATTCTCAAGCAGATTTTTAAATTTAGATAACGATTTTTCATTGTACGAACTTCCTGATTTTGTCCATTCATTCCCGTTCCATTGATAGGTTTCGCCCGAAGCTATTACCAAGGGCGCATTGTTATGAATTTGTATTTTATCAATAGCACCTTTTGGAAGACCTTGTTCGCTATTGTGTATGACCGCAACATCTTGTCTGAATTTGTTTTCCTCCCCAATCGGTTTAAATGAAGATTGAAATAGCACTATAATTAGTAATAAAATGGCCCTCATAATATATTAGATTGAATGATTTGTTTCTTTTGAATACCCTTGAAAGTTTATGCCTATTCTTGAGGTTCGCTTATTACCCCTAAATATCTACCCATCCAATAGGGGAGAAGCCAAATATCGCCAGCAGAATATTCTTCGGTACCATCATTACCAGTCTTATCCAAGCGAAACATATTGCCGTTGTGACGTTGTACAGGGCGCTCATCAGGAGGGAGAACTTCTTTTATCGTTTGCTCTCTAAAATTAGGTTCGATTATTTCAATGTCTTTTCTATGACTGTTTTCAATATTCCAAGAAACAAGATCCATAGGATGTTCACGTAGATACCATGCGGCCTCATCTAAATCAAAATCTGGAGTACCCGTTAGTGCGGTCATAATATTCCATGCACCTTCTTTTTCTGGGCGTTCAATTTCCCAATGGTCAATAATTGCCTCTTTGTATTTTGCTTTTAGAGAATCATTAAAGGCATATTTGTATAAGCCCCAATACCCAACAAAATACATTTCATCATCAGAATGGTTCCATGATTCCGATAGCATTTTACTCCAATCATCTGCATCATCGGGAGCACGAGCAACATCTTTCATGGGCCACATTAGGTTTTCTAAATACCCGTGGTTATCTATTAAATCGAAAGCTTTTTCTTTATACTTTTCTTTTCCTGTAAAATGATATGCTGTTTGTAGCATGGCAATTATATTGGAGGCGTTTATTTTACGGTCACCAACCATTTTAGGTCTTTCATTTACATATTCGGGATTCCATCTACCCCAAGTTGTTGGTTTACCATCGTAATCAACCATATATAAATCATTACGAACTACATGGCTCATTAATGTGTCGATAAGAGTAATTGCGCGGTCTTTAAGTTCATTGTCCATAAGTTCGGCCATAACGCCATACGCAAAAATATGTCCAATCGCCTCGTCACTACTAGTTGTAGATTTCCAATCCCACTCAGGATCACTTGAATGTTGCCAACGGTCTGGGTCATGCAATTTTTCAATATAGCCACTACGCTCAAAAGAACGCGAAGGAAAACCAGGTACCGGATTGATACTAAATAAGCGTTCCATGGCATCCATAGATTCTATGCAATTTTGCAAGGCATCATCAGATTTGGTAACGGCATATCTAAAAACCTCACCAGCCAAATACATGGTTGTCCATAAGCCATCATTATCAGAATCTGAAAGTCGACCAGAATCAATATTCCCATCGTCTAAATCAACTAAATTAGCATTGAAGCCTAAACGGATATGTCTATTTCGAACTTGCGATTCATAGTACATCGCCTTGTCAAAGAGAGTCATTTCTTTAAATATAATTTGACCTAATCCAGCCTCAGTAAGTATCAATATTGATCCATCAATACCTTTTGAAATATGTTTTACATGATTACTTGGCAACCAACGTTTTCCAAAGTAATAATCATATTTACCGTCTTCACGTAATTTAAAAGCCCCTTTGGTAGAACCAAACCAAAGTTGACCATCGATAGTAGTCATGGCAGTAATTTCATCAAAAGGAAGTTTTTTTTGTACTTCCCCAATTTGTTTGCCCGATGATGGATCTATGGTTATGTAACCAGACTTTGTACCAACAACTAAATTATCATTGAAGAAGGTAAAAGCAGTCAGGTTTTTTTCCTGATATAATGTTCTAAGCTCGCTCGTAGAAGTATCAAAACTAGCAATTGATTTTTTTCCTAAAATCCAGAAATTTTTACTGTTCTCTTCAAATAAAATGTCTTGAACTTGATCGTTTACTAATATACCTGTCCATGGCGCTTTTTCCTTTGACAAAAATTGAAGAGTGCTACCATCGCTAATAAGAAATTCAAAATCAGTACCAGCCGCCACGGTAAATGCATTTGGTAATTCATGCGTAAGGTATAAGCTACCTGCCCATGAATTACTAAACACTGCTTTATCATCTAAATAAACAAATTGATCTTTTAAAACGGTAATATTTTGTACATGTTTATCAGTTAGCGGACGATAAGTCTTGTCTTTTACCAGTGAACCAGGATAGAGAAATTGACCATCATGAGTACGTAGAATTCCTTCTGAAGATGCAATTTGAATTACCTTATTTCTATCCATAAACACTCTTGATAAAGAAGCTTCTTTATCAAGGGTGTTGAATTTTATAGCAAAATCTTGTTTATAGGGTACATCTTTATAGACGGGTACCGAAACAACTGGCTCTTTTTTTTCTATTGAACTACCGCACGATAAAAGTAGTGATGAAACTACCCAAATGCAGTATTGATTTACTTTTCTCATAGAATCGTCAAAATTTAGAAGGTTTGGTTGTGAGTTTGATTAAATCAGTTCTAGAACATAGCTTAATAACCCATTAACAAATTAACTTTTTTTTGACGTTTTTTACTTCCTATATATTACATGATTTACATGATATTTTATCTTAAAATACCACTGATGACAAATTTTAGTTTTAAAGTGTTAGAATAGTTGAAGTTTTCTATTTTTTTGTTAGTGAAGGAGGAACTGTAGAAATACCCCAATTTGTATTTGGTTTTGGTCCCATTTTAAATTGTAAAATACCTCCATTGGTAATCTCTTCATGGGTAATCCAGGTTCTATTAAATGTTTTTCCATTTAATGTTGCAGATTGTATGTATTTGTTTTCTTTTGAATTGTTCTTAGCGTGAATGATAAACGTTTTATTCTTTTCAAGGTTTAGTGTGATTTCTCCGAAAAGCGGACTTCCAATGGTATAAGTGCTACTGCCCGGTGCCATAGGATAAATCCCCATAGCGCTCAAAATATACCATGAAGAGAGCGAGCCCATGTCGTCATTGCCGGGAAGACCTCCTGGACCAATTCTATACATTTCTTCTGCTACCTGTCTGGCCCTATATTGTGTTTTCCATGGTTGACCCGCGTAGTTGTATAAATAGGCTACGTGGTGAGAAGGTTGGTTACCTTGTACATATTGACCAATAGTACCGACAACACCAACATATTTTGGTGGTGTAATAACCGGACTCATCTCAAAAAAAGTATCTAGTTTATCAATAAATTGATTTTTGTTGTCAAAGAGATTAATGAGCCCTTGAGGATCATGTTGTACGGACCAAATATATTGCCATGCATTTGATTCGGTATAGTGACGATTAGGACGACGACCTACCAATAATGGGTCAAAGTATTTGTAGTAGCTATGGTCTCCAACGGTAACAATTTCTTGTTTGTTATCACCTAGTTCGGGCAAAAATTGCCCATCATATTTTTTTGGTCTCATGAACTTTGTTTTAGGATCCCAAACGTTTTTGTAGTTATATGCTCGTTTAGTAAACAGTTCATAATCTTTCGTTTTACCAAGTTCTTTCGCCAATTGAGCTATACACCAATCATCATAAGCTAATTCAAGGGTGTTAGGTACAGCTTCAGTAACTTTATCAATAGGGGCATATCCTTTTTCTAAATAGTAGGTTAACCCTGATCTGCCCGCTTCGTGTGGAACGGGTGCTTTAGGAAGTTCCAAAGCTTTTTTTCGCATGGCTTTATACAAAAGTTCAATGTCAAAATCACGGTAACCTTTCATATATGCATCTACAATAACAGGTATCAAATGATCACCGACCATAGATTCACCGTATACATTTAAAAAATGCTGTGCGGGTAACCAACCGTAATTTTCCACTTTGGCAGCGATAGATTTTACATAATCGTTAACATGCTCTGGCGAAATCAACGTCATTAGCGGATGCTGGGTTCTATAGGTATCCCAACAAGAAAAGGAACCATAAAAATCGAAACCTTTAGCTTCATGTACCTTGCCATCAGAACCAAAATATTTACCATCAACGTCTTGCGATATGTATTGCGACAAAAGCGACCGATAGAGTGCTGTGGTAAATATTTGCTTTTGATCTTCGGTAGCTTCGTTAATTGTTATTTTGGAAAGCTCTTTGTTCCAGATTTTCTTTGCATTTTCCTTTACGTTGTCAAAATCCCAATCTGGTATTTCTTGGTGTAGATTTCTTCGAGCGCCCTCAATACTGGTATACGAAATACCTACTTTAACCAATACTTGTTCATTTTCTTCAGTATGGTATTGTACAAAAGCTCCTATTTTATCGCCAACTTCTGCATTCTTATAAGGGAAAATGCTACCGTCAGATTCTGGGGTTTTATAGCTGGCATCAAAAGTACCGTAGTATAAAAATGGTTTACTGAATTCTGCAACAAAATATACCTTTCCTAGTCCTGCGGCTTTGGCACCTTCAATACGATTGTTGTCAATTATTTTTAGTTCGGAAAGCTCCCCTTTGGTCATATCACCAATTTGATGTCCGACATCTAAAATAATACGAGAATTCATAGATTTTGGAAAGGTGTAGCGATGAAATCCGGCTCGTTGTGTTGTTGTTAACTCTGCAGTTACATCATAATCTTTAAGCTTAACGGAATAATAACCAGGTGTGGCGGATTCATCTTCATGGTCGAAACGAGAACGGTAGCCTGCATCAGGGTTTTCCAATGATCCGGGTACTATCTGTAATTTATTGCTGGTAGTAGGCATTAACAATATTTCGCCACCATTGACCATACCAACCCCGCTCCAATGTGTATGGCTAAACCCCATAATAGAGCTTTCAGAATAAACGTACCCAGAACAGTAGCTCCAGCCTTCTGTATTTATATCGGGACTCAAATGTACTAAGGCATTAGGTAGCGAAGCACCTGGAAAGGTATGGCCGAAAAAATCGGTTCCAATAAAAGGGTCTACATAGTCAACTGGTTCTTTGGTTTGGGAGTGCCCAATTTGACAAAGAACAACAACTAAAATCAGGGTCAACGTATTAATTAGTTTGTCGGAGTATTTCATATGCTTATCAAATTATTTTGAATTATTACACTTAAGCTGGGTTCTTCTAATCATCTAAGGTTATATGTATACAGAGCTTTTTAAGTCATTATAGAATATTACCTAGTTTGACAAATATAAAGCACTATTTTAAATTCAAAGGTTAATATACAATGTAAAGAGAGTAAGATAGCGGAAATATAATAATAGGATTTGCAGCTATATTTGTAAGGAGTCTTTCTTAAAAAAGCCTATTAGATGTGGAATGTTTTAATGTAAGTTAATACAATCTTGATATTGCCATGAATTATAAATGATAATTTTAGGGTTCAGAAATTAAATGTCAATGAAGTTATATCAGGTATCGGTTCTAGCTATTAGAAATAAGGGGGAATACCATATATTAATTTATAAAGATTAAAGTCGTAGGTTATGATTTTTCAAGGGAATAAATTGACCATGGATTGGAGCACAATCGTCGAAAAACAGCAAATAAAGAAACGGTATAAATAAGTATCTAATCAATTAAATTAATCAAATGAAATTTAAATTAATCGTTGCATTGATAGTTCTAGTAGCCTTGAATTCGTGCAAAACTTCGAAAAATATACAAAACCAAACTGTCAATGTTGTTGAAAATACATCGATAAGTAGCATAACCAATAAGGCTCCCTATGATCCAAGGCCGGGTATGGAAAAACTCAAAAATAAATATGAGGTAACAAAAAGTGATGGTACCATAAAATTAAAAAAACCAATGCATTTCTTGGTGTTTGGAGATTCAAAAGGGAGCGTGCATATGCATGATGTCTTAAAAAGAGCCGATATGCTTAATCCACAGTTTTCTGTTACAACAGCTGATTTTGTAAATAAGGGAGCTGGTGGAATCGGGGAGGAACTATATAAAAAACTGGATGAAGAATCTGGATGGTTTTTTAGAAAGTATCCTACTTGGCCAACTTTAGGTAATCATGAGGTTTCCGGACCTAAAGATCAGCCTTCTGAGGATAATTATGCTTCAGGGGTCCATAATTTTGGTGATTTTTTCGGTCTTGAAGACCCTTTGTACAGTTTTACTTACGGTAATGCTAAGTTTATTGCAATGGACTGGATTAAGGCGACGGAAAGTAAAGAACGAATGGATTGGTTAGAAAAAGAACTTAAAGAAGCTAAGGATAAATTAATATTTATTTTCAAACACAGACCTTACTATACAGTTGGAAACAAAAGTTATTCTGACGTAGAAGGAAAGAGTACTCCGGTTACTGAGTTGTTTCAAAAGTATAATGTTACTGCGGTGTTTTCTGGCCATGATCACTTGTATTACAGAACCATTCGTGATGGTGTAAACTACATAGTTTCAGCAGGAGCTGGAGCAAATATTTATCAGCTGAAAAGGGCAGGTGATGCTATTCCCGGGGATGCTTATTATGGTCGAACTGTAGAAAATGATAAAGAGTTTTTATTTCATTCTGCAGAAGGAGAAGAGGTAAGATTTAATGAAGCAATGTACTTTGTTGTTTCAGTAAAGGTTAATGGTGACAATGTTACTTTCGAAATGATCGATACCGAAGGAAAAAGCTGGGATACCTTTACTTTTGATTCTTCTAAATAAAGGAATTCAATCCTATTAAAAAAGACCTTGATAGTGCTAATGAACATTATCAAGGTTTTTTTCTGTTAAAAACAGAGGATATATGGACTGATTTGAAAATAATTTGCAACTTTTTTACTTGGTACAGATGATAAGCTAATTGAGTGATGGGTTCTTTTTAGCTAATAGAGTATCACATTCTTTAAAGTGATAAATTAGAAAACGGTCATTTAATATTATTCATATTATCCGAAAAACCTAAGAGTAAGTAATTGTTAGTCAAACTACTTTGCTATTGAAAGTATTACACTAACTTATATTTATTTCAAATTTAAATATTCTATTATAGCTTTATCTCCAATAATTGCGTCTGAAGGACGAGGATTGTTAGCCGTGAAAACTTTTAAATCATCTTCTGGGAGAATAGTGACAAAATCTTCTTGAACCCCATCGGTGATGGTTACATTGCTCAATTTCAATTTAAGGTGATACGTAAAAAACATGTAGGCAGCTGCACGTTTAGAGTATCCATAATCATGTTTTTCAGTCGGTAGATGTACATTTTCTACTTTATGTTCTGCGTTGTAGAGTGCGTATACTTTCTGAATATATGGATATTCGATACGCGGTGTATTTCGGGTCCAATCAGACCCGTTCGAAATTAGTAGCATAGGTCGTGGAGCACATAAGGCAGCAATCTCAACATTATTTGTTTGGTGTTCTTCACTTTTGTGAATGGGCATTCCGCTTTCACATACACATCCGCCAAAAAAGTGAGCTGAAACCTGTACTGCAGGTACAGCTACTTTTATACGTTGGTCAATTGCAGTCAGCACAAAAGTTTGTGTACCTCCACCAGACCCTCCGGTCATGCCGATTCTTTCTGAATCAACATCTGGTCTAGATAGTAGGTATTCTAATACTCTTTTACTGTTCCATGTTTGTAACAATAGCGCAATGGGCATTTTATGAGTTGTCTGGTTTGATTCCGCATAGCCTACCATGTCGTAAGCGAATACTATTGCTCCCATTCGAGCCAACGTGGCGCACCTCGTTTGTACATCTTCTTTTAATCTTTTGTCAGATAAATGACCATGCGGCGAAAGTATCGCAGCATTTTTTTTGCCGGGGTTAGCCGGACTATATAAATTTCCAGTAATGTAAAATCCAGGGAAACTTTCGATTGCAATATTTTCTACAATATAGCCGTCAAAAGTATGTTTTCTGTTAATTATCGGATTGAAATTACCCTCAATTTTTGGCATTTGATCTAGTTTCATACCTGAGATAATGCCTGAGCGAATAACATCTGCACGACTTTCCCAAGAAACTAGGTCATTCCATTCTTTAGCAAAATCTTTCATGACCAAATTAGCCTCATCTTCCGTCCAATATTTACCTGTGCACAACATTTCATTTTGTGCTTGTATGTTAATCGTAATTGTGATAAAGAATAGCAGTAGTACCTTTTTCATTTGATTTGATTTTAAAAATAGAACAGTTTACTTTGATGATTAAATCCTCGGTGCCACTATAGCCTTTATTTGAATTTAAATCGATGTTATATGGATTTAACAAATATATAGTATGAAGCAGATTGATAACCCCCTCAATCTTACTGAATTCACATTGAATATTAACTTATAACTTCTAAAACACTTGGTTGTTAGCCTTGTATAGAATTACTTGAAGTGATGTGTTTAACATGAGTAATGGTATTTTCACGAGCCATTAGCGAAGTTGCCACTTTGTAATATGAGAAATATTGGCTGTTGGCGTACCAAATTTCGTTTTGATTTTTGGTATTGTAGTATTCCTTAAACTGTATACCGAGGTTGACCTTATCTATTTTGCTTTGTAGTGTTTTCTAGAATGATAATAGAGGGACTTTCCTTTAACCATTTTTTGCTTAATCCAGTGGTATCGTCCTTAGCTAAAAAATTCACATTGGAACCTAATGCAATGTCAATATCACCATCTGCATCCATATCTTCGGCATCCATAACAATCCATCTGCCTTTTGTTGATTCGGGAAAAGAAAAGGCCTCGAAAGTTAAATCTCCATTATTTTCTAAATACACAAAACTCTCTTCAGGATAGCTTACATAATCAGGGAAATAAGAAATTGTAGCAATGTCTAAATCTCCATCTAAATCATAATCGCGAGGCATCGCTTTATAGGCACCATTTTGCTGATAGAAATAGGCCTGCTGAAAATTAAGCTCGCCATCATTTAGAAAAATGTACACTCCGTGATAATCTTTTAAAATAGGAGTTATGTCCGCATTATCACCAGAAACATATATAATGTCATCAAATCCGTCATTATTGAAATCGGCCAACTCCATATATTGAGATCCATAAAGTGGTGAAAATGTCAACAATCTCTTCTTATTAAAAGTGCCATTACCTTGATTCTCATAGTAAAAAACACCTTCATCACCCTGCGACATTAATACGAAAATATCATCTAAACCATCATTGTTGTTGTCCTTTATAATGGCGCTAATGGCTCCAGGTTTTGTACTTAGAATGTTTGAGGTATAGCTGTCGTTTCCATCATTTTTATACCAAACGAGTTTACCGGTCAGATCACCAAATTCACAAGCAACAACATCTTCCAATCCGTCGTTATCTAAATCACCATAGGCCATAGAAACTGGGCGTTGTAGATTAGGTATAAGAACGCTTGGGTCTATATATTTTTTCTCTTTTTTATCGTGAACGATTTTATGAACCTTGCCATGCGATAGGTTGTTCGGAAATAAATTCCTTCCTATAGTGGTTAAAAATAACGTATCCAATTTTTCATAATAATTGACCGGAGACTCTTCCAGCTTCAAGTTGTAATCAAGCTCTAAATCAGAGGATAGATAGGTTAGAACATTTTTCCTGTCTTTACCATCGCCAAAGACAATACCTCGATTTTTAGGTAGAATCTTCACTAGGGTAGTAAGCGGTGGGCGATTGTTATATAATGCTTCCTTGTATTTAAAATGTTTTAGACCGATTTTGATTTTCTTATCATGAACTGGTGGCGTAATAGTGTCAAGGGCATTTTCTACATAATATTCAACTAATTTCATCCAATCAGCCTCAGCCAAAAGAGGCTCTTCGGGAAAAACATTTGCTTTTTGAATTACCACCCTGTTTTGTGGTGGCCCGAAAATGCTATCCGGTTGACTACTTCCGTTGTATATTCCCAACCTATTGCCCATGGCTGGTAATACATCGGTTTTCCAAATAGTTTTGGATAAATAGGAGGGCGGGACAAAAGCATGACAACGTGCACAATGTATTTCCGCCAATTCCTTCCCCGAAAGATTTGAAACTGGTAAATCTTCAGGGGAAGGTTTTTTAAACTCATTCTTTCCTGCACATGAAAAAAGTAAACATGCCAATATACATAATGCAACAAGTTTCTTCATAAATCCGGACTTTGAGCTTACCGACTACAAACGTAGGTATTATCCTTTATTTTATTCCATAGAGGGGACCATAAGCTTTACATGCCCTATAATCTTGCCCTTCCTTATCGGTTCCAAACGATGACCACAATGCAGGTCTAAAAACTGCACTCTCATCAACATTGTGCATGTTTACTGGTATTCTAAGCATAGAAGCTAAGGAAATCAAATCGGCACCAATATGACCATAACTTATAGCCCCGTGATTTGAACCCCAATTTGCCATTACCGTATATACATCTTTAAATGCACCTTTACCGGTGGTAATAGGAGCGAACCATGTTGTTGGCCAAGTAGGGTTAGTTCTATCATCTAACGTTTTATGCATATCGTCATCTAAAACTACTGTCCACCCTTCTGCTATTTGTAAAACAGGACCTATGCCTTTAACGAGATTGACTCGGCACATGGTTACGGGCATTTCTCCGGCAGTCTTAAACTGGGAGGAATAACCCCCTCCTCTAAAATATTCTTTAACGGCTTGTGGCCATTTGGTTGCATCCAGACACTTTTTAGCTTCATTCTCTGAAATTTCCCAAAAAGGTTTCATTGCCGGATTGCCGTCTTCATTTCTTTGTTGGGCAGTCGCGTCTAAGGTTGTAGATCCCGAATTGATTAAATGAATAATGCCATCCTTGGCTTTTCCTTTTAGCTCTTTTCCAGTTACCCGTTTTACAGATTCGGGGCTCCAATAAGTTCTAACGTCGGAGAAGATTTGAGCAGTATTGGTCAATAAGTGTCCGAAAAGCATGGACACGCCATTTAAACTATCGTTTTCTGTAGCCACCATAAATGCCTGTCGTATTCCATTCCAATCGAAAGAAGAGTTTAATATGGCTTCAGGAAAATCACCATTCGGCATATGATCGGTCCATTGGCGTTGCCCTTGAAAACCTGCGGCAATGGCATTTCTTCCAAAAGCTTCCTCTCCAAACCCCATTTCTTTTAATTTTGGATTTCCAATCATGAGGTCACGAATAATCAAGGTCATTTTAACGACGATTTTCCACTCCCATTCTTTCCTCTCCTTATCTCCTTTTAATGCATCAATATTATAGTCTTTTCCCTCTTTACAATTTTCATACGTCCATTGCAAAGCTTTTTCGTACTCTTCATGATCATAAATTTGCTCCTCAATTCTTCTAGTAACCTCTATTTGATCTACAAATTCAGTACGCATACCTAAATAATCATGAAAGAAATTCTGATCTACCATAGACCCGACAATCCCCATAGATGAATATCCGAGTGATAAATAGGACTTGCCTTTCATTTGGGCAACGGCCAGACCAGCCTTTACAAAACGTAGAATTTTTTCTTTTACGTCTTCATGAATTTCAGTATCACCGGTATCTTGCACTTCACGACCGTAAATGCTGAATGCAGGTAATCCTTTTTGTGCGTAACCGGCTAAGGCGGCCGCCAAATAAACAGCACCAGGACGTTCGGTACCATTAAAACCCCAAATTGCCTTAGTTGTATTTGGGTCAGCATCCATGACCTCTGTTCCATAGCACCAAGCGGGCGTAACAGTTAAAGAGACTGAAACCCCTTCACGTTCAAATTTATCGGCACAGAGGGCTGCTTCTGCAACACCACCGATATTCGTATCGGCAATTACACATTCAACTCTTTCGCCACTCGGAAACCTTAAGTTTTCTTCAATTAGCTTGGCCGCATTTTTGGCCATTTCCATGCATTGTAATTCAAGAGATTCTCTAACACCTCTTTCTCGTCCGTCAATTACGGGTCTGATTCCTACTTTTGGAAGTCTACCTATTAATCTATTGCTCATTTTTGGTTGCTTTATTTTTTATTTGAATCAAATTTTTCATTATCCCGAACATCTCTATTTTGATGCCTTCAATACCAAAAGCATCATGTAACTTTTTATAGAGATTATATATTTCATTATATGTTTGAACATTTTTCGCATTCGGAGTGTATACCTTTTCCAATACCTTGCAGCTCTTATCCTGAAGGGCATTAAAGGAAATAGGGGTGCCTTCTTCTGTATATGCCGCATGAGCACCAATTATTGCCGCACCTAATGCAACAGTTTCGTTAGAGGCTGCAATTTTCATGGGTTTGTTAATGACATCAGCATAGATCTGCATAAAAAGACTGTTCTTATGGGTAATGCCACCGCAATTAACAACCTCGTCGATGACTACCCCTTGCCTTTCCATATCTTCGATTATTGTTCTTGCCCCGAAAGCGGTACTTTCAATTAGAGCTCGATATATCTCAAAATCTTTAGTTTGTAGACTTTGGCCTATTATAATGCCCGATAGCATTGGGTCTGATAGAATCGAGCGATTGCCATTGTTCCAGTCTAACGCAATCAATCCACTTGAACCAACTTTTAATTTTTCGGCTTCTAGTGTAAGCTCACTATGGGATTTTTTGTTATTCAAGATAACTTTGACAAACCAGTCGAGTATATCACCGACGGCACTTTGTCCAGCTTCAATTCCATAATAACCAGGTAAAACTGATTCTTCTGCAACACTAGCTACACCCGTAATATTCGATTTACCTGAATTTAAATCGGCCAAAACCAAGTCGCAAGTTGAGGTTCCTATAATTTTGACCAAACTACCATTTTTTATCCCTGATCCGATAGCTCCAGCATGGGCATCTAAAATACCCATACCTATAGGTATACCTTCAAGCATACCAAACTCTTCGGCCCATTTTTTAGATAAAGTTCCGCTTGTGTTTGCTATTGAAAGAGTCTGTGCAGGTAAGGTTTGTAAAATTCTTAATAAAGAAGAATCTACTTCTTCTATAAATTGTTTATCGGGGAAACCACCCCATTCTTCATTGTACAGCCCTTTGTGACCGGCAGCGCAAATGTTACGTTTTACAGTCAAAGCATCATTACAACCAGTCAATATTGCTGGTATAAAATCACTTAATTCTATCCATGTAAATGCCGCATTGAAAACTTTTTCATCTATATTTTTGCAATGAAGTATCTTAGCCCAAAACCATTCGGACGAATAGGCACCACCAATTTTTTCGAGGTATTGAGGTCGGTTTTCAGTAATAGTTTCAGTTATGAATTCTGCCTCTGCGTGAGAACTATGATCTTTCCACATCCAAGCGTATGCGTTCAGGTTATCCTTGAATTCATCCAAGTCAGACAACGAAGACATCTCTCGCGTAACTGGCAGTGGAGTAGATCCGGTTGCATCTACACCTATTCCAGAAACACAGGCCATCTCTAAACCTAAAACCTTGTTTTGCAACATTGTTTTTTTTAATGCCTTTTTCATTGAACGGATATAGTCTGATGGTTTTTGTCTAGCCACAAGATTATTTTCTAGGGAAAGAAATATTCCATGTTCCCCTTCTTCGTATGCTTGATCTGTAGTATTTAGAACTTTTCCAGATTCTAAATCCATGGTTAAGACCCTAACAGCTGTTGAGCCAAAATCTATACCTAAAACGATTTTGTTTTGTGTCATCTATATTAAATGTTACAAGATTAAAAGAAGTATATGTATTGGAATATTAACTATTTATACAAAAATAATTCGAAAAAAATAGAACAAAGGTTAACATAACATCTGTTTGGTGTAAAATACTTTCATTGCCTTTTAATAGAAAAAGATATATTTGACAACGTGCTTTTTCTGGATTTGAAATTCAGTAATCAATACTTTATGTTTTTTTAATTTAAAATTTATAACTCCTTATGAGAAAAGCCCTATTAATTATAATTCTGTCTTTTTCTTCAGTATCTCAAGTGGTTGCGCAGGCCAATGAAAAAATTGCTTTTGGTCCTTATATTCAACAGATGAATATGAAAGATGCCATTATTAGCTGGTCTACGTTAGAAGGCGAAGTAATAATTACTGATGAAAATGGAAAAAAAGATACCATACGCAATTACAAGCAGCATAAGGTTCAATTGGCGGGGCTAGAGCCGAACAAAAAATACGCTTATGATGTACTGAATGATGGTTCAGATGAAGGTAAAGGCACATTAATGACTTATCCTGAAAAAGCTGTTCCTTTTAATTTTGTAGCTATTGGCGATACACGCAGCAGAAATAATGTACATAAAAAAATTATATCTCAAGTACAAAAACTGAATCCCAAGTTTATTGTGAATTCAGGGGATTTGGTGGAAAATGGATTATCCATGGGTGACTGGGAATCTTTCTTTGAGGTTAATGAAGATTTTATGCGAAATACACCTTATTATCCGGTGTTGGGAAACCATGAAAAAGATTCACCTTATTACTATGATTTTTTTGACTTGCCTAATAATGAGCGTTATTATTATTTTACGGTAGGTGATGCATTGTTTGTGGTATTGGATAGTGAAGGTTTACGAACCACAATACCTGCTTTTACGACCGATAATATGAAAGATGCTTATTGGGAGGAATCTGGGATCGATTATATGAAGACACAAAAAAAATGGCTTGAAGAGGTGTTGAAATTAAATAGACAAGCAGGTTATGTATTTATTTTTCAGCATTTGCCGCTTTATAGTGTGAAGAAAAGCCGCGTGGAAGAATCTAAAATGGTGCGTGAATTTTGGGGAGATATTTTTAAAAGACATGGTGTTCAAACATTTATAAATGGACATGATCATCATTATCATCACGCTTTAGATAATGGGATTCATTTCATTACTTCTGCAGGTGCAGGTGCGCCTTTATATGATATTGATGCAGTACAACCTGAAACGGTATCCTATAAAAAAATAGAACATTTCATGAATATAGAAGTGAATGAGAAAAAGGCTATTCTGCATGTAATAGATATTGATGGCAACGAATTTGATACCATAGAAGTTAAAAGAAGAAAAACAAAATAAGGGGGAGTCGAAAAATTGTTAAGATTTTTATTCACATCTACATGGTCGTGAAAAACATTTATTTTAAAATAGGCATTGATTATTTCAACGGGATAATACTTTAGAATTAACGGAATTTGAAATCTTTTCGATTTCATCCATTTTCTAATTATCGTTTAAATATTTCGATTTTTTTAAAAAATTGGTTGTTCCGTCAAAGTTGCTATTCTAGAGCTAATGATAGATAACCTATTTTACATTTTGACTTAATAAATTAAGAATAAATAGGTATTAATCACTTATTAGAGTTTGAGATGAGTTTTAAGTCATTGCCATAGCATTCATATTAATTATAAAAATCTACAAATGCGAATTACCATTCTAAACGTTTCTTTGCTAATAGGAGCTATATTTCAATTAAGCGCTCAGAGCGAAGAAGTTACTATTTCTATACAACCGTATTTACAGGACGCGACCCCCAACTCAATAAAAGTATCCTGGGAAACTAACTCTGGGGAGGAAAGCCTCGTGGAATTTGGTATAACTCCAAAATTGGGTCGAAAAGTTAAAGGGATAGCCTTTGATGTCAATTTTACTAGTGCTCGTATACATGAAGTTAAGATTGAAGGTTTAGATCGGTTTACGGAGTATTATTATCGCGTTAAAACCGGTAAAGCTGTATCAGAAATTTATCAATTTAAGACGCCTCCTTTTGCTAGTGATCATGAATCCTTCAATATGGTGGCCATGAGCGATATGCAGATTGATCATAACAATCCTGAAAAATGGGCAGAGGTAGTTAATGATGGGGTCTTGCAGTATTTGAAAAAGGAAATGAAAGGTAAACTGCCCGATAATTTAGCGTTGGTATTGATTCCTGGTGATCTTGTAGAGAATGGAACCAAATATGACCAATGGAAAAAAGATTTTTTTAATCCTGCTGAGAAATTGTTCAGTCAAGTGCCTGTTTATCCTGTGCTTGGTAATCATGAGAAAAATTCCACATACTACTTTAAATATTTTAGTCTTCCTGAGAACGGTTCGCCTGCCTATGCTGAGCATTGGTGGTATAAGGATTATGGTAATACTAGAGTAATTGGCTTGAATTCTAACGATGGCTATAGAGATATAAAAGAACAGTATGATTGGTTAGAGAAAGTTTTGGACGACACGAGCAAAAATCAAGATATTGATTTTGTGTTTGCACAATTGCACCATCCCTATAAGTCTGAGCTATGGATACCAGGTGAGGAGGAGAGTACAGGTAAAGTAGTACAGCTTTTGGAAAAATTTAGTAGCGAAACCGGTAAGCCTAGTGTTCATTTCTTTGGTCATACCCACGGGTATTCTAGAGGGCAATCAAAAGACCATAAACACCTTTGGATAAATGTGGCATCTGCTGGTGGGTCTTTGGATAATTGGGGGGAATTTGAAGGAAGGGACTATGACGAATTTACAGTGACTCAAGACCAACATGGTTTTGTAGTGGTAGAAGTGGATGCTAATCCTGACGATCCAAAATTTACGATTAAACGAATTAGTAGGGGGAATGCAAATGTTGTACGCAATAATGAAATGACCGATAGTATTACGGTATGGAGAAAAGAGCGAAAACCTCAAATGCCAGAGACTATTTACCCAATTAATGAAGTTGTCGATACCATGGGAATTGTACTAAAAGCTGGTAAATTTAAAAGTAACGGCAGTGGAGCTTTTCATGCGGCATCTAATTGGCAGATATCTACCTCCGAAGATTTTTCATCTATTGCATTCGAAAGCTGGAAACAGTTTGAGAATTGGTATTATTTGGAAAATAGACAGAAATCAGATGATCTTACCGATGAAAAAACCGAACGTTTGAAAGCAAATACAACTTATTTCTGGCGGGTTAGGTATCGTGATCAAAATTTGAACTGGAGCGTTTGGTCTAAAACTGCTACGTTTAAAACAAAAGAGTAAGGAAGCAAATATTTAAAATTCATCGCTTATTAATTATTCTAATTCTCAATAATGATAACCACAGTAATTTTTGATATGAATGGGGTAATAACTGATGATGAAGACCTTCATGAATTAGCTACTCAAAAAACTTTTGAAAAAGTTGGATTAAGTATAACACCTGATATATATCGCCAATATTGTCTTGGTAGAACAGATGCATCGGCCTTTGTTGATTTAATCGGTAATTTTCATTTAAAAGACCAAGAGGTAAGTTCTATTATAAATGATAAGTCAATCTTATACCAAGAGCTTATTGCTGATAATTTGAAGATTTATCCTGGGGTAATTAGATTGATTGAAAATCTCTGCTTGAAGTATACACTTGCGCTGACGACCAGTTCTACCTTTGAAGAAGCACAGACCGTTGTTAACCAACTGGAAATAGAAAACCTTTTTAAAGTGATAGTCAGCTCAAACGATGTAAAAAGAGGTAAGCCTGATCCTGAACCATACTTGTTAACGGCCGAAAAACTTGGAGTATCTAGTGATAATTGTGTAGTAATAGAAGACTCGGAAAATGGAATACGGTCTGCCATAGCTGCAGGAATGAAGTGTATTGCACTGCCCAATACCGAGAATCGTGATAAACTAACCTTAGCCCATTGCATAGTTGACGACTATTCTGAGATTACAGATGAATTACTACAAAGCTTATAGGCAGCTTTGTAATGAAATCATCATGTGCTAATTTAAATCTTCGATTACCTCAATAAGTGACTTATAAATGATAGGTCCCGTTTCAGGCCCAAGGGAGTTCCCTTCTCCATAGGTGTCTCTTTCATCATTGTATAAATAAGGTTTCTCAGTGTCCCACTCGCTTTTGGGAATAATGTATCCGATTTCATCATTTGAAAGACCTAGATAAAATTTGTATTTATCCTTTATAAAAGTCTGAATCGGCGGAGTTTCAATGGGCTGAATATCAAATTCCCTTCCTTCTGGTGCTTCAACACCACCAAAAACAATTTCTGGGTAAATTTCTCCCGGTATGCTAAGAAACATTGCGGGTCCTATTCGAATAGCGCCAACCTCTGTACGTGTCTTAAAATATTCGGGCATGCCCATTTTTATCAACCCTATTCCGCTTGCGATTTTAAATGTTGTATTATCTAATGGTGCAAATATCGTTTTAGCCCTTACCGTGATGTTAGAGGTTATAATCGTATCACCTTTTGTTCTAAGTGCTTCTAATGACATTAGTGCTATTTGGTCACCCAGTGCTTTTGTTTTTTCAAAACTAGGTTCTGAGTAGGCTGTTCCTGTAAAAGGATCCATAATAGAAATTGATGGGTGGGGTGCCATAAGACCACCGATCGCCCCAGTGAAATAAATAGCTACTCCACCTAATCCTTCTTGCATGAGTTGACTGTCATTGTACACCCCATTTTCAATAGCCTCTCGTACATAATGTGGAAAATCTGAACTTATTAATAGGTTATGACTCCAGAGGGTTTCGGGATGGTTTGACCAGTTGATAAGCGTACCCAATGTATTGTCAGTTTCTGCATCTAAGACCTGCATTAAATGAATTCCTGTGGCTTTTACGATGGGTTTACGGGTATCTTTAATAAGTAAAGAATCATTCTCTGTGAGATCTTCAGCAAAGACAAGCTTTGCTGGACGCAGATTTTTTGCAGCTTCAATTATGGCAGCCACTGTTTGTTCTTTTGCATATTCCATCATTTCTGGATTCACGCCAGAATTAAACATATTTTCTCCCCAAATACCCACTAGGTCATTACTTTCATGTGTATGGGTAGAAGAAAGAAGGGTGTAATCAATATTCAATTCTTTAGGAATCCGCTTTCTTATATCAATAACATCACCATGTAAAAAACCTATGGCATCCATAGAAATCATAGCAATTCTACTTTTTCCATCGTCTAAAACCATGACGCGTGACCAAACATCGTCATGTACACCTTGGGCAGGCTTAGCATTGCTCATACCTGCAATCCAAAAAGCATCGAACTTTCCGTTTTTGTTAATGTCGTTATACGTATCACCATCGTCCTTGTTGTATTTATTATCGGCATTGGCATCGTTCCAAGTATCAACAATGGTAGGTGTTATAGGTTTTTTTGCAAAGCCAGCTTGTATAGTGGTAGCATTTTGGTTTTCTAACCTTAAGTCAATCGCATAACCAGGTTGCCTATCCCTCCAGTTATACATAAATATTCCACCAATGACCAAAACGATCAAAAGGATTAACATGCCTAAAATTTTAAAAAACTTCTTCATAACCTTACTTTCTATAATCGTTTATCGGTCAATGCATTGGACAGCTTAAAGTTCAACTCCATTAAATAATCACCCATACTCGGGCCATACCACCCCATTAATCTGGGTTCGTATGAATCAAAGTAATAATACTTTTGTGGTACGATATATCCTAAGTATTGCCCATTAAAACTAGTTAAAGCAGAGGTGTAGCCTTCCAATTCTAAAGCGTTTTTTAAATCAATTCCGTATTCTCCGCTAAGTTCATAAGGCATAGCTAACCATATAAAATTATTCAATTTTAATCCCTGTAGATAAATTGGCCCCATCTCAGCCATTAGTTTTTTACTAATAAAGGGTGAAACCCGCAATCGGTCTGTAATATAAAAAGCCTGTAACTCGGGTATTTCCAATTCGCTGGTTATTCTAGTCATAGAAATTACCGAATCATAAACCATAGTACGTATCAAGGTCTTGGCCGAATCTGCTAATGTTTCACCTATGTATTGAGCCTTATCAAATTTTTCTCCTTCGCCTTTGTTTGAATGGCTACCTACAGTTCCTGCAAAGAATAGTGCTAAATCAATAGTATCGGATTCAAGACTCCTTTGAAAGTAACCAGGATAATCAGCACTATATGCATCGTTCCAAGTTCCAATGGTAGTGGCATGAGCACCAAATATTCCAATAACTGCTTTTCTACCGTTGTTTTGTACAAAAGATATCAGGTTCAATTTATCGTTAAGTCTACCTGTTTCGCCAATTATACGGTTACGGATCAAATTAGGTGTTTTTATATACCCATTTGAGAATTTTGAAGGTTTTTCATCTTCAAGGGCATTGAGAACAAGTTGTGTGAATTTTTTGCTCAGCCAGTCCACAACTTCAGGTTGATATTCCCCACCGAAACTTTTACCCACGAAACCTGGAATACAATTTCCTATACTAGAATGTGTATGGGTGGCGCCAAAAAATAATTGTTTTCTGTCTATTCTTCCTTTTAAATTTTCGGCAACTTTTAGTACTACTAATTCGGGAATAATAACCATATCAGCACTAATAAAGACCACCTCTTGACCTTCAACATTCAGAGCTATTGCCTTTGCGAAAATTGAATCGTGAACTCTTTTCGCTATTTGTCCGCTGCCATTGCCAGCCATTTTTATAGCATTGAACTCCCCTTTGGAGGGGTCTGGTTGGTCTTTTACAATTTTGGGCGTAATATTGATTTTTGCGAAACCTGCCAATAACTCACCTTTCGAGACTTTTATATCTTGAATTGCAGAATCCATTTTTTGAATGGTATTCTTGTAGTAGGTTGTTTCAAAATAGGGTGTAGTATCAATTGTATTGGTAGAAAAATAAAATATGAGCAACAGAATAAGTGCTAGTACACCTAGTACTCGAAATAACCTTCGCTGCCATTTTTTAGTTCGCATTTATTGCAATTTAGTAGGGTCTAAAACTATATACTTAACTGTTTTCCGATTCCAAGTATATACCAGATGTATTTTGCCGTCTTCCGCCTGAATAACTGTTGGATACGAATATTCTTCACCTTCTTTGTCTGTGTTTTCTCTTAACGGTTCTAAGTCAAGAACGCGTTTCCAGTTCTTTCCATTGGTAGATAGCGCAATACTTAATGGCACACGATCTCCCCAGTTTTTACCTGTTGGGTTATATACTAAAAACTGTCGACCATCTTTCAAAGTAACTCCATCTACTCCTGAATTCGGATTTGGAAGAGAAGTTGCGTCCATTTGACCCCAAGTTTCTCCATTGTCCGTTGACCAATTTTCACTTATTACATCATTTTTAGTTCGGCTCAACAATTGTACTTTTCCATCACCGTAATTTAAAACTACTGGTTGAATGGCTCCGAAAATTTCAGGGTTGTTTAATGGCCCTGAGCTTGTCCAGGTCTTTGCACTATCTCTGCTTGTTTCTATATGAATGGTCCAGTCCCCATCTGTAGTTTCATTACTTGATGGTGAAAGTATGACCCCATTAGCCAATTGAATTGGTTGATTTTTAATTGGTCCCAGTATACCATTTTCTAATAGGGTAGGTTCTGACCAAGTTTCACCATCATCAATAGAAGTCATTTGAAGACCCCACCATTCTTGCGGACTACGTCCTACTTTATAAAACAGATATAAAGGTTCTCCTTTAGGTTTGAACAGAACTGGGTTCCAGCATGGGTATTGGGTGCCATCTGTTTGTATTCCGTTTACAACTTCTTTGGGTGTTGACCAGCTGCCATCGATTTTTCTAGAAACCCATATGCCTACATCTTTATTTTTTTCTTCAGTACCTCCAAACCAAGAAGCGACAACTACACCATTACTAACTTCAACTGTAGATGCGTGGCATTCAGGAGTTAATGCATCTTCTAGTTCGTAGATGAATTCTTGCGTAACCACCGCTGGATGGATAATAGGCATAACTTCAGGTAGTTGAAATGCTTTTTCCTTGCAAGAAAAAAGAGTGACTAAAATAGCAAATAAAAAAGCTGTTCTCATAAAGGTAAATTTAATATTGGTAGTTATTATAGTTTGTTCGATTGTTTAATTAGGGACACCCAAATATTTTCTGGTTAAAATAATTGCAGTAGCTGATAAATACATCAATAGGCCATAAATAGCAGGCACTATCGAAAATTCAGCATTGTTCAATGCTATAGTTGCTAAAGTTATAGCTAGTGTTGCATTTTGTATACCTGTTTCAATAGAGATACTTATTGCTTGTTTTTTGTTCAATTTGAATAGTATGGCCAAAGTAAAACCAATGGTCATAGTACAAACATTTAGTAAAATAGCTGGAAGGCCTGCTTCGTTTAAATAGGTCATTAGTACATCTCGAATACTAATTGTAATTCCTACGACAACTAAAATGAATATTATTGCAGATATGATTTTTACTGGTTTTTCCATTCGCGAGGCAAATCGTTCAAATCTATGTTTCACCCACATACCCAAGCTAACAGGAATAAGTACAATTACCATTAGTTGTTTGATCATGGTAGGGGCATCAACACTGATAATTTGACTTTCATTTGAAAATTCTTCTATTGCAAACTGAACAATTATCGGTATGGTGAAAATGGTAAGGATACTAGCTACAGCAGTTAATGATACTGATAATGCTAAATCGCCCTTAGCTAAAAATGTTAACATATTAGAAGTTGGCCCACCAGGGCATGCTGATAAAAGCATAATACCTATTGCAATTGTAGGAGAAAGGTTTAAAGTAGTAGCAATAGTAAAACCAATTAATGGTAAGATTAAAATTTGGCAACAAAGACCTATGATTATTGCTTTCGGATAAATAAATATTCGTTTAAAATCAGTAACGGTCAAAGACAATCCCATGCCGAACATAATTATAATCAACGAAATAGCTAGAATGATTCCTGTAGTAGAATTCATTTTTTAAGTGTTAGAAATTAAGCGTTTACCTACAAAGAAACCCAATAAAACAATAGCCTGTTAATGCTATCTTATTTGTTATACATCATATTTTATCATTTCAACGTATTAAAACGTTCCATGATTTCTTGCCAATTGGTAAAGATGATTCCTTCATTTTTTAAGAATTCGATTAGGTTTGGATCAGAGAACATCTGTGATTCCCAAGATCTTTGTTGCCATGAATTGGTAATGGTTTTTAAATTATCGGTTAATTCAGATGGATGAAAAATGATTTCAGTTAGCCCTGAATCCAAACCTTGAATTAGTGTTTTGAAATTTTCAATTTTATTTTCATAGGTTTTTCCATTGGGCGCGCTGGTAAAGTAGTCTAGTTTTGGAAGCGAATAAGCTTCCGACATTTTTACAACGCTATCATCCATAGGATACCCTTTGCTTCTAAACTCTGCCAATACTTTCGGGTTTGATATATCAATAATATTGGCGGGAATACCATATTCTTCAGCTACTTTCATATATGCTTTTACATAACTTGGATGTCCGAATAGGGTACCCATATGAGTATCGATATGGGTAGGTTTATGACCCCAAGCAATAGATTGTTCAATCTGTGCCCGTATTTCTTTTTCAACCTCTTCGGCGGAAGCGTGCTCTACCACTTGAGGCACCTCATGCCACATTTTTTTATCTTCATCTAAAAGACCAGGTACTTCTGCAGCGTTACTGACCGTTCCCCATCTGTAGGTTTTCCATTCACTGGTTAATGTTAGGTGTAAACCAATATCGAGATTTGGCCGGTCGTTGGCCCATGTAATGAATTCTTGTGCACTAGGACAGGGAATCATAACTGCGGCAGATTGAATAACCCCTTCCGTTAATTGCCTTTTTGCGGACATATTGGCTTCGGGACACATGCCTATATCATCTGCATGAAGGATGATTACTTTTTTATTTGCTGGCCAACCTAGCTTTTCGGCCCAAGTGTTTGGTTCTTCACTAGTCATTTCAATATTGTTTGAAACGATTTCCTGTTCAGTATCTTTTTTCTTCTTTTCTGAACAACTTCCTAAAAATAAAGGTAAACACAGCGCTAACGTCAATTTATTTACAAATGAATTTTTCATGTTTTATAGATTATAAGTTTTTATTGAACCATTTAAGGCCATCGCCATAAATTGTGTCTAACGGGGCATCTCTATGTTTGGCATTATACCAAATAATCTTCTTAGGTTCTTCTGCTTTATTAAATAATAACTTGCTCATAGTAGGAGGTACTATTTCATCATTTTTGGCGTTCAGCATCAAAAAAGGGCGAGGTGAAATTTGAGATACAAAATTTAAAGGCTCAATAATGCTTACAAAGTCTTTTGCATCTTTAGAAAAGGCATTTTGTTCGTAAAGTAAATTGAGTTGTCCGCCTGCAAGTGCTACAATAGGTACTTTTATACGCTCATCTACACCGCAAAAAATAGTGCCGATAATTCCTCCAAGACTAATACCGTAATATCCAATTCTTTTTGAATCTAATTCTTTTCGGGTTTCAATGAAATCAATTGTTCGTCTTAGGTCAAAAACGGTTTGACTTATGATACTGCGTGACCAATACTTATAAGGTCCGGTTAAATCAAAGTCAAAAACTTCTCCTTTTCTATCACCGTGGTCACCAATATCAATACGCATTACCGCATAGCCATTCTTTAAAAATAAATCATTTCCGAACTCCACATAATCTACGGCCTTGTGATCACCTAAACCATGCATTAAAATAATTACCGGTAATGGACCGGTGACATTTTTAGGAAGACTTAAAAGACCAGTAACTTTTCTATCGTTAACACTAGTATATTTAACGTATAATAATTTAAAACTGGTGGTGTCTATCAATATCTCGACAGAATCACTTAAAGGTATTGCCTGATCATATTCATAATATTTTATAACCGGTAAACTTTTTTGGGTACCGCTAAAAATTTTTAAAATCGCAAAGCCGAATATCCCTATTAAGGGTATTACTATGAGCCAATTCCGTTTTTTTTTAGAGAACTTCATCATCATCAGCTAGGTATACACGTGTACTTTTGGTATATGTGCCTCCATTTGGATCATCATATTCAAAATCAATGTAAAATGCTTTATATCCTTTTTTAGGAAATAGAATTTTCTCAATGACTTCGCCTTTACTAGATAAATTTATTTTGGTAGAAATCCATTCTTCATCTCTGAAATCCCGATCATCAGAATCGGCCAGCCACAAATAACTAGCTTTAAGGTTTTTAGAGTGAGAATCTACTGTTAGAGTTGCAGATGTATTATCGGTGACCAGTTCATATTCTAAATCGGCATATGGTTGTTTCGACAAAGTTTGGCCCCAGAATGCACTCAAGGCTTTTAACGCTTTTTCCCCTCCATCAAGATTGTGACCGGCATTGGGTGTGTAATGAATGTAATTTTCACCTGGTATTTCCTTTATATAATTTTTAATGGCATCAATTGGCCAGTATTCATCGTTGGTTCCGATAAATATTAATTTGGGCATGGTAAGTTTCTCTTTATATGAATAAGGATCTATCATTTGCGTAAGTGCATTTCCCTCGGGAGTACTTACTGCCTGAGGAATTTCTAAATTTGTATAGTCTTGAATTTGAATACTATATTCATTCCAAGCCGTCAATTGATAATCAAGACTCACTGGCATATTCAGCACATCAATTACCATGGGCCCAATGGCTTCTACTCTTTTGTCACTAGCACCTGTGAGCCAGGTAGTCCAACCTCTTTTCGAAGCTCCAGAAACGGTAAATCGGGTGATGTCTTTATTTAATTCTTTCTTAGAAAATTCTTGTATAGCATCCATGCCTTTAACAGCACTTTTAACCATCGGGAATAGTAAGGGCCATGTATAATCCTTATCATTTTTGAAATTATGAAGCGTAAACGATATAAGTTGATCTTCTACCAAATCATCTTCGTATAAAGGTTGCATGGGTACTTGTCGTAAGACTGCTACAATAGCACTGTTTTTCTGTGCAATCTTAGCCATAGGAGCCGATTCTCTACCTTCTTTTTCTTTCGTTTTCCAATTGGGCATGCCATCTGTTAAACTACCTCCAGTAATGAATAATAACGCTCCATCATAGGTAATCGTTTTTGGTACAAATAGGGTCAATTGATGTTTCCAGGTGTGTTCTCTCCATTTTTGAGAAGTAAGTAATAGGTCATATGCTTTAACCCCCTCCAACTCAAAAGTATCTTTTAGTTCCCATTGATATGCATTATCTTCTATCCTTAAGTAATTTTCCAAGGCATTGCTGGGAGTGACTTCAAATGGTATTGTCGAGGTACCATTTACGGTTAAGTCTTTATTTTGCTTTGAATTATCTTTGCAAGAAGAGCAAATTAATAAGACAAATATTGGGATTAGGATCAAATATCTTCTCATAATATAAAAGTTAAGTTTTTTAAATATTCTTATTTCTCTGGTTTTGGATTGTTATTGATTAAATCTAAAAGTTCTGATGTAAGTATTTCTGCTGTATTCTCACCTAAGCTTGTACGACTGACGTATTTATATCTCTTAAAACTATCAAAGTCTTCTTTGGTAAGGATATATCCAAAAGCGTCGTTGGTAAGTCCAAAAAGGAAAGGATGTGCTGTTGGCATTTTTCTTTTCAAGTAATAACCAATATTAGGAAGAGCTTCACCTGGTATGGTAAGAATTTGTGCGGTTCCTATATTTAAAAGGTTTAGAGTGGTGCTAATAGAATTTCCATCGGATAATTCCTTAGTTAATGGTGAATGTTTAATAACAAATTTCAATATTTCAGACTCGATTGGAAAAGTAACCTTTTTGTGTGTGCAATATATAGTTGCGTTTGTTTGAATGGGGGCATCCTTTACGATGCGAAGGGCCTCATCTGCCAATAGGTTGCCGATTCTCTTACATTCTTCCCAGTCGTTCGCTTCATTACCGTTATCTAATCGGGTATCTGCAGTAACCATTCCGCCTTGGGCACCATTCATGAAAATCGCCATTCCATCTGTTTTTTCTTCTATGCGATCATAAAGAGGACCTATCAAATCTGGACTTAAGATTCCTTGATTATTGCCGATTACTTCGGGGTGAATAGCATAATTAACTAAAGTAACAATTGGCTTTCCTTTATTTTTTCCTTGGGTTCCTATCGCTTGTATTACACCACAACGAGGATCATAAAGATCTGGGGCATAGTAATTATATGCAATTTTACCTTCGGCATTACCTACAGCTATCTTTAATTGTGCTGGCTCGCATTTACGCAAAGCTTCGTTTACCGCATCTGCAATTTGAATGACACACCAATCAAGGTATTTAAGATCTGCGCCATGTTGTCCCGTTTCATCTGGAAATGCATAGGCATCGGGGGCACTATGCGTATGGGTCGCGCCTATAAGTATATTATCAAAAGGAATACCTTTTATAAGTTTTCTTGATTTGTCGCCAAGTGCACTTGGCCACCCTAAATTATCAATATTAACAATGGCTATTTTTTCATTCCCTTTTACAAATACCATAGCTCTTACAAAAAGATCACCATTTTTTTCGGTTGCCATTTTTGGAGTTCCAACTCCGCCCGAAACAGAAATTAGGGGATTAGGGGTAATAATGCGCTTGGCCGACCCTACTTTTAATTCTTGAGCATTGTTTGTTATTGAAAAAAGGAGCGATAGTATTAAAAATGACAAGTTGGTAAGTCCAGTAAAATAAGGGCTATTTCTCATACATGATTAAATCTTAATGTTGAAATCATATTAATTGTTATTCTTTATGAATATAATATCGAATGGCAAAATTATATGTAAATAAATTAACTTAGGGTTAAGATATATTATGAAATTAATAACATAATTGAAATAAACTGTGAATTTAATATCTAGTTTTGGTTTTGGTCAATAATAGTTTAATGATAAAGTGAGTTGGATTTGAACATCTGATGAAATAACATTAAAATAACCCAGGCTTAAAACTAATAACGCGAGAATAATCCAGTTTTGTGCTGGTTAAAATCCACAGCTTATGAGAAATAGATATACATACTTATTTTCGGCAATTCTTTTATCAGTGTTACTGACATTTACGTCATGTGATTCAGATGATGACTCTATTGACGTTGTTATTCCGCTAACAGCTGATATTTTTCATTCCGTAAATGGGAAAAAAGTTGATTTTCAGGGATTAACCAATAATGCCGTCTCTTGGTCATGGGACTTTGGTGATGGAAAAACGAGTACCGATAAAAACCCGTTACATGCATATAATGAAGGAGGATATTATGTAGCCACCTTAACGGCCACAGATCAAAGTGGAGGTGTAGAGACTGCTGAAGTTAGCTTAGCAATTGATTTAACTCCGTACGCTTTACTAGTAGGAAATCAAACAAATCCTGATTACCAGGGCAAGACATGGAAAATTAAAAGTGCTCATTCTAATAATGATTATTTTGCTAATGCTGACGCTTCACTATCACCTTTTGATGGAGCTCCAAATCCATTGCCTTCGGGAATATTCGGGGCTGGACTAGGAATGCCTGAAGTGTATGAGGATGAATTCACTTTTTATTTTGATGGTACTTATGAGCATGACGTAAAAGGTGATGGAGGCGCTTTTAGTGGACTTGTTTATCAGTTTGTGACAACGGGAGGGGCTGGAATCTTAAATGATGGTGGTTCTGACTTCGGACTGTGTACTGGAGTGTATACTCCTGATGCAAGTGCCACGTTTACCTATGTTGAAAATGAAGATTTTCAAGTTTCATCGGTATATGGGCCTGGTGGTTCTCTAACCTATAATGGTGTTAGTACACTTGATTTTTCAGGTACTGAGTTTGTAGGATTTTTAGATTTTGAAAGAAAAGTAATTGTACAAGATATAACAGATAGTGCCATGCGATTGGTAATGTTTGTGGCTGCATCTCCAGATTATATTGGAGTAAATACAAATGCCATCGTACTGACATTTGAAGTAGCAAATTGAATTTGACTTATAGAATTAAACCAAAAAAATAACCAATACAATATCAATTATGGATACCAATTATTTTCAAATTAATATTAGAAGGTTTGCTGTGACCTTTCTTACTTTGCTTTTGTTATTGGTGTGTTCCACTATAAAAGCACAAAATACAAATTTTGAGGTTTCAGGAACAGTAACTTCTTCTGAGGATAATGTGCCTTTACCAGGTGTTAGCATCGTTTTAAAAGGTACCACTTCGGGTGTGACTACTGATTTTGATGGAAATTATAATGTAAAAGTTCCAAATGGAAACGGCACCTTAATTTTCTCGTATATTGGTTTTGAAACACGCGAGATTTCAGTCAATAATCAATCAACAATTAATATCAATTTAGAAGTTGATGCTCAGGCATTAGATGAAGTGGTAGTAACTGCTTTGGGTATAAAAAGAGAAGATAAGTCTTTAGGGTACTCTGTAGAAAATGTTGCAGCAGAAGAATTGACTAGGGTTGCACAAGAAAACGTTCTAAACTCGCTTTCAGGAAAAGTTGCGGGTGTAACCCTCAACAGTACAGGTGGTACGGGCTCATCTGTAAGTATGGTTATTAGGGGAGCTATTTCATTAAGCTCTGATAATCAACCTCTATTTGTAGTAGATGGAGTGCCTATTGCCAATTCGTTGAATAATATAGGTGGTTTTGGGGATAGAAACCCGGTAGATTATGGGAATGCAATCTCAGATTTAGACCCACAAAGTATAGAAAATGTTTCCATATTAAAAGGCCCTAGTGCCGCAGCACTTTATGGGTCACGTGCAGGTAATGGTGTGGTATTGATTACTACCAAAAAAGGAAAAGACAATCAAAAGATGAAGGTTAACTTTACTTCTAACACAGTTTTTGATATTCCCTACAAATACATAGATACACAATCTGAGTATGGCTCAGGTTATTTTTCATACTCTCCAGAATCTCAAGGAGGTAGTTATATTATGCCAGATGTTATTCCTCAAGGTGGTAATGGTGGTCCTGGATTAGATCGCGGATATTTTGCAGTGCAATGGAATTCTCCCTTAGATGCAAACGGCAACCCGATTCCTACAGAATTAAAATCATATCCAAACAACATTAAAGAATTTGTTCAAAATGGAATAACCACAACAAATAGTATGTCGGTTTCCAATAGTACAGAGTTTATGAATTATAGGTTGGGGGTTACAAACATGAACAATTCCGGCATAATTCCAAATTCAGACCTTAAGAGGAATAGTTTTTCTTTATCTGCCTCTTCCAATTTGGATGATAAATTTACTGTAAGTACCAATTTGAATGTAGTACATAGTTATGCAGATAATCGTCCTGCATCAAACAGAGGTACCAATCCTTTAGAGGCTGCATATAATATACCGGCCAACATAAATATTTTAGATGTTAAGGATTATAAATTACCAGGTACGGATGTCTTTAATTTTTCTAATGATTACCCAAACCCTTGGTTTTTGGCAAATGAGGTGAATAATAGTTTTTCAAGATTTCGAATATATGGCAACTTGGCTTTGGATTGGCAAATTTCGCCTGAGTTTAATATAAGAACCAGCTATAATTTAAATAGCTATAATCAGACTCAAGAAACAAAAATGGCTCCCGGCTATAGTCGTGAATCTAATAATGGTACCTATGGTATAGGAACTACAGATGGTCTTGAGACTAATATAGATATATTGGCTTCTTTTACGAAAAAATGGGGAGATTTTGATATGACACTTTCAGGTGGTGGAAACTTAATGTACCAAAAGAACAATGGTCTTAGCAATTCAGCGGCCTCTAAAGCCGGATTAATAGTCCCTAACTTGTTTACGGTTGATAACATAGCCGCAAGCTCTTTGGTATACTCTAGTTTTAGTAGTGAAAGAGCTATAAACAGTGTGTATGGATTAGCAAATTTTGGATATAAGGGAATGCTATATTTAGATGTAACAGCCAGAAATGATTGGTCTAGTACATTGCCGATAGATAACCGATCATACTTCTACCCTTCGGCTTCTTTGAGCTTTTTGGTTAATGAGGTAGTAGATATCCCGAAAGTAGATTTGTTTAAACTTAGAGGAGGTTGGGCACGTGTAGGTAATGACACCAACCCTTATCAATTAGGTGCCTACTATAATAATGCAGGTCAATGGGACAATGCTATACTATATTCAGCTAGTAGTGGATTAAATACTCCTGGTCTTGAACCAGAAGAAGCTACTTCTAAGGAATTTGGAGTCGATTTAACGATGTTTAAAAACAGATTTAGATTTGAAGGAACGTATTATACTGTAGAGAATAAAAATCAGATTGTACCCAATATTCCGATACCAGGCTCATCAGGTTATAGCAGTGTTAGTATCAACGCTGGGGTTTTAGAGAGTAAAGGTTATGAATTTTCTCTTGGTTTTACACCAGTTCGTACTGAGAATTGGAATTGGGACTTGAACGTAAACTATACGACTAATGAATCTAAAATTTTAGGTTTGGCTGACGGGGTTGATTATATTGAATTTTGGAGTGAGAACAAAAGTGTATCTAGAGGATATGTTGCTAATTCGGTAACCGGTGAAGACGGGTTGGTAGGTAATATATACTCTCCAAAAATTAAAAGGGTAACCGATGTTAATTCACCTTATTATAATTATCCACTTATTGGTCAAGGGGAGGATGCTGAATGGTTGGCACAAGAAGAACGTGAAAAGGTTGGTAATTACAATCCTGACTTTGTTATGGGGTTACAATCTAGCTTATCGTATAAAAACTTCACCTTGAATATGACTTTTGATTGGCGTTCTGGTGGACAATATATGTCACAGACCTCGAGATACCTTGTAGAAGATGGCTATGGTCAAAACGTTTTAGATAGATTAGATAATCCTGGTATTGCAGAAGCAGGTCCTGAACTTAAACAATGGGTACTAGACCATGCGGATGAATATCTTTATGGCGAAAATTTTCGTTCAATTGGTGGACCTCCAGGAAATGGAGGATTTGCAGAAGATTTAGGTGGAAGTGTGGTTTATGATGGAATTTTTAATGCAGGTGTGGTAGGTGAGCATGACGAAGACGGAAATTTTATTTTGGACTATGAAAATTTAGGTGATGTAGGTACTAATTTTATTCCTTTCTCGGTAGCAAACCCGTGGGATTTTGGAACACCGCATATGTATGATGCAGATTTCATAAAGCTTCGTGAAATTTCTTTGGGCTATGATTTACCAGGAAAATATTTAGAAAGAATTGGTATCGATAATCTAAACTTCGCTATATATAGTAGAAACATAATGCTATGGACTAAAGACTCCGCTTTTGGAATTGATCCAGAAAGAGCTTTTCAAGCCGAATCAAGCAAGGACAATAGAGGTACTCAGTTCAAGCAAGGAGTTGAACGTTATAACGTAGAACCTTGGTTGGTACCAATTGGAATTAAGATTGCTGTAACATTTTAAAAATTTAAACTGAAATCGTGATGAATCAAATAAAAAATAAATTTACCATAGTGGTTTTAGGTCTATTAGTATTGGTTTCGTGCCATGGTCTAGAAGAATTGAATGAAAATCCAGATAAGATTGGATCTGATAATGTGGATCCCAACCTACTAGTGCCAACTGTTATAAATGGTGTTGGTAAAACAGTAGTGGGACTCGGGTTTGGTGATTTGGCAGGTGTAATGCAGCATACCCAAAAAGATGGATGGTCTAGTGGTCATAATGCCTATGATTGGAGTAACGATTCCCATAGCTGGAATAGCTATTACTCATTATTGATTAATGATAAGACCTTAATAGAAAAAGCAGAAACTGATAATTTAGATTTTCATCGCGGTGTAGGCTTAATAATGAAGTCGTATCTATTCGGGCTTCTAACTGATTTATGGGGTGATGCACCTTATACGAATGCACTAAGAGGTGATGAGGGAGCAGAATTTTTTGATGCAACTTTTGATGGTCAAAAAACAATTTATGAAGGTATTCAAGCCGATTTAGAAATAGCAAATGGTTTGCTGTCTAAAAGTCAAGATTCCTATTTCAGTATTAATGAAGCCCAAGATATTCTTTATGGTGGTGACGTTGCGAAATGGAGAAAGTTTGCGAATTCACTCTCTTTACGATATTATATGAGATTATCAGCAAAAGAACCAGGTCTTGCTGAACAAGGAATTAAAAAGATTCTTTCTAATTCTTCGCAATTTCCATTGATTTTGACATCAGAAGATGACGCTAATATGGCTTATGTTGGAAACACAAGTGGCGATTCGTGGCCTACAAATACTAAGTTTGATACAGACCCTCAAGGCTCTTATTTTAGAGTAAAAATGGCTGCTACATTGGTTGATGCCATGCAGGCTCTTGACGATCCTAGATTAGGGGTTTGGGCAAATAAAATTGAACAACCATTGGTTTTGGATGTTACTGATTATGTAGATGATAGTACAGGTGAAAGGCACATATCACAAGCTTCTGTTGATGCATATATTAATACAGTTGGTTATCCTGTAGATTATGATAACGATTATGTGGGGCTTCCAACAGCTTTGACTTTTGGCGCAGCTTATAATTTAAGTGAAAATGTGAATCAAGGTTCATATAATCTTCATGTATCTCAGTTGAATGATATTTATAAAGAGGCTAGTGGTGATTTATTACAAGCACGCTTAATTTCGGCTGCTGAGGTGAACTTTATTATTGCAGAGGCCGCTTCTAAAGGATGGGCCTCAGGTTCGGCAGAACAATATTATAATGAAGGAATCAAACAGTCATTAAATGCATGGGGAGTAGGGGATAGCTATGGCGATTATATTTCAGGATCTGCGGCGTATAGCGGTTTCGAAGATATAATTACTCAAAAATGGATAGCTAGCTGGTCATCAGCAACAGAAGCATGGTTCGATTATAGAAGAACCGGGCTTCCTAACCTACAAACCGGACCCGCAAGTAAGCGTCCAGCTTTGCCTTTACGGTTTTATTATCATATTAATGAAATTGATAATAATTCAAATTCCACAGAGGCAATTGACAAGCTTGAACCTACACAATACAAAGGTGATGATGTAAGTAATAATAGTGCATGGTCTAAAATGTGGCTGTTACAGGGTACCAATAAACCGTATTAGTATTTAGAGTTAGTTAAGTTAGTTGAGTTTTCGATAAAGAGACTTTAAATTTAAAAAGTCTCTTTTTTGTATATCATGATTTTGAATTGTATCTGGTATTAACTGTTCTTGAAAAAAACTGGAACCTCACATAAGATAATGCTAATTATATTTTATGGTGCTTCTATGTAATTCTTAATCTTTTAAATTTTAGTACTTATTCGGCAAATATTATTGAGTTGTTTTAGTGCAATTTGATGGATAAATCACAATCGTAAAACTCAAGTCCTACTGGGGTAAAATATGATGTGTTTCTCACAAAATTGTAGTGGTTTTAAGGACTATTTTAATGTTAATTTGTAGGAAGACTTATAAAAGATACTTATGAAATTGCCCTTAAAAGGTATAATTCCACCTATGGTTACTCCATTACTTAAGAATATGGAGTTAGACTTAAATGGGCTGAATAAGTTAATAGAACATTTAATACAAGGCGGTGTTCATGGTATTTTTTTATTAGGTACTAATGGGGAGGGGCCAAGCTTAAGCTACCCTATTAGAAAACAACTTATAGAAGAGGCATGTAAAATCGTAAACAAGAGAGTGACTGTTTTAGTGAATATTACAGATTCTTCTATAGATTCAGCATTGGAAATAGCTGAATACGCCAAATTATCAGGTGCCGATGCCTTAGTTGTTGCACCACCTTATTATTTTCCTATCTCCCAGGAAGAAATGATAGACTACTTAGAGGTTTTAGCTCCTAAATTGCCGCTCCCATTCTTAATTTATGATATTCCAAGTTGCACGAAACTTCATCTTTCGATAAAGACCATAAAAAGAGCAAAAGAACTCGGCGCAATTGGTGTGAAAGATAGTTCTGGTGATATGGGGACATTTTATCAAATCATTGAAGAGTTTAAAGAATTCGCTGATTTTTCTGTTATCGCTGGGGCAGAAATATTTCTGTCCGATACTATCTTGAACGGAGGTCACGGAGCAGTAGCCGGAGGTGCTAATCTTTTTCCAAGATTGTTCGTTGAACTATATGAAGCTTCTTGTGCAAAGGATTTGGAAAAAATAAAATTGCTTAGGGAAAGTGTTATCAAAATGCACAGTACGCTGTACAATTTAGGAAGTACTTCTACCAAAAGTATTAGGGCCATAAAATGTGCATTGAGTATTCTGGGCATATGTTCTGATCATATGGCACAACCACTTAGTAGATTCGGAGAGAAAAACCGTGAGAAAATTAGAGAATATTTGGGTGAATTTGAATATGACGGGCATTATAAGGTGGTGTAGGTTTTGTTCGCAATAAAATGAATCTAATGAGAAGGGAGAAGATTGAAAAGTTCATAGTTGTTGCTTCTATTCTTCTCATAATAGTCTTAGCAACATTCTTCCATTTTGAAATTCACTTTGAAAATGCCTTAACTAATATACCTGATGCAAATTTTGGGGTTCGTATTTCTATATGGAGATATATTTTTGAACCAGTTTTAGGTATTTTACTCTTTTTTAATAGATCTATCTACCCATTGAAGGAGTTGCCTTTTGCATTAATTTGGATTATAATACTATATCTTTTATTTGGGGTCATACAAGCATATAAAAAGAGGGATGGCAGTAAAAACGTATTAATAAAAAAGCTGTCGAACATACCTTTGTTATTAGGAATCTGCTTCTCAATTTTCGTATTGATATTGTTTATTCCGTTACCGAATAATACCATCGTTAATCACTCTAAAAATTCAATTTTAGTTACTACACACGCGCATACCGAATACAGTCATGATGGGCTAATATCGCAAGAAGCAATGTGGAGATGGCACAAAAGAAATGGTTTTGATGCTTTTTTTATATCTGATCATGCAAATCATAAAAAGACCCTACAATTTTCTCAGGCCCAAAGAAACGGAGAATTTGAAATAGCACCATTGATTATGGTAGGTCAAGAACATTCAGGTACCAACCATATGAGCTTGCTAGGTCTCAATGGTAAATTCGATACAAAAGGAATGTCAGACAAAGCCGTGATTGATTCTGTACATCAGTATGGCGGTGCTGTAATAATTAATCATTGGTTTGATGGTAAAGGTAAGGAGAAGGAGTTCTACCATGATTTAGGGGTCGACGGCTTTGAAGTTGAGAATGTTGGAAGTGATTTGTACTATGATCGTGAAATTTTTGAAGAACTCAAAAAGTTTTGTAGAGCAAATAATTTGACTATGATCGGGGGGCTTGATTTTCACGGATATGGCAGAGCATGCTCCATTTATAACGCACTAGAAATTCCTAATTGGAAGTCTATTAAGCCTAATGAGAAAGAGCGGGCCATTTTGGAGATTTTTAAAAATGGCCAACAAGATAAAATTAAGGTTTTGATATATAAAGACCGTGATTTTTATTCCGATACTAATTTGATTTTCAGACCCTTTTTGACTTTAATAAATTATTTCAGAACATTGAATTTTATTCAAGTTATTTCATGGGTTATTTGGATACTTTTATTTCAGTTCAGCAAGAAGCGAATAAATAAGAACCACTTCAATTCAGATAAAATGATTGTGGTTATTGCAGGATTTTGTGTTGTTTTTCTACTGAGTCTATCAGTAGTGTATTATTTCAATGGAGAGGCCGTGAAAGGGTATAGTAAAGTATATTCTGAATACTTTAGTATGCTAGGTATTATTGGTGTCATTCTAGCCATTTTTGTTTTTCTATTGACTTATTTACGTTTCTTCAAAACTTCAATTTCTAATCATAATCGATGAGAAGAAAAGGCTTAAAAATAATATTAGGTTCATTTCTGTCACTAGGAATATGCGCCTACTTTTATTGGTTTCTACCGGTATGGGGTATGCCTTTTAATTCGCAGCGACATGGAAATCCTCCGCTTACACCTGCTTGGGCTTTGGAATGTTGGCTTTGGGAAGACGATGTGAATACTTCTGAATATGTAGATGAATTATTGGCAGGATATAAAGAGCATGACATTCCTGTACGTACTATTTTATTAGATAGTCCTTGGTCAATGCGGTATAATGATTTTGAGGTCGATACTACCCGTTATAAAAAACCGAAGGTCTGGTTTAATAACCTTGAAGATGAAGGCTATCGTGTTGTACTATGGATGACATCTATGGTAGACAGTTTTAGTAAGGATTCGCAAATCAAAGAAAATGCAGAATGGTACAAGCGAATACAGGATAAAGGATTTTTAGCAGAACCTTCTACTCCTTTAGAATGGTGGAAAGGCAAAGGTGGTTTCATTGATTATTCAAATTCAGAAGCCATGAAGTGGTGGCATGGGCTGCAGCAACAAGTTTATGATTTGGGTATTGATGGTTGGAAACTTGATGGTACGGCCACGTTATTTAGACAGCAGTGGGGACCTGTGCCTTTTTTTTATAAAAAAACTGCATCGGGGTTGATGACAACTAGAAACTATATGGATCATTACTATCGAGGTGAATATAAATATGGGTTAACTCAGAACGCAGAATTTGTGACACTCACTCGTGCGATAGATCGTGGTTATCATCCAGAGGGTTTCGCCCCTATTGATGCTTCACCGGTAAACTGGGTTGGTGATCAAAAGCATGAATGGGTAACGGGTGATATGATAAGTAAAAGTCAGAATTCTAAAAAAGATATAGCATTAAAAGGTGTTCAAGGGTTTGAGTCTGCCATAGAAAATGTTCTCAAAAGTGCTGATTTAGGGTATAATATTATTGGTTCTGATATTGGTGGTTTCTCTGGGAGTACTATTCCGCCTCGACTTTATATTAGATGGACACAATTCTCAGCATTTTGTGGTCTTTTTTTGAACGGTGGTCATGGGGAACGCCGTTTATGGGTGAGAACTCCCCAAGAAATGGAAATAATTAGAAAGTTTGCATGGTTACACACGGAGTTAGTGCCTTATATGTACCAGTATGTGATTACTGCACATGAAGGAGGTAGAAGATTGCAAACAACATTAAGCAAAGGGAAATATCACTATATGTTTGGGAATGATTTTCTAATTGCCCCAATATTTCAGGATTCAAAATCTCGAGAAGTTTCTTTGCCTGATGGGCAGTGGAGGTATTTTTTTGAGGATACTGCCCTGCTCGAAGGTCCTAAAAAGTTCGAAAGAGAATTTCCGCTTGATGAATTCCCCGTTTATATTAAAGAAGGGGCTATTGTTCCATTAAATGTAACACGTCATTATACCGATTTAGGAGATAGTACATCTGATGGCTTCATAACCTTTTTAATATTTCCGAATAATAAAAATTCCCTTAAATACTACGACCCTAAAACCTCTCAAGAAACTGAGATTTCTTATTTAAAGAAGGGAACAGAACTGATAATTACTCTTACAGGGGCTGAATTGCCACATATTCTCAGAATTCATTCCTCCAAAAAACCAGACAAAGTATTTTTTGACAGTAAGTTGATAGCGCCAAAGTATTGGAATTATAACGCTAGTCAGAAAAAGTTAATCATTAGGCCTAATCACGAAAATTGGTCAGGAGATTATACCATTAAATTCTAGAAAAATGAATTTTAAAAAACAAGGAATAGGAATTTTGATAGTAGCCATGTCATTGGGTACCGCTTGGGCTATTAGAGGGCAATTCGGGCACGAACAAGGTGCAGCTTGGGCCGGTGCGATAGGTGGTCTAGCGTTGGTATTGGTTTCACAAAGAAAAGATTGGTACGATAAAATGGTACTTGTAGCTCTAGCCTCTGCTCTAGGGTGGGGTGCAGGTGGTATGATTAGCTACGGAATGGTTGTGGGTTACGGTCGTGCCGATAATTTTATAAATGCTTTTTATGGGCTAGGAATGCTTTTTGTAATAGGAGCACTTTTCGGTTTGTTAGGAGGTGGTTTGGTTGGAATGGTCCTCGATTCAACGGAAAAGAAAAAGGTGAAATGGGGAGCTTTAATTTCTGAAATGGTCGCAGGTGGCTTGATTATTTATTTCTTTCTAATTGAACAGATTGGCTTTAAAATGACACCTCCACGTTCAGAAGCATGGGCATTAATTCTTGGAGCTAGTTTAGCCTTATTATGGCATATGGCTCGTGAAAATAGGAATTCGCCAATACGAGTAGCGATTTTTTCCGCCTTGGGAGGAGGTTTCGGTTTTGCCTTTGGTAATTTTTTGCATGTTATAGGAAATACCATGGAAATACCATTCAATATGTGGAATGTAATGGAGTATAGCATAGGCTTTTTTGGCGGTTCTGGAATGGCTTATGGTGTTTTTAGTTCCAAATGGCCTATTGAAGTAACAAAAGTTAAAAACTGGACAAACAGGGCTGCACTATTTATTCTTGTAGTCTTGATTCCTTTAATTGTATATCGCGAATCGCTTTCTTATGAACATTTAATGAAGCGTTTGGGTGATATTGCTTCATTAGAGTCAGTCGCGCTGATCAGTACTACGTTCGTTGCTATTTTATTAATACTCGTTGCTATATTGTTATTGTGGAAATTAGGTAACAGTCGATATATAATGAAAGATGTTGCTTTATTCCTTTTTGTGTATTTAACAACCTATGCGACTTTAAGTTATGTGGTAACTGGGGTATTTGCCGGACAAATGAATTTAAACCATCATTTATATATTATCAATATTATTTTAATTTTTGTTATGTTCAAGAGAGGTAAATTGATTGGTTCTGAGTCGGTTTCCGAGGAGGTCAATTTTAAAAAATGGACAATCTTTTTCATTATTATAATTGTCTTTATTTCTATTCTTTCTTTGATTGCAGCCAATTTCCATGAAGGCCTTCCAGGTGGGCATAATAGATTCTAATAGAATAAGTTTAATATCCATATAATTAATAATAAAGCGGTCGCTTAAAATTCCATTACTTTAAAAATGAATAGTATTTCCCCCAGAAAAGAACTTGCAGGAAGAATAATTTTTGTCACAACATTTATCTCCATTGGTTATTCCATACTTCGTTATAATATTATAGGAGATGTACCGTGGAGAGATGTACCTTTTTTTATTCTAAACAAAGGATTTTCACTAGCTGCATTAATTCTTTTAATACTCAACTTTTCTTTAGGTCCATTAAAACAATTAGGCATATCATTACCAGATCAATTACTTGATGCTAGAAAATCATTGGGTGTTGTCGGATTTATTCTGGCATTTACGCATTTGATTATGAGCGTCGCTATTTTGAATCCTTCGTACTACCCATCATTTTTCTATGATGAAGGAATACTAAATGCACGAGGAGGACTTAGTTTATTAACCGGCGTACTTAGCTTTGTTTTTTTATTGATTTACTATATTAGTTTTAAGCAAAACTTAAAAAAACAATACAAAATTATTAGGGTTATTACCTCTCGTGAAGTAATTATGTGTGTTCTGTTTTTTATAGGTGCTCACTTATTCTTTTTTAGTTACCCCGGCTGGATAACTGTTTATAAATGGCAAGGAGGATTACCGCCGATAAGTTTGATTTCCTTTATTATATTAATAATAGGATTAGTAATTAACTTAATCGGTAGAAAGTAGTTGATGAAAAAATTTGGTAACTCTCAATGACTATCTAGTTTTAGTGTTTTGAGTTAGACTATGTGGCTCAATGAGACTTTTCTAGAACGATTGTTGGGCCAGTTTTTTACCTGTGGGCTAACTTATCATCAAAACAAACTCCATGCTGCTATAGCGCAAGAACACAACCGATTTAGGTTAAATTATCGAAGAACTTTATATGATAATGCCATGACCTTTGAGTTCTTTTAGATACCGAAATGCTCAAGTAAAAAATGAATAAGATTTAAAAGAGGTGAATGAAATAATGGTTTTTTGGAAATAGATAATCTAATTTTCGATATATCTTATCTAAAGTTTTTTCGGTAATCAGATGGTGTTTTTCCCATATTTGCCTTGAAGTAATGATTGAAATTGGCAAGGTTATTATAGCCACTTTCGAAACAAATCTGTGTAATTTGCTTATCAGTCTCTGCTAATAATTTGGCCGCGATTCCTACCCTTACATTTTTTACATATTCCATAAAGGTAAGTCCTGTTTTCTTTTTGAAAAATCTGCAGAACGAACTCGGAGCCATATTAAGTACTGAAGAGGCTTCCTCAAGCTTAATGCCCTCTTGAATATTTTGAAAGACATATTCGTAAATTTTATTTATTTTATCAATGTTCTTAGAGAAGACAGATGATTGGTTCATAGGATTTGAAAGCTTCTCCCGTTCTTCAATTTTTATGAGGCTATTGAATATTTTCAATAATCCTATATAATATTCCAATCCTTTAGTTTCTGACATTTCACCTAAAATTTCACGTATTTCAGTGTCATTTTCAACTTTAAAACGAATGCCACGATTGGATTGTTTAAGTAAGTCTACCACTTTTTCAAGTTCTGGCATTTTAAAAAAATCAGAATTTATTATGTTTTCTGAAAAGTGAGTTACAATGCAAGTAGGAGGTTCATTATTTTCAGCATCAAGTAGTTCCCAACAATGGGGTAAATCTGGTCCTAAGAGAACTAAATCTCCTGTTTCAAAACCAGAAATATTGTCTCCCACAATTCTACGACCGGTACCAGAGGTGATATAATTTAATTCAAAATTTTTGTGCGAATGTATTCTTGCATTCGAGGATAGGGGTAATTTCCTTGATATAAAAGAGTGATTATTCGGAACAAATATTCTTTCAAAAACGAATTCCATATTTAAGTATTTTAACTCTTATTGTCAATAATACGTAATAATATTGATATACAGGTTAATATAACATAAGATTTGAATAATATTATTGTGGCGTATGGAATTCGTTTAAAGTTACTTTGTAGTCTAGTTTAGAAAAATCATGAGTTTAGAATTAAAAGGAATTATCCCACCAATGATTACGCCATTAACCGATAATGGTGAATTAAATGACAAAGGTTTAAGAAAGCTTATAGAGCATTTAATCTCTGGAGGTGTTCACGGTATTTTTTTATTGGGAACAAATGGGGAAGCACCCAGTTTGACCTATGAATTACGAAAAGAGCTTATATCAAAAGCATGTGAATATATCGCAGGTAGGGTTCCTGTTTTGGTAGGTATAACAGATACTTCTTTCGAGGGTTCCATAGCTATAGCAAATCATTCAAAAGCAGCAGGTGCAGATGCTGTTGTAATTGCACCTCCTTATTATTTTCCTATTTCACAAAATGAAATGGTAGAATATCTCGAGAACTTAGTGCCTAAATTACCTTTACCTTTTATGATGTACAATATGCCAAGTTGTACTAAACTACATTTGTCGATTGAAACTCTTAAAATTGCAAAAGAATTAGGAGCTCTAGGAGTAAAAGACAGTTCAGGTAATATTGACTATCTGTATTCTCTTATAGCTGCATTTAAGAATTCGCCAGAATTTGCTATCATTGTGGGAACGGAATCATATTTACCTGAAACAATACAGCACGGAGGCCATGGGGCAGTTGCTGGAGGGGCTAATTTTTTTCCGGCATTGTTTGTTGAACTTTACAATGCTTCGATAGAAAACAATCTTGTCAAGGTTGAGGAGTTGCATAAAAAGGTAAAGGCCCTTTATGATACAATCTATAGTGTAGGTAAATATGAATCAAGATATACAAAAGGAACAAAATGTGCCTTGGCCGTAATGGAAATATGCGAAGATTATATGGCACTTCCTTTACGTAGATTTGAAAATAAAGAACGCGAAGAAATTAAACGACATATAGAAAAGTTTAATGTTAGTATGATATAAAATTATAAATACCCTTAGATCAGAAGACATACCACTTTTTAGAATCTTCTTGGTCCGAGGCCAAACCAAACCAAATAAAAAATGAATTATCAACTCGGATTAATTGATACAGCCATTCTAGTTCTTTACGGACTCGTAATGATAGGAATGGGTGTTTATTTTTTAAGAAAAACCAAAACTTCAGAAGAGTTTATGGTGGCAGGTAGAGGTATTCCTGCTTGGGCTGCTGGTATTGCCGTGATGAGTGCTTATACAAGTAGTATCTCATATATTGCTGTTCCCGGAAAAGCTTTTGATTCGAATTGGCATCCTTTAATATTTGCACTTACAGCACTTCCGGTTACTTGGTATGTAACCAAGTATGTAATTCCTCATTATAGGAAGCATAAGATAATTTCAGTTTATAAATATTTAGAAGAAAAAATTGGGGATTGGGGTCGCGTATATGCATCATTATCCTTTGTTCTTTTTATGGTAGGGCGTACAGCAGTGATCTTATACCTTTCTTCCTTATTATTGACCTCTTTTATAGATATTGATATTGAAATGTTAATTTTAATTATTGGTGTTTTGACTATCGCTTATACACTCATGGGGGGTATGGAAGCCGTAATATGGACAGATGTTATGCAATCTATTATCATGATTGGTGGACTTCTGTTCAGTGCCTATATTTTAACAACAGAGGTTTTTTCGAAACCCGATTTTTTGATTCAAAAAGCATTTGACATGAACAAGTTCAGCTTGGGCGACGGTTCATTTTCATTGAGTAGTAGAACTATTTGGGTCATGATTATTTATGGAGTCACCGAGAATATAAGAAACTTAATGGCTGATCAAAATTATACCCAAAAGTATAGTGCGGTCGCAACGGAGAAAGAAGCAAAAAAATCAGTTTGGATTGCCATGCTGATTTATTTGCCACTAACCGTTGTATTCTTGTATATAGGTACAGCCATGTTCGCTTTTTATTCGGGATCTGCTCATGTTTTGGATCCATCAATTTTAAAAGGAGATGAAGTTTTTCCATTTTTTATAGCAACTGAATTACCAGTTGGTCTTAAAGGGTTAATTATAGCTGCCATTCTTGCAGCGTCGATGAGTACTGTAGATTCTGCTTTGAATTCGTCTGCAACCGTTCTGTATCTTGATTATTATAAAAAATACTTTAGACCTAATGCTAGTGAAAAAAGTAGTATTAACTTCTTACGGATAACGACGGTAGTTTGGGGCTTCTTAGGAATTATTTTTAGCCTTTTGTTGATTAATGCGGAAAGCGCCCTTGATATTTGGTGGCAAATCTCCGGAATATTCGGTGGTGGTATTTTAGGCTTGTTTTTATTGGCAATATTCAATGTCAAACTTAAGCAGTCACAAGGTATAATTTCGGTCGTTTTTAGTATCCTTATTATTATCTGGGGAACATTTCTAAGAGACTTACCAGAGAACTTCAAATGGTTAGAGTGCACTTTAGATCCTATCATCGTAGGTGCCGTTGCCACTGTAGGATTAATTATGTTGGCACTTGTTTTTGTGCAATTCAACAAAAACAAAAAATAGAATGATGATTATATTTTAGCTAGGTAACCGGATTTATAAGATTTACCAGAATAACATGAGAAAAATTAAATGGGGTATCATAAGTACTGCTTCCATAGCCATGGAACAGGTTATACCTGCAATGCTAAATGGTGAATTCAGCGAAGTAGTAGCTATAGCTTCACGGGGTATCGCTAAAGCCGAGAAAGCAGCTGAAGAATTTAAGATACCTAAGTATTTTGGATCTTATGAAGATTTGCTTAATGATGATGAGATTGAAGCAGTATATATTCCTTTGCCCAACCATCTTCATGTAGAGTGGGCCATAAAAGCGATGAATGCAGGAAAACATGTCTTGATCGAGAAACCGATGGCTATGAATAGCCAGCAAGCTATAGAATTATTGAAAGAGGCAGAAAAGCACCCTGACCTTAAAATTATGGAAGCTTTTATGTACAAATTTCATCCTCAATGGATAAAAGCTAAAGAGCTGATAGATACCGGCGAAATTGGCACTTTAAAAACTATACAATCTTCATTCTCTTTTTTTGATGACGATGCCGAAAGCATTACAAATAGTAAGGAGTTTGGCGGAGGTAGTTTGATGGATATTGGTTGTTATTCTATTTCTGTTTCTCGATTGTTATTTGGCGAAGAGCCGAAAAGTGTAATGGCTTCTATTGAATATCATCCGGAATATGAAGTTGATATTTTAGCTACAGGAATTCTTGAATTTGAAAATGGCAGCTCTTCCTTTTTTTGTGCTACACAATTAGATTATACGCAACAGGCTCAAATTTTCGGTACAAAAGGTAGTATTCGATTTGAGCTTCCTTTTAATCCGCCCGACGACAAACCCTCTAAAATATGGTTAACGAAAGATGAAGAAGTAACTGAAATTGAATTTGAAATATGCAATCAATATACATTGCAAGCAGATGCTTTTTCATTAGCTATATTAGAAGATAAAGCGACTCCGGTACATTTAAATGATGCTATAAGTAATGTGACAGTAATAGAGAAACTACATGAAAGTCAAACTTCAGGTAGGCGTGTAAACATTCAAAGCGAATAGTGTTTACAATATGGTTATATAAGAATATTGGTTTTAAGCTAAGTGTAAGATAGTTTTGAATAGGGAATAAATTTATGGTAAAAATAATGAAGAATCTTACGATTTTTGTGCTAGCATTTTCATTTAATTTCACATTACATGCACAACATGTGCATGCCAATGGTGAAGAACATCCTAATCACTCACATTATACGGAGCATGATTCTACCCCGGCTCACAAATTGATATTTCCATCAAATACACCTGATCGAATTATCTCGAATCTTACTGCAGATCCTGCACATACTTTTGCTGTGAATTGGCGTACCGATCAACAAGTGCCGAATGGAGTTGTAGAGGTTGCTTTGGCAACTGATGGCCCTGAGTTTTTATTACGTGACGTTCGTAAAATAAATGCAGTATCTGAAAAATTTGAAAATCAAAATAGAAAAGAACCACTTGTTAAAGCTGTCTATCATTCGGCATTAATAGAAAATTTACAACCCAATACTACTTATGTATACAGAGTTGGTAACGGACAGAAAGATAATGGTTACTGGAGCGAATGGTTTCAAATTACAACTGCTCGAACAGATATGAGTGAGCCTTTTAGTTTTATCTATTTTGGCGATGCACAGAATAATGTAAAATCATTATGGTCTAGAGTAATTCGTAGTTCGTACCGTCAATTTCCGCAAGTAGATTTTATGCTACATGCCGGTGACTTGATAAATGATAGAGATGCTAATTTAGAGTGGGGCGAATGGTTTCATGCAGGTAGTTTTATTCACGCCACAGTGCCAAGTGTTATGACGCCGGGCAATCATGAATATAGAGATGGTGTTTTGACTTCTTTATGGCGACCACAGTTTACCCTACCTGAAAATGGGCCGATAGAAGAATTGAAAGAAACCTGTTTTGTAATTGATTATCAGGACATGAAATTGATTTCTATAGATAGCGAAGGTTTTGATGAAAGTATGGAGGCGAGAGTGGCACAAGTAAAATGGCTCGATTCTGTATTACAATCAAACACCAAAAAATGGATAACAATAACTACACATTATCCAGTGTATTCTACGAAAGAGGGTAGAGATAATTGGGAGTTGAGAGAGGCTATAAAACCTTTGATAGATAAATATGGGGTAGATTTAGTGTTGCAAGGGCATGACCATACCTATGCAAGAGGTTTTCCTGAAAATGAAGGTAAAGGATTAACGGTAGTAAAAGATGCCGGTACTGTTTATGCCGTATCTGTAAGTGGACCAAAAATGTATGAATCAGAAGACCAAGAATGGATGGTAAGAAGAGGTGAATACACCCAACTTTTTCAGATTATTACAGTTTCTAAGAATGCTATAACATATGGAGCTTATACACCGATAGGTACGCTTTATGATGCTTTTGAAATTATAAAAAAGAAGGGTAAAAAGAAATTGATAAATAGAGTGACTGACAGTCCAATAAGGTTGAAAAGTGATTTTGTAGAGCCTAAGTAATTTAAAATTTGTGATAAAAGAAGGCCATATTAAAATGCTTTTTTAAAGTCTTCTTTTATTCATTTTACCAATAATATTTAGAACTGTCTGCTGCATTCAAGAGTTCATCTATTTTTTCCAATTAACAAATGTTGTATTGGTATAGTGTGCCCAGAAGGTAATAATACCTCGTAAACCATGAAAAAATTAATTCTACTTTTAATTCTCTCTGTTATTTCTTGTAAAAAAAGTGACTATAAAACAGATGAACCTAGAGGAGAGAATAAATCGTTTTATGTAGATGTACCATTTGAACAAGAATATCACGAAGGTTTTTTGGTCAACGAAAATAGACCAGAAGCGAATGATATAAGGGCCGTGAGTACAGATGTAGATTCAAATATTTGGGTCGCTACCAAAGATGGCGTATATCGAAAAAAAGCAACTTCTATTGATTGGCAACTTATGATTACCGATGCGGATCATGGGCCTGCATATGATGTAGCATTAGATTCTTCAGGAACCATGTGGATGGCTACATGGAATGCCGTATATACTTATAAATTAGGAGAAATCAAGAAATTGGAAGGGCCTAAATCGCCCATCGCTAAAATCGTTTGTGCAAAAGAGGGAGTATATGTCTTAGGTCCGCACGGTATTTGGTTGTGGACTGATGGAGCTTGGGAGCAAAAGAACTTTGATTCGGCCAGAAGTATACGTGCTGCTTTGTCAGATAATAAAGGAGGTTTATGGATCGGAACCGATGTAGGGCTCTTCCACTGCAATGATACAAATACAACGGTTTATCAAAAGAATGATGACCTGGTGAGTGCTTATGTAAAAGGGTTGGATTATGACAATCAGGGAGAATTATGGGTAGGAAGTATGGGGGGCATTGCAATTCGGAATGCTACAGAAAAAGTTGGAAAAAAATTACCTCAAGATGGGTTGCCGAATGCCAAGATCAATGTGGTCAAAAAAGCACCTAATGGTACTATGTGGGTCGGTACGAATTACGGCATTACAAGATTTACACCGGGGGAAAAGGAATATTCCGTACGGTTAAGTAGGCGTTGGTTAATGAATAATGAGGTAAGGGACATTGTTTTTGACAAGGAGGGAAACGCATGGATAGCAACTGCGAATGGAGTTAGTGCTATAAAGAAAAAACAAATGACCCTTAAATCTAAAGCAGATTTTTTCTATAATAAATTGATCCAACGTCACGTTCGCGAACCCTGGATTATAGGTAGGTCTAAACTAACCATTCCCGGAGATTCAACGTCTATTGTTCCTGAAGATGATGATAATGACGGTGAATTTACTTCCAACTATCTAGCCATGGAATCATTTCGATATGCCGCCACAAAAGATCCTCAAGCGAAGGAAAGGGCTAAAAAAGCATTTGATTTTTTACAATATTTGCGCGAAGTGACCGAAATAGACGGTTTTTTTGCGCGAACGATTATACCAGTTTCTTGGGAGGATTCGCACGATATGAACCGTACCTATACGGATCATGAATTGGCTGAGGAAATAATTCAAAATCCAAGGCAAAAACCTGTAAAACAGCGTTGGCACATTTCTAAGAATGGAAAGTGGAAATGGAAGGGAGATACCAGTAGCGATGAACTCTGTGGTCACCTCTTTGGTTATTACTGTTATTATACGCTGGTTGCTGATAGTGAAGAAAAAGAGCGTGTCGCAAACCACTTTAGTAAGATTATGAATCATCTGATATCAAATGATTTTAATTTGATAGGAGCCGATGGTAAGCATACAAAGTGGGGGGTATGGTCGCCTGAAATGTTAAACCGCAACCCAGAATGGGCTTCTGAAAAGGCTTTGAACTCTCTTGAGTTACTTTCTTTTTTGAAATTCACATACCACATTACTAAAAATGAAAAATATCAGAAAGAATATTTAAAATTGATTAAAGAGGAGGGGTATCTCGAAAATGCTAAAAAGTTGCATAACACAAACCCTGCATGGGAAACCTATTTCGATATTTACTTGGCTTTATATGTATACCCACCTTTGATAAAGTATGAGGATGATCCAGAAATTAAAAAGGAATATGATGACCATATGAAACAGTGGTTTGAAAAGAATAGAGAAACTAAAAGTCCCTTTGTTAATTTTACTTATAATTATCTTTCGGGTGGCAGTGATGAGCTTGACGCTTCTATTGAATTCTTAAAGGATGCACCACTAGATTTAATCGATTGGAATATTGATAATGGCAAACGGGAAGATTTAAAAGTGGTCAGAGAACCTATTTTAGAGGAATTACAAGTAGCATTACGTCCACCAAGCGAATCTCGTGCGGTACGTTGGGACAATAATATCTACGAGGCTGTAGTTGGTAACCCTGCCCAAGAAAAAGAACCTGTGTATTGGCTTTTGCCTTATTGGATGGGGCGTTACCAAGAATTGATACAAACAGAATAAGCAGGCATGCCCGCTTATTCATTGTTCTATATTTTTTTAAAAGACAAGTTAAATATGGTGATTTTATCCCCTAAAACGACTTCGACTATTTAGTTAATCATTTTTCCAATAGTAGAAATAACCATCTTCGGCACCAAGAAGTAAATCGGGCTTTCCTTTATTGTCCCAATTAACGATAGTGGGACTGGTGGTATGGCCAGCAAGCTTTTTATCCGATAAATTGCCTTTGAAATTAAAGCTGACTGTTTTTGATTCGACATCTTCGCCCATATTTTCTAAGAGCCCTGCATTTAAACCATTAATCAAAATATCGATATCGCCATCTTTATCCCAATCGCCAAAAGCTAATTTTCGTCTACCGCTCGCACCATATTTTTGCTCATTGAGCCTTAATGGCCCGTTTGAATTATCAATAAATTTATTTTTACGATCAAATGTACCGTTAATAGAGCTAAAGATTCGCTGGCCTGGTTTTAACAAAAGCTCATTTTTACTTTTGTAGCGTTCGTGAAAACTTAAATAACCTTCTGTATCCAATACTATTAAATCCATCAAGCCATCTTTGTTCCAATCTATGGCAGTAGGGGTGGTTCTCCATTGGGTGGCCAAAGTATTTGGCTCGGGATCCCACCAGTACCAATCGGGTTTGGGGGTTTCACTTTCCCATTGCACATAAATGGGTTTTTCAGGACCTAGTTTCGGATTCCCTTTTGTACCTATATTCTCATACCAAACTATTTTTCCCCAGATGGAGTTTAGAATAATATCCTTTAATCCATCATTGTTCCAGTCTTCTACAGATAAGGTTGTGTAGCCCCACTTCGCTTCACATGGACCTTGAATAGAGCCATTCTCACCTGCTTGAATTCTGATTGTTTCATCATCAGAGGATAATAATTTTGGGGCATCCCATTTTGGAGTATCTTTTCCGTCTAAGTTTTCTATAAATGCAATATATCCTGCGGAATTACCACATATAAGATCTTCATCACCATCATCGTCCCAATCGGTACTAAAAGGAGTGGCTAGCGCACCGAATTTTACGTACTCAGCCTGTTGCTGAAAGTATTTAGGGGTATTGAAAACAGGCATATTGTTCTTAATTTTTCCGGTATTCTCAATAAAAGCTACCCTACCATCTTCATCACCGACAACCAGGTCAATATCGCCATCCTTATCCCAATCTAATGAAACGGGCAGAATCATTTCTAGATCCATAGTTATAACCCCTACATTATTTTCCAAGTACTTACCCTTGGCATATTTGGGTTTTTCTCGGGTACCAATATTTTCGAACCATGTAAATTTATCCATGAATTCACCGCAGATAATATCTAAATCCCCATCATTATCGTAATCGTCGAAATTTGGTGTAGGGGCACCATAGACATCAATAGGTTCTCCGCCTGCAGTTATCTTATCTTTTAACTCGTAGGTACCATTTACGTTTTCTATTAAATAAACGTAACCGTGGAGTGGCCCGTTTGTCCAGACGCCATTGTCATCAAAAGCGTTATCCCAGCCGTAATCTTCGCCATCCTGAATACCTACAATGATATCCAAGTCACCATCATTTTCGTAATCAACATATTTCCACTGGTTGAATCGAATTTTATTATGGAGTTTATCGAAGGCATCTTTAGAGTATAGTGCTTCGGATTTATCGGCAAAAGTATTTTTAAAATCTTTTAATTCCTCGCCAGGTCTTAAGAAACGAGGCTCCCCATTTACATAAGATACTTGAATGTGTTTTACAGGATCATCGCTAACTTTAACGGCAGGGGCAAAAACAGGAAAAGAATCACCACTTGTATTTTCGAAAAAGAAAATTCCGTTAAAGGGCACATCGCTGCAAGAAACCAAAAGGTCATAATCCCCGTCATTATCGTAGTCCATTGGTAGCGGTGAGGCCCATAATCCAACTCCTAAATCTACTGTTAAGCCTGGATTATTGTATGCCAACCTTTCAAACTTAGGTGAGCTATTGAATATTTGTGTGCTTGTTTCATCACTTACACCATAGGCTAGAATAAAGAATAAGTAAACTAAAAATAATGGTTTGTTCCAATTCATGTTGTGTAAATTCAAGTTTGAATAAAAATAGTGATGCTTAGTATATACTACAACATGATTCTTGATATTATTCTATGGAAATTTAACCTTTTTATTAAATTCCCTAATTTGATATAAATAAGGTATAATCCTAGCATTGTTTTTAGAAAATAGCTTATTTGTTAATAATTATGGAATATCTATGGATAAAATCATGTTTTTCTTATAGTTTTTTGAAAAATAATTTTTCAAGAATAGGTTAAAATATCATGTATTTTAATCAATAATGATGAAACAAGCACAGTGCTATATGGGTAATTTTAACGACTGATTTAATTCTGTGTATTATGAGAAAACTAATAGTTATTGCGGGTCTGATTTTTTCAATGCTTGCAAATGCTCAAGAGTATAAAGATGTACCATATCTTCAAGATTACGCTGTAAAATTTGCGCTGAATGATGCGAATAAAGGAGCAGCGCTATTACAGGTTAGAAGCGATCGAAATTTGGCAATAAAAATGCTTTCAGATAATGGTCTTTTAAATGCATATGAAAATGAATTGTCATCAGATATGCAGTACAGACCGCTAACAGATATGAAAATAGTTGCTTTCGACAACTATCAAAATCAATACGTTTATTTGACTGACACCTCTGTTTTAAGTAACGCATGGGGTGGTACTTTTGAAGTAGAGCATGGTATTCAGAAACCAACTCATTTTGTAATGGGTTCAGATTTTACTTCTTTAGTAACATCATCAAATGAACTTAAATTACTTAATAAAACAGGAAAAGTAATTTGGGAAGCTAATCAGAAAGATTTGAATCCTATTTCCGTGCAGTATGATGATAAGCAAGGTCGTTTTTTACTTTTGAGTGAAAATGTTATTTATGCGATTGCTATTGCAAAACCTGAATTAAAAAAAATATTCTCGGGATCAAATTTAACTGCTATGGCAGTTTATAATAATGATATTGTAGTTGGTACAGATAATGGTATAATTACTTTATCTGGAATGACGGCAACAGAAAGTGAAGTCAATCAAAAATTACCTTGGACGGAGATTACGGCACTTGAAAATATTAATGATGAACTTTGGTTTGGATCTACGAAAGGTGCGTTTAAGCTACGTGAAGATGGAAAATACGATTATTACGCATCAGAGCGTTGGTTGGTTGATGATGAAGTTATTGATATTGCCGAAGGTCCTGAAAATAGTGTGCTAATTGCGACCAAAACAGGTTTGTCTCAAATAAAATTTGTGTCGATGACCTTGGCTGCAAAAGCTGATTATTTTCAAAAAATTCAACGATTGCGTCATATTCGATATGGTCTTACTGCTAATCTTGAATTGAAAACACCTGGTGACCTAACAACTGGTTATTATCATGATACTGATAATGATGGTTTATGGACATCTATGTATTTGGCCGGGGAGTTATATCGCTATGCGGTAACAAAAGATGAAGATGCAAAGCAAAATGCATATGAAGCTTTTGAAGCAATGGAAAGGTTAACTGCACTTCCTCCTATGCATGGTTTTCCAGCAAGATCTTTTGAACGTGATGGCTATGAAGTTGGTTTGCATGCCAACGGTTTTTCCGAAGAATGGTATAAAAAACACGTAGCTGAAAATGGAAGAATATGGCAATTAGCAGAGGATAAAAAATGGCGTTGGAAATCTACCACGAGTAGTGATGAAACTTGTGGACACTTTTATGTTCATGCACTTTTTGCTGAATTAGCGCCGGATCAAGAATGGAAAGACCGCGCGATACATCAAATAAAAATTCAGATGGATCACATTATGGATAATAATTGGTATTTGGTTGATTGGAATGGTAAGCCAACTGCGTGGGGTAAATGGAATCCAAAATATGTAAATAGCTTTCCTATAAATGTCGGCGATAGAAGATTAAATTCTACACTAATTCTTTCTTTTTTACAAACTACATATCATTTTACAAAAGACGAAAAATATAAAAAGGCGGCTCTGAAGTTAATTAAACGCTATGGTTACGATGAAAATGCAAATAGACCAGCAACTACAATCGGCTTTGAAGAAGGAGAGTATTTGAGTGACAAATGGAACCACTCCGATGATGAAATGTATTTTTTAACTATCCCAGGTTTTGTTAATTATTCGTTTACAGAAGAACAGCGAGCAAAGCATTTCGAAACTGTAAAAAGCCATTGGGAAATTGAGCGTTCGGAAAAAAATCCGCTATGGAATTACTTATTTGCATTAACCGGTGCTGAGAAAGTTGATGTTGAAGAATCTGCTTGGAATCTACGTGAATATCCGATGGATATGATCGACTGGAAAATAGATAATAGTCATCGTAAAGATTTAGTTAAAATTGAGCCGAACTTTAGAAGTCAAACCTATTCAGAAGTATTGCCTCCAGACGAGCGTGTTTTACATAAACACAATGGCGCATATAGAAATGATGGTGGTAGAGGCATGCAAGAATATGCGCCTTATATTTACCTGTTGCCTTATTGGGCAGGTCGCTATGCAGATTTAATTAGTGAGCCTAAGCAATAAAGAGTTTGTAGATTTTTTTTAAATGAAAACCATAAAAAATGAGAAATTATAAGTATTTAATTCTTTTTGTTGGGGTCTTTTTCGTGTCCTGTGCCAGCCTGAAAAACACGACAGATTTGCCTGAAGTTTTACGTGTGTTTCATGACTCTAATGCTAATACTGTTTTGGTGGCAGCGCATCGAGGAGCACACAATGGTAATTTTGAAAATTCTATTGCTTCAACAAAACATGCAATAAAAATTGGTGTTGATGTTATTGAAGCTGATGTAAAAACTACCAAAGATGGATATTTAGTTTTAATGCATGATTCTAGTATTGATAGAACTACTACAGGAAAAGGAAAAGTTGAAGAGTTAACTTTGGCTGAAATCAGAAAGTATAAACTTAAAGCACCTTATGGTAGAATAAGTGAAGAAACTGTGCCAACCTTTGAAGATTTTTTAAAAGTAACCAAAGGTAAAATAATGGTTGATGTCGATATGAAAACCGATAATGTTAAGGGTATTTTAAAGGCAGTTCATGCCCTTGATATGCAGAAGGAGGTATTTTATTTTGACAATGATTATGACCAATTAGATTTAATAAAGGAATTGGATAAGTCGGCGCAACTTATGCCAAGGGCCTATTCATTACAAATGGCAGATTCTGCCATTGTTAAGTTTGCTCCTCCCGTCGTACATATTGATTCTAAATTTAATACCAAAGAGGTTGGTGGTTTATTGAAAAAAAACAATTCAAGAATTTGGATAAATACATTGGGAGAAAAGGATGCGCTTATCCGATATGGTAAAGGAGAAGAAGTTATTCAAGAACTTATAAAGAACGGTGCAAATATCATTCAAACCGATGAACCCGAAATGCTATTGGAACTTCTAAGATATAAAGGGTTGCATAATTAATTGTATTATTTCAAGAAATTGTTTTTATTACCTAAAATATAGGACAAAGCCTTAATGTCTTTTTTAGATAAATGTTTATTTCAAATACGGCAACATTGATACCCTAATTAGTATTGCCGATATATCTCAAGAATGTACCTTTAGAAATGTTCTAGAGGTACAGTAGGAGGTGATTATGGCGTGCATTTTCATGAAATAAGACCCTCAGCCTATCGATAATGTATACGAGGGTTTGTATTTAGCAACAGATGGAAGCACGTTTTGTTTCTGAGATGTGTTTGACCCTTGATAAAGAGTCTTCAAGATAAACGATAATAGAATGGCCAAATTAATTTTAGAGGATTTAGAGGAGTTTAAAACCTACGAGGGAAAAACACTTCCGTCAGGGGAATGGATTACCATTACTCAAGAAATGATAAATGATTTTGCAAAGGCTACATTAGACTTTCAATGGATACATGTGGATGTGGAAAAGGCGACGCAATATTCACCTTTTAAAAAGCCAGTTGCGCATGGCTTTATGTCGGTATCATTATTGTCTAAAATGCTTGGAGATCTTTTACAGATAAAATCTGTGACAATGGGGGTGAATTATGGGTTGAATAAAGTTCGTTTTCCAAATGCCGTCTTGGTTGATAGCAAGTTGCGATTGAATGGAAAAGTTGTTGCTATTGAGGAATACCCCGAAAATGGTGTCAAAGTCACATGGAGCTGTTCAGTGATAATTGAGGGGGCCGATAAACCGGCATGTGTGGCTGAATTTATCAGTATTATGTTTGAATAATGCGCAACATCCCATCAGAAAGTATTGAAGTACACACCATATATTAGCAAATGGTATGATTTTTTACGGACTCGAATGTTAATTTGGGTGTATAGAATTGAGAGAGTTCGAAAAAGGGGTAGAGGTATGTTTTAATTATAGTCTACTGTTTCTTTATTTGAAAATATAACCATGATAAAGGTCATAGTAGGGTAGAGGTTTCAACTGTACATTTGAAAAACGCTGTATGGAGACCCAAATTTCAAAATTTTTCGAACAAGAATCATGGTCGGTATATCTAATAGTACCGATTGTAGGTATATTATTAGGTCTGGGATTACAATGGCTGATTTTTACATTTTTAAAACTTAACAACAAGAGGAAAACAACCGTTCTAAAAGAGCAGTTATTTTTGCGTCTTAAAACTCCGGCAAAGTTTCTTTTGCCCATTCTGTTCATTTACAGTTTTATTGATTTTATGAATTTGGATACCTTTTGGTACAAGGTTGTTGAAGCGTTTATCATCGTTAATTTTACTTGGGTGTTGATAGCATTTTTACGAGCAATGGAAGAGGTAGTGAAAAATAAATTTGAGATAATAGGTAACCACAAAACCAAGGATAGAAAAATACTTACCCAGCTCCGCTTTATTAAAAATATCTTATATATAATTATTATTACCCTTGCTATTGCCGCTATATTATGGAACATTCCTTCCGTAAGAAAATTGGGTACCACTATACTAACTTCTGCAGGTGTTATTGGGATTGTTGTTGGTGTGGCTGCCCAGAAATCAATTGCAAATTTAATTACTGGATTTGAGATAGCTTTTACACAACCCATTAAAATAGATGATGAAGTAGTTATTGAAGGTGAATTCGGTACTGTAGAAGATATTACCCTTACCTATGTTGTTATAAAAATTTGGGATTGGCGTAGGCTAGTTTTACCCCTAAGTTATTTCAACGACAAACCTTTTGTGAATTGGACCTTTAATTCTCAAAAACTAATTGGGAGCGTTTTTTTCTATGTAGATTATACGTTTCCGGTTACTGAACTTCGTGCAAAATTATCAGCCGTATTAAAAGATGATCCGTTGTGGGATAAAAACATATCAGATTTACTGGTTACTGATATAGATAATAATTCTATGGAACTTAGGGCAACTTTTAGTGCAAGAAATGCTTCTGATTGTTGGAATCTACGTTGCAGTGTCAGAGAGCAATTAATGGCCTATATTCAAAAAGAACATTTTAATGCGCTGCCCAAATTTCGTTCCGGTAACATTGCTAAAATTTAATTTAGCATTAAATTGTTTTAATAGTTTTATCTTTTCAATACTATGAATATAGTACAGTCCAAAAAAAAGACAAGCAACTGTTACAGCATGTATTCGACTCTTTCGAAAATGATATTCCCATAGTCGATAACTATGCTAGTAATCTCGATGCCAATATATCTTTAATCGAATAAAATGAAAACAAAAGATACCGTATTAAAGCAATTAGAAGAAATTCATAATCGGATGCTTAAAGCTGAGGATTTAAAAAAAAATAAAATCAACGGAGTCAAAGCACAATTTCGTAATAGTGCTATAAATCTGGTTGATTATTTAGCTTTACGTTCAAAAAATATTGAGGTACTTCAAAAACAATTGCATTTTATGGGCTTGTCATCTCTGGCAAGCAGTGAGAGCCATATTAAAACTCAGGTTATTAATATTATGGAATGGCTTGGCCACAAAGAAACTACAACTAATGAGATAAATGCCACCACCGGTCTTAAGCAGTTACAGCAGAATATAAGCACACTCTTTGGAAAATCTGAAATAGATGAGGCACCTCCAATTATGGTTACGTTTAGTACTGATTTTGGAGAGGACTTTCAAATGATGTGCGACCTGCTGAAAAATGGCATGCAAATAGCTCGTATTAATTGTGCCCATGATGAGGAGTACACTTGGGTGAAAATGATTGAAAACCTAAAAAAGGCAGTTGCTAAAATGAACATGCCTTGTAAGGTTTATATGGACCTGGCCGGCCCTAAGATACGAACACAAATTACTGGTAAGAAAGAAAAACATGCCAAGTTAAAAGTAGAATTAGGTGATGAAATCATTTTAACTGATACCGAGCAAAAAGCGGTAAAAGGAAAAAAAATTATACGTTGTACCCTGCCGGGTATTGTTGAACAATTAAAACCGGAGCATTGTGTTTTTTTCGATGACGGATTATTTGAAGCGGTGGTACAAAGCGTAGTAGGTAAGCAAGCTACCCTAAAAATTGTTCGTATTTCTTCAAAAAAATCAGTTATTAAAAGTCAGAAAGGTATAAATTTTCCTGATACTATATTTCAAATAAATCCCATTACCGATTATGACAAGAAGTGTCTGCCTTTTATTGCGCAGAATGCTGATATGGTAGGCTTTTCATTTATAAATAATGCAAATGATATGCAAGAATTGCAAGAACGCATGAGTCAGTTGAATAAACCGGAACTTCCGATTGTGGCAAAAATTGAAACGAACCAAGCAGTAAATAATCTTCCGTCAATTATTTTACAGGGCATGAAGCATAATTTAATGGGCATCATGATAGCACGAGGAGATCTGGCTGTAGAAATTGGTTTTGAAAGGTTGAGTGAAATACAAGATGAGATACTTTGGATTTGTGAAGCTGCTCATACACCTGTAATTTGGGCTACTCAGGTTTTAGAAAGTATGAATAAGCATGGGTTGGCTACGCGTAGTGAAATTACAGACGCTACTCACGCTGCTGAAGCTGATTGTGTGATGATTAATAAAGGCGGACATACGATGGAAGTTCTTAAAACATTACATAATATACTAAGTAGAAGCCGTAAAAATAATTACAAAAACAGGCGGCTCTTCAGAAAGCTATCTATTGCTGAACGATTCATTTTAGACGATGTTGATAATCGTATGAATGAGGTGAATGTTTCAAAATAAAATTAGAAAATATAGAGCTCTATTTTCTAATTATTAGTATTGTGTTCATCCAAATAATGATATAATAACTGCTTTAAACTTTCAAGGTATTCTTGCATAACTTCCTTATCCATATGTGGATGCTGGCTGATAGGCAAGGTCATAGGGTTTTCATCTAAAGACCTATAAAGCTCTGGGTAATCGGTTTCTATTAATGTAGTAAGTTCTGTTATTTCATTAAGTATTTTATGTAGTTTCTTCATTAGATGTGATTTATTAGTATCGAATAATTTCTATTCAAATTACAACTATTAAGTATGCAAAGAGAAAACTTCAAATTTTATAGTTTTGAATTGCTTGATCCAACTCCTTCATTTACTTTATTTGCGGCAAAACTAGTAAAGGTATTTTAGTCTTAAAAGTTATATTTTTTACAATGTTCTCTCGAGTTAGTTGTTGAAAAAAGCCATGCTTAGTTTTTAGAATGGAGATAAGACCAATGTTTTTATTTTCTTTTTCTATTTTATGTAAGGTATCTGCGACAGTATCTTGTAGGTTCAATTGAAAAAAAAGATGCCTAGTTTGATTCAATGAATTTCTAAGAGATTCTTTATTCTTTTCTTGAATTTCACTTAAATGCTCAGATGTTTTTATATAAGCAATATTTAAGGTAGCCTTACAGAGAGAGACCATTTGTATGAGCGGCTTAAGCTCTATAGAAGTGAAAGTATGTTTATAATCTGTAGCGAAAACTATCTCTTGAGTTGAATTGCAATCATATTCTGAGGGAATAATCATTAAGGGACAATTTTCAAGATACTTGATAAGGTCTAAGGTGTTACTACCTACCAATAATTGACGTAATGCCGATGTGCCTTTGGTTCCCATAAAAACATAATCAGCACTTTTTTCAGTTATAATCTTATTAGTTAAGTTCAATACCGAATCAGTTTTTAAAATTCCTTCAAATTGATAGTTTTCAGTATTGTACTGAGACTTTAATTTTTCAATAAGAACATTCAAATTTTTCTGAGTTGTAGCTTTCGAACTTTCAGAGGAAGGAGCATCGTGAAAAGCATGAATTATATAAAACATGCAAGCTTCGCTTTTAAAAAGGCGAAGTGCATAATCAATAGCTTTTTGTGCGTTTATAGAAAAATCGGTAGGGATAATAATTTTTTTCATTATTAAGATATTTTAAGTTTAAGTTGTCCAGTATATGAGTAAAACTCAATAAGCACCAGAAACAAGCACTATGGTCTAACAAAATTATAAGCTTGCTATACTAAATAACTAAACCAAGCTTCTTTATCATTTCTTCTCCGTCAATTACATGTTCAGTAATTGTAAAAACCTCTTTGCGATTCTTTCTAAAATCTTTAACGAACATGGCTATGTCATCTTCAAGTTGCTCGTGCTCTGTTCTAAACGTATGTGAATCGTAAGCAAACGGATTATCTATTAACTCGGCCAAATGATGCAAATGTTTATTGACTTGTTTCAATATAGCATCGCATTTTTTGTTCAATTCTAGAAGTCCTACTTCAATTTCACGAACTAAATCGATATTATCTTTTTTAGAAATCCATATAAAATACTTAGAAATAATATGATTTAAGAATTCTAAGTCTTCCTTAAAAAATTCTAAATCCGATTTCCAATGTTCTGTTAATATAAAAAGTTGTTGCCAATCAGCTTCATGAATATAACTGCCTTTAGGTCTATTTCTGATAATGCTCATTTATGTATATTTCAATTAAAATCTAAAGTAGTAAACAGTCTATCCATTTAATATGACCAACATCATGATTAAATAATTGGTGCATTTCAAAAGTTTTTAATTGATGTATAAAGTGCCAATATTATTAATGAAATTTACGAAAGTGTATTTATGAATTTTGGTTTAGGATGATGTAGTATGACGTGTGTCATGTGTTTTGGTTTAATAGAGTAATACCTTACCTACAGTATTAAAACAATTTCAAGTGAAAACAATTCTATATAGTACAGATTATTCTGAAAATTCAGCAGCAGCGTTAAAATACGCTTATGAAATGTCAAAGGAAATGGAAACCCGTTTGGTGGTTACACATGTTTTCGATTACCCTACTGTTCTTGGTACCGAGGGTTTAGATGAGCCTTTTCCTCATTTAGAGAAAAGTGCATTTAGATCGCATCGGTCTAAATTAGAGAAATTTTGCGAAGAGCATTTGGGTAACGTTTGGAATACACCGGACATAATTTTGGAACCCTTTGAGAATAAGAACGTTATAAAAGGTATTATTTCTGTCGCAGAAGAGTGGCATGCGTATTTAATTGTCACTGGTATGAAAGGGGGCAGTGCTATTAGAGAAATACTCATGGGTAACACAACTAAGAGTTTGATTCAAAAATCGCCTTGCCCTGTGTTGAGTATTCCTTCGGATGCCAGTTATATGCCCATTAAAAATATAGTATATGCAACTGATTTTGAAGATGAAGATATCTATGCTATTCGCAAATTGGCAGAAATTGCTGAAAAGTTAAACGCTCAAATAAAAGTAGTGCATATAACCACCAAAGAAGAATATCAAGGTGATATGCAAATGAAATGGTTTAAAGGGATGCTTTTAGAGAAAGTGGCATATAATCAGATGTCTTTTGAACTAGTATTTACAGAAGATGTTTTTAATGCACTTAGAATCTATCTTGGAGATACAAATGCCGACTTAATGGTAATGCTAGAAAGAGAACATAAAGGTTTGTTCAAAAAGTGGTTTCACCGAGATTTAGTTAAAAAAATGGAATCTTATGGTAGGGTACCTCTTTTAGTCTTTAGGGGATCTAATCATCAACTATTTTATTTTAATCATGCACTTTAAATATCTTAATTATGGCTAGGAGAGTCTACAGTATATTAATAGCAATTGCCTTGGGGTTAGGTTTTTACTTGTTTTCTATAAAAGAAACGCATTCTAAAGTTTTCTTGATAGTGACTTCGGCAATGATATTTACTTTTTTAAGTATGGGTATCCACGGTTTAATTGCACATTCATTGAACCCAAAGGCAAAGGGAGGTATTTTGTTATATCCTTTATTAATGGGAGTTCTTTGGGCAGTTCTATTTTTCCTTTTTGTGTTCTTAATTCTTCCAATGTTTTGTCCAGATTTTTTATTGCAATTATGATTTTTTTGGTTGTATTTAACAAATTAAAAGAAGAATATAATCACTTAGAAATTTCACTGAAATGTTTTAATAAATCATTATTAGAAGTTTAAAAGGATGGTAAATTTAGCATTAAAGTTGGTAATCTTTCTTATTGAAACCCTGATCACTATCCTAATTTAGCGAATGCATTGCTTCAATAAAGATTATACTAAATATGGTATAATAACATTGGTAGTACAATCTTGAACAGTTCTTTATTTTTAAATTTTTGCTATATGATTTTACTCATAGTATTCCATAAGATTTTCCATTTAATTTGAGGAATTACAACCATCAGTTTATGCAGTATTTAAAAGTTAGTTTTCTATTTCTGTTATGTCTTTCTTGTAAGCAAGAGCATGAAAAAGTATTTCCTCAAAAAACTAAGTTAACATCATCTGTATATGCATCTGCTACCATACAACCAGATAGTTTATACCAAATTTATGCTGTTGTTGCTGGTATCTTAGAAGATAACTTAGTGGAGGAAGGAGATTTGGTAAAAAGGGGAGAAGCAATACTTCAGATTAATAATCGTGCTCCTAAATTAAATTCAGAAAACGCCTACTTGTCTTTGCAACAGTCGAAAGAAAACGTTCAAGGAAATGCAGCTATTTTAAAAGAGATTGAAGATGATATTTATGCCGTAAAATTAAAATTCAAAAATGATTCAATCAATTTTAGTAGACAAAAGCGACTTTGGGAGCAAAACATTGGGTCTAAAGCAGAATTTGATACTAGAAAGTTAGCGTATGAGCTATCAGAGAATCAGCTAAAACAGCAAGAGGCTAGATATGTCCGAACCAAATATGATTTAGAAACAAAAATGGCACAGGCTAGAAATAGCTATTCTACTACGAAAATAATCACTGATGATTATACTATTACCAGCAAAATTAATGGTAGGGTATATGCTTTATTTAAAGAACCGGGCGAACTTGTAAATACTTTAGAACCTTTAGGAGCCATTGGTAGTGCCTTGAATTTTAAAATAGTAATGCTGATAGATGAGGTAGATATAATAAAGATAAGAATAGATCAGCTAACATTAATCACACTAGACGCGTACCCTAAAGAAGTATTTACGGCAAGGGTTAGCAAAATATATCCTCAAAAAGATGAACGTTCTCAGACTTTTAAAATTGAGGCGATTTTTTCAGAAGCCCCTTCAATACTATATCCAGGTTTAGCAGGTGAGGGTAATATTGTAATTGCAGAAAAAGAGAATGCTCTTACCATACCTAGAGAATATCTTATAAATGATGATAAAGTAGAAACAGAGGACGGTATTGTACAAGTTAAAGTAGGCTTTCAAAATTTAGAAAGGGTTGAGATTATTTCTGGTATTTCAGAAACAACGTTGCTTTTAAAGCCAAAGGAATGATTAACTGGAGGGTCATATTAAACATTGCAAAAACGCATCTTCTTACTAAGATGAAATCTACCGCTACCGCTTCATTAGGTGTTACTTTTGGTATCGGTGCTTACATTACCATGGTTAGTTTTATGACAGGTCTTAACACCATGTTAGATAGTCTTATTTTAAACCAAACACCCCATATTCATTTGTATAATGAAATAGAACCAACCATTGATCAGCCAATATCGTTATATACAGATTTTGATAACGCTGTTCATATGATAAGCTCTATTAAACCTAAGCAGGGACAGCAGAAGATTCATAATGCTCTTCCTATACTTAACTATTTAAAAATAAAGGATAAGGTAAAGGGAGCAACGCCACAAGTACGCGCACAAATATTTTATTTATCTGGAGTAATAGAATTAGGGGGTACTTTGGTAGGTATCGATATCATGGAAGAAACCAGATTATCTAACATGCGTGACTACATTATCGATGGTTCACCTGAGGCATTGAAAAGCACCGATAATGGCATTTTATTGGGTTCTGGGCTTGCTAGTAAAATGTCTTTGTCAGTAGGCGATAGGGTTCAAGTAAGTACCGTTCGAGGTGCAATTTTCCCTCTTAAAATTGTTGGTATTTATCAAAGCGGAATAGCGGATATCGATAATGTACAAAGCTTTTGTAATTTAAAAACTGTGCAGCGAATTTTAGGTGAGGCACAAAATTACGTCACTGATATCAACATCAAACTTAATAATATAGAAGATGCTCCTGCGTTAGCTCAAATTTTAGAAAAGCAATTTGATGTAACAGCTACCGATATAAACGAGGCTAACGCCCAATTTGAAACAGGTACTAATATTCGAAATTTAATTACCTATGCTGTATCTATAACGCTGCTTATAGTAGCAGGATTTGGAATTTATAACATTCTAAATATGCTCATTTATGAGAAAATGAAAGATATAGCCATTTTAAAAGCAACCGGATTTTCAGGTAGAGATGTGCAGTTCATTTTTATGAGTCAAGCTATGATAATTGGTGTTGTGGGTGGAATCTTAGGATTGATTTTAGGTTTTGTACTATCTGTAATTATTGATGGAGTACCTTTTGAAACGGAAGCGTTACCTACAATAACAACCTACCCTGTAGATTTCAGTATAGGCTATTATGTAATTGGAATTGTCTTTGCCTTAATTTCAACCTTTATCGCTGGGTGGTTACCTTCTAATAAAGCAAGAAAAATAGACCCGGTAAAAATCATTAGAGGAACTTAAGATTAATGGAGATGGATAAAGTATTAGAGGCAAAGAATATTAATAAACACTTTTTGAAACCTAAAGATTTTCATGTTTTAAAGGATATTTCGTTTGCGATAAAACAAGGCGAGTTTGCATCTATAATGGGGAAATCAGGCTCAGGAAAATCTACCTTACTCTATATTCTTTCGACCATGGATACTGATTATACTGGCGAATTATATTTAAACAATGAATTGGTAACCGGTAAATTATCGACAGAACTGTCAAGAATTAGAAATGAACATATTGGTTTTGTTTTTCAATTCCATTATTTGTTATCTGAATTTAGTGTGCTAGAGAATGTGATGCTCCCTGCTAAAAAATTAGCACGAAAATCTGTTAAGGAGATTGAACATGATGCCATTCTAAAATTAAAGATGTTAGGGATAGAGCATTTGGCTATGCAAAAAGCGTCACGTATTTCTGGTGGTGAAAAACAACGTGTTGCCATAGCAAGGGCATTAATCAATAACCCTTCTATACTTATGGGTGATGAACCAACAGGTAATTTGGATAGCTATAACTCTGACAATGTTTTTAATATTTTTAAGCAGTTAAAAGAGGAGGAGGGGCTCTCGCTTCTAATTGTTACTCATGATGAGGATTTTGCCAATCGAACCGATTATATTATACAAATGGAAGATGGTCGTATAGTTGACAAATCAATAGGATCGTTATGAAGTAAAGCCTTTTTAATTTTGAATGTTCACCACAAACTAGGTTAAGAATATATAAGACCGATTTTAAAATTGTCAATAGCTACTTATAATGGTATATTGTTTTTTATAAAAGAATATAAAAAATGGAGTTTAAGTTCCATGTAAAATAATATCCTATGTGGACAGCGATTTTTATTGGTATTTATGTACTGATTACGTTATCGATAGTGCTATCCATTATTCTTTATGGGGCAAAACCTTCTAAGAGTCTAGCATGGCTCTTAGCCATTTTCGCATTACCTGTCGGTGGCATAATATTATATCTTTTATTAGGGCGAAATAGGAGAAAACGAAAATTGATACGGCTTAAGAAAGACATGTTTAATAAACTACCTTGGCCAAATTCTGAACAAGTAAATGTTTTCAATGGCAGATATAGAAAATTGATGAAGCTTAGCTATAAGAATTCACATTTTCCGCCTACATCGAATAATCAGTTACAATTATTGAAAGATGGAAGAACTACGTTCGAAGCTATATTTGAGGCATTAGAAAATGCTAAAGTCCAAATTCATATACAATATTATATTTTTGAAGAGGGAGAACTAGCAACTAAGCTATTCGAATTATTTGAGAAGAAAATTAATGAAGGGGTTGTCATAAGAATGATTTATGATGGTATTGGTAGTTTTTCGTTGAGTAAGAAATATTTAAAACTCTTATTAAATATAGGTGTTGAAGCGTATTCATTTCTTCCTTTTAAATTTGGACGGTATTTATCTTCCCTTAATTATAGAAACCATAGAAAAATAATAGTGGTCGATGGCGAAATAGCTTTCACTGGCGGCATCAATATTTCTGATAAGTACCTAAAAGGTCAAGTTGGGTTAGGCAAATGGCACGATATGCATTTGAGGCTTGAGGGACCTTCGGCCAAGCAACTAGATCAAGTTTTTATGACAGATTGGTTTTTAGTAAGTACTAAGCTGTTACAACCGTTAACAATTACAGGAAGCAGCATAGAAAAGGTTTCAAATGAATTAGTGCAAATTGTAGCCGGTGGCCCAGACGATGATTTCCCAGTATTGGAACAGACCTATTTTTCTATGATTAATATGGCCGAAAAATACATTTATATAACCAACCCATATATTATACCTGGACAATCTTTAATACGCGCATTACAAACGGCAGCCTTAAGCGGCGTTGATGTTCGTTTGCTAGTGTCGGAAAATGCAGATAATAAGGTGGTTAGTTGGTCTGTTCATTCGTATTTTGAACTGTTTCTAAAATCAGGTATAAAAATTTACCTTTTTCCTGATGGATTTTTACACAGTAAAATTATGGTGAGTGATGATGCTATTTCTTCAATTGGTACGGCAAATTTAGATGACCGTAGTTTTGAACAAAATTACGAAGTTAACGCTATTATGTATAATAAGGAGTTCGCTAAGCTTTTGAAAGAAGACTTTCTAAATGATAGTTTGGTAAGCAATGAACTACTTTATGAGCAATTTATTCAAAGACCTTGGAGCAAAAAAATAAAAGAAGGTTTTGGTAAAGTTTTGAGTCCGTTATTTTAAAAAGTACCGATTAATCAACTTGGGATGTGAAAACTAAATCTTGGTCTTCCATTGCTACAATGACTAATTTTATATAATCTTTTACGGCTTTTTCAATATTATTAGGGTCAGTTATATCGATAACACCCCTCCATATCATAGCTCTTTCTTTACCCTCACAGATACAGTATAAGGTAGTCTCTGCATGATAAACCGTAAATTTCTCATAATAATTATCATCATAGTAAATACCTTGATGTTCTAAATAATCATCATTAAAACGAGACTGATGATCATCCCAACGAGAAATAGATTTCATAAAATTCTCACGATTTTCAGAGCCAGTAATTTTGGTCAAAAGAATCGCATCGAAATCTTTGTCTAAAAGGCTTTGTTCAACTTCATCTAATTCTTTCTCTGTTTTTCTTGAATTGGTAAGCGATAAATCGAATATGTCAACACTACGCCATGCCTCAACATTTCTACTTGTAAATTCTTTTTTAAGTTGACTTTCAAAATTTTCTCTAGTTTCTGCACTTTGCGTCATACCTACCAATAAAACCTTGTTGGCATTGAACAAAACTATATCTGGGTTCTTCCAATTTTCTACTAAACTTATAGAAGAACAGCCCATCAAGAAAAATGAGAATATGACGAATATCTTTTTCATGTTGCAGGTATTGATTAAGAATATATTTCAAAGTTAAGATATAGAATATAGCATGCATATGACAATGGTCAGGTATTAAATTCTGATTATTAAACTCAAGTGTTAAGCCATTATAACATCAAGTCTATAGTTTCGTCTAATTTAGGTATATGACACTCCCAACCCTTAGTGTCTCTAATTTTTACTTTAAAAGCATCTAAAGCGCCTGGTTCACCATGTATCAAAAAAACTTTTTCAGGTACATTTTTGATGTCATCTATCCAGTGTAAAAGTTCGGCTTGGTCTGCATGGGCAGATAAACTTTCAATTAAATGAACACTAGCTTTTACCGGATAATATTTTCCGAATATCTTAAGTTCATGCGTACCTTCTAATAGTTGTCTACCTCTAGTACCTTCAGCCTGGTAGCCAACAAGTAGTACATTTGTTTTTGGTTCATCAACTAACTGTTTAAGATAGGTGAGTACCCTGCCGCCGGTCACCATTCCACTACCTGCAATAACGATTTTAGGTCTAGGGTCATCTATAGTTTTCCAGGTATCTGCGTATGATGTAATTATATTAACATGGTTGCACATAGCTTCGAATTCGTTCATCGATAACTTATGCCAATTTGGATATTGCTGAAATACGTTGAGTACATTATTACCCATAGGACTATCAATAAAAATAGGAATATTGGGTATTTTGTTCTTCTTATACATTTGCCATAATAAATACATAAGCAATTGTAGGCGTTCAACTGCAAAGGAGGGAATAATCAAGGTTCCTCTATCATTTATAGTTTTTTGAATAAGACTGCTTAAAATCTCGGTAATATTTTCCTTAGGATGTAATTTATTGCCATAGGTACTTTCTAAGAAAAGATAATCTGCCCATTGTGGTCTTTCTGGTGGTGATAAAAGCTCATCATTTAATCTACCAACATCTCCTGAGAAAACAAAGACCTTGTCAAACATTTCAAGATGTATAAAAGTTGAACCAATTATATGGCCATTATATTTAAACTGAAATCGTATATTTTCTGAAAGCTCGATCCAATCATCTTTTTTGCACCCAGAGAATAACTTAATGGTATTTTCAGCTTCTCTAAGGTCGTAAAAAGGTAGGGCAACAGGGTGTTTAGAATACCCTTCTTCATTTGCTTTTTTTGCTTGCTCTTCTTGAATTTTAGCACTGTCTAGCAAAATTATACGTGCAATTGCCAAGGTAGGCTCTGTTGCTAATATGCTACCCTTAAACCCTTCTTTTACTAACCTTGGTAGATAACCGGTATGGTCTAAATGACCATGTGTTAACAGAACAATATCTATTTTACTGACATCGATAGGTAATGGTTCCCAGTTTTTTTCACGTAATTCTTTTAAGCCTTGAAACATACCGCAATCTACAAGTATGTTAATTTCAGGTGTTTCAATATAGAACTTAGAGCCGGTAACAGTACCTGATGCTCCTAGAAATGTTATGCTAACTTTTTTCATGATATTAAGGTTTACATAGTTGTTCAATCTCCTTTAAAATATTTGTCTTTCTCGGTTCTGCAACACCCAAATGGTCTAGAAAAAATTTATCTTTTATAAGTTGTCGGCAGAGCACTACATTTCTGCTCAATAAAAATTGCTTTTCACGTTTAGATAATAGACCAGAGACTGTAATAGGGTAGAGGCCTAACCTGTCAATTCTATCTTTAAGTCCGTCATTGGTTGGGTGATCCCAGCTTAAAAGGTATAGGTCGGCACATTTTCCGTATGTAATTGCATCTTCAGTGAATCGAGTATTGGTAACGACCCATCCTTTGCTAAGAGGTTTGGTATTATTGCTATTAGTTACCCAATGTGCTTTTACATCGTTATATCTAGAATGAATGTAAAGCGGAATTTTTACATTGCAATTTCGACCTTCGTCATTATGAAATTTACATTCTATAATGGTGACTGTATCATTTTTTTCTGCCACTACATCAATTTCATGAGTAACACATGCACCATTTAAAACAATATCTACTTTGACGTTGTACCCTGAATATTGTAAAATTGCACCGACAAAACGCTCGAAAGGAAAACCTGTAGGCCCTAATTCATAAATAGCCTTCTTGAGTTTATATTTTGAGGCAAATACAGATTTATTTTTCTTAAGTAGTGAGTATGCTCTGTTATAGATTTCATTGGTTGTTATACCATCGAAAAGTTCATCATTGACTTTGCTAACAATTTCTTCTACCAACTCATGATTAGCATCACTATGTTTTAATGAATTTCGTAGTTTATCTAATGAAAATTTCACTTTTTGACCTGAAGATTTTATGATATCGATAGTGTTATTGGTATCCATGTTACTTTCTTAAATTAATGTCTATTGGTGGTATTTGAAGCAATTGTAATGTTGTAGATGCCAAAACTACTTTGCCATTTGTATTTAGTATCGCTTTTTCTATATGTTCAAAAAGAGTATGCTTTGTATTTCTTCTACGTTTATAATCTGTTATATATCTTAGGTTTAATTGAATCCAGTTATCGGTTAAATTCATGGCGATTGTAGGTTCTAATGTTGCATTTTCAATGTAGTAATGCTCTACCATTTCTTTCCATTTAGCTTTAGACTTTTCTGTATAATCAGATAAAAGCTCTGTTGCACTATTTAATAGTATGGTTTTCGCAAGTGCTGTATCAGAACCATATGTGATTAGTATATTCAGCTCATCCCAAACGAATGGGAAGTCCATTGAGTAATTTTTGATAGGACCTTTAAAAACAAAGGCATTACTGATTTTTACAATTCTACCCGAATAATTATCACTACTCACCCATTCGCCCATCTCCATAATGGTAGTGTATATACTATCGATATCTATAACATCTCCTCTTATATTATTAATCTCAATTCGGTCACCAGGCTTGTATACGCGAACGAAAAAAATATAGAATGACCCCGCAATACTCAGTATTAATTCTTGAAGGGTAAATGTTATACCAGCGGTAAATAAGCCGATAATTATGGTATAATCTTTTAAGCTATCTACTGTTATGGCCATTAAAATTAAGAATACAATAAGTACATATCCTATAATTTCTACACCTTTTTGAGCTTTATATCTAACAGTGATATTATCTATTCTTTTTTTAAGTGTTTTTCGAACTAAACCAATGATAATGATAATAATCAGAATCCACATGATTAATTTCGCCACCTTAATGACTATCGGATTTTCAATCAACTTAAAAAGTGTATCCATACTTATATTTTAAAAAACCGCCAATGAATTCAATTCTTTGACGGTTTCGATTTTAGACATTAACCAACCAACTATTCTTGTCTAAAAAAATCTCTAACAAAGGCCTTGGTCTGGTTTTCGGTCATACTATCTGCCTTTTGGACCGACAATACTTTTTCGAACAAGGGTTTGTAATGTTCCATTAATTCTTTTTTAAATTTTTCACTCGTATCCGCTGGTCCAAAAAGCATTAATTCATCACTATTTGAAACTGCATCTACAATGTTTTTAAAGTAGCTCTTGAACTGATGTTTTTCCTTTTCTAAATATTTACTTTCATGTACTACGTCTTGTGTAACACCAGATTTTACTCGAGATCCTCCAGTACCTGTTTTATTAAAGAATTCAACCTCGGAATCTATTGTATCGACCGTTTCCCCATTTGGAGTAATCCTTACAATTATTGCCTTTTTACTATCTAACCATATTCCTACTTTTTTCATATTTTTAGTTTTAAAATTTGTATTTAGTGTAGTGCCAAAATGGGCACTTTACTGTCATAGCCAATTTCTTTTACAAGCGGTCTTGAAAATACACTACCAAAAAATATATGCTTACGATTAATAAAGGCGACCATATCACTATTTCTACTCTCGACGAAAGTTTGTATTCCTTTTCCTAAATGACTTTCTGTTAGTGTATGAAAATTGTAATTAACCTCTGATAAAATGGTTTTAAGTAGTTGCTGATTGTTTAATTGCGTTTCAGAAAGTTCTTTTTTCTTATTAAGATGTAAGATGGCAATTTCAGCATTGTGCATCTTTCCTATTTCTATAAGATAATTTAATTCTGTTCTTTTAAAGGTATCCTTATAATCTGTTGGGAAAACAATTTCTTTAGGTGGTGAAAATGAAATATTTTCTGGGATTGCCAATACAGGACATTCCCTTATTTTTTCCATTGCCATTACTGTATTGCTGCCAAACAACACACCTTTTGACCCCGTTGCACCTTTTGTGCCCATGGAAATTAATTCAATATTTTTATCAGATATCATTTTTTTGATAGATTCAGATAAGAAATTGTGAGTTGATTTAGTATAATAATTGTGTTTAGGGTTGTCGTTATGGAGTGCTAGTGTATCTAATAGTTTTACAAAATTCTTTTCAGAGACTGCTTTTGCCAATTCAAATTCAGCGCTTCCTTCTTCAGGAATGTTTAAACTATTTGTTGTATATTTTTCAAAACTAAATACATTTAGAAAATAAAAATCACAATTTAACTTGGCATATAAATCAATCGTATAACGTATTGCATTCAATGCGTTTTTAGAAAAATCGGTCGGTATAAGAATACGTTTATTCATAGATAACACAGTTAGATTATTAATTAAATATATCGTTCAATCTGATGAATAACTATGATAATTATCAGTCTTGTACAGGTAGAATTAAAAATGCTGTGTTGGCATAAATACTTAAATCCATAATAACAGGTTCGTGCAATAGACGTTCAAAGAAATTTCTTCTGTGATACGCCATGGCAAACATTTTTATGTTTCTTTCAGATAAGAAATCTTGAATTACATTAGCCTTATCGGCATAATTCCAAATATCATCAAAACTATGTTGCGTTTTTGCTAAACATTTTTTCAATAATTTTTTATTAGAAACCTGGCTAGGGTTCATTATTTCTTCTTCGTTAATATGTAGAACTCTTATCGCGGCATCAGTAATAGAAGCAATAGATAATAGCATAGCCAAGGTGTTTCGGGTGTAGCCTTTTTTAAAGTCGGTTATAAATGCAATTTCGTCAATAGGTTTATAGGCGATTTCTTTTGGTACGGCTAGTATAGGGCATTGTGTAATGGTATTTGCTATCTTAATGGTATTGCTGCCCATGAATAATTCTTTGGCGCCGGTTTTTCCTTTATTACCCATTACTATAAGGTCGATTTCAAGATTGTCTATTGTTTGAGAAATAACACTAGATATAGTTCCTTTACTCGATATAGTATTGAATTTGTGTAATTTACTACCGGTATCAAGAACAATTCTATGAACAGTTTCGGTTAGATTCTCTTGGGATGTAGTACGTAAATGTGAAAGCTCTTTTTTACCTACGAAAAGTACGTTTCTCGGACCCGATGTTGCTGTTAAATCATCGTAAATATGTATAATGTGAAAAGTACACGGTTTCGATGCAAAAATTTGTGTAGCGTAAAAGAGCGCATTATAGGCTTCATTTGAAAAATCTGTTGCGACTAGTATGTTTTTAATTTCCATAATTATAATTGTGGTATTACCATGAAAGGAACGGTTACATGAAAACCTATTTTTTTAATTACCGGCTCAATAAATAGTCGCTCAAAAAAGGTGTGCTTGTTTTGAATCATGACTAATAGATTTATCTTTTGCTTTACTTGAAAGTCGTTAATTGCTGCAATGACTTCATTGCTAGGTACATCATGAAACAAAGCATTTTTGGTCAAAACTTTTTCTAATTTTTCTTTGTTTTTTAGTTGAACAGGGTTGAGTTCATTACCTGTAGAAACATGCATTACATTTATTTCTGATACGTGCGTATGTACAATTTTTAAAAGTTGGGCTAAACTGTTTTTATCCAACTCGATTTCAAAGTCATTAGGGAAAAGTATTTGCTCTGGCGCTTCATATTCAAAACCAGGAGGAATTACTAAAACAGGACATTTGGCATTTTTTATAACGTTTACGGCATTAGACCCAAATAATATTTCTTTAGCGCCTGTAGCACCCTTTGTGCCCATAATTACAACATCGATATCCTCAGCTTCAACAGTTCTGGTGACTTCGCTAGAAAGCACGTTCAAAGCTGAATGGGTGATGAACTTGTGTAGAGGGTTTGTGAATTGTTTCTCTAATTTCTTCTTTAAATTATCTAGATTATTCATTGAATTTTCTTGAACAATATCTCCAAGACCTATCTGTGCAGGGCTACCCATTAGATATTCTGTATGGTAAACAGGCGGCATGTAGCTATTCAAAAGAAAGAATGTGCATTTTATATCTTTATATAAAGTAAGTCCGTATCGAATTGCTGCTAAGGAGTTTTTAGAAAAATCTGTAGGTAATAAAATACGTGTCATAGTTCTATTATTTGATGAATTGAATTTAAGTACAGTTGTTTACATATTTTATGACATTCGTCAGGTTCGCTCTATTAGAAATTACTTATTATTAGTAACTAAAAATAAGCTTATGAAAAAGAGTTTTAGAAAAAGTATAGGTTCAGAAATACCGACATTGGTTCATTTTTATGCCAATTGGTGTGCACCTTGTAAATTGATGAAACCAATTCTGGAACAAATTGAAGTGGAAATGGGTGATGCACTGAACGTAGTAGAAATAGATGTTGAAGCCAAAAAAAAATTGGCTCGTAGATATAAGATTAAGAGTTTGCCGACGCTATTGATATTTAAGAATAGTATGCCACTATGGAGACAATCTGGAGTAATACAAAAAGTTGACATTAAAAAAGCTATCAATGAATTAATCTAATAAAATTGAGTACTCACCCAACTACGTTAAACTAACTCATTTTAAGACTCATGAATAACTAAAAAAGGTACCTGGGTATGATAGCTGATTTTTTCTACGGTTGGCCTAAATAGAATACGTTCTAAGAAATTAAGATTTTTAGCAACCATAACTAATAAATCTAGATTTCTACTCTCTGTAAAACATTGAATGGATTCATCAATTTTCTTGCCGGTAACTAAGTGAAAAGTACATTCTATATCTTTATAATGTTCAAATAAAAGAGCTTTATTTTTTTCTTGAATGGCACTCATTTTTTCATTTTTGAGCGAAATATAAAGTAATCGTAACGCAGATTTTTTAAGAAGTAATATATCTTTTAAAGTTTCTAAGATTTTAAGGTTATACTTTAATTGAAAATCCGAAGGGAACCCGATTTCCTTAATGCTATGATATGTTGCTTTTTCAGGTACAGCTAATACGGTGCAATGTACTTTAGTAATTACATCACCCGTATTACTACCAATAGATACCGATTTTAAACCTGTTGAACCCTTAGTACCCATAATAATTAGGTCAATTTGTTTTTCTTTGACTTGCGATTTAATATGGTCGGTAAGAAAACCATAGAGCGCAAGAGTATTGAATTCATGCTTTACATTTAAAGGCAAATGTTCAATTTTACCCATTAGCTCATTCAGTTTTTCTTTACTTTCAACTAACAGTGTTTCCTCCAAGACCTCAGGAGATAGAAACATAGCTGTTTCACCACTAGCATTAGTATTTACAGAATTTATATGAACAATATGAAAGGTGCAATGGGTCTTCTTGAAAAATGAAATACCATAGAGTAAGGCATTCCATGCGTTATCTGAAAAATCTGTGGGAATTAATATATTTTTCATTTTGATGTTTAATTAGTACTAAAAAGTTTTTAAATTTTATTGAGGTAAAAAGACGACCGGAATGTTAGAATGAAAGGCTATTTTTTTAACAACGGCTTCTCCTATTACTTTTTCCCAGAAGGTATGCTGATGACGAATAATACTCAGTATACAAGAGTCCATATTATCTACATATTGGTCAATACTTTGAGAAATATTGATTTCAAAAGGTATATTCTTAAAGCTATAATCTAGCCCTGAAAATCTTTCTTTTAATATGGATTTATTCGTGTTTTGTGTATCGTTCAAATTAAATTCGATAGCCACATGAACAATTTCAATTTTTGCTTTCCAGAGAATGGCAAGTTCTATGACTTGTTCTAATTCATTCTTCTTATAAGATTTAGTGAAATCAGTAGCAAAGATTATAGTATGTAGTTTTTGAAAATTATAACCCTCAGGTATGGCAAAAATAGGAATGTCTTTTACAGTCTTTAAAACCTTGACGGTATTACTGCCTAAGAAAACCTCTTTAGCACCAGTAGCGCCCTGTGTTCCCATCATTAATAAATCAATATCATTCTCAACGACTAATTCTTTAACGGCTTCTTCTAAGGTCTCAGATTTAGATACGGTAGTGAATTTATGCTTTGGGTTTTTATGATTAATCTCAAAATATTTAAACATTCCTTCTAATTCTTGTTCAGAATGCTTTGAAAGAGAATCATATATGACACCTAAACGTTGTTGACTTTTAGTGCCTAACAAGTTTAGCGTCTTGGGTTCATATGCATTTAATAGATAAAAATGACAATCGACTTCTGCAAACATTTTTAATGCCGTAAAAATGGCATTCCAAGAATTTTCTGAAAAATCTGTTGTTAATACTATTTTCTTCATTCTATTTTTATTTAAGATTACCTAGGTAAATTTTGCATTACTAAAAATGGAACCATGGGTGTAAGCCCGATTTCATCAATGGTAGAACGGTACAGCATATCTTCTAAAAATGAGTGTCTTGAATTGACCATAACCAAGAAATCTATATCATTCTGTTTTATGTATGTCATAATTGCTTTTGCTCTATTTTCGACAGCTCTACTAACAAAGGATAACATTGCATTCGGTAATGATTCTTTTAGAAACTTTTTATTATCTAGTTGCCTATGACTTAAATCTTCAAAATCAGATATATAGAGACAATGTACTTGAGCTTTAAATTGAGCTGCCAAAGTATCTAAGAGTTTAAGTTCTCTTCGTTTATAGGGTAACATAAAGTCGCTAGGAAATAGAATATTTTTTGGTTGTTCAAATTCATACCCGTCTGGGATTGCTAATACGGGACATTTTACATACTTAAATACTTGAACCGTATTACTACCAAAGGTTATACCTGAGTTTGCTGTTTTACCCTTAGTACCCATAATCATAAGGTCAATATTTTTGATGTTCACAAAATCATTGACAGCATCTACTAATGATTCAAACGAAGTAATGCCTTCATAATGATGTTTAGGGTTATGCGTTCGTTCTTTTACTTCTTTAACAAGTTTGCTTAATTCATTTTCAGAATTTTTATGAATGGCTTGTTTTTCGTGTTCAAAAGATTTTTCATTCTCATTATGAAAAGGACCATAAACTTCATCAGCATAAGCATGTATGAAATAGAAGTTGGTACGCACACATTTAAAAAGATTTAGAGCATATGATATGGCATCATTTGCATTGCTCGAGAAATCAGTAGGAATGAGAATATTTTTCATAGGTTTTCTATTTGAAGACCCTATAAAACTATTCTAGGACAGATAGAAAACCTATGATATTTATCATACGGTCTTTGAGTGTAAATTATACCAGGTAATTTAGGTAACGTATTTAAGTATCTTAAGTTCTTTTATTCGTATGTTTCGCCCTTCAATTTCGATTAGCCCTTCTTTCTTAAAGCCTGATAATGTTCTAATCAAACTTTCGGTAGCGATACCTGCAACACTTGCAAGATCAGCGCGAGATATTTTTATAGGCTCAGAAGCATCTTTATTCATTATTTCGGCAAATTGTAATAAGGTCTGGGCTGTTTTTTTACGAACCGAACTATAGGCCATTTGTAATAGTTGGTGTTTAATGTCTGATATATTATCAGATAGAAGTGCCATCAATTCTAGGGGAATAATATGGTTTTCTGTAACAATTTCATTCAACTGTTCTTTAGTTATAGCTGCCAGTTCAACAGGTTCTAAAGCAGTAGCCGATTCTTGATAAACTGCATCGTTCATTAAAGAAGCAAACCCTAGAAAATCATCTGCATGATGTAGAGTTGTAATTAATTCCTTACCATCTTCATCCATGGTATGGCATTTTACGACACCTTTTAATATCAGATAGACATTAATAGATCGAGCTCCTTCTTCATATATAGTATCTCCTTCTTTTATATTTAAAATTTCCCCACTATCATCAAAATAATTTTTAAGTTGGTTAAGATTTCCGATTTCATCGGGGTCTTTAACCATAACCTCATTATTTGTTGTTATTTGTTGAAGAATTTTAGCTTTGGCCATTCTACTCTCAATGGCACTCATTAAATCTTCTTCTTCAAAAGGTTTGGTCAAGTAATCATCCGCACCAAGATCCATTCCTTTACGAACAGCTTTGTGCTCTGTAATCGCAGAAAGAAAAATAAAAGGTATGTGTTGTGTACTTTCATTGCTTGATAGTGCTTCTAAAACACCATAGCCATCTACTTCGGGCATCATAATATCACAAACAATTAAATCGGGCAGCTTTTCTTTTGCGCTTTCGATTCCAATTTTACCGTTGGCTGAGGTAAAAACTTGATAACCCGAAAGTTCTAAAAGTTCTGCTGTATTCTCCCTTAATATTCTATCGTCTTCTATTAATAAAATGGTTTTCATTAGGTGGTAATTTTGATATTTTTAGGGATATGAATTGTAAAAGTTGAACCGATATTCTCTTGGCTATTAAATGTGAGTGTCGCTCCTAAATTCTTAAGATGCTGCTTAGATATATTAAGTCCAATACCAGTACCTTGATTCAATAAAGCATTTTCAGCCCTAAAATAGCGATCAAATATATATTTCTGTTGTTCTTCAGGTATACCTATACCCTGATCGATAACTTCTAAGACAAAAAAATCGTTTTCAATGGTAAATAGAATTTTAATTGTTGAATCTTCGGGTGAATATTTAACGGCATTCTGTAGCAGGTTAGAAAGAGCCAAGATCAATGTTTTTTCATCAAATGTAAGAACCACCTCATCTACATTGTCGGGATAACGAATATTTTGCCCTGTTTTTAATAGCATATTTGCATCATACACAACTTCATTAATTAATCTGCTTAATGGAAATTCTGCAATACAATAATTGACCTTACCCGATTCTAAACGTTCTATAGAAAGAAAATCGTTTAGTATTGCATCTAGCTGTTTTACCTTAGATTTTATGGTATCTACGTGCTTATCACGTTTTTCTTGCTGTTCGGTTTCTTTATATTTTGAAAGTAAGGTTACTGAGGTAAGAATGCTACTTAGCGGGGTTTTAAATTCATGAGAAACTAAAGACAGAAATCGGGTTTTTAGTTCATTAAGTTCTTTTTCCTTTTCTAGAGCTTCGGTTAATTGTTTTGTTCGTTCTTGAACAGTTTGTTCGAGATTTCGAGTGTAGTTTTTACGATTTGTTATGTCAGTAACAAGTGCCATTACATAAGAGTTCCCATATAGATTAAAAGGGTTAAGTCCCGCTTCTACAGGAAATTCCTCACCATTCTTTCTAAGACCACTAAGATCACGACCATGGCCCATTTTTCTTTTTTCACTCTTTTCCATAAAATGAGAAAAATGTTCTCCGTGATTATGGTGATATCTCTTCGGTATTATAGACTCTAAGGGTTTCCCTATAAGTTCTTCTTTATCATAACCAAACATTTCCTCTGCAGATGAATTTGTTGCTACAATTTCTTGTTTTGTATTGACTAAAATAATTCCCTCAGAAATTCCTTCCGACAAGAGATTGAAAATATTACTATTTTTTTCAAACACGTTCATTTTTAAATATAATCTTTAACTGATTATTATCATAGTAAAGTGCGTTTTATAATAGTATTTTTCTAACATTAATAATAAATATTAAGATATGTTGAACTCACAGAAATTTGGTATAGAACTTTATGAGAATTTAGGAAAATTATTTTATGCTATGGCAAGTGTAGATGGTTCGGTACACACGAAAGAAGTAGATCATCTGCGGTCTTACCTACGTAGCTATTGGTTAGATATAGATGTTATCGAAGATGAGTATGGTACAGATGCAGCATTTAGAATAGAGACTACATTCGATAGGTGTTTAGAGTACGAAGAAAAAGCTAATGATTGTTTTAATTATTTTAAGGATTTCTATTTAGAACACGTGAAGTTGTTTACGCCCGATGTAAAGAGATTGACGATAGATACAGCAAACGCAATGGCAAATGCCTATGCAGGTAAAAACAAATCCGAATTGATACTTCTATCAAAAATTGAAATTCTATTTAGATAAGTTTTAGAACGTTTAATCATTCGATTAAGAAGACTGATAATGGTTATAGTAAAAGTATAATGAACAGAATTCATTGGTAGAATAATCTTGATTGTTCTTTTAACAAATTAAAAATTAATACCCATGGGAAGATTAAAAGATAAAGTTGCGGTAATTACCGGAGGTACCGGAGGTATAGGCTTAGCTACGGCAAACCTATTTTTAGAACAAGGAGCTAAGGTTGTTCTAGTTGATAATAATAAAGAAGCTATTGAAGAATCGCGTGCTAAACTAAATCACAAAAATGTTTCATATTTTCAAGCTGATGTTTCTAAAAAAGAGGATACAATCAAGTTTTTGAACCATTCGTTAAAAACCTTTGGTAAAATAGATATATTCTTCGCTAATGCAGGTATTGAAGGAGTTTCTAGTCCCATTGAGGCATACCCAGAAGACATTTTTGACAAGGTTGTATCTGTAAATCTTAAAGGGGTATGGTTAGGTTGTCAATACATAATCCCAAAGATGGAAGAGGGTGGTAGTGTCATCATTACATCTTCTGTTGCAGGATTAAAAGGATTTGTTGGTTTGGGCGCCTACGTTGCTACTAAACACGCAGTAGTTGGAGTTATGAAAGTTGCTGCGGCCGAAAATGCCTCACGTAAAATTCGTGTAAATACAATACACCCTGGCCCAGTAGATAATGATATGATGCGTAGAATAGAAAGCGATATGTCTCCTGACAGTCCAGATGCTGTTAAAGATGGTTTTACAGCAACGGTACCTTTTGGGCGTTATGCAACCTCAAAAGAGATTGGTGAAATCGCATTGTTTTTAGCTTCTGATGAAAGTAAATATATAACTGGGTGTACACACCTTATTGATGGTGGTATGCTGAATGCTTAGGCGGTAATCTACCAAAAAGCAATCAGTTTAAAACTTGAATATATGAATGGTAGCATTGATATATTCAAGTTTTATGTATGAAAGCAGTACCTTACAAATAAAAATAGCATTCATGATCATCCATAATTTAGGAGAAGAAAATTCAGTTCTCAATCAATTTATTTCGGAAATACGTGATTCACATATTCAAAGAGACGCCATGCGTTTTCGACGTAATATAGAACGAATAGGGGAAGTACTTGGGTATGAGTTCAGTAAAGAATTGGTTTATAGTCCGAAAATTATAGATTCACCATTGGGTCTTAAGGAAATGAATTTAAATCATGATCAGTTAGTGCTATGTTCCATATTAAGGGCTGGTTTACCGCTTCATCAAGGACTATTAAATTATTTTGATACTGCAGAGAACGGTTTTATTTCTGCTTTTCGAAAGCATGAAGGCAATGAAGATACTTTTGAGGTAATTGTAAAATATTTCGCAGCACCATCTTTAGAAGGTAAAATCTTAGTACTGACAGATCCAATGTTGGCTACAGGTAGAACGTTAGAAAATGTTCTTTTGGCCTTGAAGGAACATGGTACTCCTTCAGCCATTCATATTATCTCAGTAATTGGGTCTCAACAGGGTATCGAGTATATAGAGAATATCTTTCCAGAGAACACCCATTTATGGATAGCTGCTATAGATCCAGAGTTAAATTCTCGGGGTTATATAGTACCAGGTATTGGTGACGCAGGTGATTTGGCTTATGGTGAAAAGCTTTAATTAATCTTTGTTTTTACTACGTTTTCTCCACTTTACCAATTCAAACCACAGCACTGAAACAGCACCGACTAAAAACGAAGTTCCTAGCTGAGTAAACGATAAACTTTTAAATTCAAAAAACCTAGTTAAGGCAGGCGCATAAAGTAATAGTAGCGAAAGTGTTACGGTAATGCCTATAATTAAAGGAATCAAAGAGTTCTTGTATTTCAAAGTCGTGAAAATGGAATAATAAAAAGAACGATTGACCAAGGTTAAAAAGATATTAGCAAATATTAAAACCATAAATACCATGGCTCTTGTAGTATTTTCTGCAAACCCCGTTGCAACTGTATACTGGTATACTGATAGTGCACCAAGAGTTATAATTAAACCCTGTATAACACTAGTTGTTAGCTCTTTGTAGTTGAAAAAGGTAGTTGAAAAAGGTCTAGGTTTTTTGAACATCATATTCTTTTCCATCGGTTCATTTTCGAAAATGATAGAACATGTTGGTCCCATAATCAATTCAAGTAAAATTACGTGTGAAGGCGAAAATATATTCGGATAAACCCAACGTAATGCTAGCGGTATAAATACCGTAAGAATTATAGGAATGTGAATAGAGATGATATACTGTATTGCTTTTTTTAAATTGGTATAGATTTTTCTACCCATAGCAATGGCATCGACCATTTTAGAAAGATCATCATCAACCAAAATTAATGAGGCAGCCTGTTTCGCTATTTCAGTGCCTTTTTTTCCCATAGCAATGCCAATATGAGAAGCTTTTAGGGCTGGCCCGTCATTGACACCATCACCTGTCATGGCCACTACTTCGTTATTTTTCTTAAGCGCATTTACGATTCTCAATTTTGCATCAGGATACATTCTTGAAAACACATTGGTGTTTTTTACTTTCTCTTGTAATTCAGCATCTGTTAATTGCATCAATTCATCACCAGATATACATTTTTCATATCCTTTGAAGTTGATTTGCTTTGCGATAGCCATAGCTGTATTGGCATTGTCTCCTGTAACCAGCTTTACTTGAATTCCGGCTGTTTCAAAATCTTGGAGTACTTGAGATATATTTTCTTTTGGCGGGTCGTAAAAGGCCACGATGCCTTTAAAATCAAATTTAAAGTCTTGCTGCTTCTCAGGATATTCGTTGCCAGTAAAGATAGCCTTGGCTACCGCTAATAATCGATAACCTTCCTTTCCTAAATTTAAAATAGTTTCTTGCAGTATTTTTACTTCTGATGGTGTTAGATTAGATACTGCGATAATTGCTTCAGGGGCTCCTTTGGCAGCAACGATAAGGTTTCCTTTTTCATTTTGAAATAAATGAGTCATCATAGGTGGTTTACCACCTAATGGATATTCATGAACCATTTTGTATTTTGGTCGCTCATCAAATGTGGAAAATTTCCCATATGCATTATGTAACGCAATCTCCATAGGGTCGAATGGTATCGGTTCGCTCGCCCACATAGCCATAGTAATTAGGTTCTTTTCTTCCGTCTCAAGATTTTCATCAGCATTAACTATTTGTCCATTTTTTAAAGTGAATAGTTTTGCTAAGGCCATTTTATTCTGTGTAATGGTACCGGTTTTATCTGTACAGATGACAGTAGCACTACCTAATGTTTCTACCGTCTTCATTTGCTTAACCACAATACCCATTTTCATAAGTCGCCAAGCTCCTAATGCCATAAAAGTGGTAAATGCAACAGGTATTTCCTCAGGTAGAATACTCATGGCTAGTGTCAGGGCTTTCAACAAACTATCGAGAACTATTCCTGAACGCAAGTAATTAATAGCCCAAACCAATAAAAAAATGACACCGCCCCAAATCGACATCAACTTTACAAAGTTTGAAATTTTTAATTCTAAGGGAGTTTTTTCCTCGTTAATATCTTCAAGGCTTTTTCCTATTTTACCAAGTTTGGTTAGATTTCCAATAGCCGTAATTTGCGCAATGGCCAAACCACTGGCTACTGTACTACCAGTAAAAATTGAATTATCTGAACTTTGAGAATCTTTATAAATCGATAGCGATTCTCCTGTTAGGATAGATTCATCTACCGAGAAGTCATTACTATGTACAATAATACCATCAGCAGAGATAGTGCTACCTTCTTCTACCATAAGATAATCGCCAATAACCAATTCCTCACTATCAATCTCAACCACCTTACTATTACGTATTACTTTACTTTTCGGGTGTGTAAGATTTTTAAGGTTTTCAAGTGCTTTTCTGCTTCTAGAGTCTTGGTACAGCGATATAGATCCAACAAGGATAATTGCAGAAGCTAAAAATATACCATCTCCCCAGTTACCGGTTATGAAATATATAGAAGAGGCAACTAGTAATAATAATACCATGGGCTCTTTAGCGATACTCTTAAGGGCATCTAAAAAGCTGTTTTCTTTTTTATAGTTAAAGGTATTTGTGCCATGTTTTTCTCGTGAGGTTCTAACTTCTTTATCGGTGAGGCCAGAAATTCCGAAATCTTTAGGACTATTCATAAGCTATAATTATATATAATAGATATAGGTTAGAGGTAATTAGAAGTAATCGGCAAATTATTCCAAAACCTTATTGAATATACTGATATTTATCATATCGTTTTTACAAATAAGGTTGCACTTTTAGCATAATAAAAATCTTTTAATTTTAATATTATGGAATCAGAAGTAAATGATGTACGAATAATAATGAAAGAAACATATGCTAGGTTGGTCACATTTAAAAGTGAGAACAATCAAGAGTCGTTTAATAAAGAATTTTTAAAAATTCTTCCAAAAATATATAGGTATGTAGCTAAACGATTAAATAGCGCAGTGTCCAATGGAAAATTGAATAAAGGCATGTTTAATCCGAATGATTTTACGGATCAATTATTTATTGAAGTCTATGATAATATAGCAGAAATAAAAGATGAAAATGAACTACATGCTTTTCTCTTTAAAAAAGTAGATCAGTTACTGGAAGACAGTTTGGTAGAAGAGGAGTTTGATCAGGTGTTCTTTGATAATATAGACACCTATTCTAAACCTGAGTGGGATGCTATGGAAGAGAAATATGGCAGAGATGGTGATGGGGATTTTGTAATGTTAGAAGAAATGGATGATAAATCCTTAAATAAGGATAACTATATACTTGACCATGTTTTTATTACGAATGAAGAAAAAGAACTTGCAGACAAATTAGATGCTTCATTGAATAAAGAGCGAATTGAACGCCATATGCAGTTTGTACTTGATAAGATGGACTTGCCTATGAGAACTGTTTTTGAGCTCTTTGCTAATGAAGGTTTTACGGCCAAAGAGATTTCGAATATCCGTGATACTACTCTTGCTGAGGTTGAAAAAGTTTTAGTTACTGCACGAAAAATCTTAAGAAACAGTTTTGAAAAAAGATTCTTAATAGGAACTAATTAAGGTATAAAAGAAATGCTCTCATTGAAAAATGAGAGCATTTCTTTTTAATAATTGAGTGTTTGTTTTATTCATTTAAAAGTGTAAAACCTAGTTATCGGTATTTCTAAGTTTTCCGGTTAATTCTGTTATGTTAATGCGAAATACTATGGGCGTATCTTCAGTGTCTATTTTTGCGGAAAACTCACTAATACATTTCGGATGTTCTCCGTAATTATCTAAAATTACTTTTTTAACTCCGACAGAAAATTGATGAAGCATATGTTTAGCATCGATTCTTGATAGTTCTTCATAGGTGCCTTGTGTCAATATAGATTTCCAATTTCCGATTGAGGTTATATCATCGACTGCCAAACAAATAGAAGGGTTTTTTCGCATTTCTCTTACTTTATGACCTTCAGATGAATAACTTATTATTGTCTTAGTTTCTGCATCATAGAAGTACGTTATAGGTACAATATGTGGAAACCCAGCTGAAACATAAGATAAGCGCCCTATATAGTTTTGTTTAAGTAAAGAGATACATTCTTTTTCATCTAAATTTCTTCTCATAACAAGTCATAATTTAATAATGTTTTAAAAGTAAACATCATTAAAAGGGCGGCAAATGATTTTGGTCAGTTGTATAGAAATCAGTAGTCTGATTCTTATATTTTTCAAATTAATGTTATACTTTTTCAATGTAGTTGTATTTGTTTATTAGACATTTATTTCTCCTGTTTTATAAATGAAACCAAATGTCAACTACGAATTCTAGTTGATACCCAACGAATACTAAAAGCCTCCATAATTCTTGATTGTTCACAGTTAGATTTGAATCAGAAATAATAATCTAAAACTACAATCATGAAACTACTTTACACCTTTTTACTGTGCTGCACCATTTTCACAGGTTTTTCTCAGGACGATAATAGCCCATACTTATTGGTATCCACAGAAGATGCCATAATCCCATTAAAATCTTCAAAGACAGATGTTGAAATATCGGGTACTATTGCCCATGTTCGGGTTACACAAGTCTATCAGAATAAAGGAAATCAAGCTATCGAAGCTAAATATGTCTTTCCACTTTCTACACAAGCAGCAGTGCATAAAATGCAAATGACCATTGGAAACCGAATTGTGAATGCAAAAATATTTGAAAAACAAGAAGCTCAAAAAGTGTACGAGAAAGCAATAGATGAAGGTAAACGTGCTGCAAAATTAGAACAGAACAGACCTAATGTATTTCAAATGAATGTGGGTAATATTATGCCAGGCGATGAGATTTCAATTGCTATTTATTACACAGAATTATTAGTTCCTATAAATGGCGAATATCAATTTGTAGCACCAGCGGTAGTTGGACCACGATTTACGGGAGAAAGTGCTGAAAATGAGGAAAGCTTCAATATGCCATATACGGCTAAAGGAATTGCAGATAGTTTTGATTTTGATATGACGGTTACCCTAAATGCGGGTATGATTATTCAGAATATCAATAGTACTACTCATAAAGTAAAAGTCAATTACCCAAATGCAAAAACGGCTGAGGTCTTTTTATCCGAAGGAAATAAAAATCCATCGAACAGAGATTTTATTTTAAATTATAATCTACGTGGCAACCAAATACAATCAGGATTACTGCTATACGAAGGGGAAGATGAAAACTTCTTTACGTACCAAATGGAACCAAACAAGAATGTTGTTTTAGAAGACATTCCGGCGCGTGAGTATTTATTTATTGTTGATGTATCGGGTTCTATGAACGGGTATCCATTAGAGGTGTCAAGAGAACTAATGCGTAATCTTTTGTGTGGTTTACGAATGACAGATACGTTCAATGTACAATTATTCGCTTCGAGCTCTACTATTTTTAGTCCGACTCCGGTAGAAATTAATGAACAGAATATTGAAGTAGCCATTCGGTTCTTATCCGAAGGTCAAGGCGGTGGTGGTACCGAATTACTAAGTGCATTAAATGAAGCATACAAATTACCAAGGAAAGACATAAACGTTGCCCGTTCTATGGTAATTATAACTGACGGATATGTAAGCGTTGAAAAAGAAGCTTTCGAACTTATTAGTTCTAATCTAGATCAAGCAAATGTCTTCACTTTTGGTATTGGTTCTAGTGTAAATAGATATTTAATAGAGGGTATGGCTAAAGTATCAAATAGCGAATCTTTTATTGCGACTACTTCTGAGGAAGCACAAGGAGTTGCAAAAGACTTTGCTAAATACATTGCCACACCATTACTTACACGAGTTAAAATTGAATCTAAAGGATTTGATATGTATGACCTAGCTCAAAAAAGTATACCAGATGTTTTTGCAGCAAGACCAGTAATAATTCACGGAAAATATAGAGGCAAGGCAGAAGGGAAGATTATTGTCACTGGGTATCAAGGTAAGAAGCGATTTAGAGAAGTATACAATGTGTCTGATGGACAGTTAAGTAAATCGAACCAGGCATTACGCTACTTGTGGGCGAGAAAGAAAATAGGGGAGTTGGATGATTACAATAAACTGTTTAATGAAGATGTGAAAGCAGATGTTGTGGAATTAGGACTTAAGTACAACTTGGTTACCAATTATACTTCGTTTGTTGCTGTAGATGAAGCAATAGTTAATGAAGATGGAACATTGACGAAAGTAAAACAACCGTTACCAATGCCAAATAATGTAAATAATTCAGCAGTAGGGGCAGAAGCGGAAGTAAAAGAAAGAACAAAATTTAAAGCAACCTATACATTGATTTTTGATGCCGAATTGGATAAAAAAGATAAAAGACAAGTAACCATGGAGTTCAAAGTGATGTATTCAGAATTAGTAGCAAAGTACCTAGGTAAGTATGAAAGTCTACGCATAAAATTTAACGCCCAAGGTAAAGTAGTTGGTGTTGAAAAGCTGGAAAATGGAAAATGGGTTTCTGAGGAAAAGATAAGAGTAGACTTTGCTGAAATAGTTATGAAATCAATCCAGAAAGAAATGACATTGACTTTGAAAAAATAGTGAGTTAGTTTTTTGGTTAGTTGGTTCTCTGTAGAGAGAAGAAGACCTGTGGGAATGTAAATTCTTGCAGGTTTTTCTTTTGCTAATTATTACTGAAGAGCACCCTTTTATAATAATAAATACGGAGCATTCAACGAATTCTAGATGAAGGTCTACGAATACTAGAACAGCACCTAAAACACGCTTTGTCTACCCTAATTTAGAGGTGTAGAAACAAAACAACTAAAATAAATACTATGAAAAATTTAATCCTTTTTGCCTTTATACTAGGTGTTTGTGTAACCAATGCACAAGAGTTTCAATTAACGGATAAGTATAATGTGACTAATCAACGAATGAATAATCAAGAGCAGGAAGATGCATGGTTGGTTGATATAATTGTATCAGAGAACCCTGGTAATCGTTTAGGGGCATTGACTATTTCAGATTTCGGTTTATTAGACGAAATACGCATTTCAGTTTTAAAGAATCCAGAATTAGAAAATATTTCTGAAATACTTAAAGTAACCCTAGAATATTCCGCTTGCTGCTCAAGTACAGAAGAGTACTATTATTTGGTAACAAACGATAATGATTTTATCGCGCTACCAAGTATCAAAAACGAATTTGCGTATGATCCTATTTCAGACATACACTACATTTTTCCTAATCAGTCATTTGGCAAGGAAGGAACAATTCTAAGAGCTGCATTACAATACACAGAAACATATACGATCAAAGACATTACAGTGCTTCGCAGCATTGCTTGGAACGATGATGACTTTGATACTGAAGACGCTATCACAGCAATTAATTATTAATAACCCTTAAAATTTAGAATTATGAGAAATTTAAAGAAAAGTGCCTTATTCCTATGCTTATTTGCATTTGTAAACATGTTCGCTCAAAATGCACAAGAAGTAGAATTTGAGATAATGGACAAAGAAATTCCCGCAGAAGAATTAACCTATGAATATCTTTTGGCGCACAAAGTTTTTCTTCGCGAAAAGCCATCTGTTAGAAGTGGAAAGATAACGCTTCTTGATATTGGTACTAAAATGGTGCTTTGGGAAAAGAGTTTGTATACCAAGGAAATCGACGGTATAAAAAGCCACTGGTACAGAGTAACAACAGGAGATCAGACCGGATGGGTTTGGGGAGGAATGATTGCCCAAAAATCTTTTGGAAGCATTGCTGACAACCAGGTAAAGTTTGTATACGGGTATGAAAGTATTGCCACGAATGAATCGGGCATGACAGAGGCAAAATACCAACTACGTGCTTTTAAGAATGGAGTACAATTAGACAAGATGGTTTTAGATAGCCTTGGTGCAATTCCGGTACATATTGAAAACCATGGAAGTTTAGGTTTATTCAATGTAGAAGATGTAATTACGATAGATTTAGCCGATTCAGATTCTGGCTACCAAGTAGGAAAGAGTTACATTTTTTGGAATAACGGACATTTTAAAAAAGTTGCTAGTTTAATCGACTACGCCGATGCATCGTATTTAAAGACCGAGTCATTCGTTTTCCCTTCAGATATGCAAGGTGTGAAGAGTACTATTTTATTGAAGACTACCATTACAAAGAACATCGTAACACTAGATGATGCTTTAGCTCAGAACAATGTAGAATTCATTACAACGCCTTATACATGGAATGGCTCTAAGTTGACAAAAAAGGAAAAGATTCAAGCAATTACAAAAGATGCTATAGTAAGTACTGACTATTAAAAGATAAAAATGAATAAGTATACAATCTTAGTATTGGTTTGTGTTTTAGTGCTAGGCTGCAAGAAGCCGTTTTCGAAAAGCTCGGAGACGGCGCTTGCTTCGCCTTTTAGCATTGCAACAGTGCAAGAATCTATAGTGTTTATTGCAGGTTTTGACGAAGGTGATAATACATATTACACCAATGCAAAACGTTATTTCACTAAGAAAGAAATGCAAGTTGTAACGGGTTTGTATTCTATTGATGAGATTATAAACTTTATAAATAGGGCAGAGGATAATCGTATTCGTTTTAAAGAAATACATATTGTTAGCCATAGTAATGCTTGGTTGGGTGTGTCTTTAAAGACAACGAAATCGGGTAAACGAATTACGGTTAAGACATTACACAATGCTATTCAAGAACAGGAAATTCAGTTAATTAAAAATGAATCTACTTCGAATTCAGAAGTGATTTTTCATTCTTGCGGATTAGGTGAAAATCAAGATTTGTTACAAGAACTAAAAAATACGCTAGGTGCAAAACAAGTATCTGCATCAACATATTTTAATGTATTTGGAGGAAAATTTGCAGAACACTATTTAGCAAAACCATATTACGGGTACTACCCAACATCAGAATCTAAGGGACCTGCTCATCTTTCCAAAGAATTTAAACAAGAATATCCAGATGTAAACATCGATTGGTTTACTGCTTTAAAGACAAGACAAGAGTCTTCCTTTGGTGAAGCCTATAGTTTCAAATTTAATATTCCAGTAGATTGGGAGTTTACTTTTGACAACACAGATGATATGCCTAAATTGGAAAACAAAGAAACTATTATGGATTGGATTTCAGAATCTCCAGAAATGGCTGAGGTGCTTTTTAAATTGAATATTCCGATAGAAAAATTCCGTTGGAGAAGTACTGTTGAAGGCAACAAATTAATAATAAAAGGAAAAACAACGGTACTGTGTGTATTGGCACCTATTTTGCAGTCTAATGACAAGAATGAATACCAAAGCGTTACAGTAAATGACCGTTCGCTTTATCAAATATTATAACAGTATCAGCGTTAAAAAGATACTTGAAACCTTAAAATAGAAAACCTTTTTTTGAAACTGTATTTGAAATACTTGCTCATTGTGTTTTGTTTCTTCGGAACGATACAAATGTTTGCGCAAAACAGTCAACTAAGATCGTATACACTTGCAGATGGTTTGCCACAGTCTCAAGTATATGATATACTACAGGATGACATGGGTTATTTGTGGTTGGGAACGCAAGGTGGCGGATTAGCGAATTTTGATGGAGAAGCATTTGAAGTTTGGAATGAAAGTGATGGATTGCCTTCTAACTACATTGACGCTTTATACAACTCAAACGATTCATTATTTATTGGGAGTAGAAAAGGTTTATCTATAAAAGTCAAGAACCGCTTTGTCAATTTTGAATCTCCTCAAATATTTCAAATTTATTCAGCAGAAAACATTTTATTCATTGGAACTAAAAAGGGAGTTTATAGGTATTCTAAAAACAAAGAACTTCAAAAAGTTTCTATCAATCCAGAGATAGATAAAAGTGAAATTAACACGATACTTTTTGATGGAAATTGGTATTGGTTAGCTACTAACAACGCCTTATGGAAGCTTAATGAACTAAGTGAATCTGCAACTGAACAATCTAAAGTTGAGGTCAATAATTTTAAGTCGGTTCTGCTACGTAATAACAAGATAATTGCCGCAACATTTGATGATGGTGTTTTTATAATGGACGTAGAAAATACTGACAATCAGTTTTTAATGCCAGAACCATCTCGTATAAACTCAATGTCAATTCAAAATGAAGATGAATTATGGATAACCACTGACAATGATGGAATTACGATTGTAGAGACCGAAAAATTTTCAGAGATAAAACGATTAAATACGGCTGGCGGATTAGCTACTCCGCATATAAGAAAAGTCATTAATGATGATAACGGCAACCTTTGGATAGCAACTTCTGGTGGCGGATTTTACAAATACTTCCAGAATAATTTTAAGCATTATGACCAACGAACGGGTTTAAAAGGCAATCGTATTTATGCGGTTCACAATGCCCCGGACGGATTATGGTTTTCAAGTTCAGAAGCTGGATTATCAAAAATAGATTCTGCAGGTATTCATCCATTACCAAACGAAGGTTCATTTTTCGATGTAAAAATTAAAACGATTACCAGTGATGCCAAAGGCAATATTTGGGCTGGTTCAGATAATAGAGGTTTGTTGTTTAGGGAAACCAAAATGGTAGACAGTTTGGTATTCTCATCTAGCGAAACCTATTTAATACAAATTGATACCGTTTCGGTAGAAAGAACTACTAATCATATTATTGATGAAAGCAAAGGCTTTCCGTCAGATTGGGTTCGTACCGTTATTGCAGAAGATGACTACACATGGGCGGCAACGTATGCGCATGGAATCGTAAAATTCAATTATTATTCAGAAAACGATAGTGTAAAAGTTCGAAAGACATTTACAATGCGAGACGGTATTTCTGATATGCTGATTAGAGATTTTGTAAAAGATAATAATGGTAGGTTTTGGTTCTCAACACAAAAAGGACATCTAGGCTACATTGAGAATGATAAGGTTAGAGCTGTAGAAACCGGATTGGAACAGCAAACCGCAATTGGTACGGTATTATTCCATGAAGATTATATTTTCTTAGGCACATCGGGCAAGGGTATTTGGTACGCGAACAGCACTGATCCTTCACATTTTCAACAATTGAAAGGTGCTAAGAACTTATCATCAAACAATATATATCAGCTAATTTTTGATGATCAAGGGTATCTGTGGGCAGGTTCTGAAAGAGGAGTAGATAAAATTGAAATGAATACTGCCAATGAGATTATGGACATCTATCACTTTGGTAGAAATGATGGTTTTTTAGGAATTGAGACCTGTTTAAATGCCGTAGATAAAGATGAACAAGGTAACCTTTGGTTCGGTGCTATTTATGGGTTAACGAAACATATTCCAAGTGAAAGCAAAAAAGCATCGCTACCACCAACGGTCTATTTTACGGGAGTAGAGGAGCGTTATAAAAATATAGATTCCTTAGTTTTAAAAGACTGGACGAATAGTAAAAAGGTACTGCAACTAACTCCAGAACAGACACAACTAGGGTTTTCATTTAGAACGGTAGATGTTGACCACCCTAAGGAAATAGAATACAGAACAAAATTAGATGACACCGAATGGAGCCCTTGGGTAAAGGAGAACAAGCAAAATTTTGCAGGTCTGGCATATGGTCCACATGATTTTTCGGTACAATCTAGAAACTTTAGATGGCAAGAAAGCGAGCCAATAAAATTCAGCTTTTTTATTGATAGTCCGTTGTATAAGAAAGACTGGTTTCAATGGTCCGTTTTGGCGTTTGCAATTTTAGTGTTGTTAGGTATTGGATTGTTTTACATCCGTAAGATAAAAGCAAAGAACAAAGCGGAACAAGAGCGGTTAAAAACTCAGAATTACCTTTTGACCCTAGAACAGAAAGCACTGCAATTACAAATGAATCCGCATTTTATATTCAATGTCTTAAATGGGGTAAAAGCCATGGCAGGTACGAAACCAGAAAAGATGGATGCGACCATTAATAGCTTTGCCATATTATTAAGAGAGACGCTACAAAATTCAAGAAAGGAATACATTAGTTTAGATCAAGAGATTAAGGCGCTACGGCATTATATAGAAGTAGAAAAGCTGATGGCGCAAAAGCCTTTTGAGTATACAATTGATGTTCAAACCAATCCTGATGCAGAAGAGATATTGATTCCGCCAATGTTAATTCAGCCATTTGTAGAGAATGCCATCAGACATGGAATTTTGAAAGGAGATAAACCAGGAAAGCTGTCGATAGAGTTCACCACCTCTAAAACGCATTTGCATTGTAGTATTATTGATAATGGTTTGGGTATTTTTAAATCACAAAACGAAAAGCCAAAAACAGACCATCAATCCATGGCATTGACGGTGACTAAAGAACGATTAGAATCTATATCAGGAGCAAATACCCTGCATATAAGTGAAATTAAGAATGAAGATGGTAGCATTGATGGCACCAAGATTACCTTTAAAATACCTTTACTAACAGATTATTAGAGACCTATGCATACAGCGATTATAGTAGAAGATATGATTGACGCCTTAACCCTTTTAAAGAAGGATATAGAGACGCAGCATACAGATATTGAAATTATTGCCACGGCACAGAGTGTAGTGGAAGCTGCCAAGGTATTGCGTAAAAATCAACCAGATATCTTGTTTTTGGATATTATGCTGGGTGATGGTACAGGGTTTGACATTTTGGAGATATTTCCAGATTTAAAATCTAAAATCATTTTTGTAACCGCTAGTGATGAGTTTGCTATACGTGCATTCAAATTTGCCGCAATTGACTATGTATTAAAACCCTATTCAAACGAAGATTTAAGTTTAGCGATATCTAGAGCAAAAGAGCAATTGCAGCCTAATAAAGAACGACTACAGATCTTAAAGGAGACTATTTCTGCCCCAGAGAAGAAACCCAATAAAATATCGTTACACACGCTAGACCAAATTATCATTGTTAGTTTAGATGATATTATACGTTGCGAATCTGATAGCAATAACACCATTTTTCACCTTCAAGATAAACGTAAGATATTTGTTACCAAAACCTTAAAGTACTTTGCGGACCTTTTAAGCAGTCACGATTTTGTACGCGTACACCAAAGTCATTTAGTGAATCTTCAATGCATAAGTGCCTACATAAAAACAGATGGCGGCTATTTAATGTTGAAGAACGGAGAGAATGTTCCGGTATCTGTCCGTAAGAAAACTGAAATTATAGAGATTTTGGATAAGATGCATCGGTAGATAAAAAACAAATATTCAATTATTGATTTCCTTGCCAGGTTGTTGAAAAAACAAAAATTCTTGCGCTAATTTTTACATTATTCTCAAAAACATCATTTAAAGTTATATTTTATGTTAAGGTTAACATAATTGTTACAAAACCCTGTCTATTTTTAGAGAGCTAGAATTAAGCTTGTTAAATCTATCTATATGATTTAACAATGGAGTTAATAATAGCTGTTTTCTCTTAGGAGCTAGAAAAGTAAGAATACTAAGTTTTTATGAATAGTAGATTCATAAGCACTTTATATAATATGGTAAGATAAACACTAAGTATATCTAACCTCAAAGAACCATTTAAAACTAACAGATGAAAAGAAGAGATTTTGTACAGTATGCCGGGATGGGCGCCGGAGCATTAATGATGCCATCATTATTGCTAGGTAATGATATCCCGACAGAGGCTTTACTAGAACCGGGTATGGATACCTTGGTAAAAAAGAGAATGGCTGATGTTGCCCTTAACACGGCTAAGTCACTTGGCGCAACGTATGCAGATGCTAGAATAGGTAGGTATCTTAACCAGTATGTTTTCACTAGAGAAGATAAAGTACAAAATGTTGTAAACACAGAGTCTTTCGGTATTGGTATTCGAGTTATAGCCAACGGAACTTGGGGTTTTGCATCAACAAATAGTGTAACTGAAGATGGTATTAAAAAAGCTACGGAACAAGCAGTTGCTATTGCTAAGGCAAATTCAAAAATTCAAACAGATCCAGTTAAATTGGCACCTGTAAATGCATATGGCGAGGTCTCATGGAAAACGCCTATAACAAAAGATTTTAAAGAAGTACCAGTATCAGAAAAAGTAGATTTATTATTGACTGCTAATGCAGCAGCGTTGGATAATGGGGCAGATTATGTGAACTCAGCTTTGTTTATGGTAAACGAGCAAAAATATTTTGCTTCTACCGACGGTTCTTATATTGATCAAGACATTCACCGTTTATGGCCTACGTTCAGAGTAACTGCAATTGACAAGGCCAAAGGTAACTTTAAGACCCGAGAGAATATGAGTGCGCCAGTAGGAATGGGGTATGAATATATGGACGGTCTAGAATCTGAAAAGCTTGATGGTCCTGCAGGTTTACGTTTATATCGTAACAGTTATGATATGGTAGAAGATGCTACTATCGCAGCAAAACAAGCAAAAGAAAAATTGACTGCAAAATCGGTTGATGCAGGTAAGTATGATTTAGTGCTAGAGCCAAATCATTTAGGTTTGACCATTCATGAATCTGTGGGGCATCCGCTTGAATTGGATCGTGTTTTAGGATATGAAGCCAATTACGCAGGTACAAGTTTTGCATCTTTAGATAAATTAAAATCAGGAAACTTCCAATACGGTAGTGATGTTGTAAATCTTGTAGCCGATAAAACTCAAGTAGGTTCGTTAGGTGCTGTAGGGTATGATGATGAAGGTGTTAAAACCAAAAAGTGGGATTTGGTACGAAATGGTATCCTTACCAATTTCCAGGCTATTCGCGATCAAGTTCACATGATTGACCAAAATGAATCTCATGGTTGTTGTTATGCACAAAGTTGGGAAGATGTACAGTTTCAGCGTATGCCAAATGTTTCATTAGAACCAGGGAAAGATAAATACTCTATTTCTGAAATGATAAAAGATGTTGAAAAAGGAATTTATATTGCAGGTCGAGGCTCTTACTCAATTGATCAGCAACGATATAATTTCCAATTTGGAGGTACTGTGTTCTATGAAATTAAGGATGGTGAAATTGTAGGTATGTTAGAAGATGTGGCTTACCAATCAAATACTCAAGAGTTTTGGAATTCTTGTGTTAAGATTTGCGATGAAAGTGATTACCGTGTTTTCGGAACTTTCTTTGATGGTAAAGGGCAGCCTTCTCAAGCTAGTGCTGTATCTCATGGTAGTTCTACAGCTAGGTTTAATGATGTAAATGTAATTAACACAGGTAGAACTATTTAATTAGGTTCTCCAAAAAAAGGACAACAATGGCAATATATACAAAAGAAGAAGCAAGAAAAATTTTGGAACGAGCTTTAAGCTTTTCCAAGGCCGATACCTGTGAGATTAACCTAAGCGGTTCAAACAGCGGTAATATAAGGTATGCAAGAAATACGGTTTCTACCTCTGGGTACAGTTCCAATCAAAGTTTGGCGGTACAATCTAGTTTTGGTAAAAAATCGGGCACAGCTACAATCGATGAGTTTGATGATGCGTCGCTAGAAAAAGTGGTAAGAAGGGCAGAGGAACTGGCTAATTTATCCCCAGAGAACTCTGAGTTTATGGAGCCCTTAGGGCCGCAAATTTATGATGAAGCCATCAGTTATAGCGAATCAACAGCAACAATTTCACCAGACTATAGAGCTACAGTTGCTAGTAGTAGTATTGACCCTGCTTCGACACAGGATGTTACTGCAGCTGGTTTCTTAAATGATTCAGCAGGTTTTAGTGCAATGATCAATTCAAAAGGACTTTTTGCCTATAATAAATCGACAAATGTTGATTTTACAGTTACCATGCGTACCAATGACGGTACCGGTTCGGGTTGGGTATCTAGAGATTTCAATGATGTTACAAAGTTCGATGCAGACGAAGCATCGAAAATAGCAATTGAAAAGGCTGTTTTATCAAGAGAAGCAAAAGCAATTGAACCCGGTAAATACACAGTTATTTTAGAGCCTGCAGCAGCATCAGATTTGTTGCGTAATATGTTCAGGTCACTAGATGCACGTTCTGCAGATGAGGGTAGAAGTTTTATGTCCGGAGCTGACGGAACAAACAAACTAGGTCAGAAAATTGTTGATGAACGTGTACATATTTATTCAGACCCATTAAATGCAGAAGTCCCAACTTCCACATGGAATCAAGAAGGACAGCCTATAAAGAAAATAACTTGGTTAGAAAACGGGATGGTTAAAAACTTAGCTTATGATCGTTTTTGGGCAAAAGAAAAAGGAGTTGATCCTGTACCTTTTCCATCAAATGTAATTATGGCTGGTGGTGATCAAAGTTTAGAAGAATTGATCAAAGGAACTAAAAAAGGAATTTTGGTGACACGATTATGGTACATACGTAGCGTTGATCCACAAACCTTATTATATACGGGACTGACAAGAGACGGAACGTTTTATATCGAAAACGGACAAATTAAATACCCTGTGAAGAATTTTAGGTTTAATGAGAGTCCGATAATTATGCTTAACAATCTAGAAACACTTGGTAAGCAAGTACGTATCGATGGTAATCTAATACCATACATGAAAATTCGTGATTTCACGTTTACCAGTCTATCCGATGCCGTATAAAGGATAAAATCAAAATTTAAACTGGTTGTTTGTGTTGCATCACAACAGCCAGTTTTTCTTTTACATCTAGAAAATAAATTAAGTTACCAAGCCCTTGAGCAACGAATTTTTCTTTACAAGATTACAGTACGAATCTGGCGATTGGGATGTTGATCAGCGTATGCCTTCCAATTTGTTGAATTCGTTGGTTGAATACACTACCCTTAAAGTGGACACCCAAGAGAAGATTATCACTTTAGCAAGTGATGATATTTTCAAAAGTCCGTTCTGTTATATCTCGGGTCATAAGTTGGTAGAATTCACTAAAAAGGAAAAAGAGAATTTTGAGAAATACGTTCGTAATGGTGGCTTTGTATTTGCCGATGATTGCAACCACGATATTGACGGGCTTTTCGCAAAATCTTTCGAACGGCAAATGGAAGAAATATTTGGTCCGTCCGAATTAAAAAAAATACCCAACAATCACGAATTGTATTCCATCTTTTTCGATTTCGAAAACGGTCCGCCAACCACATCACAAGAATTAAATGGTTGGGGAGATGATTTGGTTCATGAATACTTAAAAGCCATTGAGGTAAACGGTAGAATTGGGGTGTTGTATAGTAATAAGGATTACGGTTGTGAATGGGATTACGATTTCAGAAATAAGCGTTGGTACAAAATAGACAATACACGATTTGGGGTAAACATAGTGCTGTATGCCCTAACATCATAAATAGTTTTGAATGGATAAAGAATTACAACGCATTGCAGATGAAGTAGATATGCTGTCTGGCAAGTTAAAAGCCTTAAAGCGAGAAATAGGTAAAGTAATTATAGGGCAAGAAGAAACCGTATCTCAATTACTGATTACATTCTTGGCTGGCGGACATGCATTATTAGAAGGAGTGCCAGGTTTGGCAAAAACACTAATGATCAGAACCTTGGCGAATGCTATTGATTTAAAATTTAAGCGTATTCAGTTTACGCCCGATTTAATGCCTTCGGATATTATTGGTACCGAGATTTTAGAGGAAGACCATACGACGGGTAAAAAGTTCTTTAAGTTCAATAAAGGTCCGATTTTTTCAAATATCATTCTGGCCGATGAGATAAATAGAACACCACCAAAAACACAAGCTGCTTTGTTGGAAGCTATGCAAGAATTTGAGGTAACCTACGGTGATAAAACCTATCCGTTAGATAAGCCGTTCTTTATTTTGGCTACCCAAAACCCGATAGAGCAATCGGGGACTTTTGTTTTACCAGAAGCACAACAAGACCGATTTTTACTGTATATCAAAATAGGGTATCCAACAAAGCAAGAAGAGGAAGCCATATTAAAGGCAACTACGGGCTCTGTGAAAAAGGAATTAAATAAAGTAATTTCTGGAGAAGATATTATACGATTACAACAATTAGTTCGTGAAGTGTCCATTAGTGATGCACTTATCAGTTTTGTGAGCGATGTTATACGCGCAACCCGACCAGAATCGACTACAGATTCTTACGTAAAAGATTGGGTAGATTGGGGTGCAGGTCCGCGTGCAGGTCAAGCAATGATCTTAACGGCAAAGGCTAATGCCTTGTTAGAAGGTAGGTTAGCCGTTACTTTAGATGATATTAAAAGTGTGGCATTACCCGTACTTCGACATAGAATTCTCGTGAATTTTAGAGCAGAAGCAGAAGGGATTACTTCAGATAAGGTAGCTGCTCATTTGTTGAATGCTATTGATATTAAAGGCAAGTAAACAACCTCGGGGGAAGCTCGCGAGGCATTGAAATGAAATTTTAATTTAAATTTCGACGCAAGCGTCGGAGCATTTAAATCTCGATTATCGAGTAAATGGAAAAACAAGACTATCACGATTTATTAAAACCAGAAGTCATCAATACCGTTTCGGGGTTATCATTGATATCACGGATTGTGGTTGAGGGCTTTACGTCTGGTTTAAATAGAAGTGTTAGTGTAGGTCCTGGTATGGAATTTAGTCAATATAGAGGCTATGAGCCTGGGGATGATTTACGACTACTCGATTGGAAAATGTTGGCGCGTTCCGGTAGATACTACATCAAGCAATCTGAAATTGAAAGTCAGGTAACCATTAAATTCATTGTTGATGCTAGTGCTTCAATGCTTCACAAAGAAGCTGACCTATCTAAAATGGATTTCGTGCGTGTGCTCGTTGCCACCTTGGCATATATGGCACATAAACAAGGGGATGGTGTTGGGCTATTTGCTTTGAATGAACGCGATTTGGTAAGTATTTTTCCAAAGGCAGATAAGAAGCATTATAATAGATTGCTGTTAGAGTTGATTAAACTTTCCAATACGGGCAAATGGCCAGGCGCACAAGTTTCAACGAAACGTATACCAAATAGAGGAACTAAAGAATTGATTTTCTTTCTGACCGATATGTATGAAAGTAATGCTGAGATTTCCAATTTTATAAAAGGATTGAAATCCTCTAAAAATGAAGTTGTTGTCTTACAGATAATGGGCTCGAAAGAAATGGATTTTAATTACGGTCCAAATATCACCTTTGAAGATTTAGAAACAGGGGCTAGGGTAAAGGTCGATACAGAAAAAGCAAAAGCCCAATATGTATTGGCAATGGAAAGTAAATTAAAAATGGTCAAAGACGAATTGTTATCAAAAGGAATAGAACATCATGTCTTTCGAATGGATGCGCATTTGAGCGAAGCATTGCAATTATTTTTAAAACAACGTAAAAGACTCCATTAATATGTCATTTGCACATCCTTTATATTTATGGACGCTTTTGGGGCTTTTGGTTCCCATAGCTATCCATTTATGGAGTAAAAAGGAAGCAAAAACCATAAAAATTGGGAGCATTCAATTATTGTCAGAATCAACTTCAAAACAGTCGAGTAGTATTCAACTAAATGAGTTTTGGTTACTGCTTCTACGAATGCTTATAGTCGGACTACTATCTATAATTTTAGCAAAACCGCAATGGAATTCTAAAGTAGAAAATTCCTCATTAACGTATATAGTAGAACCTGAATTGAGTCAAAATCAAGATTTCATGGCTCGTCTAGATAGTCTTGCGGAAGGGCAGGAAATACGCATTTTAGAGAAAGGTTTTCCGATTTGGGAGCACGATTTAAAGGATGGTAATACTACTGAAGTAATTGACTATTGGTCGCTAGCATCAGAAATGGATGCTTTAAAAACTGATAGTATCGTTGTTTTTACCAATGGATATGCTAAAGGGTTGATAGGTTCACGACCAGAAACAAATCACCACATCAAATGGATTGTGGTAGAAGTAGCACAAAAGGTAGAAAAAACTTTGATTGCGTATAAAAGAGGGGAGAACCTACAATTGCATTCTTCAGTCAGTAATTCATTTCAAACTAAAATTTCTAGCAAGAATATTTCCTTGGGTCCAGAATATACTTTGAATTCAGAAGGGGATAGTTTGGTAATGGTTAATCGAGATACCATTAGTAAAGTAACAGTAATTTTGCAAAAGCCTATTGAGGTTTCTCTTTATTACGCAGATAGTTTGGTTAAAGACAAAAGATTCTTAGAAGCCGCATTCGCTACACTAGCGCAATATTTGGATAGGGAAATAATAGTAGATAGTAGGTTAGACAGTTTAGTAACTAAAACTGAGCCGGCCGATTTGACTATTTGGTTAAGTGAAAAACCAATGCCTAGTTTCTTTCAGAAGATACTATTGTTTAAGAAAGATTCAATAGCAGAATCTCTCATCGAAACCGGATTGGAACCTGAAACCTATTTTGTGACACAAAGAATCAATGCTGAAAATGCAGTTGAGCAGAGGTTAGTTGAAAGTTTATTAGACATTTTAGAAGTCAATAAGGAGTTAGAGGTTTTGTTGGCTAAGGTTGACTTACGCTCAGTGGCAGAATCTGAATTACAAACGAATTTTAAGGCGACTGATATAAGCAAGCCACAATTGGGGAGTTTTAAGGTAAGTCCTTATTTATGGGCAGCACTTTTTATATTGTTATTAGTTGAACGCTTGGTAGCTTATTATAGAAAACAGTAATGGATTCAGGAAAACAATACTTGATGAAATTCAATCGTCGCTGGCAAATGTTCGCGTACGTAGAAGCTATGCTTTACGCTATCGGTATTGGTTCGTTTGCGTATTTTTTAGCAAGTAGTTTATTCTTTGGTTCACTAGCTTTTGCAGTTGGTTTGTTGCTGCTACTAGTTATAAAACATCCTTGGTCTCAAAATTTAAGGGCTACCAGTTCATACATAGATGCACATGTAGCCGAAGCATCTTTTAGTACGGGACTTTTATTACAGCCAGAAGATGATTTATCTAGTCTAGCCCGATTACAGCGCTATAAAGTATCGAACGAACTTAAGAAGAGACTAGGGTCGATAACGCCACCGAATAAATTACGACAAGCTACTTTAATTATGGGGATACTTGTGATTTTAGGGTTCGCAGTAAATAAACTAGAACTCTTCAATCGAGTAAATGCTGGTTTAGATTCTAATTCAAATAATGAGCACATACAATTTGTTGCTACTGATTCAGTGATAAATGAAACAATTACACCAAAAATAACAGAACAGGTAATTACTGTTTCCTATCCGTCGTACACGCGCGAAAGAACTAAAACGACCACTGAGCCTAATATTAAGGCAGTCATCAGTTCTAGGATAAGTTGGGCGCTAAAGTTCGATAATTCGGTCTCTAGCGTTAGCATGGAGCGTATGGGAGAAACAATTCCATTGCAGCACATTGATAATAATTATAAGATAAACCAGCCCTTGATAGTATCGGGATTTTATAGTTTTAAGTTCAAGAACGAAGCGGGATTGGAATTTACCTCCGATTTATTTTCGTTGGAAGCTATACCAGATAATCCGCCAGAGATAGAGATTACAGGTATGGAGCAATACACGTATTTTGATTTTTCAGACACAAAGAAAATCCAGTTGCAAAGTACAATTACTGATGATTACGGAATCGATGAAGCATATATCATTGCAACCGTCAGTAAAGGTTCGGGAGAATCTGTAAAGTTTAGGGAAGAAAAATTGAATTTTAACGAGACCATTCAAAAAGGACAACGTAGCTCGAAAGTAACCAAGAATATAGATTTAGATGGTTTGAAGATGGATGTAGGGGACGAACTCTATTTCTATATCGAAGCGTTTGATGAAAAGGAACCTAAACGAAATGTTACTCGAAGTGAGACTTATTTTGCGGTGATTAAAGATACGGTAACCAGTGATTTTGCAGTAGAGGGAACCTTAGGGGTAGACCAAATGCCAGATTATTTTAGAAGTCAACGCCAATTAATTATTGATACTGAAAAATTAATAAAAGACAAACCCAACATAACGGTTAAGGAGTTTAAGTTTAGAAGTAATGAGCTTGGTTTTGACCAAAAAGCCCTCAGATTAAAATATGGTCAATTTATGGGTGATGAATCTGAAATGGAAGAAGCACCCAAAGGGATCGAAACTGATGAAGCAAGTGAAGACCATGATCATACTGAAGATCAAGAAAATATATTAAAGGAATACTCGCATGACCATGACGGAGATAATGAACATAACCTAGTAGCTACAGAAGAAGCAGATGAAGCTGAAGATCCGTTACACGATTATTTACATAATCACGATGACCCTGAAGAATCAACTTTATTTGAAGAATCCCTAAAAACGAAATTGAGAAAGGCATTGAGTATAATGTGGGATGCAGAATTGTATTTACGATTATATGAGCCAGAAAAATCATTACCATTTCAATATGATGCCTTGAAATTGATTCAAGAAATAAAGAATAGTGCACGAATCTATGTGCATAGAATTGGTTTTGACCCTCCACCAATAAAGGAGGAAAACAGGTTAACGGGTTCTATAAAGGATATCGACAATTTTAGGAAAACAGAAAATATTGAAATAGCGCATCCATTTAAATCAATAGAAACTGCGGTTTCTAGATTAGAAGTACTGATTCAACAACAAGATGCTTTTAAGGAGAATGACAAGGTGATTTTTGCTGCTGCAGGTAATGAATTAGCGCAATTAGCAATAGACAATCCCGGGAAATATTTGCGTATTCTTCAAGGGCTGAAGAATATTGAAAATAATACAGGAAGAACACTCGGTAATTATAAAATTGTTCAGAAAGGCTTATTGTCGGCTTTGCCTAAGGCTAAAGAAGTACCTGGCGCTCGAAAAGGATATACTGATGAAATTAATTCTTTATTTTTAAAACAATTGGAAACCTATGATTGAAGGATTTTCATATGTACATAAAGATTTTCTGATACCGGTTCTTATTGGAGGACTTGTCTTATTCGGCAGCTATTTCTATAAGGAATGGGTTACAAGAAAACAGGGTAATTTTTTAATTAATATAATCGTCGCATTTCTAACCATTGCATCACTGATCATTCTGGTATTAAAACCAACTCAGGAGGTTGAAATTAATGACCAACAGGGTATTTTGCTTACAGAAGGTTTTAATGAAAAGCAAAGAGACAGCCTGTTGTCCCTCAAAAAAGGTGTAAAAGTGTTGACGTATAACCCGAAGAAATCTATTCGGAGGGAACTGGATTCCCTTACTTCTGTTTATGTTTTAGGGGAAGGCATAAAACCATTCGATTTCTCACGTTTTAAAGACATTTCGGTTGAATATATTCCCGCTAAGAAACCATTAGGAATTACCCAGCTAAAGTATACCAAGCAAATTTCGTTAGGTGAAAAAATAGAAATTGTTGGCAGCTACAATCACCCAGTTAAAGGCTCATTTTTAGTTTTTGAAGATTCACGAGGCAATGGTTTAGATTCTGTTCAAGTCATTGATAATGACAATACTGATTTTTCATTAGCTGGTAGTCCGAAAACAAGTGGAGAATATGTGTATCAACTTGCGGTAAAAGATAGTACTGGAGTTTTAATAGATATCAATCCATTACCGGTAGAAATTAAGAAGAAGCAGCCGTTACGGGTATTGATATTAAACAATTTCCCAACCTTTGAAACAAAATACCTAAAGAATTTTTTAGCAGAGGAAGGTCACGAAGAAATTGTGAGAAGCCAATTGACAAAAGGCAAGTTTAAGTTCGAATATTTCAATACGAGTAGTACACCTGTTTATCAGTTTACTGATGAGATTTTAAAACGGTTCGATTTAGTCATTACAGATGCAGATACCTATTTTAGTTTTGGGTCTGCAACTAAAAATCGCTTTGAAAAGAATATTAGAGAAAATGGGTTAGGGGTATTCATTCAGCCAAGTGATTTTCTTTTCAATTTGAGTACAAGGTCATCTTATTTTAGATTTAAACGAGATGGAATAAAAGATGTTCAATTATTGAATAGTACTATTGCCTTAGAAAAATACCCTTATGAATTTGATGAAGAATTTTTGGTGAAATCACTAATAGTAGGGGAAGGTAAAACTATAGCCGTGTATAAACAAATGGGATTAGGCAAGGTTGCAACTACAACGTTATTAAGTAGTTATCAAATGTTATTGAATGGCTCGGATCAAGTATATAAAAGTATTTGGACTAAAATTTTAGACGAAATTGCAAAAACGCAAAGTGTGCAGGTTGAATGGAAGGCTTACACAGAAATTCCAAAAGTAGATGAGCCATTTCATTTTAGTTTGTATACAAATCTACAGGAGTTCACTGTAATAAATGAAGATAGTATACGTATCCCAATACTTCAAAAACCAATGGTGTCTACTCATTACAAAGGAACAATTTATCCGAAGAAAACGGGGTGGCAACATTTAAGCATAGAAGGTGATAGTACTGCTCAATTTTCGTTTTTTGTCTATGATAGTATTGATTGGAAAGCGTTATCCACAACTCAAAATATAACCTCAAATCAAAAGAGATTTAAGAATGGTATAAACAAAAACAGGACGGTTATTCATAACCGTCCTGTTTCTCCAATATTGTTTTACGTCCTATTTTTACTGGGCGTAGGCTGGTTGTGGCTATCACCTAAACTATCAACCGAAAGGTGATTAAACCACTGTATTTTAATGCGGTAATTTATCTTTTACAAGACCGTAAATAAAAGTTCCCAAAAGTGCTCCTCCTATTACAACAAGAATCGAATAATAGCCAGCTCCTGCAAGAACATACATAGGTCCTGGGCAAGCACCTGCTAACGCCCATCCTAAACCAAAAATAATACCACCTAGTAAATAGTTAGTAACACCTTTCTTCTTTGGATGTAAATTCATTTCGGTACCGCCAATAGCTTTTATTTTGAACTTTTTAATGAGTTGAATACCTATAACGCCTAATACCAATGCAGAGCCAATAATGCCATACATATGAAAAGAACCAAATTGAAACATTTCATAGATGCGAAACCACGAAGCAGCTTCAGATTTATACATGATGATTCCGAAAAATATACCGATGGTTAAATAACTTAAATATTTCATACTATCCGAAAATTAGAGGGAATAAAAGGTGAATCATTACAAGGCCTCCAATAAAGAAGCCAATTACTGCAATAAGTGAGGGTAGTTGTAAATTGCTAAGTCCTGAAATGGCATGACCACTGGTACAACCGCCAGCATATCGAGCACCAAAGCCAACTAGGAATCCTCCAATAATTAATATGATAAGCACGAAAGGGTTAGTAAGTTGTTCCGTTGCGAAAAGTTCAGTAGGTAAATAAGCTTCACCGGCACTTTCAATACCATAATCCGTTGCAAGTTGTTGGGCAACTTCCGGGTTGATTTTCACGGTATTATCCGACATAAATTGGGAAGCAATAAATCCGCCGATAACCGCTCCTAGAACAATTATTAGATTCCATCTTTGTGATTTCCAATCGAATTTAAAAAAATCAGCGTATTTGCCAGCACCACCAATAGAACACATGGTTCTTAAATTTGAGGACATTCCGAATTTTTTGCCAGCAAATAGCAAAATAAACATGGTTAAGGCAATTAAAGGTCCGGCTACATACCAAGGCCAAGGGTCATATATCAAATTCATTGTCAATTAATTCTTGTTATTTGTAACTTAAAGAAGCGCAAAGAAAATGAATCTTTTACTAACGCTGTTACATTGGCAAGATATTAACTACCAATATGTGTTTGCTTTTCAATATAATGATAACATAAAGTAAGTTTTAATTTACTCGATAATCGAGATTTAAATGCTCTGAGGCTTGCCTTGAGGTTGTTTACTTTTTATATATTGAAAAGCAGACCATAGTAGCCTCTGTTCTGTTTAGAATTAGGAGTGAATTATTTAGAAAGGGTTAGTATCTAAATATTAAAACCCTATTTTTTCTTGATTCCTAATTTCACAAGAATGGTTTCCAACAAACACCATTTCGTAAACGCCGATTGTATAAGGTTTACCCCTATAAATACGGTAAACCATAACCAGTTTATATGTACATATACTGCCAATACGACGCTCAGTAAAACCATTGTACCTACTATTACTCTAAAATATGTATTTAACATGTTGATTTATTTTTAAGATTATATTGATTTTTCAATAGGAACTACCACTGCTTTTATAGGGTTGTTTGTTTCCAGATTTTGATTGAAGTCTTTAATAAGCTCAAATAGCGTATCAATATTTTCATCTTCGGTAAAAGAGAAGAACAAACTCGATTCTAGACCACCCTTCTCAATTGGAAACCAACTAGTGGTACGAACCAATGAAGTATGATTTTTATAGCCATCTATATCTGAACCGCTAAAGCTCTCGATCCTCGCTTTTTTAAAGAGTCGCAGAATTTCCTTTTCGAATTCTTCTACGACCGTTACGATTAGTAATTTCATTTTTATCGTTTTTAGTCCTTATTATTTTCTGTTATTTCTTGAATTTCCGTATCAGGATAATTCTTTCGCTCGATCATATAATAAACCAATGGCACAACCAATAATGTAAGCACCGTAGAAACAATAGTTCCGCCCATTAATGAGATAGCTAAACCTTGAAATATTGGGTCGAATAAAATAACGAATGCGCCAATAACCACCGTACCAGCTGTTAGTAGAATAGGAGTGGTACGTACAGCACCAGCTTCAATTGCCGCCTGTTTAATAGGTACGCCTTCGGCTAATCGCAGGTTAATGAAATCAATAAGTAAAACGGAGTTTCGAACCATTATACCTGCCAATGCAATCATTCCAATAAAAGAGGTCGCTGTAAAAAATGCGCCCATAATCCAGTGGCCTAAAATAATTCCGATTAATGATAAGGGTATCGCTACCATCATTACAATAGGAGCCTTAAAGTTTTGAAACCACCCTACAATCAATATATAGATTAAGATGATGGCTCCTAAAAAGGCAATTCCTAAATCACGGAATACCTCAAGTGTAATTTGCCATTCACCATCCCATTTAACTGTGTAGTCATCTTCAAATTCAGGCTGACCTAAGTACATTTCGTTAATTTTATACCCTTTTGGTAAGGCTATTTCTTTAAGCTTTTCTTCCATACCCAAAATAGCATAAGCAGGACTCTCCAATTCACCGGCCATATCTGCCATCACGTAAACTACCCGTTTTTGATTTTTACGGTAAATACTCTTTGCGCTTGTTGTTTCTACAATGTCGACTAAATCGGATATAGCCACCATTGTACCAAGTTTAGAGGTTATTTTCAACTGTGAAATATCTGAAATGGTTGATTTTTCCTTTTCATCCAATGCCAATATTAAACCGACTTGGTCGCTAGCATTCTCATCATATAAATTAGTTATAGCCCTATTCGATAATGCCATATTCATGGTGTAGACAATTTGCTGCGGTGCCACACCATAAAGCATTGCTTTCTCTTTATCGATTACGAATTGATATTCGGTTTGGTCTGCTTCAACAAGCCAATCGATATCAACGACATCATCGGTATTCTTTAAAATATCTTGAACGCTATTGGCAATTCTCATTTGTTCTTCATAATCAGGGCCATAAACCTCTGCTACAATTGTGGATAATACAGGAGGTCCTGGTGGAACTTCAACCAATTTTACATTCGCATTATATTTCGCAGCTATTTTTTGAATATCTGGTCGTAATAATTTTGCGATGTCATGACTCTGGGCAGAACGTTCACCTTTGTCAATAAGATTAACCTGAATATCTGCCATATTACTGCCACCACGTAAATCGTAATGACGTACCAAACCGTTAAATGTTATTGGTGCAGAGGTGCCAATATAATTTTGGTAATTCACCACTTCTGGGCGGGTTGATAGATATTGTGAAATTTCCTGTGCAACTACACCCGTACGTTCTAACGTAGTACCTTCTGGCATATCAATGACCACTTGAAACTCATTCTTATTGTCAAATGGTAACATTTTTACGGCTACCGATTTGGTGAAGAATAATACCATAGATCCCATGAGTAATAAAAAAGTCAATCCTAAAAACAACCAACGTTTACTTTTATTTTCAATTAGAGGTCTTTCAAATTTGTTGTAAATCCTATAGATAAAAGTTTCCTCTAAAGGTTTTTGTTGTTTCGCTTCTTCACCTTTTTTATCTTTTTCTCTTAAGAAAATATATCCTAAATAGGGAGTGATGGTTAAAGCAACGAATAAGGACAGAATCATTGCGATAGAAGCCCCAATAGGCATTGGAGCCATATAAGGACCCATTAAGCCAGATACGAATGCCATGGGTAGTACAGAGGCTATTACAGTAAATGTGGCCAATATTGTTGGGTTACCTACTTCATTTATAGCATACAGCGCAGCTTGTTTAAACGGTAGCCGTTTCATTTTAAAATGCCGGTGCATATTCTCGGCAATAATAATAGAGTCATCTACTACGATACCAGTAACAAATACCAGGGCAAACAAAGTAATTCTGTTCAGCGTGTAATCTAACATGTAGTAGCTCAACAGCGTTAAAGCAAACGTAATCGGAACCGATAAAAATACCACTAAGCCACCGCGCCAGCCCATCGCTAGCATAACCACAAGTGTTACTGCAAAGATGGAACCTATAAGGTGCAACAGTAATTCTGATACTTTATGAGATGCAGTTTCACCATAGTTTCTGGTAATTTCTACATGTACATCATCAGGTATAAGTGTAGTGCGTAAATGGTCAACTTTATCAATAACGATATCTGCAATTTTCATCGCATCGGCACCCTTTCTTTTTGCTACCGAAATGGTAACAGCTGGGTATTCAGATTTGTAATCAGCAACTTTATCGCTAGCCTGTCCAAAACCTAAAGACACATAACTCTGTGGAACTTCTGGTCCATCGATAATGCTCGCGATTTGCTTTAAATAAATAGGTTGGTCCTGCTGTACGCCAACTACAAGATTTTCAACATCGGTTACCGAAGCCAGAAAATTACCGGTATTTACCAAAAATTCGGTATCATTTTTATCAAAACTACCTGAACTCAATTGTGCATTGTTCGCCTTTATCATTTCAGAAACCGATAAGAAATCTAAGCCGCTAGCAGCCAATTTATCTTTGTCTAAAACCACGCGCAATTGACGGTCTTGATTACCGATTTTATGGGTAATCGCAACATCGGTTACCTTTTTAATCTCACTTTCTAACTCTTGTGCCATTTGGCTCAACTGGTACCCATCATAGTTCTCACTCCATAATGTCAGGCCCAGCATGGGTACATCATCAATTGCCCGTGTCTTTACCAACGGAAACGTAACACCCTCGGGCATTTGATCCATGTGCTTATTAATTTCATTGTACAATTTCACGAACGAACGTTCAATATCCTCGCCTACATAAAATTGAACGATGACCATTCCCTGTTCTTTCATAGAAGTTGAATACACATATTCAACACCTTTAATGTTCGAAATTAATTGTTCTAATGGCTTTATCACTCTCGACTCAACTTCCGTTGGACTTGCGCCAGGATAACCCACAAAAATATCGGCCATTGGCACATCAATTTGAGGTTCTTCTTCTCTCGGAATCAAAAACGAACTGTACACCCCAACGACCATAAATACAATCATCAGTAGTACCGTTAACTTGCTGCCTATAAATAATTTGGCAATTTTACCAGCTAAACCTTCCTTCATTATTTCTATATTTTATTTGTGTGTTACCACCTGCCGGTTGGCAGGCGGTCGGGCTTTCCGCTCATACTCCTCGGCACAAAAATGCCTGTGGGGTAACCGCTTCAATCCCTAACCCAGACTCGTTTATTGATTTGCGATTTTTGCTCCGTTAAATAATTTTCCTTCTGCAGAAACTATATATTGCTCATCGGCAGAAAGACCTGATAATACTTCTACTTCATCTCCGAAAGTTCTCCCCAATCGCAACCAACGCAACAGCGCGGTGTTACTTTGACTTACCGTATAAATACCTGACAACTGTCCATTCTTTACAATAGCTTCAATAGGAATCATGACAGCGGAAGTAGTCGTTTTTCGTGCTACAGGAAACTGTACTGTGGCATACATACCTGATAATATCTGTGCATCGGTCTTGTCTAAAATAACTTTTACAAGATATTGACCTCCTGTGTTTTTAGAAGAGGTACTAACTTCGGTCACCTTACCTTTTACATTCTCATTTAATGCTTTTATCTGCACAGTTACTTCAATATCACTTTTAACATCAAGAATTTCAGATTCTGGTACCATGGCCAAAACTTGATATTTACCTGGAGATTCTACTTCCATCAATGCCATACCTGGGTTTGCCATATCGCCTGCACTAATGAATTTATTAGTGACCACACCATTAAAAGGAGCACGGATATTCGCATAACCCATTTGTGCATTTACACCGTTTCTCATTTGTTTAGCAGACTCTAATCGTGCCTTAGCCATGTTATAATTGGCTGTGATATCATCAAGCTCTTTCTGTGAGGCACTGTTTTCTTGAAACAACGTTGAGAACCGATTATAGTCCTTTTCAGCATTGGTGAATGCAGCTTCAGCTTCAGTGATTCCCGCATTTACTTGTGCTAATTGAGCCGACATATTAGCATTATTGACGCTCATCAGTAATTGGCCATCACTTACTTTATCACCAACGCCAACATATATTTTATCTACATAACCCATCATTCGGGTACTGATGTTAGCACTCTTGGCTGCTTCGATTTTTCCGCTTACCGATAAAAATGGACTACTATTGTCTTCAGAAACAGTTTTCACTTGAACGGCTATAGCTGGTGAATTATCAACTACTGCTTTTTTATCTTCGCTTCCACAACTAGAGATTAGGACTGTTGCTCCTAAAATTGCTGTGATTATATATTTTTTATTTTTCATCTTTATGATTGGTATTAAGTAATTGATTTATCCTATTCTTTCGTAAGAAACTGTACATATGCCAAGGCATAATTATGTTGAAATATTGTAGCGTAATATTCTAATTGCTTTTGAGAATATTGCGTTTCAGACATCAGCAAATCAGTAGTTTTTTCTAAACCCTGCTTGAACCTATTTGTGCGTATGCGTAATGATTCTTCAGATTGTTCAAGTGCCAATTTTGTAAGCTTTAATTTGTTTTTAGCATCTTCAAAACCTCTTTTTGCTTTATTAAGTTCTAATTGACTTTCAGACTTGTATTGTTCTAACTGTAATTTAGATTTGTCATATTCAGCTTTACTTTTTTGAGATTTCCCAAAACGTTTACTGCCTTCAAAAAGATTCCATTTTAATTCTGCACCAAATAAATATCCTTGGGCTTGACCTTGAAAAATTTCATCATCATGTAACTCATAAGTGCCAAAGGCATTTAATCTAGGTAAGAAAGCCATTTGGTCTGCCTTATGCATTTGTCTATATGCTTCGGTAGCCGAATTCATCGCTAAAATATCTTTTCTATTTTCAGATAAGTTTACAGCCGTTGCAGTCGCAGAACTAGTTATGGATAGTGAATCAGAAGGTTTTAAAATTTCATTTTCATCAGCATTCATTAAAACAGATAGGTAGTTGCTGGCATTTAGAATATTACTTTTTGCGTATTGCAATTGATTATCTATTTCTGTAACTCGTACTTCTACCGAAAGAACATCAGATTTTTGTAGGTAGCCTTGTTTGTAGCTATTGTCGGCTATACGCTTATTTTCTAAAGCTGTTTCTTGGGCTTTTTCTATAACCTTCACGGTTTTATAGGCAAGTTGTAATTGCATATAGGCTTTTTCAACCTCAAGGGCTAGATAATCTTCGGTGCGATCCGACTGTAGTTCGGTAGCGTTCCATTTTGCCTTTGCAGCCTTACGTTGAAAAATTCCGTCGAAATTTATGAGCGGTTGTTGAACTTCTACACGAGTCGCATAATCTTCAATTTGTCGAGGGTCATTCAATACACTAGGATTAAAATCTGCCGCTGTTAAAATTTCTTGATTAAGTTTTGAGCCAAAAGCCATTAAAGGGTTCGTGGTGGCAATCGCTGTATGTGAAACGCTGATATTGGGTAATAAAATAGCATTGGTCTGATTATAATCACCCTTTGCAGACAACACATCTTGTTGTGCCATTTTTATCGTGTTATTACGCTCCTTAACTTTGGCTAACACTTCATCTTTAGTAATAGACTTAGTTTCTTGCGCTAGTCCCGAAAAAAAGACGAATAACACTATCATTCCTAATTTATACTTCATCGTATTCATTTATTTAATGCAAAATTAAGGCGGTAAAACAGGCTGCACAGTAACTAATGTTACCTAAGGAAATTTCTTTCTTAAAAAACATCTGTTTAAAAAAGAAAAGGCACTCTTTTATAAAGAGTGCCTTTTACAATCAACCGAAAAACAAAAGAAAAATTAGTTTACTCGAAAATCGAGATTTAAATGCTCCGATGCTTGCGTCGAAATCAAAATGTTCTTTCTTATGAATGCCTCTTGGGTTTACCCCGAGGTTATTTTCTTTTTAGGAGATTTTATAAATAAACTGAATAATAGTCCACCCATAAAACCGCCATATAATGTACTGGTCAAAGGTTTAGAAGTTATGGCACAAGTACCACTCAAACAACCAATTTCTGTGTAGTATATATACCCTGCTATAGCGTCAATTACCACACCGATTGTGGTTAGTATAATTACTTTTTTTGTCATTAGTTATTGGCTTTTCTTGTGCCCCCGTGACCGCCAGCCACAATGAGCATTATTTTAATACTCAGCCAAATGAACTTAAAAAATTGAATTATTGGGTTCATCATATAAAAGCGTTTCGATTTCGATATTCTCTGTGTCATTTCTTTTGGTTTTTAAGTTTTATTAATTCAAGTTTTAAAAGATTGTATCTCAAAACTATTCAGGAATTAGCCACCAAAAAGGTTTCATTTTCGCCTTATAAATAAAGGCATAGTGTAGGGCTAATTTTAACCAATGACCAGCTAAACCGATTTCACCAAAAGTCTTGTCTAACTGTCTACCTTGTGTATCGGGATATTTATGATAATCAGGTACAATAGGATAGGTGGTAATACTAACGCCACTACCTTTTGTCATTCCATAACCCGCAGATGCAATACATGCTGCCCCCATGTTACCCATAGAACCCTTATGGTGCAATTCTTTTTTCCCGTTAATGATATCAATAATATTGTCTGCCACTAACTTCGCTGTAATACCAGAAGGCATTCCTGTTCTTGGCGGAGCAGGGGATATGAGTGTACCATTTTTACTTACCCTAGGTTTAGAAATAGCATGCGGTGGAGCAAACGCAATACCTGGGGCGAATATATTTTTATACGACGGATTTTGGTAGATTTCAGGCCAATCTTGTACACTCCATTCTTCATATGGTTTAGGCGTATAATCGGCATCGACCAACATAAATCCTTTGAAGAGTTTTTCTGTGATATCTTCGTTATTTTTATTAAAAGCTTTAAAACCATGCCCTGAGAAAGCAGGTATTAGCATGGCAAAATCATATGTTTCAGAATTGTATTCACCATCTAGCGTTTCATAATGCGCTACACCATCTTCTATTTTGTTTACCCCTGCACCAATAATCCATTTTATACCACGGTCTTCAAAGACCATTTCGACCATTTCGCTAGATTTCATTATGTTGTTGCCGTAACTGAGCAGCATACCGTCCATACCAAAATCACCTAATTGATGCTCATTGGCAATCCATACAACTTCAGCTTTGTCACGTACATTATGTCGCCTTAGTTCTTGTTCAACATTTAAAATATATTCGAAAGCTGCACCTTGACACGTAGATTTTGCATGGCCAGTGCCAATTAGTATTTTCACTTTTTTGCCTTGTTTCATTTCCTGAATCAAGTCATTCAAAGCATGCCACGCATGTTCGGCATGTGTATATGTACAAACAGAATATGCTTTGTTAGTACCTGGGTTTAGGCCTTCGGTCATATCAAAGGCTAGTTTAGGGCCTGTAGCATTTATTAAATAATCGTAGGTTACTTTTTCGGTTTGTCCTTTTTTCTCATCGTTTACATATTCGATTTTAACAAAAGGCTGTGTAGTATCGGTATCACCTTCTGGGTGAAACGTAGTTACTTTTGCTTGTTTATAACCGATGCTTTTTTTCTTGTATAAAGGAGCCAAAGGAAATAGGATCTCTTTAGACTTCATTCTACCAATACCAACCCAAATGTTTGAGGGTATCCATTGGTAATTACTATTTGGCGAAACAACCAAAACTTCATGTTCTTTCGATAATTTTCGACGTAGATGAGCTGCTGCGACGTGACCGGAAATTCCTGCACCTAATATGACTATTTTTGACATTTCTACAAGCTTTTAAGTTTATACTAAGGTCACTTTAATCTTGAAGCTATACAGTAACCTTTGTTACACAAACAGGTATAATTCATTTTGTTACAATAGTCTACTGCAAAACAGTGATGGATTGTTAGAATTGCTTTGACGACAGGCTTAATAGCTATATTGATTAATATCATATTTAGATATTAACGGGATACTTAATTTTGAGGATACTATTTAAAATAGCTTAGAGATGAGAGGCAGTTCAAATACATTGATTTATGTCATTGCCGGTATTATTATTCTCCATTTTGTTGTCGGCTTTATTTGGCTGATCTATAAATTAAATAAGAAAAAAGAGAAGATAGATTAATTGATTCATTAACCTCTGCTTGATAGTAACACTGGTATGTATCTTAGAAAGGAAAAGGGGATAATAGTTATGATTTATTAAATTTATGATATACTTTTTTAGCCAAAACAAGGGCTAAGGCACCACCAATTGCTGAGACTAACAAATTAATAGTCAGTCGAAAACCATCAAAATCACCATTATTCATTATAGACCAAGGGTCAAAGCCTAATCTTCCAAAAGTTTTTATGAATAAGATGCTTCCAAAAACGCCTGCAATCGTATTGCCTATAACACCAAATGAGTACTTTTTTAATATAAAGCCTACACCATTTGCTGCAATTATTCCTATAACAATACTAATTAATGAAATTAATGTGCCTGTCATATGAGTCTCTTTATTCTAATGGCCATAATCCATATGATCTACTTTTCCTTTCATTAATCTTTTTTGAATAATCATATAAATGAAGAGGAGTATGAAACCAATAATTCCCCAATAAAGTGCTACTGATAAACTATAATCAGAAGCAGCTGTATTGTATATTGTTAATGGTTCATGTGTATCATTAACAGAAGGCAATATCACAGGAAATAAAGATGCTAATGATGATGTAATTCCCCCAACTATTAATAAGGTTGACAAGACAAAAGCATTGCTGTCTTTTTTGATTTTTTTAATAAAAAATAACCCAATTAAGCCTGTTAAATAAATAACTGGAAAAACAATAAGATAAGGTTTAAGAATAAAATTATCTAAAGAATTTGGATTCACTATTTGCCATACAAATAAAGAAAAGACCGTTAGAATCGTTAACGCAATGTTTAACTTAAAGATTACACTTTTAAGCTTGTTGTTTATTGACGAATTAGTTTTTAGAATTACCCAATTAGCACCATGAATAGCTAATGTTACAACAGATATTAACCCAATAATAATTGTAAACCAATCTATGACACCAGGATGTTCAGATAAAGGACTAAAACTACTATTCCATAAGGGTAGGAAAAAATAATGTCCTTCATGTACAGATATGCCATTATCAACACCACCTAAATTTACACCTCTTACAATATTGCCTAATGCGATACCGAAAAATAAGGCTAGTAATAAACTAGAAACTCCGAAAGATTTGTCCCAGATATCTTTCCACATTTGGAATTTAAATTGCCCCCTTAATTCTAACCCAATAGCGCGGAAAATTATTAACCATAAAACTAGTATCAATGGTAAATAGAAACCACTAAAAACCGAAGCATAGAATGTTGGGAATGCCATAAAAAGCATCCCACCGGCAGCGACTAACCAAACTTCATTAGAATCCCAAAATAGACCAGCAGATTTTGCAATGACTTCTTTATCTTTTTCCTTTTTAGCAAAGAACAAATGAATAATTCCTGTTCCAAAATCATAACCATCCAAAATAAAAAATACAGCTAAAACAGTGGCTATTAAAATGTACCAAAATATTTCCATAATTAATGTGTTTTAGGTTTTGGCCCTTCGTTAATGGTTTTGCCTACTAAGATTAAGAATAAAAGTCCCAATAGCATATATAAAGCGACAAAACCAAGTAAGGTAAATAAGGTGTTGCCAGATGAAACTGTTGGGGAAATACCATCGCTAGTTCTTAGTAAACCATATACTAAATACGGTTGTCTACCTAACTCCGCCGTGTACCATCCGGTAAGGTTTGCTATATAAGGGAACGGAACTAAAAACATAATGATCCAAAGTAATGCTTTTGCCGTGTACAGTTTTTTACGCCATAATAGAAATGCTGCTAATGCCATTATAGCCATAAAAATTGTGCCTAAACCAACCATTATATGATACGAATAATACAGTGCAGGAATGTTATCGGGCAATTCTTCTTTTTCGAATTTATCCATACCAACGATTTGCTTATCCCATTCTTGATAGGTTAAAAAACTTAATATGTTCGGAACGGCAATTTTGTTATCTAGTTTTTTCTCAACCATATTAGGTTGCCCAATAAGTACAATTTCTGCACCAGCGTCTTCGGTCTCAAAAATACCTTCCATAGCGGCAAAAGCTGCTGGCTGGTATTTTGCGACATTTTTCGCATTCCAATCTCCAGTAGGGAAGGCCACCAAAATACTGGAAACCAAACCGAAAATAACTCCGGTTTTTAAAAACAGTTTTCCGTGTTCAGTCTGTTTATTTCTAAGCAGGTAAAAGGCCCCTATACTAGCGACCACGAAAGAAGAGGTGACTACAGAAGCTAATTGATTATGTAAAAAAGCGGGTAGAAGCCAAGGATTACTAAACAGTGCAGAAAAATTTTGTAAAACGAATTTTCCATTTTCCAAAATTTCATACCCTACTGGGTGTTGCATCCAAGCATTGGTTGCTAAAATAAACCAACCACTAGCCCAAGATCCTAGAAATACTAGAAAGCCAGTTAAGAGGTGTAATTTTTGTCCCATTAACTTTTCGCCAAAAATAAATAGTGCCAAGAAAGAGGATTCTAAGAAGAAAGAAAACATGCCTTCCATGGCTAAGGTCTGCCCAATAATACCACCTGTTAGTTCAGAGAATTTTGCCCAATTAGTGCCAAATTGAAATTCCATAGGAATTCCTGTTACGACGCCCATGGTAAAATTGATGGCAAAAATTTTCATAAAAAATTTAGCAGCATCGTTATATTTTTCAATCTTATTTCTAAGGTATTTCCATTTAAAGTAGACTATCAATAATGACAATCCCATGGTTAATTGAGGAAATATATAGTGGAATGTGATAGTAAATGCAAATTGCAGTCTATCGTAAAAAATCATGTCTTCCATAATCTATATTCTTTACAGCTTTTAGGATGGTTACAAAAGTAGACAACAGATGATTTTTAAAGGTAACCATTGATACATATTTCAAAAAAATCGTACTTAAAAGCCCAATTTTAACAAGATTAAATGTTGAATGCTTTTTTATATGAGAATGATTGATTTATAATTTTAAACACAATGTTTTTAAACGTCAAATCCCCTGAAATTTGAATTAACAAACTTCAGGGGATTTAAGATACTATTTTAGTAATTAGTCTTTGTATGCAGATAGCATCCATACTAATTTTTCTTGTTGCACAATATAATCGCTCATTAAAGAAACTGTTCCTTCGTCTTCAGCCTCGGCAGCAATTTTAAGTGTTGCTCTCTCTTTTTTTAGTAAAATAGTCAAGCTTGCTAAAATATTATCTACAGCTATATCTCCGTCAACAACATTTTCGATAGGCTTAATTTCTGAGTTTTCAATATACGTTGCGAAGGTATGAATAGGGGTAAAGCTCAAGGTTAGTACACGTTCAGCAATTTCATCAACCTTAATTAAAGCGTCATTGTATAATTCCTCGAACTTAAGGTGAAGCTCAAAAAACTTTCTTCCTTTAATATTCCAATGAAAACCTCTAAGGTTCATATAGAACATTTGATAATTCGATAGTACATCATTTAAGTGATTAGCGATATCATTTGAACTTTTTTTATCTAATCCGATATTTGATAGTTCTGTATTCGTCATGGTATTTAGGTTTAAAGAATTTTTATAATTATTAATAGATAAAAATTATAGATAAATTAATTTTCGATAAAGATAATCTATAATAAAAAAGGGAAGGGTAACTTAGGTTACATAAATCTTTTTTTAACTTTTTTTAACAATAAAAATGGAGGTGTTAAGACAATGATTAAGTTCATCGTTCTGCGATAATGAGTTTATCTTAATTATTCTGTTTATGTGACCAAAGTCACATTTTGAACCAATTGTGGTCATTAATTTTGCCGCATGAGATTGTCTGGTTTTATCATATCGACTTTTTTTGTGATTATTGCTCTGGCGAGTAGTCTTAAGACAGCTAGTGTTATGAGCTATTATGCACTATTTACCGATGATTTTGTAGAACGATTTTGCGAAAATACAGCTCGACCAGAAATGCATTGTGATGGTAAATGTGCTTTATCAAAAATGTTACTGCAAGAAGCAGGGGATGATCAGACGCCGATAAATCTAGATTGGTTGAAAAACGAAACCGTACTATTTGTCGGTCCGCTAATTACCTTTAATTTTTTACAGTTACCTCGAAAAGAATTAAATAAACTACAATATAGTGTTCTATATGATTTTCATTTTTCGAAACGCATAATTCATCCTCCCCAATTTTAGGAATTTTATTCTCCATTTAATGAAGCCAACACTATTACTTATGGTGTTTTGGCATATTCCTATACATAATTTAAACATTTACAAATGAACCTAAAATATTTTTGGGTGCTCTCAGTATTACTATTGGGGAACCTAACAAACGCACAAAATTTAAAAGGACAGATTATATCAGAAATTAATAAAGAACCCTTAGTAGGGGCTCACATACTAGCCAAAAATGGAAAGGCAGCCTATTCTGATTCTGAAGGAAATTTCGAAATTAGAATTCCAGAAGAAGGTACTGTACTAACCATTTCCTTTATGGGGTATAAAACAATAGTACAAGAGGTAACCCTTAGTAACGAGCGCTTAGCTATTGCAATGCAAGAAGCTCCAATAATTATTAACGGTGTAATGGTTACCGGTAATGCGAAAACGGACCCTATACTTTTTCTAGAAACCAATGATTATGTCAAGAATATTGTACAGCCAAGAAATGTAGCCGATTTGTTTCAAGATATCAATGGTTTTTCATTAATTAAACGTGGTAACTATGCTATTGACCCAAGTTTTAGGGCAACACAATACGAACAATTAAATGTTCAATTTGATGGTGGAACCAAGGCTATGCACGCCTGTCCCAATCGTATGGATCCTATTACTACACATGTGATTCCTGAAGAAATCGAAAAAATCGAAATCATAAAGGGACCTTATACGGTGCGTTACGGAGCTACTTTTGGAGGCATTATTAATATGGTTACTAAAAAGCCTACAGATGAAGATTATGGTATTCATGGTAGCGTAGATGGTGGTTTTGAAAGTAATGGCGGCTCTATCGTGTCAATGGCACGTTTACAACAGGCCACCGAGAAGTATGATATTGTAGGCAACGTAGGGTTTCGTGATTTTGGTAACTATGAAGATGGTGACGGCGTTGAAATACCTTCTTCATTTAGAAGTTTAGATTACGGAATTAAAGCTGGGTATAATTTTACAAAACAACAACGTCTTCAAGCACATTGGAGACAATCGTATGGGCGTGATGTGTTACATGCCGGTTTACCCATGGATACAGAAAAAGATAATAGTAGTATTCTATCTTTAGATTACAAACTAAATGGTTTAACTGGTTTAGTAAAGAGTGTTGACGCTAAAGTGTACTACAGTTTTGTTGATCATATTATGAGCAATAAGAATAGACCTAGTTTTATGATGACAGATGCCTTGTCTGAAATAGATGCTACCACAGCAGGTGGTAAAGTCGAATTGAAATTAAAGCCAACCGAAAAAATGACGGTGTACACGGGTCTCGATTTTCTTGGTATAGCTAGAGATGGTGAACGTACTAGATTAGTAAAGAGAAATGCTATGGGGGCTTTAGCAACCCCAGTTCTTTTTACCGATAAGGTTTGGCAAGATTCTTATATCAACGATTTAGGGGTATTTGTTGAAAGTAAATATCATTTAACTTCAAAAACCATTGCAACTGTGGGTTTACGTTATGATAATGTGACCTCAGAAATTAAAGATTCGGCAGAAGATTTTCAAGCCTTATATCCAAATTTAGATAAACGTACAGAGCATAATATTAGTGGTACTGCATCTTTAAAGTATGCACTATCTACTCAGTTTATAATGGAGTTGGCATATGGTAGGGGAGTTCGTTCTGCAAACATGATAGAACGTGTTATAAATCATTTTACGGTTGGTCAAGATTCGTACGAATATATTGGTAATCCGAATTTAGATGCAGAAGTTAACAATCAATTCGAAATTGGTTTTAAGGGTAGTTTACCAATATCAGATTTAAATTCAGATAGGTTTAATTACAGTACTTCCTTTTACTATTCATTATATGAGAATTATATAGTTGCGGTAATTGATGAAACTCAAACTAGAAAGTACATGCCCATGCTTGAGCCGGTAAACCCTAAAGTGTTTCGCAATTTAGATGGAGCCTATAAAACAGGGTTTGAGATTAGTGGAGGAATTGATTTCTTAGAGGATTTTAATTTTACCACGGCATTAGCATATGTATATGCCAAGAATAAAGATTTAAATGAGTCTTTACCATTAGTGCCACCATTAACAACTCGATTTAAATTACAATATGAAAAGGAGAAATTTTGGGTAAATGTAAATTATACGATTACGTCTAAGCAGGAAGATATAGCGCCTTCTTTTGGTGAGCAAATTACTGCTGGTTATGAAGTTATGGATGTTCGTTTTGGAGTTGTTCCTATCAAGAATGTGACTTTAGGATTTGCGGTATTGAATGTATTTGATAAGACATATAATAACCACTTAAATTTTTCTTTCAATAATCAGGCAGCATTTGGTACGGTGCCTATTAATGACCCTGGTAGAAACTTAACAGCCTTTGCGCAGTACAAATTTTAATACCTAAAAAGGGGACCACATTTGGTCCCCTTTTTAAATATAATATCCTTCAATATTCTTCTTATGGCATTAAAATATAACCATCAAGTTGGTAATTGGCAAGCACCATCATAGCCGATAAACCTAATTCTGTATTTGGGTTTAAATCTTCTGCACCAATACCTCTAGATGCTGTAGCTTGGGCACATACTATTAGTTTTACACCGTAATCTTTTAAAAGTTGAATAACTTCTGCATTTGGGTTTTCCTTTTCGTATTTGGCTTTATACTTAGCATCGTTTAAAGCGGTAAATGTAGCCCCACCATGTATAGCTGCTACAATATTTACTTTATCGGCAGAAATACCATTAATACCTAGCATGTTAATCATACGTGCAATTTTAAAATATCCAATATTAGACCCTTCCATTTCTCGATCGTCTTTTAGGTCAAAAACGATATTGTATTCCTTATCAGCATCTGGTAGTGTAGTCACATCTTTAAAATCTTTAATTTTTCCGTAACCATCTATTACAGGAGTAATCCATTCTTGTGCAGATGAGAGTTGTGTAGCCATAATTGCTATTAAAATTAAAAGTACTTTTTTCATGAGTTTGTAGAATTTTAAATTAGTGTAGTTTGGTTATAAATATATGATGATAGCTACTAATGTCCGTTATTTTTTAAAGTAATAAAAGTAAGTAGGGTTATTTAACGCTACTGTAACTCATGTTACTGTCATTATTAAATTGAATTTCTAGATTGGTTGACTAAATTAGTATCACAATAATTTTATAAGCTCGTTGCACAGGTATGGAAGAATTTAGAACATTGACCAAAAAACTATATCATCTCTTTATAGTGGTTTTTATATTGGTCATGACCATATTTATAATGTTACTTATCTACGAGCCTAAATCTGAAAGTTATACCCCAATAATAACTGATGAAATTACTTCTATAACTATTTGGAAACCTAAAGATGCTATTACTGAAATTCCTAATATGTCCAAAGTGGTAAAAAAAGGATATTACTTGATTGCGGAGACGTCAAAGTATATGGGACCTAATGCCGAGAATGCCGAAGACCGATATAGTGGAAATAATTTAGCATGTGCCAATTGCCACCTGCAAAAAGGAGCTCAAGCGGGCTCTGGTTCTTGGGTAGGTATTTTAGAACGATTTCCTCAATTTGGAGGTCGTGGTAATAGAGAAGGTACTATTCAAGATCGAATCAACGGTTGTATGGAACGCAGTATGAACGGTAAGATGCTTCCTGAAGATTCTGATAAAATGACCGCTATTGTAGCCTATATGGATTGGTTGGGAGAAGGATTACCAGATAATAGAAAAGCAGAATTTAAAGGCTACCCAAAGATCGAGATTCCGAATGTTGCGGTAGATTTAGATAAAGGCAGGGACGTATATAACAAAGAGTGTATAATTTGTCATGCAGAAAATGGAGCGGGAGTACTAAATCCAATGGATGGTAAAACCTATACGTATCCGCCATTATGGGGGCCAGATAGTTTCAATGACGGAGCAGGAATGAATAGGGTAATTACTTCTGCAGAATTCATAAAAAGTAATATGCCTTATTTACAGGCAACTTGGGATAATCCTAAATTGACAGATGAAGAGGCTTATCATGTGGCGGGATATATTAATAGTTTTGCAAGACCACATAAGGCAAATAAAGAAAATGATTACCCCAATAAAAAATTAAAACCGGTATCTACTCCTTATGGTCCTTGGGTTGACGATTTTTCTCCAGAACAACACAAATACGGACCATTTCCACCTATAATGGAGTTTTACGAGAAAGAATACGGTATTACTAAAACGAAATAGGCTTTATGCGAATACTATTAATACTCTTTATTTGCTTGCCTATTTTTTCTTTGGGACAAGATTCTGTTGCTACTAAGAAGAAAGGAAATCTTTCTGGACAATGGCGTACGTATTATATGATGACGGCTAACAAAGATGATTTAAAGGATTTTAATGCTTTGGCCACAGGTGGTAAATTAAAATATCAATATGACATTTTAGACAATTTAGAATTAGGAGCAGCCTTATATAATACCACCAATTTAGGGTTACAAAATTTAACTGTTCCTGATAATACTACCGGTAGAATTAGCAGATATGAAGAAGGATTGTTTGATAGATTGAACCTTAGTAATGATGCTGTTTTTTTATTAGGGGAATTATATGTGAAATATAAATTGAACCAGCATGCCTTTACACTAGGGCGAATGAAAATAAATACACCACTTATAAACCCTGAAGATGGTAGAATGATACCCACTTTAGTGCAAGGGTTTTGGTATAATTATAAAGCGAGTAAAAGTACTTTTCAATTGGGGTTATTAAATGAAATAGCACCAAGATCTACAGGTCAATTTTACGGAATTGGTGAGAGTATAGGTACATATCCGGTTGGTAGAAACAAGGGTGGTAATGCTTCTCAATATTCAGATAATTCGGAGTCAGATTATATTTTAATGTTTAATGCAGATTTTGAAATAGCTAAGAATTTAAAGCTAAATGTATGGAACCAATATGTAGATAATGTGTTCAATTCTATCTACATTAAACCTTCTTTGAAGATATCTGAATCTGTACAAATAGAAGGGGAGTGGTTACACCTGAATAAGATTGGAGATGGTGGTAATTCTTTAGATTCGCTCCGCTATTTTAATCAGAATACAGCAGATGTTTTAGGGTTAAAGATTGCTTATAAAAAAAAGGGAGGGTTGGTGAGCTTAGCTTATAATAGAATATTGCCACAAGGTCAATTTTTATCTCCAAGGGAATGGGGTAGAGAAGATTTGTTCAGTTTTCAAAAGCGAGAGCGTAGCGAAGGCTCTGCCGATAATCACGCTTTGGTTCTGAACTATAAAAATGAGTTCGAAATACTAAAAGAGGATCTAAACCTAACTTCAATATTAAGTATTGGTAAGCATTGGAAACCAGCAGTAACCAATGCTGTTCTTAATAAATATGCCATGCCAGATTATACGCATATTAACTTAGATATATTCTTCTATATTAAAAAATTAAAGCACTTTAAACCAGAGCTTTTACTTACTTCAAAAATTGGTAATGGTGATATTCCAGATAATCCTAACTTCTATTTTAATAAGGTAGATATGTTTCATGTAGACGTAATACTCAACTATAACTTTTAAAAAGACTAAAAAAAACCCCCATTTCAATGGGGATTGTTTTTGGTAGTAAATTAAACATCTTTGCCCTTCATCATCTTATTCCAATACAAATAAGGAAGGCCATATTTTTTAAGCATCCATAATCTCCAATGTTCTTTAGAAGAATCAAAGATTAGCATCTGCTTCAGTTTTGGGTCTGGTGTAAAGTTGTTGTCATAATCAAATTCGGCCAAAACCATTTTACCGTAATCGGTTACTAAAGGGCAAGAAGAATAACCGTTGTAAGATTTAGTTCCCATTTTATGGGTATTTATTAAAAGGTCAATATTATCAACTACAATAGGTGCTTACTTACGAATTGCCGCACCTGTTTTGGCTGTTGGCAATGCAGCTACATCTCCTAAGCCAAAAATATTAGAGTATGTATTATGTTGCATAGTTTGATGATTTACATCTAACCAGCCCGCAGGGTTTACCAAAGTTGATTCTTTTACAAATTTAGGAGCTATAGAAGGTGGTGCAGTATGTAACATATCATAATGAATACCATATCGATTTCCGTCAATAATTACCTTAACATCTTTATAATTGTATTGAAACTTATCGTCTAGTTTTAAGTCATCAACTTTATTACTTGAAATTACGACACAACCTCCGGCTGTAATTTCTTGTCCCATTTCATACCATGCAATTTGTTTCTCGCCATCTACAGCGACTAATTTATGGTGAAATCTTAGGTTAATATCTTTACGGTCTACAACCTCCATTAAGGTTTTGGCTACCTCTTTTACTCCAAAAATAACGGTACCTCCAGTCGCAAATATAACATCGGTCTTTTTCCTAACACCACTTTTTCTAAAATGATTATCAGCTAAATACATGATTTTTTGTGGTGCTCCGCCACATTTAATCGGTGTTGTAGGTTGTGTGAATAATGCGGTGCCTCCCTTGAAGTTTTTAATGACATCCCAAGTATGTTTTGGATTTGTATAATTACTGCACACCACACCTTTATCCATTGCCTCTCCAAGTCCAGGTACTAAACTAAAATCATAGGCAAGACCTGGGGCAACTACTAAATAATCATAAGTAATATCTCCTTTTAATGAGGTATGAATAATGTTATTTTCTGGGTCAAAACCTGTTGCCTTGTCCTTTATCCAAGTAGCACCTTTAGGTATAACAGAAGACATTGGTCTGGCAGTTTTTTCAAAATCATATGTACCAGCACCTACGAGAGTCCACGCAGGTTGATAATAATGGGTGTCAGCAGGTTCAATAATTGCAACGTCTTTAGCTTTCTTTTGTGTGAGAAGCTGGGCTGCTACCATAATACCTGCAGTACCACCTCCAATAATCAATACCTGATGATGTGTGCTCATTTTATAACTATTTTTTAGAATTTAATAAATATAATAGTTATCAATTTCTAATTATGTAACAAGAGTTACATAAGTCAAGTTATATTGAAATAGGTAAATTAAATGATTCTAAAACAAATAGAATTTGTTTTAGAATCATTTAAGAAATAGCCTTATTTTTTCACCCTGCAGGTATTAGCACCAAACAAAGTATATAATGGACAAAAACTAACAAATGTTGTTAAGATTAATATGGCTGCTACTGCCACTACTATATAGCCTAAAGTTCCACCAACAGTATCCGTGTAAAATGTAGTTAAAAGAGCTACGGCTATAAAGAATCTAATAAATCGGTCTGTACTTCCCATATTTTTTTTCATGACACTAATTTTTATTTTATGTGTTAAACCGCAAACTGTAATGATGTGTAGGTTATATAGACAAACAGAGTAGCACTATAGTTTTATGTTAAAGATATACTGCAAAGTAATATTAACCTATCAGCTTAAGTATGACATTTGTCATAATTGAAGCTTAAGATAATAGTAGGTTAATATGTAACAAGAGTTACAGAATTGCTGTTTATTAAAAAGTATATTTACCAAAATCGTAATACGAATGGAAGCATATGTAGATGCATTTTTAAACGCAGTTTCGGGAACATTTAGTTGGACCTGGAAATCTATTATTTTTAATGTGCCATGGTACCTTAATTACTTTTGGGGCTTAATCTTTATCTCTTTGATAGTTTGGTTTTTAGAAATCGTTTTTCCTTGGAGAAAGCAACAAGGGGTTTTTAGAAAAGATTTCTGGCTAGATGGTTTTTATATGTTTTTCAACTTCTTTTTATTCGCGATAGCCATTAGTGGTATTTATAAAATAATAAATGTTTTTTTTGGGGATATAGGTATTACCGCAAATAGTCTGGCGGTTATAAACATATCTCAATGGCCAATGTGGGGTCAGTTGTTGCTATTTTTTATTGTATTGGATTTTGTACAGTGGTTTACTCATATACTATTACATAAGTATGCTTTTCTATGGAATTTTCATAAGGTACACCATAGTGTTAAAGAGATGGGATTTGCAGCACATTTACGTTACCATTGGATGGAGAATATATTCTACAAACCCCTGAAGACATTCGGGGTCATGATTCTTGGTGGTTTTGAACCCGAACAAGCATATATTGTTCATTTTGCAGCCATTGCTATTGGCCATTTTAACCATTCGAATATAAAAATTACATGGGGTCCGTTGAAGTATATTTTCAATAACCCTGTAATGCACTTATATCATCATGCTTATGACCTGCCAAAAGGAACTTATGGTGTAAACTTTGGTATCAGTTTAAGTATATGGGATTATATTTTCAAGACCGATTATATACCTGAAGATAGTGGAGATGTAAAGTTAGGTTACCCTGGAGATGAGAATTTACCAAAAGACTTTCTTGGGCAAATGGTACATGGTTTTAAAGGCAAAAAGAAGTAATTAATTACTTCTTTTTGCCTTTAAATAAGAGTTGGGTTTATTTAGATAATTTTCCAGAAGCACAGCTTACAAAAGATTTAGCTTTTGATAGTACCGAATTACCTTGATCAATACTTGGGTATCCAATTGACTTTAGCTTATCTTTTACTGTAGTAATAGCCTCTTGATTTGATACATCGAACTTTACCGATGACGATTCTACGGATACAGTTACATTTGTTACCGCAGGTAATTCTTCTAATTTAGAGATAACCGTTTTGGCACAGCCGCCACACTTTAGATTTTGAATAGGAATTACTGATGTCATATTTTATTATTTTATTTCGTCGTTGAAAGTTATACTCCAAAGACCCCTTACTTCATTTTCTTTATAATCAATAGCTTTGTCATAAGGATATTTATCGTTTATGATCTGCATAACCTTTGGGTCTATATTCGATACAGGTGTTCCATGGCAATTTAAGCACATGGTATTCGTAATAATAGGAGAATAAAAATTTGTAATGCCATTTTCCGTAGTTAAAATGGGCTCATAAGACTCCTTATTGTTAATTTTTGATTTAAAATATTCAATATACTCAAGCTCTTTTTCATTAGCTTGATTTTCAAGGTTTCTAGGCTTATCGGTTACCCTTCTGATTTTGGCATTGTGTATAATTGCCATGCTATCGGTTAGTGGACAAGCTTTTTCATTACAAAACTCTACTGCAGCCACAACACCATTTTTCTGTATGTTCGATATGAGGTTTTTACCTAGAACCTTTTGAGTACTTTGGGCATACATTTTACCTTTTTCCATGAAATACATGTCATCGATATCAGTATTTGCATTCTTGTCATTTTGAATTTTAGATTCATATTGGGGATTATTTAACCCCTCTTGTTTAACTTTAGGAGAATCTTTACAACCAAGCATAAAAGCAACTACTAAAAATAGCGCAATATTTTTCATCCGATTAGAATTTTATAGTTTGCATGATGTATTAAATACAGCTTTCGTATAAGGGTACATTCTATATTTTACCGCGCCCATAAATAGAAATAGTTTCTTGATTTAATTCCAAGAACTATAACCGCCTTTTAAATCATATACTTCAAGAAAGCCCATGTTTAATAACTTACGTGCTGCTTTTTGACTTCTGGCTCCTGATCTGCAATAAACATATACCGCCTTATTTTTATCTAACTTTTCAAAGAAATTTTTAAAATTGTTAGGGTTAAAAAAATCAATATTAATAGCATTTTTAATATGGCCGCTATTAAATTCAGATGCCGTTCTAACATCAATAGGTTTTATCTTGTTTGTAATAATGGCCGTTGCATACTCATTCTTTTTCAAAATAGTAATCTGGCCTAAAGTTTCTTTTTTCTTGCCAAAAATGGCGTCTAAAAATGACATAATTATTCTGTTTAAAATTAATATTCAATACTAAAAGGAAACAGCCTTTTTCAAGACCGTTTCCTGAACCAACCAACCAATAAAAAATTTAATTAAGACTTTTCTTAGCTAGATACCAATCAACTTTTTCTAGGGTATCATCTGCAATTCGAGCATTTAGTTCATCTAAAGTTTTAGGTGGAGAAACAATTACCTTGTCTCCCTTTTTCCAATCTAATGGCATCGCTACTTTATATTTGTCAGAAGTTTGTAAGGCTTCTAAAGCTCTTAAAATCTCATTCATATTACGACCTACATTTAAAGGGTAATACATAATTAGACGTATTTTTTTCTTAGGATCAATAAAGAATACTGCCCGTACAGCTGCAGTTTCACTTTCATTAGGCTGTAACATTCCGTATTTCTTGGAGACTTTCATATCTATATCTGCTATGATAGGAAAATCGAAATATACCCCTGTATTCTGGCGAACATTTTGAACCCATCCTAAATGAGCATGAACACTATCTATACTTAGACCAAGAAGTTCTGTGTTAAGTACATCAAATTCTGGTTTACGTACTGCAAAGCCACTCATTTCAGTAGTACAAACAGGTGTGAAATCTGCAGGATGCGAGAACATAACTATCCATTTGTTTTTAGCAAAATCTGATAATTTAATTTTTCCTTTTGTAGTAACAGCCTCAAAATCTGGAGCGATATCTCCAATTCTTGGCATACTGTTCACTTCAATATTATTTATAGTTTCCATGTTGTATTAATTTTAATTAAAGGTATAACTACACCATAATTACTACAGTAACTCTTGTTACATAGACCATAAAAAATATAAAAATTTAAAAGGTGTATTTCTTAAGAAATACACCTTTTAACATCAATCTAAAAAACTAAAACAGTTCTTTAATTTATAGGTAGTTATACTACCAATACTGGGTAATATTTATAATGTAGTAGGACAAATAAACTCAGATACTTGAATACCAGTTTCTTGTATAGCCTTAAAGCCGTCTTTTACATCAATGAGGTTATGTATACCTCTGCTTTTTAAAATGGAGGAAGCAATCATACTTCTATAACCACCGGCACAGTGTACATAAAATATCTTATTTTCAGGAAATTCTGCTAAGTGGTCATTTAGAAAATCTAATGGTGTATTTACAGCTTCTAAAATATGCTCAGATAGATATTCAGATTCTTTACGTACATCGAACACAGGGGCTTTTTCACTTTCAATAATTTTTTTAAGCTCACTTGCATCGACTTGACTAACGGTATCATATTCCATTGCAGCTTTTTTCCATGCCTCAAAACCTCCATCTAAATACCCTAAGGTACCATCGAAACCAACTCTAGAAAGTCGGGTTACTGCTTCCTCTTCTAATCCTACTGGCGCAACTAATAAAATGGGTTGTTTTACATCAGCGATCAAGGCTCCTACCCAAGGTGCAAAACTACCGTCTAGACCAATAAATATAGAACGTGGTATATGACCTTTAGCAAAATCATCTTGATGGCGCACATCTAATACAATGGCTCCCGTCTCATTTGCCGCAGCTTCAAAAGCCTTTGGGGAAAGCGCTCTTGTACCACGCTCCAATACTGTTTTGATATCTTCATAACCCTCTTTGTTCATTTTTACATTTAATGGAAAATACTGGGGCGGTGGAAGTAGACCATCAATTACCTCTTCTATGAATTCTTCTTTGGTCATGTCTTTACGTAATGCGTAATTCACTTTCTTTTGGTTACCCAAGGTATCGACAGTTTCTTTCATCATATTCTTGCCACAAGCAGAACCAGCACCATGTGCCGGATATACAATTACATCATCTGCTAACGGTATTATTTTTTCACGTAAGCTATCGTATAAATATCCTGCGAGGTCGCGCTCGGTTAATTCTCCCATTTTTTGGGCTAAATCTGGTCTTCCCACATCTCCAAGAAATAAGGTGTCTCCACTAAAAATAGCGTAGTCTATACCGTTGGAGTCTTTTAAAAGATAAGTGGTACTCTCCATAGTATGACCTGGGGTATGTAATGCAATAATGGTTACATCGCCCAATTTAAATTCCTGATTATCTTTTGCTATAATAGCTTCGAAAGAAGGATTTGCTTTTGGCCCGTAAATAATATCTGCTCCAGTTTCTTTTGCTAAGGTTACATGGCCACTGACAAAATCGGCATGAAAATGAGTTTCAAAAATATATTTGATTTTTGCATTATCAGATTTCGCTTTATTTATGTAAGGTAACACCTCTCGTAAGGGATCAATTATTGCAACCTCTCCATTACTTTCAATGTAATAAGCACCTTGAGCAAGACAGCCAGTATATATTTGTTCAACCTTCATAAGTTCACTTTTAAAATTATGTACAAAATTAAACCTTGAGATAGTATTGTACAGTAACTTAGGTTACACTCGTTACTAGTTGCAAAAAAGCCCCGTTTTAAACGGGGCTTTTTTTTATCATTTAAAAAATCTATAATAGGGTAGAGGGACATACATACTCGGACTTCGGAATTGTAGTTTTCGAAATAGCTTCGAAACCGCCTCTAACATCTGTAAAATCTTGCCATCCTCTTTGTTTCAGAATAGAAGCGGCAATCATACTACGATAACCACCTGCACAATGAAGAACAAACGGCTTATCTTTTGGAAATTGAGCCAAATGTTGATTGATTTCATTTAAGGGAACATTAATTGCCCCAATAACATGCTCTGAATCGTACTCGCTCTTTTTTCTTACATCAATTATTATAGGCTTCTTATTCTTATTAAGAGTTTCTAATTCAGGACCATCAATTCTATTGATATCTTCAAAATCTTTTCCAGCGGTTTTCCAAGCATCAAAGCCTCCTTTTAAAAAGCCTACAGTATTGTCGTAACCCACTCTCGATAATCTTGTAATCGCTTCTTTTTCCTTGTCTTTATAAGTGACTAAAAGTATTTCTTGTTTTATATCAGGTATCATTTCACCAACCCATTGGGCAAAACTACCTTCAAGTCCAATATTAATACTGTTAGGGATAAAACCTTTGGCAAAGTCTTCGGCATTTCTGGTATCTAATACTAAAGCACCGGTTTCGTTTGCAACAGCTTCAAAAGCCTCTGGTGAATATGGTGTGGTAGCCCTATCCATAATTTTATCTAAACTCTCATAGCCTTGAATATTCATAAGAACATTTTTTGGAAAATACCCTGGAGGTGCAGTTAAACCTGTCAACAGTTCTTTAATAAACTCATCTTTGGTCATGTCTGGGCGTAAAGCATAATTTACCTTTTTTTGATGGCCTAAAGTATCTGTAGTTTCTTTACTCATCATTTTACCACAAGCAGAACCTGCACCATGGTTAGGGTAAACTATTAAATCATCACTTAAGGGCATTATTCTATTTCGAAGGGAATCGAATAAATATCCGGCTAATTTTTTTTCGGTCAAATCAGCTACAACATGTTGTGCCAAATCTGGTCTGCCTACATCACCAATAAACAAAGTGTCACCGGTAATAATACCATGTTCGTTTCCATTTTCATCTATTAAAAGATAAGTCGTACTTTCCATAGTGTGACCAGGAGTATGTATGACTTTTACTTTATAATCACCCACTTCAAATATTTGATTATCAACAGCAATTGTCGCCTCATAGCCAGGTTTTGCGCTTGGACCAAATACAATTTCGGCACCTACTTTTTTCTTTAAATCTAAATGACCACTAACAAAATCGGCATGAAAATGAGTTTCAAATACGTACTTGATTTTCGCGTTGTCTTTTTTAGCACGGTCTAAATAAGGCTGTACTTCGCGTAATGGATCAAACACAGCTGCGACTCCTTTACTTTCAATATAATAAGCGGCATGCGCTAAGCATCCTGTATATATTTGTTCTACTTTCATGGCGTAATAATTTTTGATTAATACTATAAAATTACTTCTTGTAAGTGTCTTGTACAGTGACATTAGTCACATAAGAAAAGAATTATTTAAAAAATTCCATATAGAAAATAAAGATGGCCATAACCAGTATAAAATAGCCGAATCCTTTTTTAAGTTTTTTGCCATCAATAAAATTGCTGAGGTAACTTCCAATAAAAATTCCGATAAAAGAAAGGCCTGTGAATAGAGCTAAAAAATTCCAATCAATTTCCATAGTCATGGCATCTCCTAGAAAAAACCCCATTAAAGATTTTATGGCGATTATAATTAATGATGTACCCACGGCAACTTTCATTTCAACATTTGCCAATATAACCAATGCGGGGATGATTAAGAATCCGCCACCAGCACCAATCATGCCTGTGATACCACCAACGATTAATCCTTCTAATAAAATCAACGGATAGTTATAAGCAACATCGCCACTTTTAACTGTAATCTTCTCTTTCTTGAGCATAGAATACGCTGCAGGAAACATCAATACAGCAAACAGGCCGAACATGGCCATTCTACGTGTAAATTGAAATGCTTCAACTTGAAATAAAATATCGGGCATTGCAGGTACTACATAATGTCTGACTACTGTTACGCCTATAATAGCAGGAATGCCAAAAACTAATGCCGTTCGCCAATCTACAAATCCTTTAAGGTGCTGTTTCCAACCGCCTACCAATGCACTTGCGCCAACGATAAATAGAGAATATGCAGTTGCGACTTTCTCGTTTATGGAAAAAAGATAAGCTAGAACGGGTACTGCCAAAATTGAACCTCCACCACCGATAAGACCCAATGAGATACCTATAATTAAGGCGCTTATATATCCAAAAACATGTAACATTTCCATAAAGGTATTTTATACCTCAAAAGTAAAGTGGTATGAAAATGTGTGCAGTAACAATAGTTACAGAAGTACTATAAATCTAAAATTTTAATGTAATTACGATGAAGTTTTATTTTACCCATCTCCTCTAATTTTTTTAATAATCTGGAAATCACTACTCTAGAGCTATGAAGGTCATAAGCAATCTCTTGGTGGGTACTATGAATAATATCATCGTTTGTTACCCTAGCTTTTTCTTTTAAGTAGCCAATTAAACGTTCGTCCATTTTTTGAAAAGCAATACTGTCTAACGTGCTCAACAATTCATTTAGACGAACATGGTAACTACTGAAAACAAAATTCCGCCAAGATTTATATTTAATGGTCCATTCCTCCATCTTTTGAATAGGAACCATTATTAGCTTGGCATCAGTTTCTGCAACGGCTCTTATTTCACTTTTAGTATCGCCCATACAACACGCCATAGTCATTGAACACGTATCACCTTTCTCTAAATAATACAATAGAAGTTCGTCGCCATCTTCATCCTCTCTAAGAATTTTAATAACGCCAGATATTAATAATGGCATTCCTCTAAGGTAATCACCAATTTCTATTAATTTATAACCTTCGGGAACCTCTTTAAAGGTACCTACTTGAACAATTTCATTAATTAGTTCCTCTTCAAAAATATTCCCGTATTGCTCTTTTAAGTCTTGGATCATTCTTTTTTTAATTAACTTCTTGTGCTATTTTCTTATCAAATTTAAAAAATATATTTGCCCAAATCGATTTGGAAACTGCCGCTATCCAAGGCATGGCAAGTATTAAGCTAATGACGATTATAGCAAACAATGACGAAACCTTAAATTACAAGCCGTAAATCAATATCAAAACATTAGTGGCCAACGCAACAGCAATACCTACGCCATAAGAAACATACATTCATCCACTATAAAAACTAGGTTTTAAACTGGAGATTAAATCGCATTTAGGGCATCGTTCTTTAATCTTGTTGAAATTACTTAATTTATAAGGATTTGCCTTTAGGAATTCTCCTTTAAGACACTTTGGGCATTTCAAAAATATGATACAGTACAATTTGGAAGCTTTTGCTAACATGACTTAAAAATTTGGAAACAAATTTATTATATCAACTCTTTTTAAAAGGTAATCATAGTTGCATAACACCACCCGATTGTATCCAATTTATAAAGGAAATTTAAAACTAATCATAAAACCATGAACTGACATTGGTCATATTATTTACTGTTTTTGGCGTGTAAGTTTGTTATTAAATCAAAAGTTTATGTGTTCGCTTGTTCAAAAATATAATGTACCTGGTCCTCGATATACTAGTTATCCAACAGTACCTTTTTGGGATATCAATACTTTCTCAGGAAAGAAATGGGAAGAATCGGTAAAGAAAAGCTTTCATGTAAGTAATTCAACTACAGGAATAAGTCTATATATACATTTACCTTTTTGCGAGAGTATGTGTACGTTCTGTGGATGCCATAAACGAATTACAAAACGACATGATTTAGAATTACCTTATATAAAATCTGTTTTAAAAGAGTGGAGATTATATAGTGCCCTTTTTGATAAAAAACCAATAATCAAAGAATTGCATTTAGGTGGAGGTACGCCAACGTTTTTTAATCCAGAAAATTTAAAATTTTTAATTGATGGTATATTAAGAATTGCCAGCAAAGCCAATGATGCAGAATTTAGTTTTGAAGGACACCCGAACAATACGACAAAAGAGCATTTACAAGCTTTATATGATGTTGGTTTCAGAAGAGTAAGCTATGGCGTACAAGATTATAATGAAACGGTACAGAAGGCAATTAATAGAATTCAACCATTTGAAAACGTCAAGAATGTTACCAAGTGGGCACGAGAAATAGGGTATGATTCAGTGAGTCACGATATTATCTTTGGTCTGCCACATCAGAAGTTAGAACATGTAAAAAATACTATAGCAAAAACCAAAGAATTGAAACCAGACCGTATAGCTTTTTACAGTTATGCACACGTGCCATGGCTTGCAGGTAACGGACAACGAGGTTATAATGATGCCGATTTACCTGAAGGCGATGAGAAGAGAACGCAATATGAAGTAGGTAAAGAATTATTAGAAAACTACGGTTATCAAGAAATAGGTATGGACCACTTTGCATTAGAGACAGATAGTCTTTACAAGGCTATGGAAAGTGGAGATTTACATAGAAATTTTATGGGCTATACAAGCTCCAACACTAATTTAATGATTGGTTTAGGTGCTTCTAGCATTAGTGATAGTTGGTATGGCTTTGCTCAGAATGTTAAGAATGTTGAAGAATATCAAAATTTGATTGAAAATGATATTATACCTCTTTATAGAGGACATATTTTAACAGAGGAAGATCAAATAATAAGAAGACATATCTTAAATTTAATGTGCAGATTTCAAACTTCATGGAGCGACTTCCAATTATACATTCCGGAGATGGATAGTATACTAAAGCGGCTAGGGGAGATGGAGCAAGATGGTATAGTTGAAATTAAAGAAGGTAGTTTGCTTATAACTGAAAAAGGAAGACCCTTTGTACGAAATGTATGTATGGCTTTTGATTTGCCTTTACAAAAGAAATCGCCGGAGACAAAACTTTTTTCAATGACCGTCTAATTTTTAGAAATATTGAAGTTGGTTGTTTTATTAAATTCTAAATAAAATTATTATGAAAAAAATTATAGTACTTACAGATTTTTCAGAGCAATCAGGTTTTGCTCTAAAAGCTGCTGCAGATTTAGCTAAAAAGCATAAAGTAGAACTTTTGGTAGTTCACATGTTAGAACTTAATCAAGCGATGATCTCTTCGCCTGACGGCATTTACATAGAACAGACAGTCTTTCTAGTAAAATTAGCAGAGAAGAATTTAAAAGAATTCTTGAACAAATCATTTTTGGAAGGATTAACTGTTACTCCCGTTATTAAGCATTATAAAGTTTTTAGTGAACTTGATACTATAGCAGAAGAACATGATGTAGATTTAATTGTGATGGGTTCTAATGGCGCCAGTGGTCTTGAAGAAATTTTAATTGGTTCTAATGCTGAGAAAGTAGTCCGAAATTCAACTACACCCGTTTTGGTTATTAAAGGGGAGGTTGAGGAATTTAGTATAGATCGATTTGTTTTCGCATGTGATTTCAATGATGATAATCTACCTGCTTTTCAGAAAGCTAAGGAATTTTCAGAATTACTCAATGCTAAAATGCAAGTTGTTTTTATTAACACACCAAATGATGAATTTTTAAGCAATAGAGATGCTTATCAGAAAATAAATAAGTTTCTAACTAAGGCCAACGCTAGTGAGCAAGTAGAAATTTATAATGATTATAGTGTAGAGCAAGGCATACTTAATTACGGTAATACTATATTGGCAGATGCTATTGCCATGCCAACACATGGGCGTAAAGGTCTTTCACATTTGTTCAATGGAAGTATAGGCGAAGATGTTGTTAATCACGCTAGAATTCCGGTGATTACGTTTAAAATATAGTAACTATCCATTATAACTATAAGCAAAGAAAAACTCAAGGTAATACCTTGGGTTTTTCTGCTTATTTATGAATTAAGAACTTTCATCATAAAACTATATTGTTCGTGCATTTGGGGCTTGCCTTTTTGTTTACCGCTACGTCCAAAAAAGTAAAGAACGAACCATATGACTACAATTATACCCATTAACCCTAATTGTAAGCCGTAAGATTTATCTAAGCTCGCACTAGAATAGGCCCAAATGCCTAGAATAATGAACAAAGTTGCTATAACAAAGTGCACAAACATAAAAAAGGTCCATAGGGTAGGGTTTGGTCCAAACACACCATAAACACGGCATTTAGAAAAATCTACCTCATCAATTTGTAAATGTAATTGAGGTGACCAAAAATGGTTGTTCTTAGCGTTGAATTTAATAAAGACATGCTCATCTAAACGATTTACAAGAAAGGGATCATACCCGGCAGTCTCAAAATTTAAAAGTAAATTTTCTTTGGATTGTACTACATCTAATTGAAACCTTGGGCGAAGTATAATTTCGTTCGGTAACGGTTTCATATAAAAATAGTTAAATGGCCGTGGCCGTTAGTTGTGACATTCTATAGCACTTGAGGCTAATTGTGTAACAGGCGCTGGTGATACATACGGAATACCCAAACCAAGACCTCTAAGTATAAAAAGTAGGCCGATGACAACCACAAAAACTGGAATGGCCTTTTGTACTTTTTGACGTATACCACCTTTTAATAAGCCGCTAAAATATATTGCAATAGTCATTAAAGGCACAGTTCCTAATCCGAATAACATCATATAAAGGCTGCCTTGTAAAGCATTACCCATGGCAATGGCTCCGAAAAGTGCCATATAGACCAAGCCACATGGTAAAAAACCGTTTAGGAAACCGATAGTTAAAAAGGTGTCGGGTGATTTTTTCTTCAATTCTTTACCGAGTTGATTCTTAACTTTTGATATGACTTTATATATAGGTTTAGAAAAATTGTATTTATTGAAGGTTTTATACGGAATCAAAACTACAAGTATCATTAAAACACCGACAGCTATGGATAGTTTCTGCTGTGCTCCAAAAATGGACAGTCCTTTTCCTAAAAAGCCAAAAACAAGTCCGATAAGACCATAAGCCATCAGTCGGCCAAAATGATAAATAAATATTTGTCCGAATTTCTTGTAATTATTAGATTGGTCTACCGGCAGCATAAAGGCAATTGGGCCGCACATGCCTACGCAGTGCATGCTACCCATGAGACCTAATATGATGGCAGATAAAATCATGCTTCTTTAAAAAGTTATACTTTCTTTATATAGAAATTCTTTTCCATGGTGTTTCCAGGCAATTTTAATGTCCCAACGACCGTCCAACAAGCGTTTGTCAGGTACGAGCAAATGTGAATTGGATAAAACTATGGGTAAGTCAAAATCCAAGTGCTTATTGGACGGTCTGTAAAGGGACACTATGCCTGTAATATTAGTATTATCATATCCTTCAGGAAAAACAACAAGTAATCCGTCGGGTGCTTTTTCTAATTGTATTTGTTCGCTAGAATTAATGGCATTTTGCTCAGCATCTATTTCTTTTTGATAACCGAGTTCAGCCTTGTAATACTCTTCAGTAACTAAATCATGATTAGCATTATGGCTCGTAGTCATTCGTATCACGAAAAAAAGAATGAAACTAATGAAAGCAATAAAAGCAATTATTATACTTGTACCCCAGTTTATTTTCATGATTTATTTACTTAAATACTATTTATAACTACGTGGTGCCAAAAAGCGGGCCGTGGTGGTCTCTATCAGTTTGTCATTACTATAAACACCAATTTTTAAGTTGTTCTTATCTCCACTTAAAGCTGAAGCATTTATTTCTATAAATAAAGTTCCTTCTGCCAAAGCTTCTGGCTGTACATCAAAATTCTCGTTCCGTACTAGTTTAATTTCACCTTTAGGTGATATCAATTCGAAATGAACATTATCTACCGATTTGGTGGTTTTATTCAATAGTTTGTATGTAAATACATTACTAATGATATTGCCATCTTTGTGTTCGTAAAGTTGACCTGGTAACCTCAAAATATTCGCTTCAAGGTCATTTCTCAAGAACATCATACCAACAAGAACACCAGTTAAAATAACCAATACAGCAGTATATCCTTTTAAACGCGGCGTAAACTTAAATTTTTTCTTCTCTGTAATTTCATCCTCACTGGCATAGCGAATCAACCCTTTTGGTAGATCTACTTTTTCCATAATAGAATCACACTCATCTATACAGGCAGTACAGTTGACACATTCTAATTGAGTTCCGTTTCTAATATCGATACCTGTAGGGCAAACATTCACACATTGAAAACAGTCGATACAATCTCCATTACCCAAAGCCTCTCTATCCTCGTTCTTACGCCATTTTTTTCTTCCGTTTTCAGCTTCACCTCTTTTGTGGTCATAAGCAACAACGATAGATTTGTTATCTAGAAGCACCCCTTGCATTCGGCCATAAGGACAGGCAATAATACAGACTTGCTCTCTAAACCAAGCAAAAACAAAATAAAAGACGGCTGTGAATATTAATAAAGACACCATCGTACTCATATGTTGAGACGGGCCATCTGTAACATATTGTATTAAGCGGTCACTACCAATTAAATAGGCGAGGAAGACATTTGCAATAATAAACGATATAATAAAAAAGATAATCCACTTTAGTACACGTTTACGAATCTTTTCAGAATTCCATTCCTGTCTGTCTAGTCGTATTTGGGCCCCACGATCACCATCTATCCAATATTCAATTCTACGGAATACCATTTCCATGAAAATGGTTTGTGGACACATCCATCCGCAGAAAATACGGCCAAATGCCACAGTGAAAAGGGCAATAAAAACCACACCAATAATCATCGAAATAACAAAGAGATGAAAATCTTGTGGATAAAACGGGAATCCAAAAATGTTGAAACGTCTTTCTAAGACATTGAACATTAAAAACTGGTTGCCGTTAATCTTAATAAAAGGGGAGGCAATCAAGAAAGTTAAAAGAATATAGCTGACATATTTACGATACTTGTAAAGTTTGCCACTGGGTTTTTTAGGGAAAACCCATGCACGTTGTCCATCTTCTTTAATGGTGCCAATAGTATCCCTAAAATTATCTTGATCTTGTGCCATTTTATTTTTCTTTGTTGGCTTGCGAAGCGTTAAGAGTTCGCTTAATTCAGTTCATTGTAACCGACGTAGAATCTATTACCTGTTCGGTACTAGTTTCTTGTACAGGAGTTGCAGGTATAGGTGCATTGGGGTCTACCCAAATATCACCTTCAGCAGCTTTAGGGTTCGCAGCAGTAGTACCTTCAAAAGTTAATACATAACTCGCAACCTGTGCAATTTCTAAAGGTTTTAAACTTTGTTTCCACGCAATCATACCTTTACCATCACGACCACCTTCAGAAATAGTATGGAAAACATTCTTGATGCCACCACCTAAAATCCAATTTTGGTCGGTTAAATTAGGTCCGATACCACCACCGCCATCGGCCATATGGCAAGCAACACAATTAGATTCGAAAATTGTTTTACCAGCATTTAAATCAGAAGCGTCAGTTAAAAGCTCAACAGTGTTAGCATCAACAAGGCCTTTAGCGGTCTTTTTATATTCCTCAATTTCTAATTGTGCAGCAGCAACTTCTTGCTCATATTCTTGATCTTGAGTGTAATCGTTAAAGATGTGAAAACGCACTAAGTAGACTACTGCAAAAACTACAGAGGCATAAAACAGATATACCCACCATGGTGGTAAGTTGTTGTCTAGCTCACGTATACCATCATAGTTGTGGTCAAGAATTATCTCAACCTCTTCTTCCATAGGTTTCGAACCCAGCATTTTGTTGTAAATATTTTTACCCCAAGTCCATTCCCATTTTTCTTCTTTTGTATCTAAATAACGAGCTTTTGCTTCATCATCAAGTGTATGGAATAACACATTTTCAATTGCTTGAACTATAAATGCTATAGCTATTAATATTAGCAGAACAAGTGCCATAAAGGCAAACATTATTAATGGGTATGCGAGAAAAGCAGGTTTGCCACCACCATCTACGGTAATTTCCATGATTATAATGACCAGAAAGAAAGCTACTAATATTCTAAGCCACCAAGCTGTATTGTTTTTCATAATTAATCGAGTTGTTGGTTATCGTCTTCTTCTAAGGGTAATTCGCTTACTTCTTTAATGTATGATTTTGAGGCAGTTAAAACCCACCAGAATAACAAGGAGAAAAACACAAAGAAGATAAGTAATGATATCATGGGGTAGGTTGCTACGCCATCAATAGTTTCCATGTAACCTTTTACAAATTTGAACATGATTTTTAGTTTTAGTTGTCAGATAATATTTCACCAGTTTCTTTGACCTTAATGTCTGTTCCTAATCTTTGTAGGTAGGCAATTAAGGATACAATTTCACGGTCTCTCATTTCTATGAACTCCTCACCGTTTTCTGCAGCATATTTTTTATCTGCTTCGTAGGATCTTGCAAAATCTGGATCACTATATAAGTTCTTTTCAATTTTCTCTGCCTGTGCATCCATAAGAGCATCTGCATTTGCAATTTCTTCATCAGAATAAGGAACACCCAAGGTTACCATAGCTTCCATTTTGGTTTGTATATTGCTACGGTCATGCTCGTCACGGATCATCCAAGAGTATGAAGGCATGATTGAACCAGATGATGTACTTTGTGGATCATACATATGGTTTAAGTGCCAGTTATCAGAGTACTTACCACCAATTCTTAATAAATCTGGACCAGTACGTTTACTACCCCAAAGGAATGGGTGATCATAAACGAATTCACCAGCTTTGGCATATTCACCATAACGTTCTACCTCACTTCTAAAAGGGCGAACCATCTGGGAGTGACAGTTTACACAACCCTCTCGAATATATAGATCACGACCTTCTAATTCTAAAGGAGTATACGGTTTTACACTTGTAATAGTAGGTATGTTAGATTTCACCAAAATGGTAGGCACAATTTGTATAATACCACCAATCAAAATAGCTACGGTAGCTAAAATGGTTAATTGAATAGGCTTACGCTCTAACCAAGTATGGAAAGTTTCTCCTGCTGTTCTATGCTTAGAAACACGTGTAAGTGCAGCTGCTTCCGCTAACTCATCTTCTATTGTGCTACCAGCTTTAATAGTACGTACCACGTTGTAAATCATAACACAAGCTCCTACAATGTAAAGGCTACCACCAATGGCACGCATCCAATACATAGGCATAATTTCGTGTACGGTTTCTAAGAAGTTACCGTATACTAAAGTACCATCTGGATTAAATTCCTTCCACATTAAGGCTTGGGTAAATCCAGCAACATACATCGGTAATGTATAAAGAATGATACCCAAAGTACCAATCCAGAAGTGGAAGTTCGCCAAACCAATAGAGAACAATTTGGTTTTTGTCATTCTTGGAACCAACCAGTATATCATACCAAAGGTTAAGAACCCGTTCCATGCCAATGCACCAACGTGTACGTGTGCAATAATCCAATCACTAAAGTGGGCAATTGCGTTCACGTTTTTAAGAGAAAGTAACGGACCTTCAAAGGTTGCCATACCGTAACCGGTAATTGCAACAACCATAAATTTTAAAACAGGATCGGTACGTACTTTGTCCCAGGCACCTCTTAATGTTAGAAGTCCGTTTATCATACCACCCCAAGATGGAGCTAACAGCATGATTGAAAAAGCAACCCCTAAATTCTGAGCCCAATCTGGCAAAGCAGAATATAATAAGTGGTGAGGTCCTGCCCATATGTATATAAAAATCAAAGACCAGAAGTGAACAATAGAAAGTCTATAAGAATACACTGGTCTGTTGGCTGCTTTAGGAACAAAATAATACATAAGTCCAAGGAACGGAGTAGTCAAGAAAAATGCAACCGCATTATGACCATACCACCATTGTACTAAGGCATCTTGAACACCAGCGTAAACAGAGTAACTCTTTAAAGCACTCACGGGTAACTCTAAGTTGTTAAAAATATGAAGTACTGCTACAGTTACGAAAGTCGCTAGATAAAACCAGATGGCCACATATAGGTGGCGTTGTCTTCTTTTTATCATGGTGCCAATAAGGTTAACACCGAAAGCAACCCAAATTATTGCGATAGCAATATCAATAGGCCATTCAAGTTCAGCGTATTCCTTGGAACTAGTATAACCTAGAGGTAGCGTAATTGCCGCAGAAACAATAATAGCTTGCCAGCCCCAAAAATTAAGTTTACTAAGAAAATCGCTGTACATACGCGCCTTTAGTAAACGTTGGGTGGAGTAGTATACTCCCGCAAAAATAGCATTTCCTACAAATGCAAAAATTACCGCGTTGGTATGCAATGGGCGTAAACGACCAAAACTTAACCACGGTATACCATCGGTTACATTGGGGAAAATGAACATAAAGGCTAGCAATAAGCCTACAGACATACCTACTATGCCCCAGAACATGGTTGCATAAAGGAAATTTTTCACGATTTTGTTATCGTAATAAAACTGCTGTACTTCCATAATTATACTTGTTTATTTAGTTGGATTTTCTCTTGTTTGAGCTTTTTAGTAGTGGTCTTTTTAGGTTTGACCAGTTCATCATCAAAAAGCATACGTACCGATGGAGTATACGAATCATCGTACTGTCCGCTTTTCACCGAAACGATGAAAGCGATGAAAAAAATGACCGCAACAAGAATGCTAATGGCCAATAACACATAAATGACACTCATACCTACCTGAATTATAGCGTAAAATTAAGTGGGTTGTAAACCTTAGAAAATGACAAATGTCATACTTTCAAAATTTTCTTAAAAAAATCTAAAAATCATAAAACTTAAACAAATCATATAATAATGTAGTTATTTGATTGTACGTTAGTTAGTTGAAGATATTCTAAAGGAAAATACACAATTATTTAACTGTTAAAAAAACTAAAAATACAGATTTAATATGAAATCGTTCTAACCTTGACCATACTATTAAACCTTTTTGGAAAAGTTTAATTGACCTACTTGAATTCTCAATTTGGTTATGGAAGTTTTCGGCCAATAAGGTTTGTCATAATGGTCGTGAAAATTACTATGCTAATAGAGCTTAAAGGCATTAATATGGCAGCTATAACAGGCTCTAACTGTCCCGTAATTGCGTAATATAATCCTATGCAATTGTAGAGTAATGACAGTATAAAACTCAACTTAATAATATGTATAGCTTTTTTAGAAGCTAGAATATAAGTGTACAGCTGCTGAAACTTAGAAGCGTCAAGAATAGCATCACAAGCAGGGGAGAACACGTTAATATTTTCTGAAATGGCAATACCAACTTCACTTTGAGCAAGTGCGCCGGCATCGTTTAATCCGTCACCAACCATCAACACCTGTTTTCCTTGTTCTTGCAATGATTTTATAAATTCTAATTTGGTATCAGGTTTCTGATTAAAGTATAAAGGAGTCAACTTTGGTAATAACGCTTCTAAGCGTTCTTTTTCTCCTTCGTTGTCGCCAGATAATATGGCTAGACTGAGTGTTTCGGACATATTCTTAAAAATGGAAGATAATCCATCTCTATACTGATTTTGAAATACATACCTACCTTTGTATGTGTTGTTTGAGCTTATATAAATAGAAGTGTCGAGCTGGTCATCAGTTTTAGTTTTTCCAACAAAATCTGCCGAGCCAATTTTCATATTAACGTTGTCTTTGGTGCTTTCTAAGCCTTTACCTATATGCTCTTCATATTCGTCGAGGGTGATGATATTTTGCTCTTTAAGTAGTTCATATAATGTTCGGCTTAAAGGATGATTAGAAGCTCTAATCGTATTTTTTAAAATTGATTCTTCTTCAGCAGTCAGCGGCATGCCCTCATAATAGGCAGTACTTTTTTGTGTTGTAGTTATAGTCCCTGTCTTATCAAAAATGGCAGTATCGATTTTAGCTAATCGCTCAATAGTTTGGGTGTTTTTAATATAGAATTTCTTCTTCCCAAAAATGCGTAACATATTCCCTAAGGTAAAAGGGGATGCTAATGCAATGGCACATGGGCAGGCAATTATTAAAACTGCGGTAAATACATTCATTGCCTTAGAGGGGTCATAGAATAACCAAAATATTGTAGCGGTAAAAGCAATAGAAAGTACTGCGATGGTGAATCGCTTACCAATACTATCAGTTAGATTTTGAAAAGATGTAGCCTTGTCTGTTTTGAAGATGGAGTTTCCCCATAATTGAGTGAGGTAGCTTTGAGATACCGATTTAAGCGCTATCATTTCAATGACGCCGTTTAATTGTTTGCCTCCTGCAAAAATGAGTTCACCAGATTCTTTATTGACCGGTTCGGATTCACCGGAAACAAAACTATAATCAATTTGTGCTTTACCATACACTAGTGTACCATCAACTGGAATCATTTCTTCATTTCGAATTAATATTCTATCGCTTTTTTCGATTTTTTGAACAGGTACAGTTTCTTCTTTTCCTTCAGTATTTAGTCGCGTAATAGCTATTGGAAAGTAAGATTTATAATCTCGTTCAAAAGAAAGAAAACTATAGGTTCTTTGCTGGAAAAATTTACCCAATAAAAGAAAGAAGACCAGGCCTGTAAGTGAATCGAAAAAACCACTACCAACATGAAAAGCTATTTCAAAAGTACTTCTTAAGAATAGCACTAATATACCAAGTGCAATGGGTACATCTATATTTAGAAGTTTGGCTCTAAGGCCTTTATATGCCGACACGAAATAATCCCAACCGGCATAGAATACCACGGGTAATGAGAATATAAACATTAGCCAGTGAAAAATATGTTGGTATTTGTTAAGCCAAAATTCACCTCCGGTAGCAGCACTAGAACCTAAATCAAAATAATCAGGAAATGATAGAAACATGACATTGCCAAAAGCAAAGCCAGCAACACCTAGCTTGTAAATTAAGCTTCTATCCGTACTCTTTTTTTTACCATCAAAGTCGTCGAGAGAAATGTATGGTTCGTAACCAATATTAGCCAATAATAGCACTAGATTTTTTAAACTGAATTGTCCTTGTCGATAGGTGATTCGAATTGTCTTTTTAGGAAAATCTACTTGAGAATTGGTTACATGAGGGTTTAGTTTATTTAAGTTCTCTAAAATCCAAATACAAGAACTACAATGAATATTAGGTATATATAGGTTAATGATTTGAATAGAACCATCATTGAATTCAGTTAATTTTTCTATGATTTCAGTATTATCAAGAAAATCATATTTCCCTTTAATAGATTTGGGTGTTGAGCCGGCAGCTGCTTGTATTTCGTAATAATAAGATAAATCATTACTAGAAAATATTTCATACACCGTCTTGCAGCCTGAACAGCAAAACAGTTTTTCATCAAAACTAATAGATTGCCTTTCACAAGAATCTCCACAATGGAAGCATTTAGAATCGAGCATAATTTTAAACTTGGGCCTTTAACAAAGATGAGTACCAATGATATGAAAAAACATGATAATTATCAGTTTTTACAATTCCTAGCTTAAGTAATTTTGCGGTGTTAGGTATAAAGTAAATGGCCATGGAAAGTAAATGTGAGAATTGTATTGTTCGACAGTTTAATTCGCTTCGCGCATTAAGCAAAGAAGAGTTGAAAAAAGTTTCTGATTCTAAGATATCTAAAAAAATTAAAAAAGGGGAGTCTTTATTTGTAGAAGGGCAGAAACTTGATGGCGTGTATTGTGTTAAGGACGGAGTCTCAAAACTATCTAAGTTAAGTAGTAACGGAAAAGAACAAATAGTAAAGTTGACCAATAAGGGCGAAGTGATGGGGCAACGGTCGGTTGTTGCTGAAGATTTCACCAATTTAAGTGCTACTGCCATAAACGATATGGAAGTATGCTTTATACCTAAAGAAGTAATTTCTAATACGTTAAATACAAATCCTAATTTTTCACTTGAAGTATTACGCCACATGGCGCATGATTTAAAGGAGGCCGATGATGTTATTGTAAATATGTCTCAGAAAACGGTAAAACAGCGTTTAGCAGAGGCGTTTGTTTATTTAAAGAAAAACTATGGTGAAGATGAAGATGGCTTTTTGGTGTTGACTTTAAGTAGAGACGATTATGCAAATATTGTTGGTGCTGCTACAGAGTCTCTCATTCGTATGATATCTGAATTTAAGAAAAAGGGACTTATAAAAACGGCGGGCAAGAAAATTGGGGTTATAGAAGAGCAAACTTTACAAGAATTGGCAGATGGTTTTTTAAATAAATAGCTATGCTGATGAATGTCATAGTTTTAATCTGCTAGGCGACCTAAATTTATCATTAAACGACCCGTATCATTTATATGAAAAATATACTTGTACCTACTGATTTTTCAACATCTGCATGGAATGCCGTAAAATTTGCGTTGCATCTTTTTGAGGGAACCAACTGTGTCTTTTATTTTTTAAATACCTATACTCCAGAAATGCATAGCAATCGCTTAATGGCAGGCACAGTCTCGAGCTTTTCAGAAAGTTCGAAAGCAGCATTATCTTCTGAAAAAGGTTTAAAAGATATTGTAAGAAAAGTCAAAAAAGATTTTAAAAATCCACTTCACTGTTATAAAACAATCTCTTCATTTTCGTTATTAATAGATGAGGTGAAAGAAGCAGTTATCGAGCATGATATAGATTTCATAATTATGGGCAGCATAGGCGGCTCTGATGATGAATCGATATACATGGGTAGAAATACAGTTAGAATACTAAATGCTGTAAATAATTGTCCGGTATTGGCGATTCCGAAGGGTTTTGAATTTATGGGGTCATCGACCATTGCTTTTGTTTCAGATTCCAATCATATTTTCAGTAGTGGTGAATTGGACTCGGTTTTAACATTGGCTACTATTTTTAATAGTTCTATAAACATAGTAACTATTCAGCACAAATCAAGTCCGTTATACGAATTGCAGAAACTGAATCATGATTTTATAGAACAAAAGTTGGCATCTGTTTCACACACTTATCATCAATTAACCATAGATAACAATATAGGCGCATCTATAGAAGAATTTGTTGAACGATCTAAATGTCAATTGTTGATGATGTCTAACAGTGCCAATAGTTACATGAAAAATTTATGTCGTGATTTTGTGGTAGAGCGGTCAAAATTCAATTTAGAAATTCCGATTGTATTAATTCAAGGCGTAGAAAATGGCGTCACATTGAGTCATTAAGCGCTTAGATTTAATTTTTTAATTATTTTTAGAGTATCCACTACCTCTATTTTAAAGTATACTTTTTTCTTAAAGTAATTACATCAGTTAATTATAAATATCTTTAACGCTTAAGAAATACCAATATTAATATAAGAACATTTATAAAGTGAGCGCGATAAACGAAAAAAAAGTAGCAGCATTAGAAGCTGTAAAGTATATTAAAAATGGAATGACAGTAGGTTTAGGAACTGGGTCTACTGCTTTTTTTATGATTGAAGCTTTGGGTCAAATGGTAGAACAAGGTTTAGAGATTAAAGCTGTGGCTACTTCTGACGAAACAGAAAAACTGGCCAAGAAGTTGGGGATTGAAGTTATTACCCTTGCAGAAGCCAAAAGATTAGACCTTACTATCGATGGGGCAGATGAAGTAGATAGTAATTTTCAGTTGATTAAAGGTGGAGGTGGAGCCTTACTGCGTGAAAAGATAGTAGCCCATAATTCTGATTTCAATATCATAATTGCCGATTCTTCAAAACAAGTTTCAAGACTAGGGCAGTTTAAATTACCCATAGAAACAATACCTTTTGCTACGCAACTTATTTTAAAAGAACTTAAAGAAATGAATCTTCATCCGGTTCAGCGAATGAGAGGGGCTGATGATTATAAAACTGATGAGAATAACGACATTTTAGATATTGATATTTGGAATACGGATATTAAACTGACCGATTTAGAACATCAGCTTAAAAATATACCAGGCATTGTAGAAACCGGATTGTTTTTAACGTCTACTGATTTGGTGATTATCGGTAAAGGAGAACAAGCAATTGTAGAAAAAAAATAAACTATGCAAGATGAAAAACATTATGGTACTAGAAGCGGATGGTTAAGAGCAGCTGTTTTGGGTGCAAATGATGGAATACTGTCTACAGCAAGTTTAGTAATAGGTGTTGCTGCAGCAAGCACGACTAGGGAACCGGTTATTTTAGCTGGAGTTGCAGGTCTGGTGGCAGGTGCATTATCAATGGCTGCAGGTGAATATGTGTCGGTTAGTTCACAAGAAGACTTAGAAAGTGCAGATTTGGACAGAGAGCGAAGAGAGCTAGAAGAAATGCCAGAGGAAGAATTGTTAGAATTGGCCAAAATTTATGAAGAACGAGGATTGGACGAAAATTTGGCCTTACAAGTTGCCGAGCAATTAACTGCGCACGATGCCCTGGGTGCTCATGCCAGAGACGAGCTAGGTATTAATGAAATTACTCAAGCCAACCCCTTATTAGCTGCATTATCATCTGGAGCATCTTTTATTTTTGGTGGAGCGCTTCCTGTTTTGGTAGCCTATTTTGGTTCGCTTGAGTACATGGAATATGTTCAATATATTTTCGCTGTTGTTTTCTTGGCGTTATTAGGCGCAATAGCAGCTAAAGCAGGTGGGTCTAATGTTTGGAAAGCTATTTTAAGAATTAGTTTTTGGGGTACCGTAGCCATGGTTATTACTGCTTTAATAGGTCATTTATTTGAGATAAGTGTAGCTTAGTTTAAACTTACTCCTTACTTTCTAAGGGAGAAATAATGGTTTCAAAATCTTTCATAGTGGCTTCGCCATTTAAAACTTCTTTTAAAAATTGACTTATCAATTCAGGGAAATCAAATCCGAGTGATGCCCATTCGTGTCCACCATATTCATTACGATAGACCCTAAAATTACCGTCTAAATCGGTTAAGCGTTCAGCAATAGTTTTAGGCCCGTTTAAAACAATATACCCAACATCTGAAGTACTACAATTACGATGAGAATTTGTGCCGTAGGGTACAACCGAATCTTTAGCTCCATGAAAAAAAAGCAGAGGTAATTTGTTACTTTCATCAATATAATTATTATCTACCACTGCACCGGATAAACTTACGGCACCCACTATGGTTGCATTTGGGTAGGGTAGGTCTTTAAAACGATAGTCGTACCGCATAAAAAGAAAGTTCAATACCGTTTCCGCTCCGGCACTACTTCCAATTAAAAAGATTTTAGAAGGGTTTACTTGAAAAGGGGCAGCTCCTTTTGTTAGATAATTAATAGCTTTAGAAAGGTCGGCTACAGCTTCTGTATAGGTGTTCATTTTTATAGCTGCAGGGCAATCACAGTTAAAAGACTTTCCTTTTCGCGATAACCTATAATCGATAGAGGCAACATTGAATCCCAATTTTGCCAAGTAAATGCTCAGACCTTTTTCATCACCACCATTGCGTTGCCCTGCTGTAAAACCACCACCGTGAACAAGAATTATAGTGGGTTTCAATTTAAAAGTATCTGTTGGTACGGTATAATAGTCAAGTAATAAAGTATCTGCGTAATTATACGTTTTCATTCGAACAACTTCCTTTTTAACAACCGCAGTTTGTCCGGTAATGGTATTCATGACAATGAAGAAACCAAAAAAAAGCAGGTATCTGTACAATTCAAATGACAGTTTTATAGAATGCATATGGGGTTATTAAACTGCTGTTACTTGGGCTCAAAGTATACAGAATTAGATTAAAACGTTATAAATTAATTACGAATTGAGATGTTCTTTTCATCAATCTGTCAACACTAGAAATTATTTTTTAAGATTGCCGATGCAAAAAACATACAAATGTAGGCTGTAAGTGCTTATAATCTAGTATTTAATGTAATTATAGATATGTTTTGTATTTAAACCCTGTCTTCGAAAACCCTTTCGATTCTTTTAACAGTATAACAATCGGTGTACTTGGACTTAAGACTTGAACACGATAGAATTATGTTGCTCCAATTATTTTAATTAGCGCTTGATATAAAGTATCTTTGAGGAGATTTTAGTAGTTTTAAAGTAAACACGAACCTTAAAAATAACTTTACAATAAATGAATAAGGAACTAGATCAATTAGCAGCTGATAATATAAGGGCATTAGCGGTAGCCATGGTGGAAAAGGCAAACTCTGGACACCCAGGCGGACCGATGGGAGGCGCAGACTATATGCATATTTTATACTCTGAATTTTTCAACTACGATCCTTCAGATATGCAATGGCCGTTTCGTGATCGTTTTTTCATGGATGCAGGTCATTTATCAACCTTAATGTACGCTCAATATTACCTATTGGGTAATTATGAGAAAAATGATGTAGCTAATTTTAGACAATGGGGATCGGTAACTCCGGGTCACCCAGAAGTTGATGTTGCAAGAGGTATAGAAAATACATCAGGACCATTAGGTCAAGGTCATACGATGGGAGTAGGAGCTGCAGTAGCTGCGAATTTCTTAAAAGCTCGTTTTGGAGATTGGATGAACCATAAAATTTATGGTTTTATTTCTGATGGTGGTGTTCAAGAAGAAATTTCTCAAGGTGCAGGTAGAATTGCTGGCCATTTAGGACTTAGTAATTTTATTATGTTCTACGATTCTAACGATGTTCAACTTTCATCTAAAACTGATGAGGTTACTTCTGAGAATACGGCCATGAAATATGAATCATGGGGATGGAACGTTGTTACTATCGACGGGCATGACCACGAGCAAATAAGAAAGGCTTTAAGAGATGCTAACGCAGAAACTGAAAGACCAACATTGATTATTGGTAAAACGATAATGGGTAAAGGTTGTGTTACTGCAGATGGTACACCATACGAAGGGTATACAGAACTACACGGAAAGCCAATTGGCGATACAGGTGCAGATTATGAAAAAACCTTATTAAACTTAGGTGCTGATGTAGCTAATCCTTTTGATATATATACAAAAGTAGAGGAATACTACGAAGATATCATCAATAGAAAGAAAGACGAAGCCCAAAATAAAAAGAAAGAGATAGACGCTTGGCGTTCAGAAAATATTGAGCTTTCAAATAAGCTAGATGGTTTCTTAGAAGGTAAATTACCTAATCTTGATTTTAGTTCTATTGAACAAAAAGATGGTCAGGCGACACGTGTAGCTTCATCTAATGTTTTGGCTTATTTGGCACAGAACGTTGAGAATATGATCGTTTCTTCTGCAGATTTATCGAACAGTGATAAAACTGATGGTTTTTTAAAGAAAACCCACATTTTAAAGAAAGGCGATTTTTCTGGTGCTTTCTTGCAAGCAGGAGTGGCAGAGTTAACAATGACAGCAATGGCTAATGGTATCGCACTTCACGGCGGTGTTATTCCAGTAGTTGCTACATTCTTCGTATTCTCTGATTATATGAAACCGGCTATACGTTTAAGTTGTATTCAAGAATTACCAGTCAAATTTGTTTGGACACATGATGCCTTTAGAGTAGGCGAAGATGGACCAACACACCAGCCTATTGAACAAGAAGCGCAAATACGTTTATTAGAGAAATTGAAGAACCATAGTCATGAACAAAGTTTTGTTGCTTTACGTCCTGCAGATTCTCAAGAGACTAATGTAGCTTGGAAAATGGCAATGGAAAATCAGAAAACACCGACCGGACTTATTTTGTCTAGACAAGGTATTAAAGATGTTCCTGCTAAAAGCGGAAATCGTTATGAAGAAGCTTTAGGAGCTGAAAAAGGTGGCTACTTGGTTCAAGAAGTTGCTGATCCAGATGTTATCTTAATTGCTAATGGTTCTGAAGTTGCAACATTAGTAGCAGCAACGAAATTATTGGAAGAGAAAGAAGGCTTAAAAGTTAATATAGCATCTATACCATCAGAAGGTCTTTTCAGACAACAATCTGAAGCATACCAAGAAAAGGTAATTCCACCAAACAAACCAGTTTTCGGACTTACAGCAGGTTTGCCAGTGAACTTGGAAGGATTAACAGGAGCTAATGGAAAAGTGTTCGGATTAGAGCATTTCGGTTATTCTGCACCAGCCTCAGTTTTAGATGAGAAATTCGGATTCACCGGAGATCAGGTGTATAAAGAGGTTATGGATTTTTTAAAGTAAACAACCTCGCGGCAAGTCCGATAGATGTTTATTAATGAATAAATTAAAATTTTTGAGGTAAACCTCGAAGCAAATAAAGCTCGATTATCGAGTAAATAATAAATTAAAAATAATAATAAGATGAAGTTTTTCATAGATACAGCAAATTTAGACGAGATTAAGGAAGCTCAGGATATGGGTATTTTAGATGGAGTTACTACCAACCCATCCTTAATGGCAAAAGAAGGTATTACCGGTGCAGAAAACATTATGGCGCACTACAAAAAAATCTGTGATTTAGTAGAAGGTGATGTAAGTGCAGAAGTTATTTCTACCGATTTTGATGGTATGGTAGCAGAAGGCGAAAAGTTGGTTAAAATTAGCCCACAGATCGTTATTAAAGTGCCTATGATTAAAGAAGGTGTAAAGGCAATCAAGTATTTTTCAGATAAAGGATACAGAACAAATTGTACATTGGTTTTCTCTGTAGGTCAGGCATTATTGGCTGCTAAAGCAGGTGCAACATATGTATCTCCTTTCATAGGTCGTTTAGATGATATCTCAACGGACGGTTTAGGACTTATTGCAGATATTCGTTTGATCTATGATAACTATGGCTACCAAACTCAAATTTTAGCGGCATCTATACGTCACGTAATGCACATTATCGATTGTGCTAAAATTGGATCTGATGTTATGACAGGAGGTTTAAGTTCAATTACTGGACTATTGAAGCATCCATTAACTGATAGCGGTTTAGAGAAATTTTTAGCTGATTACAATAAGGGTAACTAGGCTTGTAAGTTTATAGAGTTAGTAAAAAAGCATCACTGAAAAGTGATGCTTTTTTTGTGGTATATTGGTTAATGAACAAGTTCTGCCTTCTATTATGAAATAACAGTATCGTAATACCTCTTAAAATACCAATGAAAAAAAGTGGACCAATTATTCTGATTCTTGTAACTATTAAATTTATAATTCAATGGTTTGGTAACGTGAACTATGGCTTTCATCGAGATGAATTACTTCATTTATCAGTTAGTGAGCATTTAGATTGGGGATTTATGGAATTTCCACCGCTAATAGGTTTAATTGGGAAAATATCCTATTGGCTTTTTGATTATTCTTTGTTGGGGGTAAGGCTTTTTCCAACCCTAGCAGGCGTTGGCATACTCATACTCTGTTGTCTAATAGCAAAGGAGATAGGTGGTAAGACAAAAGCTATTTTACTTGCAGGTATATGTATTTTGGCATTTTTGCCTTTTTACAGAAATCACACCTTATTTCAGCCAGTAGCATTCGACCAATTATTCTGGGTTTTAGGATTTTATTTAATTATTAAATTTATTAATTCACAAAACAAAAAATTCCTATTGTTTTTAGGAATCACTTTAGGTTTAGGTTTAATGAATAAATACACCATATTGGTCTGGGCATTTGGCGTATGTATTGGTTTGTTTTTCTATAAAAGAGGAAGTCTATTTAAAAACAAGTGGCTATATATTTCAGCTTTAATTTCATTGGTCATTTTTCTGCCAAATATGATATGGCAAATTCAAAATGATTTTCCACTCTTAAAACATTTAAAAGCTCTACATGAGAGCCAATTAAATGGAATGAACCCAATGGAGTTTGGGTTAGAGCAATTAAACTTTCCATTTACACTTATAATTAGCCTATTCGGTTTAGTCGGCTTTTTAATAGATAAAAAGTTAAGAAAATACAGAACAGTAGGTGTCGCAACTTTAGTTATTTTTTGCACCATGTGGTTGCTTAATTCTAAAGCATATTATGTCTTTGGTATCTATCCTGTTCTTTTTGCTGGCGGAGCGGTAAAAATAGAATCTCTATTGTCAAAAAGGCCTTCGTTCGTATATGCCATTGCAGCAATAGTACTGTTGCCTTCTATTTATTTTGTTCCAGAGGCGACACCGATTTTGCCAATAGATAAATATGTAAAATATGCCCACCTAAAAGAACAGAATGGAAGAGTAGAATTGAAAGGAGATTATGCTGATATGTTCGGTTGGGAAGAACAAGTTCAATTAGTTGACAGTGTCTACCAAACATTGAGTCCGAAAGAAAAGAATAATTGTGTTTTATGGGCTGAAAACTATGGAGAAGCAGGGGCCCTTACAATTTTAGGTAAGAAATACAACCTGCCAAATACAATTAGCAGACACGGAAGTTTTTGGACTTGGGGTTACGGGAATAAAGATGCAGATGTTTGGATTAGTTTAGGTAACGAAAAATCATCTGTAGAACATGTTTTTGAAGAAGTCAAATTAATCAAAATAATTACCAATAAATATGCGATTGGAGAGGAAAACGGAATACCGCTATATATTTGCAGAAAACCGAAAATTGATATTGAAAAATGGTGGAAAGAGTATGAAAAACACATATTTGATTGAATCAAAAGCATTATCTACAAAGAAAGCATCACCTGAAAGTGATGCTTTCTTTGTAGTATATTAATACTGATATACAACTATTAGCTTTCAGTAAAAAAAAAGCACCAGGCAACCTTTTCAATTTTTTTTGCGTCTATTAATATGAAGGGATAAAAAATGCTTATTCCCAACTAAAAATCATTAATAAATTCAAACAGAAAAGTAATTATGAGATTAAGCAAATTAGTATACTCACTTATTGTATTCACTTTATTATCCAGTTGTGCGGGGTCTAAAATAAATAAAACACTTAAGCAAGGAAGTATAGTTCAAAAAGACTTTAAAGTTACTGTACCGTTTGAATACCGTAATGGAATTATTATCCTCAAAGTAACCATACAAAATGAAATATATGACTTTATTTTAGACACAGGAGCTTCTAATGTACTTTCAAAAGAATTAGCAGACAAGCTACAAGTTATACCTTTGGGTAGTGAAGAAGTGGGTGATATTCATGGTAAAAGTGAAGAACTTGAATACACAAAAATAGATGATATTCAAATAGGAGGCATTAATTTTAAAGAAACTATTGCTGCCATTTCAGATTTCAATAGTGGCGAACTTGCCTGTTTTAATGCCGATGGTTTTATAGGTTCTAATTTAATGCGGTTTGCGGTTTGGGACTTCGATTTTAAAAATCAGTTAATAACGATAACAAATGATGAGCAGAAATTGAATGTTCCTTCAGATGCTATTGAATCAAAAATATTTATTGGTGCAGGTGCTAAACCTTCTATAAGTACTCAAGTAAATGGTGATAGAGTATTAAATAATGTGGTTGATTTAGGTAATAATTCAACCGCGCGTTTATCGTACACTACCTTTATAAAGCAAAAGGAGTCTAAAAAAATAACCAATTATATTAAGGGCTCAGGATATACAAGTATAGGCATGTATGGTAAAAGCGAGCCTAAAAATGAGTATTCTGCAAAAATTGACGAGATAAAAATTGGAAACCATATTATAAAAAATAAAGTTGTGAGGGTTAAAGATGGATCATCCAATCTAGGGATTTCATTTTTTAAAAATTATAGATTGATTTTGAATTGGAAATCAAAAAAACTAAAAATGATTCAAGAAAGAACTTCTCTCAATACAGAAATAAACGATTTTGGTTTTAAATCCACTTTTGAAGAAAACAAAATGTTTGTTGGTTTTATTTATAATGATACCGAAGCATCAAAAGTTTTACAATTTGGAGACCAAATTTTACAAATAAATAATATCGATTACACCAACCTTACTAATGAAAAAAAGTGTGATTTATTTAACAATGGTATTATACCAAAAGAGACTGATGAAATAGCAATTAAAGTTTTAAGAAATGGGAAAAAACTAGAATTCCAATTAAAAAAAGTAAAGCTCCTTTAAACAAACGAATGTCCATATAATCGCTAAGATTCAGATTAAATAACGTAGTACAATTATGGAACTATTAATACACTCATTAACTGAAAGCGGTAAAGAGAGATTTTTAGCTGATTACAATAAGGGAAACTAAAGTTTTAAAAAATTTAGATTTAGTAAAAAAGCATCACTGAAAAGTGATGCTTTTTTTTGTGGTATATTAGTACTGATATAGGTGGTATGTATTAATTTGGTTCTATATACCACTGTTATAGACAATTACATATGAGAACTTTACTAATTATATTGATTAGTTTTTTGCTTTTTCCATTGACCGGACATGCTCAAAATTTCAAAAATATCGTTGCCTTTGGCGATAGTTTTACTGATAACGGATATATAAATGGACATGGATTCGATAGAGACACAAACGGTTATGTATGGGTAGAATACCTTTCTGAATTTATGGAATGTCAGAATTTGGATAATAGGGCTTGGGGCGGCGCTAGAACGGACAATGGACATTATATGGGTTTCGATTGGTCTGGATTCAATTGGCAAATAGATGGGTATGAGCCTACAACCAATCCGGAAGAAACCTTGTATGTAGTTTGGATTGGTGTTAATGACTATTGGGACAATAAAGAAGATCCTTCAAATTCAGTAAAGAATATTAAAAAGGGTCTGGACAAATTAATCAAGAAAGGGGCAAAACACTTTGTCATTTTCAATAATTTCGACTTAACAATATCCTTAGGTTATGCACCTAAAACGGAGTATAATCATCTAATTCCAGATGTTAAAAAATTAACCAAAAAGTTTAATGCAGAACTTTACAGTATGCTTTTCGAAGAAAATACGGGACTGACAAAAACCAATTCAGAAATAAAAACATATTATATTGACATCTATACGTTTATGAACGATTTAGTTGAAAACAATCAGTTTAAAGACCATCCTTGGAAAGGAACTTACAAAGATCCAGATTCTAAAGAATACTTATGGTATGACGAATGGCACCCAATGACACGTTGCCATGAGCAAATTGCGGAATTAGTTCTGAAAGAACTCAAAAAATAATTCTAAAATTAAGAGCTGTCTATTACAAAGTGTGTAATCTATAAATCTTAGGGTCAGGCTAACAATTTCCGTTGAAAATTTCCACAACTAATCATAAACGAACTGTTAGCGAACATTATGACCCGTCCTGAAATATGTATACAAAACACTTCAA